>Ga0302157_10005757_pt1 | contig 13019 bp, 10 predicted proteins | sample I_Bog_N3_3_FD_193502 | JGI IMG/M metagenome (GOLD analysis project Ga0302157, IMG submission 193502) | Peat permafrost microbial communities from Stordalen Mire near Abisko, Sweden - I_Bog_N3_3 | ecosystem: Environmental > Terrestrial > Soil > Wetlands > Peat | place: Sweden: Abisko, Stordalen...
TGACGGCGAGGGAGGTTACGGATTTACCGGAGCCGGATTCGCCGACGATCCCTAGGGTTTGGCCGGGATTGAGGCTGAAGCTGACGCCGCGCAGGGCTTGCACGTTGCCTTGGCGGGTGGCGAAGCAGACGTGGAGGTTGTCGACCTCGAGCAGGGGTGTGGTCACGTGCGCATCCGGGGGTCGAGGATGTCGCGAAGGCCGTCGCCGAGCAGGTTGAAGCAGAGCACGGTGAGCATGAGGGCGAGGCCAGGGAAGCCGACCAGCCACCATTTGCCGGTGGTGATGAAGCGCGCACCCTCGGCGACCATGATGCCCCATTCCGGGGTGGGGGCTTGCACGCCGAGGCCGATGAAGGAGAGGCCTGCGGCGTTGAGGATGGCCCAGCCGAGGTTGAGCGAGATTTGCACGGCCATGGCGGGAAGCACATTGGGCAGCAGGAAGCGCAGGACGACGGAGACGTGGCTGTCACCGCAGGCGCGGGCGGCTTCGACCCAGCCGGCGTTGCGGCGGACGTTGACCTCGGCGCGGGCGAAGCGGACGTAGAACGGCAGGTTTATGACGGCGGTGGCGATGATGATGTTCTCCATGCGGTTGCCGAGGGCGGCGACCAGGGCCATGGCGAGGACGAACAACGGAAAGGCCATCAGCACGTCTACGATGCGGCCGACCCAGCGGTCCAGCCGGCCGCCGCGGTAGCCGCAAAAGCCGCCGATGACGGCGCCGATGATGAAGGAGATGCCGACGGCGGAGACGGCGATGAACAGATCGAGCCTGGTGGCGAGCAGGATGCGACTGGCGATGTCGCGGCCGAGCTGGTCGGTGCCGGCCCAGTGCGCGGCGGAGGGTGGTTGCAGGGCTTGCGGGACGTCGGAGGCGATCGGGTTGTACGGGGCGAGCCAGGGGGCAAAGACGGCGATTAGCACGAGGAGGAGCGTTCCGGCGGCGGCGCAGGCGGTGATCCTGTTGGAGCGCAGCACGTAGGTGGCGTGGCTTACCAGGGTCGGGCGTTGCAGGGCGGTGGCACTCATTCGATCGACACCCTCGGGTCGATGATGCCGTAGAGGATGTCGATGGCGACGTTCACCATGACAAAGATCGAGGCCATCAGCAGGACGAACGCTTGCACCGGGGCGTAGTCGGACGCGAGCAGGGCGTCGAGCGCGTAGGAGGCGACGCCGGGCCAGGAGAACACCTTTTCGACGAGGACGTTGGCGCCGAGCATGGTGGAGAACACGATGCCGGTGATGGTGAGCACTGGCAAAAGCGCGTTGCGCAGGGCGTAGGCGATGATGATGCGGTGCTGTTTCAGGCCGAGCGAGCGGGCGGTGCGGATGAAGTCACTGCCGAGGACGGCGAGCATTGAGGCGCGGGTCATGCGGGCGAGGGGGGCCAACACGAACAGCGCCATGGTGAATGCGGGTAGCAGCAACTGGCTGGCCGCTGCCCACCAGCCGTTCCAATCGCCGACCAACGCGAAGTCGATGAGGTAGAAGCCAGTGATATCCGGTGGCGTGGAGGCGAAGATGTCGATGCGGGCGGTGGGATCCGGCGCCCAGCCGAGCACGTAGTAGAACATGTAGATCAGCAAGAGGCCGGAGACGAAGGTGGGGACGCAGACGCCGAGGGTGCAGAGCATGCGGACGGCGTGGTCGATGAGCGATCCGGGGCGGAGGGCGGCGAGGACGCCGAGTGGGACGGAGAGCAAGAGGGCGATGGTCAGCGCGGTGAAGGTGAGCTCAAGCGAGGCCGGCAATTTGCGGCGCATATCTTGGACGACCGGTTGGCCGGTGGTGAGGGAGTTGCCGAGATTGCCGCGGGCGATGTCGACGAGGTAGTGCGCGAGTTGGATGGGCACCGGCTGGTCGAGGCCCATCTTGTGGCGGAGGTCTTCGATCTCCTGCTTGCCGGCACTGGGGCCTGAGGCGAAGAACACCGCGGGGTCTCCGGGGAGGACACGCATCAGCACGAAGGTGATCACCACCACGCCCAGCAGGGCCGGGATGGAGGAGATCAGCCTGCGTGCCACGCGCTGTGCGATGGCAGCCAGCATACAGCTTAGGTCCGTTTGAGGTCGCGGAAATCGGCCTGGCGGTAGAACTGGTAGGTATAGCCGTCGACGGTGCTGGCCATGACGGCGTCATGGTTGGGCTGCCATAGCATGACCAGGGGAACCTGGTCGGCGAACACTTCGATCATCTTCTTGCAGTCGGCGTCGTATTTGGCGGCGTTGGTTTCGAAGCGGGCGGCGGCGGAGATTTGCTCGATTTCGGTGTTTTTCCAGCTGGCGAAATTCCAGCGTTGGTCGCGGGTGAAGTAGAGGCGGAAGTAATAGTCGGTTGCAGGCAGCCAGGCGGTGGCGCCGTCGGTGTAGAACGGCAGCTTCTTGTCGGATTCGAGGGTGTTGAACTCGGCGTCTGGCTTTTTCTGGATTTCGACCTGAATGCCGATGCGGCCGAGGGCTTCCTTGACGAGAGCGGCGATGGGTTCGGCGGTGGCGGATTGGCCGGCGCTGAAGGCGAAGGTGGTGCTGAAGCCCTTGGCGAGGCCGGCTTCGGCGAGAAGCTTGGCGGCGCGGTCGAAGTCGGTCTTCAGCGGCATCGGCTGTGGGAAGTTGCCGTCTGGCGGGGTTTCTTTCCAATCGGCGCCGTAGAGCCGGAAGCCGCGGCCGAACAAAGCGGCCTTGAACATGTCCTCATACGGCAGAGCGGCGGCGATGGCCTGGCGCACCTTGGGGTTGTCGAACGGTGGCATCTGGGTGTTGACGGTGATGTGGGTGAAGCCGTTGGTCTGTGGCACCGAGACCACCTTGACCTTGGCGGCTTTTTCCATCTTTGGCAGGTCCGATGCCGCGAGGTCGATCGACAGGTCGGCGTCGCCGCGCTCGATCAGGTTGGCGCGGGTGGCGGCTTCGGGGACGGTTTGGATGATGATGCGCTTGAAGTCTGGCAGCTTGCCGTCGGCGCTGCCTTTCCATGTCTCGTTGCGGCGCAGGATGAGGCTCTCGCCGGCGTGGTAGCTTTCGACGATGTAGGCGCCGGAGGCGGCGGTGTTGGTTTTCATCCATTCCTGCGCCCAGGGATCGTCAGCGGTTGCGTGCGCCTTGGCGAGCTTGCTGTTGATCATGATGGCATAGGGCACGCAGAGATTTGCCAGCGCCAGGCGGTCGGCCTGGGGCAGGGTGACCTCGACGGTGTGGGCGTCGACGATGCGGAACTGGTCGGGGCTGGTGAGGGAGCCGGTGGAGAGCTGGGGTGGGGCGAGGGATTTGGCGGAGACGGCGCGGTCGAGCGACCATTTGATGTCGTCGGCGGTGACCGGCGAGCCATCGTGCCAAACGGCGTCAGGGCGCAACAGGATGGTGATCTTCAGGCCATCCGGGCTCACGGTGTAGCCTTTGGCAAGCTCGCCGCGAATGGTCTTGGCGTCGAACACCCAGTTATCGCCGAGCTTTTTGCGGCCGAAGCTGAACAGCCGGTCGTAGACGTTCATGCTGAGGCCGAACGATTCGCGGGTGGCCCCGGGCATCGTGGTGTCGAGCGTGTTGATGGTGTTGCCGGTGACGTAGCGCAGCGTCTCGGCCCGGGTCTGGCTGTGGCCACGCCGGGGGAAGGCCGACACGGCGATGGTGCCGGTGGTGCCGAGCAAAATGGTACGACGCGAGATTTTCATTGATAACCACCCAAACGGTTCATAGAGGGTGGCGCTTCACTCCAAACGCCTTATTACGCGGGAGCCTATCGGCTTGGAAATCCGTGCGCAAGGCTTTGGCAAGGGAGTTGTGTGCGCAAGGTTGTTGCGACCCGCTAGTAACGGCTCGCGCTGTTTGCGTGATGCGGCCTGGCGGTGATCGGGCCCGGCAAAGCGCGTTCGGCCTCGGCTTCGAGGCGTTTTTCGTGGCGGCGCAGGAAGATAAAGCCGGCGACGATGGCGGCGACCGCGATGATGGCCAGGGTGGCGCCGAATGGGCCGAGCAGGCGGTGGATGGCGGTGCCGAGGGTGTAGGCACCGAAGCCGTAGGCTGACGCCCAGATGATGCCACCGAGCGCGTTGAAGGCGAGGAAGCGTGGCCAGGTCATCAGGTTGGCACCGGCCAGGCAGGCCGCGAGCGAGCGCAGGATGGCGATGAAGCGGCCGAGGAAGACGACTTTGCCGCCGTGCCGGATGAACAGGTACTGGCCGAGCTTGATGCGTTGCGGCGACATGCCGATGAAACGGCCATAGCGCAGCAGCAGCCGGAAGCCGAGCTCGCGGCCGAGCCAGAAGCCGATGTTGTCGCCGATGATGGCGCCGGTGGCGGCGGCGGCGACGATGAGTGCGATGTCCAGCTCATGGGTGGCGCCGGCGTAGAGGGCGGCGGTGATCAGCGCGGTTTCGCCTGGAAATGGGATGCCGAGGCTTTCGATGCCGACGGTGAGGGCGGTGGCGCCGTAGACGACTTCCGGTGAGCCATGGGCCGTTGCATAGAAGGTGGCTTGGGACAGCCAGGTCACCTTGGGTGAGACCTTTGGGTGGTGGGGCGGTTCGGCGTTGGACTGGAGGCGGGTTCGCGCATTCAATTGTCTCCAAGTCGGCCGATCTATTTCAGTGTGTCGTATTTCAAATATTTTTGGGTTATTAAAAATGATAGTCTGATTGGCGAAATAGATATCCGCATATGAAAGTCATGCAGGCCCTGGTCAGCGACGCGTTTTGTCGGGTTGCTGGCTCCGAACAGTCGAGCGGCAATCGGGTTCGCCTGTTGCGCGATGGGCCGCAAACCTATCCGGCGTGGCTGGCGGCAATTGGCACCGCCAAGGTGGCTGTCGATCTTGAGAACTATATTTTACAGGAGGACCGGATTGGCGGCGCCTTCGCCGATGCGCTGATCGCGGCGGCCGGGCGCGGCGTGCAATGCCGGGTGATTTATGACTGGATGGGCTGCCTCAGGCGCACGTCGCGGCCGTTCTGGCGCCGGTTGGCTGACGCCGGAATTGCGGTTCGGGTTTACAATCCGCCGCATCTGTCCAATCCGCTGGGCTGGATCAGCCGCGATCACCGCAAGGTGCTGTGTGTCGACCACAATCTGGCTTTCACTGGCGGCCTGTGCATCGGGCATGATTGGGTGGGCGACCCGGATCGGCACATCGCCCCCTGGCGCGATACGGCGATTGAGATCGAGGGGCCGGCGTCAGGTCATATCAGGGCGGCGTTCGCGGAGAGCTGGGCGGCCGCCGGCGGGGGAGTGGCGGGGACTGCCGTGGCACACCAGGCCGGTCGAGGCACAGCGACTGGGGTCGACATTTCGGTGATTGCCGGCCGGCCGAGCAGCGGTATGGGGCTATACCGGCTGGAGCAGTTGATCGCCGAGGTCGCGGAGCGGTCGCTCTGGCTGTCGGACGGCTATTTCGTGGCGACCACCGGGTATGTGCGGGCGCTTTGCGGCGCCGCGCAGGCGGGCGTTGATGTGCGGTTGCTGGTTCCGGGGTCAAGCAACTGGCCGATTGTGGGGGCGTTGTCGCAGTCGGCGTTTCGGCCGTTGCTGGAGGCTGGGGTCCGGGTTTTTGAGTGGAACGGGCCGATGCTGCACGCCAAGACGGCGGTGGCCGATGGCTGCCTGAGCCGGATCGGGTCGAGCAATTCCAACCTGGCGAGCTGGGTGTCTAACCGGGAGCTCGATGTTTGCGTCAACGATCCGGTGCTCGCGGCGGCGATGGAGGCGATGTACGAGGAAGATCTCGGGAATTCCACCGAGGTGGTGTTGCGCCGCGGGCGCAGCGGGGTGATGCGGCCGGTGTCATCGGGGGAGACGGAATTTCCGCGGCGGCGGCGGGCGAGTGCCGGCCGGTTGCTGTCGGGCGCCATTGGCTTTGGCAGCACGTTGGCGGCCTCGCTGTCGCAGCATCGCCTGTTGGGGCCGGCGGAATATTTCGTGCTGCTCGGGGGTGGTGGCTTGCTGCTGCTGCTGGGGGTGATCGCGATCCTGTGGCCGTGGTTGGTGGCTTATCCCATTGGGGCTGTCGCACTGTGGCTGGCGGCGGGGCTTGCGATCCACGCGCGCAAGCTATGGCAGGCCAGCGGCGGCGAGGATCAGGACCGTTGAGGTGAAGATCATCAGTTGGAACCTGCTGCACACCCATGGCGCCGGAGTTGAGCAGCTTGAGCGGCTGATTGCCCAGCATCGCCCGGACCTCATGCTGATGCAGGAGGCGACGGTGCAAATCGACACGCTGCCGGCGAACATTGGTGGATACTACACGCGAATCGTGCTGCCTGGGCGCCAGCACGGGTTGGCGGCCTGGAGCTTGCGGCCGCTGCGACGGCCGGCCGCGAGCCTGCCGTTGCAGCGCGGGGTGATCGTGCGGCGGCTGGCGCAAATTCTTGAGTTTGACGCGATCACGGTGGCCAACGTGCATCTGTCGCATGGTCAATTGCTGAATCGGTTTCAGCTTTGGCAGATTGCCCAGGCACTGCCGGAGCGGGCGGCGATCCTTGGCGATTGCAATCTTGTCGGTGCCCCGATGTTGCGCGGGTTTGCTGATGTGGGGCCCAGGTTTGCAACGCATCGTTCGGCCAATCTGATTCCGTTGCGGCTGGATCGCTGCTTTGCCAGGGCGGTGCGGTGTCTCTCTGCGGGTGTGCTGGGCAATGCCGGGTCCGATCACAAGCCGATCATGGTGGAGCTGGTCGGGCATTAGGGTGGTTTTGGATGGCGGGTGGTCGTGGTAAGGCTTGCTGTGTCCACAGGAGGCAAACATGCTCAAGTTTTATTATAGCCTGGCGCCGAACCCGATGAAGGTGGCGCTGTTTCTGGAAGAGGCTGGTCTGTCCTATGACGCGATTCCGGTGGATACGCGCAAGGGCGAGCAATTCAGCCCGGAATTCAGCGCGCTGAACCCGAACAACAAGGTGCCCTGCATCATCGACGGCGATGCGGTGGTGTTCGACAGCAATGCCATCCTGCTCTATCTCGCCGAGAAGACCGGCCAGTTCCTGCCGGCCGACACGGCGGTGGCGCGTGGCCAGTTGCTGTCGTGGCTGATGTTCGTGGCGACCGGGATCGGGCCGTATTCCGGTCAGGCCGTGCATTTCCGTCATTTTGCGCCGGAGCCGAAGGACTATGCGCTGACGCGCTATGATTTTGAGGCCAAGCGGCATTACGGCATTCTCGATACGCATCTGGCGACCAGCCACTACATGCTCGGTGACACCTACACGATCGTCGATATGGCGGTGTGGGGCTGGGCGCGGATGGTGCCGTTCCTGATGGGCGACGATAAGGCCTGGGACAAGCTGCCGAACCTGAAGCGGCTGTTCGATGAGGTGTCAGCGCGTCCGGCAGCGGCGCGGGCGCTGGCGATCAAGGATCGGCATGCCTTCAAAACCGAGTTTGACGCCGATGCGAAGAAGCATATGTTCCGGCACATAGCGGCTTGATTTAAAAAGTTTCTACCCAAGGCCTGAGCTCGACCTCCTGCGACCAGGCGCTTCGCGGCTGGCGCAGGACATCGATGTAGGTTTGAGCGATGGCGTCGGGGTCGAGCAGGCTGTCGGGCTTGTCCGCCGGCATCGGGCGCAGGGCGCTGCGGACGCCGCCGTCTATGATGAAGTGGGCGACGTGGATGCCTTTGGGGCCGAGTTCTCGGGCGGCACTTTGAGCGAGGCCGCGCAAGGCGAATTTTCCCATGGCGAAGCTGGCTGAGCCGGAATAGCCCTTGAGGCTGGCGGTGGCGCCGGTGAGCAGAATGGCACCGTGGCCACGTGGCACCATGCGCTTGGCGGCTTGTTGGGTGACCAGGAACCCGCCGAAGACGGAGACGGCGAGGGCGCGTTCGACGGCGTCGGGCTCGATGTCGAGCAGCGAGCCGCGCACGCGGGCGCTGGCGTTGAAGACGACGATGTCGGGCTCGCCGATGGCCCGGTCGACGCCGGCGAACAACTGGCTGACGGCGTCAGTGCGGGAGGCGTCGGCGGTGAAGGCGGTGGCTCCGGTCTTGGCGCAAAGGGCTTCCAACTTGGTGATGTCGCGTGCGGCCAGGGCGACTTTGATGCCCCGTGAGGTGAGGGCGCGGGCCAGCGAGGCGCTGATTCCGGCGCCGGCGCCGACGATGAGGGCGGTGCGGTAGGGAAACTCCGTCATGGCGAGTGTCCTTCGTGATGGGTGTGGCCAGTTGCCGGGTTCGCCGCTGAGGTTAGCGCTCCGAACGGTGAGGCCACCAGGGGCGGCTGGCGGGGCGCCTAGCAAGGCGCGCATGGCGGGGGCGCCTTTACGAGGGTTGCGTCCGGCCACGCTGCAGTGCACAAGCCGCTTCTGCTCGCGCGTGCGGGGAAAATCTTCCGCGCCGGCTTGCTCGCATTCACCACCAAAACAGCCAATTTCACGCAGCCATCGGCGGCGTGGACCCATGTGCCGAGGAGGCACACACCACGCATGAGCCATATCGCCCCGATCGCCTCGCAATTCTCTGACCTCGGTTTGCACCCAAAGCTGCTGCAGGCCTTGACCCAGGAGGGCTACACCACGCCGACGCCGATCCAGGCACAGGCGATTCCGCTGCTGCTCGCCGGCCGTGACCTGCTGGGGCTGGCGCAGACCGGCACCGGCAAGACGGCAGCGTTCCTGCTGCCAATCCTCGACCGGTTGGCCGCCAACCGGAAGAAGGCGCCGCCGCGCTGCGCCAATGTGCTGATCCTGGCGCCGACACGCGAACTTGCGTCGCAGATCGACCAGAGCATCGCCGCGTACGGCCAGGGACTCGGCATGAGCCATACCGTGGTGTTCGGCGGCGTCAGCCAGTTCCATCAGGTCAAGGCGATGCAGCATGGCGTCGACTTCCTGGTCGCAACGCCTGGCCGTCTGCTCGACCTGATCGGCCAGGGCCATATCGACCTTGGTGAGACCCGCGTACTGGTTCTCGATGAAGCCGACCAGATGTTGGACATGGGCTTCGTCAAGCCGATCCGCGAGGCGGTGGCGATGTTGCCGGTGGAGCGGCAGACGCTGTTGTTTTCCGCCACCATGCCGTCGGCGATCGCGTCGCTGGCGGGCAGCCTGCTGCGCAATCCGGCCCGGGTTGAGATCACCCCGCCGGCCACCACGGTGGCGCGGATCGGCCAGACGGTGATGTTCACCGATGCCGAGAACAAGATGGCGCTGATCACCTTGCTGATTAAGCAACCGGTGGTGAGCCGCGCCATTGTGTTCACGCTGACCAAGAGCACGGCCAACAAGGTTGCCGAGGCGCTGACCGCGGCGGGGGCACCGGCCGAGGCCATTCATGGCAACAAGTCCCAGGGGCAGCGCGAGCGGGCGTTGGCTGGGTTCAAGTCTGGTCAGGTTCGTGTGCTGGTGGCGACTGATCTTGCCTCGCGTGGCATTGACGTCGATGACGTCAGCCACGTGTTCAACTACGATATGCCGAACCTGCCGGAGAGCTACGTGCACCGGATCGGCCGCACCGCGCGCGCCGGGCGGGACGGGCTGGCGATCAGCCTGTGCGAGCCGGAGCATCGTGCCTGGTTGACGGCGATCGAGCGGGTGATCGGCCAGAAGGTGCCGGTGTCGACCGAGCATCCCTATCACTCCGAGGCGGCGCGGTTGTCGACGATGCGGCCGCCGGTGCTCGGTGGCGGCGGGCGCAACCATGGTGGGCCAGGACGCTCGCAGCCGGCGCGTCCGCAGCAGAGCAAGCCTGCGCGTCCGCAGCAGGCGCATCGGCGGTAATGTGTATCCTCCGGAATTTCATAAGATTCCGGAGGTTTGTAAGGCTTAGCCGTCTTTCCTGATGAAGACGGCGTCGAAGGCTTCGAGCATCTTGGCGAGCGAGCATGGCTTGCGCAGCACGGTGCAGCCGATGCTGTAGTTTTCGGCGTCGGTGAAGCCAGTGATCAGGATCACCGGCAGGCTGGGTCGCAACACGGCCAGCCGGTTGGCCAGCGAGATGCCGTTCTCGTTCGGCATGATGATGTCGGACAGCACCAGTTCGATCTCGGGATGCTCTTCGGCGATGGCAAAGGCGGCGGCGGCGTCCGCGGCTTCGAGCACTGTGTAGCCGCAGCTGCGCAGGGCGTCGGCGGTGGCGTCCAGCAGGATGGTGTTGTCGTCGACGACCAAGATGGTTTGGGTGCGGCCATTCGACGATGGTGGCCGCTTCCTGCCGGTTGGCCTGCCGCCGTCGTTCGATTCGCTCTGCGCCGGCAGCACGATGGTGATCGTGGTGCCACGGCCGATCTTGCTGTCGATTGAAAGCTTGCCGTCGGATTGGCTGACGAAGCCGTCGACCATCGTCAATCCCAGACCGGATGCGCCACGTTCGGCCTTGGTGGTGAAGAAGGGTTCGGTTGCCCGGGCGATCTCTTCGGCCGACATGCCGTGGCCGGCGTCGGAGATCGAAATAGCAACAGCGCCGTCGGCATCGGTGGCGTCCAGCGTCGTTGCCGGCACGTTGCTGGCCCGCAGCACGATCTGACCACCGCCTTTCATGGCGTCGCCGGCGTTGGTGGCGAGATTGAGCAGGGCCGCCTGCAGCATTTCGCGATCAGTGCTGATCGGGGCCAAATCATCGTTGACGTCGAGTGCGAGGGTGAAGGTCTGGCCGAGCGCGTGGCGGCACATGATCGCGATCTGCTTCAGGACGGTTTTGGTGTCGATGGTGGTGAAGATCAGGGGGTGTTGGCGGGCGGATGCGCCGAGAATACGGACGAGGCCGGCCGCGTTGTCGATCGCCGTGCGGCCGCGGTTGAGACTCTGTTCAAGGGTTGGGTCGTGCTCGGTCATTTCGATGAGGTCGAAGCAGTTTGAGATCACCGCCAAGACATTGTTGACGTCATGGGCGATACCGCCTGCAAGCCTGCTGAGCGCTTCGCGCTTTTGCAACAGGGACAGCGCTTTTTGCATGGTCTCGGTGCGATGCAGTTCGGCCCGCAGGTCTGCTGCGGTTTGGGCGAGCGCCTGGGTGCGCTCGGTGACGCGGTATTCCAGCTCGGCATTGGCCCGAAGTGTGGTTTCGCGCGCTTCATGCTCGGCCTGGACGTCGAGCAGAATGTTGACCCTTATGCTGCCACCGTCGGGCCGGGGTGGAATTGTGACACCGCTCATGTTGTACCAGCGATACCCGCCACCGAAGTTGAAACGGACCAGAAAATGCGTGGGGCGATCACTGTCCAAATGGCCCTGGCGGAACGCGTGGACCGTTGAGAGATCGTCTGGGTGGATCAGAGCGTCGCGTTGGTCCGCCGTGACGTGTGGGGCGGACCCGACAGCGCTTCGGCCGTAGGCGTTCATATAGACGAGGCGCTGATCGGCATCGATGGCGACCACGATGAGCGGCAGCGCATCGAGGATGGCGTGGGTTTGCTTTTGCTGCAGTTCTATTGTGCTGATGGTTTCATCGCGCTGGTGCGAGGCCGTCTTGAGCGCTTTCGCAAGCGTTGCGATTTCGGAGAAGCCGTGGCGAGGTTCCTGGCCGGCCGACACGTGGCGAGCGGTGCTGCGCAGCGATTTGCTGATCTGGTTGGCCATCAACAGCGCTGACATCACAGCCACCGAGACCACGATCAGAGCTTCCAACAGCAACCGGATCATGCCGCGCTGGCGTGGCAGATCGAACATTGAGCTCGGAATTGCCACTGCAACGGTGAAGCCGGTGAGCGGGGCGCGAGCGAAGGCGATGCTCGAATCGATGCCGTTGACGGTCTTGGTGCGGAGGAAGCCGGTCGGCTGCCTTGCCATGGCCTCGCGCATCGGTGCCAGAGCGATCGTTCCGACGTACCGTTCGCCATCGACGTTTCGGGCGACGACACGATCGTTCTGGTCCATGACGGCGCTGATGTATCCAAGTGCGGGCTGCCGCTCGGTGAGGAATTTGAGGAGGTAGGCCTGGCTCAGCGTGGCCTTGAGGGCTGCGGGCTGGTTGGGGTTGGCGGGGTCCGGCACGATGATGCCGATGGCCGGTCCGGTCGGGTTGTTCGAGCTGAACGGGCTGATGATTCGCACGCCATTCAGACCTGGATTCAGCTCAGGCGCCGTGGGGTCGGACAGGGCACTCGGGTCGGCGCTGGTGATCTCCGCAAATGGATATTCGCTCATCGCCATGTCCGTGATCTTGCGCAGGCGGGCGGTCTGGTCGGTTTCAGCAGATGGCGTCTTTGCGAATACCCGCACGAGCCCGGCGAACACCTTGGTCTTGCGGTCGAACGACGCGGCCATTTGTTTTGCGGTGTCGACGAGCGCCAATTCGGCGGTCTGACGTTCCTGTTCGTAGCGTTGCGTGGCCGAAATCATCGAGGCGACAACGAGGGGCAGCACGGTGATGGCGACAAGCAGGATCAGCCTGACCCGCAAGCTGCTGCTGAGTAGTTTGCTGATCGCGCGGCCAGAGGGTGCGGCGACCAACTGATCGGCAGCAAGTGTCCTTTGCCAGGTGGACGCCTGTTCGGCGACAGGCATGCAATACCCTTTTGTGGCCCTGTTCAGTTCGCCCCGTGCAGATTTCAAATGAAGCGGGAGGAGTGGCAGCGCCGTCTGAACAACTGTTGAGAAACCGCGACAAAATTGCTGAGTCTCATACCGCAGTCACGTTTTGATTTATCGAGAAATGTAACCAGCGTTAAAATAATTTAATGCCGACGCGTTGCGTGCTCAGAGCCATGATAGTGGCTGTGGATAAACCACGGCGTGCTTCCGCTGGCCTGGCTGTCTGGTGCGCTTCAGTGGCCCGGGCGGGCGTCGCTAGAGCAATATCGCTTTTGCCTCAATCGCGTAGCGATCAATAAAGCGATGAAATTGCTCGATAAAATATGGCTAGAGCAAAATCCGCGCTGATAGGCGCGCAGACCTTGCTCTAGGTCTCTGTTTTATCGAGCATCTCTATCCGACGGGTGATTCCATCTGGTCGGATGATGCTCCAGAGTGGATCGGCTCCAGCCGATGCCGTTCTAGCGCCGGCATCGCCTTGGTATCGGTGTCGGCCATTCGTAGGGCTCTCTCAAGGGAGCGGTCGCTCGTATTGATGCGCACCCGCTCGCAGCGACGTGAGGCCAA
>Ga0302157_10005763_pt1 | contig 13010 bp, 11 predicted proteins | sample I_Bog_N3_3_FD_193502 | JGI IMG/M metagenome (GOLD analysis project Ga0302157, IMG submission 193502) | Peat permafrost microbial communities from Stordalen Mire near Abisko, Sweden - I_Bog_N3_3 | ecosystem: Environmental > Terrestrial > Soil > Wetlands > Peat | place: Sweden: Abisko, Stordalen...
CCAGCGCGATTTCTTCGGCGCACACACCTACGAGCGCACCGACCAGCCCCGAGGAAAATTCTTCCACACCAACTGGACCGGCCGCGGCGGCCGCGTCTCCTCCACCACCTACAACGCTTGAGTTTTCGCCTGCACAGAATCTGTGTGTTCCAGGTTCCGCTTTTGGGACCTGGGATTTCGAGAAAGACTCCAAATTCAAGCTAAAGAAGATCAGCCGGAGCTAGGATTCCAAGGATTTCGAGCGGGCTGACTCCCTCGCGGCTGATTAGAACGGGCCTTGGATCCCCGTCAAAGTCCCTCAGCGCCTGCTCCAGCGAAGTGTTCGCAGGCAAGCATCTCGCCCGGTGCTTCTCGTCCCGATATGTGATGCCGTCCGCGTCGCGCAGCATTTCAGCCAAACGCCTCTTTCTGTCGTTGTTTGAGGATGCCTGACCCAAGTAGGCAGCGACGTCGAGGTCGGAAATAAGGCACCACCTACCACCATCATTAACCGGCAGGTACGAGAAGGCATTCACCAACATGGTTTGGCGAAGAAAGCTTAGGGGATGCCAGAGTTCCCCGCAAGTTGGATTTCGAACCATGTACTCCTGAACCGTACTCATTTCGAAGCCCCTCCGCAAAGCGTCCTCCAAAACCAAAGAAAGCTGAATTGAATGTTCGGTGAGCCTACGCGCAAATGCTCCCTGGTGCATTGCATCGTTCCTAGCGTCCTTTACGAGATCGTACAGACGCTCGAAGGGGGTCTGGAATTCAGGGCAAAGCACGGGAACCTCCTCCGCTAATGGAGATTTGCGAGCTTCCTTACATATCAAAGGCCGATACGCGCCTAAGCAATCGACGCAACCGTGGAGAAAGCTCCCGAAGCGCTCCACGGAATGAATGATCTGATCAAAATCCTCCACATTCCTTTGCGCCGCCTCGCGTGCGGTACGCAACTCATCGGCAAAGGATTTGGCAATCAACGCGGTCAGGCTTCTGGGCATTTGAATCATGCACCTCGATCAACATCAAAGGCAAACGGAATATAGAATGACCAAATACGAAAGGGGCGGAAAACCGAAATTGCTGGACGAGACGACGACCGCACAACAGAGGTTGGTGCTAGAATTCGTGGCAACGCAGAAATTGAGCAGCGATCCCGTCCCGAAAGGAGGACCCCTTGAGAACTCACCTCTCCTTGCTTGTACCCCTGATTTTACTGCCTGCCAACGCGCAGATTCCACAAAACAACTGCGCGAAGGTCGTAACCTTTGCAGTGGCAGAGCGCGGGAACTTGGTCTATCGACTGCCCAACGTGTCTCCCAAGTGGTTTGAAAAGGCCGAGAAGAAGTTCCCAAATGTCTGCTTTTCACAAAATGGGTCATACGCGAATGCGACTGCCGACCAGTTCCTGATCGTGCTCTCAACCAACTCCAGCGCCTTCAATGGCCTTTACCCGTCCTACCATACGAGTACAAATACAACAACAAGTCCGGTCTCAGGCAATGGCACAGTTACAAATTACAGTGGCTCGTCATGGGAATATACCTACCAAGGAACCGTAACCTCGACCGCAACGACTACCCAGGAAACCAACCTGCCCTACACGGACACGACCCTAGGTCTGTTCGCAGGCGCCTATGACGAGAGCGGGAAGCAGCTCGGGTCAGCATACCGCTCCGAATCGTACCGGCAGGGCGGCGACGGAGCAAACACCCTCGGGTACAACCTCGGCGCCCGCTTGGCCGCAATCCACATCAAAGAGCGACTGCTGGACGATATTGTGGGCAAGGTTCATGCTTTCCCAATCTCGGATGCCCCCCGGCTTAATGCAGTTGAGTCACAACCCCCTCCATCACCAGTCCGTAGTCAGCCATCAGAGGAAAACCAAGAGGAGCTTTGGATTCACGCAGGAAATGGGATTCACAACATCCAGACCTTCGCTACCTCAAGGAGCATCGCTCTCCCACCTATAGACGACGTCGCGTCGCGTGGGACTGTTCAATGCATCATCGACGCCAAGTCTCCGGATTGTGCAGAGAACTGGCCGTTAGGGCAGAAGGCCTTCGCATGGATGCTCGAACTCGGAGCAGCGATAAGAGGAGCAAAAGGAAGCGGAGATAGCCTGTTAGGGACGGTTTCGGACGACCTAACTCCGTTGTGGTCGAATATCAAAGATTTGTACTGCCGAGAGAGCCCAGGCGCAACTTACACAACCCTTGGGAACCGCCTAACGTCCTGCCCGACTAAGTCGACACCTTAACTATTGTGGTGGGCACCCCAAAAGCCGGGCGGCGGATGGCCCATTTGCAGCAAGAAAGGCCTGTTTCGGTGCTGGAAACGTCGAAAAACGGCATTTTTTGAGTGGGTACTCCAACTATGGAGGCTCCCTAAATCTATAAAACTCCCAATCTCTCTAACTCAGGCTTCAACGCATCCGCTCCCTTGAACACAATCCCCTTCATCCCCGCACCGACGGCCGCCGCCACATTCTCCGCCCGGTCATCAATAAACAAAACCCGCTCCGCCGGCCTGCCGAGAATATCGAGCGCCCGCTTATAGATCGCCAGCTCCGGCTTGCGCAGCCCCAGGTAGCACGAACTCAACGACACATCCATCAGCTTGCGTATGCCAAACTTCTCAAATCGGTACTCGTTGGTCTCCCGCGCCTCGTTATTCAGCGCGCCCACCAGGTACTTGCCCGCTCCCGCAAGCTCAGCCAGTACGCCCAGCGCCCCATTCGGCAACTCATGCGACTGAGCGCACATGGCCGCAAAAAATTCGCCTTGCGAAAACTTGCGCGGCTCATAGAAGACAGTCGCGTTCAGGTAGGCCTTGAGCGGAATCACGCTGCGTTCCCAGGCATCGTACGGCGCCATGTGCCTGGCCTCAAACGCCGCCAGATCCAGGTCGAATTGCGCAATCACCCGCGCGCGCTCGCCGTGGTCCCAGCCGTTGGTGAGCAGCACCCCGCCCACATCAAAAAGAATTACGTCAAAGGGAAGCATTCGCCCCTCAAGTGCGTTTCCATGCATTTCCTATCAAAATCGAGACAGTGATTCTGGAAGGTTCATACCCAAAAATGAAGCTGTCATCCTGAGCGAAAGGGGCCCCAGGCGTCTTTCAGTTCCCGGGGTCCCCGCAGACAGGTCTTCGTCTGCGGGGTGGAGTTCGGGGGTGGTGAGTCGAAGGATCTGCGGTTGTCTTTTCGTCGAAAATCAACAACCAGCGCCTACGCCTTGCTCCCCGACCCATCCCCGCACTGATACTTCGCCTCGATGGCCAGCACCTTCTCGTACCGCCGCGTAAACCGCGGTTCGTTGGAAATGAACTTCGCGCCAATGAACGCATTCACACACTCGTACGCCAGCGCCGAGCCAATGATGCGCGCTCCGAACACGATGACATTCATGTCGTCGTGCTCCACCCCCTGGTGCGAAGAATAAGTATCATGACACATCCCCGCGCGAATCCCGGGAATCTTGTTGGCCGCCACGCACACCCCCACGCCCGACCCGCAGATCAGAATCCCGCGCGGCGCAATTCCCTCTTTGATCGCCGCCCCCACTTTTTCAGCAAAGTCCGGATAGTCGTCCGGCTGGTCGCCTGTGTAAGCCCCGAGGTCCACAACTTCATGGCCGGCCTTGGCCAGGTAGTCGCGAACCTCCTCCTTCAGAGGAAACCCCGCATGGTCAGCACCGATAACAAGCTTCACAATCCACTCCTTCGGAGCTAGGTTTCAGGGATCGGGGGTCAGGGATCAGTCATCCAAATCCCAAGAATCGATTTCGCCCGGGTTCCCGTCGCTGTTGAGACGAGTGCGGCAGTGATGCGTTAAATCTAACCGCAGTTTCTGATCCCTGACCCCTGACCCTGATCCCTGTCTCTACTTCACCAGCTTCTTCGCCCGTGCCGCCACATTCACCACGCTGATTCCCAGCTTCTCCAGCACCACGGGCCCCGGCGCGGAGGCGCCAAAGCGGTCAACGCCAATCACGTCGCCGTCCAGGCCCACATACTTCCACCAGCCCAGCGTCGCGCCCGCTTCCACCGCCAGCTTCGGCACGCCCGCCGGCAACACGCTGGCCTTGTACTCCGCCGTCTGCTCTTCAAAGATCTTCCAGCTCGGGAAGCTCACCACCCGCGCGCGAATCCCCTCCGCCGCCAGTTGCTTTGCCGCCTCCGTCACCACCGCAACCTCAGAGCCGGTGCCGATCAGAACCAACTGCGGGTCGGCCGCATCTTCCAGCACATACGCGCCCTTGCTCACGCCGCCGTAAATGTCCACCGAACCCGCATCGATCACCGGCAGGTCTTGTCTGCTAAGCGCAAAGAAGCTCGGCCCCTTGCGTTCAATAGCCAGCCGCCACGCCGCCGCCGTCTCGTTCGCGTCCGCGGGACGGAAATCCGTCAGCCCCGGAATCGCACGCAGCATCGTCAACTGTTCCACCGGCTGATGGGTCGGTCCATCCTCGCCCAGCCCGATCGAATCGTGCGTGAACACAAACAGCGAGTGGATCTGCATGAGCGCCGCCAGCCGAATCGCCGGCTTGGCGTAATCCGAGAACACAAAGAACGTCGAACCAAATGGAATCAGCCCGCCGTGCGCCGCCATCCCGTTCACCGCCGCGCACATGCCAAACTCGCGCACCCCAAAAAACACGTTGCGGCCTTTAGGATCCACATGAAAATTCGCGCCCGGCTTGAAGATCGTCTTTGTCGAAGAAGTCAGATCCGCCGCGCCGCCAAACAGTTCCGGAACCACATCGGCAATCGCGTTCATCACCACGTTGCCGGCGTTGCGCGTCGCCACCGGCTTGCCTGCCGGGAAGCTCGGAATCTTCTTCTCCCATCCTGCCTTCAGTTCGCCCTTCTGCGTCCGCTCAAACTCCTCCGCCGCCTGGGGATTGGCCGCGCGATAGCCCTCAAACAGCGCGTTCCAGTCCTCTTCAAAACTTGCCCCGCGATCGACAGCCTTGCGCCAGTTCTCCAGCGCCGCATCCGGAACGTAAAAGCTCTGGTCCTCGGGGAAGCCAAAAAACTTCTTGGTCGCCGCGGTATCGGCCGCGCCCAGCGCCTCGCCATGCACCTTGTTCGTCCCCGCCTTGGGGCTCCCATAGCCAATCACCGTACGCACCGCGATAATCGACGGCCGGCTGGTCTCCGCCTTGGCCGCTGCAATCGCTGCTTCAATCGCTACCAGGTCATTGCCGTCGTGGACTCGCTGCACATGCCAGTGGTAAGCCTCAAACCGCTCCAGCGCGTCTTCGGTGTAGCTCAGTTCCGTCGGGCCGTCCAACGAAATCAAATTGTCGTCGTAGATAAACGTCAACTTGCCCAGCGCCAGCGTTCCGGCCAGTGAAGCGGCCTCGTGGCTCACGCCTTCCATCAGGTCGCCGTCACCCAGGAGCGCGTACGTGTGGTGATCCACAATCTCAAATCCCGGCTTGTTGTAGATCGCGGCCAGGTGCTTCTCGGCAATGGCCAATCCCACGGCCATGGCAATTCCCTGCCCCAGCGGCCCGGTGGTCACTTCCACGCCGTCCGTGTGGCCGCGCTCCGGGTGCCCGGGGGTCCGCGAGTTCCACTGGCGGAAGCTCTTCAGATCGTCCAGCGTCACGTCGTAGCCGGTGAGAAACAGCGTCGAATACAACAGCGCCGAAGCGTGACCGTTCGACAGCACAAAACGGTCCCGATCCACCCACTTCGAGTGCGACGGATTGTGCTTCATCAGCTTGTGAAACAGCAGGTACGCAATCGGCGCGCAGCCCAGCGGAGCGCCGGGGTGGCCGCTATTGGCCTTTTCCACAGCGTCCACCGCAAGCAGCCGCAGTGTATCGATGGACAGTTCATCAAGAGAGAGATCCGCAAGAGTTGGCGCCATGATTACAAAAATTCCTTTCCTCACGCATTCGATGCGCAGTTAAATCCCGTTGTTTCGCCGTTCCTCAAAAATGCTCCGTGCCCCATCCATTCCGCTTCTTTCCGCGGAGTGGGTGGGAAACCACAAAGCCCAACCATCGGCCCTCGGGTCTTTTGTTTCTTACTGGCAGGGTGCCCCATCCATCCAGCGTCGCTGGGGTGGATTCTCGATGGGTGGGAGGACACTAACTCCCTGCCTGACTTAAATACCGTTACTCCGCATCAACCTTCACGTCCACATTGTATCCAAGCCAGCTGTCCTGCCCCACCCCGTCCTGCCCTGTCCAACGCAAGGTAAACGAAATCCCGCTGCTCTCCGCTCCCGCAACAATCTCCGCGCTGAATCCCGCGCTGCCCAGGCTGTGGCCGGCTGTCACGTGTTTCGTCTGCCATCCATCCGCCGTCCATGTCACTTCAAACCGCTTCTCATCCAGAATGCGCAGCGTACTGCCGGCCTGAATCCTCTGAATCGGCCGCCTGCGGCTATAGATCTCAAGATCGGTCCCCTTCTTCTTCCGGCCCTCCGGCTCGCAGTAGCGCTCGTACACCGGTTCGATGCGGTCAAACACCTTGCCGTCCATCGCCGATCGCAGCAGTTTCAAATACTCCGCATGCGCCCACACCAGCGGCACCGCCGACCCTGCCGGCTGTCCGAGCTTCATGCTGGCGTCCGCTACATTCACATCGTCCCAAACCTGCTCCGGCATCATCTGCCCGCAGGTAGCAAACCGCTCATACGTCTTGATCAACTCGGAGATGTCCGTGCCCGCGGCCAGCTCATAGTGCGCCCGCTCGCCGGTCAACAGCGGCCACACGCGCCCCTGACCCCATCCCTGAAATGGCCCGCCGTCCGCCTTGTTTCCGTAGCCGTCCCCGTTGTAACGCAGCCAGCCCGGCCCCTGCGGCAGGTCGCGCTTCAGCACCGCGTCCACCACCGCCAGGGAATCCGCCATCAGCGGATCGTCCGCCCGTCTCACCCCATACCGCACCAGTTCCAGAAAACCGGCGTCCACAATCGCGCGCGCCTCAAACTCCGTCTGCGTGCCCGGCGGCCGGTTGTTCAGGTGAACCATCTCTGTCCCGCAGCTTTCGCACGCATACGCCTCGCCGCTCTCCGGTGGACGGATACGCATGTAGTGCCGCTTGATTTGCGGAAGCAGCACCCCGTCGTTGGTCACCGTCCAGTCTTCCAGGTGGCCTTCAATCCAGTCGGCGAACTCCTCCAGAAACACCGCCAGTTCCACTGAGTCGTGGGCGCGCACAATCTCCGCCGCGCAAATCAGCCCGCCAATCACCGCTGCCAGCGTAGAAGGCGAGTAGCCCGCATTCTCTTCCCACCGTTCCTGGTGCGTAATCGGCGCCTGCCGCACCAGGTACCCCGCCGCCCGCTCCACAAACGGGAAAATCTTCAGCTCGCCCAGCGCATCGGCCTTCCACAGCCGCCACGCCAGCATCAGCGGAAACGCCACCTCGTCCAGTTGCTGCCCGGTCCAATACGGAGTTCCATCAATCCAGAAGTTCTGCGCAAAACCGCCGTCCGGCTCCTGTGTACAGGCCAGGTAAACCAGCGCCCGCCGCGCCGTCTCCGCACGCCCGCACGCCAGCAGAGCGGTCGCCGTCTGCACCATGTCCCGCGTCCACACCAGGTGGTAGCCGCCCAGGTCGTCGTCGCCCTTCACCTGGCCCCACGGAATCGACGCCGACGCCACAAACGCCCCGGAATACGTCTTGTCCTCGTGCGCCAGCAGCACGTTGTGGCTGGCCCGCATCAGCTTGCCGCCATCGCCGGCCTTGGCCGCCAGCCACTCCGGATTCGCCGCACGCTTCCACTGCGTGATGTACCGGTTCTTGCTCTCCTCGAATGCGTTGGCCAGCGCTCCCATCGTCTTCTGCGCCGCCGTATGATGCCCCTCCCCAATCCCAAACGCCAGCGTAAACTCCGTCGCGCCCTGCAAATCCAACTCCCCCATCAGCGCAATGTTCCCATTCAATGCCGACCCAAACTCCCAGTCCATCCTGAAGTTGTCCATCAGGTCCCGCCAGCCGTCGCTCGATCCCACAAACCCGCAACTCACCTTCGAGAACCCGCAGTTCGCCCCCATTGCCAGCGACCACTCGTTCTTCCACGCCAGCAGCGCCTTGTTCCCCGCAAAATCCACTGCTCGCGCCGAGTTGCCCGCCCCGCCGCCGTCCAGGTGCGGCGCCAGCAACGCGTACACCTTCAGCCGCGGCAGCAGGTCCGCATTGCCCTCCAGCTTCACGTGCTGCAGCACCACCGCGTGATGCGGATCGCTGATGATCTCCTTGGTCAGCGTGTACCGGCCCTCGGGATCGCGGTTCACATACCGCACCCCCAGAGCCTCCGGGTGAATGTACTCGAAAGTCGTCGTCAGGTCGCGCTTCTCTTCGTGAACAAACGTCTCCCCATCCGTCACCAGGAACTCCATGTCCCTGATCTGAGCCCGATCAATCGTGGGGTGATACACCTCGTTCAAAATGCCGTGCGAGCAGGTGAACCAGATGCGGCTCGACGCGGCATAGGCCGTGCCCACCGCGTCCTTCACGCTTGAAGTCCAGCGCGGCTCCATGCCCGGCCCGCCAAACGCCTCGCCCTGCTGCTCAAGCCATCGGTACAGAGACTTGTCGCTCATCGTTCAACACCGCATTTCAAATTTTTTATTTCCAATTTTTGGGAACCCGAAAGCGCAGGACCTAAAACGCAGAACCTGGAAGCGCAGAAAAAGGGGAAGCCGCGCGTCGCCGTCCATCTTATCGATGTTTCGCGGGATGAGAAAGTTTCGTTCGACGGAAGACTCTCCAAACATCCATCCAACGACACAGGATCGCGACCGCAAAAAGAAACCAGCCGGCAGGACGAGGGATTTGTGGTACGTCAGATGATTTGGACGAGGGATATAAGTACGTCTATTTAATCAGCTTTAGCTTCTTCATTTCCGCTTCGGTCCATCCAATATCGTCCAGTAGGCCTTGGAGAAGCTTGGGGCCAAACGTCTTCTTTGGGTGGTAGTGGATACCCACCCGGCTCCCGTTTTCGTTTCTATACACCTGAATGGCCCCTTTGCAATCCGGTTCCAAAGTCCAACCATTCTTTTTCAAAGCGGCGATAATGTCATCTGCCGTTTTATTCTTTAACTGACTCCACACACTTCCGCTGAAGGCCATGGTACCTCTACGTTCCTTGACAGAGATCGTCTTTCCGTTGACGGTCGCACAAAATGCTCCTCAGCGGAAAAATACGTGCCAATTGGCAGCGGGTCGTTATGCCGGAGAATAGAGTCAACATAAAGAGACGCTGCCATCATTGCATTTTGGACGGCCTCCTCTTCTGTAGCTCCATCAACATGTAGCCCCTTTAATCCGGGGCAGTGCGCATAGAACGAATCCCCGTCTCTCTCTACCTCGACGGCTATACTGACTTTCAACATTTTTCTCAATTTCATGTCGCACCCGGATGTATGGTTGGTTAGCGACTTCCCGTATGGGAGATTTGAACTGTGTAGTACGAGTTTTCACTCCTTAGACAATATCGTCAAGGAAAAGTATTCGTATTCCCACACTTCGGTACCAAAAGCGGAAAGCAGGAGGACTTCGTTCTTTGTTCGCCTGCACCAAGCCCCCGGCGCAGTTCCTCCTCAAACCCTCGAAGCTGAGCGCTAGCAAACCAACCTGACAAACCAACTGTCTCTTGGATGCCCCAAACATGATCGGAGATACTTCCGTTGGCAGGAGATCGCCTAGCGCCCTGGCCCATGGTTCGGACAAAAGCGGTGGAAATGTGCAAAAACTAAAGGTGACCAAGGGAAAGCGAACGCGAATTCACCGCAGCCATAGCGTGGTGCCGCAATTCACCGCAACGTCCCCGTCGCTTCCCGCATCCAACCATACGTTCACGCAAAAGCGTGTGAAATTTGGATTTAACCCTTTTGCTTTTGACCTCCTACACAGCAAAAGGCTCAAACCCAACAGTACAATTCAATACCAAGGAGAATTCCCCGATGGCTTACGAACTAGCACCTTTGCCCTACGACTACGCCGCCCTTGAGCCCTACATCGACGCAGAAACCATGCACCTGCATCACGACAAGCACCACCAGGCCTACATCACCAACGTCAATGCCGCCCTGGCCAGCCACCCCGACCTCGCCGCCAAATCCGTGGACGACCTGGTCCGCGACCTCTCCCAGGTCCCTGAAGACATCCGCGGCGCAGTCCGCAACAACGGCGGCGGCCACTCCAACCACACCGCCTTCTGGAGCCTCATGGGACCCGTCGGCTCCGACGGTGTAGGCGGCGCGCCCACCGGCCCCATCGCCGCGCAGATCACCGCCGACTTCGGCGACTTTGAAGCCTTCAAGAAGCTTTTCAACGAAACCACCGCCAAGCAATTCGGTTCCGGCTGGGGCTGGCTCGTCTTCGCCGCCGGCAAGCTCAAGGTCGTCACCACCGCCAACCAGGACTCGCCCCTCACCCAGGGCCTCTATCCCATCCTCGGCAACGACGTCTGGGAGCACGCCTACTACCTGAAATACCAGAACCAGCGCCCCAAGTACCTTGAAGCCTGGTGGAACGTCGTCAACTGGCACGAAGTCAACAAGCGCTTCGCCACCGCCAAAGGCTGAAAAACAGTGGTCAGTTGTCAGTGATCAGTTGATCGCCAACCCAGGAAGTTCCGTCCTCATCCAGCCATTTGAAGGCAGGGGATCGGATGGAACGCGCGGCTGACAACTGACCACTGATAACTGAACTTCAGCAACTCTTTCCCGCAATTCCGTGTCTAAGCACTTAGAAGGATGGAGACTGTCTTGCGCAAATTCGTCCTGTTTCCGCTGCTTGCTGTTCTCGCCGTGACCTCTCCGGCCATCTCGTCCGCCCAAATCGCCTCCGCCCAGGCCGGCAGCTTCATCATCGCCCAGCACGGCCACTCCGTCGGCACGGCCACCGTCAACGTCACCTCCAATCCAAATGGCCACTTGAACGCGACCACGGTCAAGGTCGCCATGCAGGGCCTCAATTACGACCTCACCAGCTCTCAGCAGCTCAGCGCCGCCAACGCCCTCCTGCACGTCCAGTTGAGCGCCACGGTGAACAGCTCCGCCGTCAACGTGACCGCCGCGCCCGACGCCGCGCAGCTCCTGCTCAACATCTCCGCCGGCGGCCACAGCACCACCACGCGACTGGCCCAGCACGCCGCCGCCGTCTTCCTGCCCGACTTCGATCCCGGCGCTCTCGACACCCTGCTTGCCCTCGCCGCAGCCCGCAACAACGCCGGCCTCTGGGCCATCGTCCCCAAGGGAACCGGCTCCATCGCTCCCATCCAGCTCGCCACCTACGCCGACGAGCAAGGCGCACTCGACGGCAAGCCGATCACCGTCCATCACCTCAAGGCCACCATCTCCGGCGCCGTAACCGACCTGTTCTCCGGCCCGCAAAATCAGCTCCTTCAAGCCGAACTCCCGCAGCAGGGCTTCGCGCTCATCCGCAAAGGCTTCGTCCTCACACCGCCCGCCAGGCCCGGCGCTCCACCGGCCCCGCAAGCTGCTCCCGCTCAAGGCGCGCCCGCTCAATACGCTCCAATTGCGCCCCCGCAGCCGCAACCATAGTTCCGCGGATTTTCATTATCCTGGGCGCACAAGTCTCCGCTACAATTCGTTCTCTATGGACGAGCTGCCCATCGCGCCGCCGGAAACCGTCTCTGTCGAGTTCAGCCTCGGCGTTGCTGAAGGCGTCATCACCGCCACGGCGATCGTCCCCGCCGGCCACACCACCCTCACCCAGATCCTTCCCGTCCTTCAAGCCCTCGACGACTCAATCATTCATTCCGTAGCGGCGGCTAATGAGGAAGCCGGCCACCCCGTCTCCTGCAAAGCCGGCTGCGGCGCATGCTGCCGGCAACTCGTCCCCATCAGCATCTTTGAGGCGGAAGCACTCGCTGACTGGATTCACTCCCAACCGGAAACCGCCCAGCAGCAACTCGCCAATCGCTTTCACCAGACGCTGCTCGCTCTTTCCGCCAGCGGCATCCTCGATCGCCTGGTCAATATGGGCCAGGAAGACTGGCGCAACGACACAGAAGTCAACCAGCAGATGTGCATTGACTATCTCTACCAGCGCATCCCCTGCCCGTTCCTGGTCGATGAGTCCTGCTCCATCCACCCCATCCGCCCGCTCATCTGCCGCGAATACCTGGTCACCTCGCCCGCCGCGAACTGCTCCGATCCCGGCGTGCTGAAAATCTCCCCCGTTCGTCTCCCGGTCAAGCTCTTCCCCGCTCTCAACCAGATCGGCGCCGAGCTCGAACACGACGTCCGCGGCTGGATTCCGCTCGTCTTCCTCTTCGCCTGGATGAAAGCCAACGCCCATCCCGGAAACCGCGTCTCCGGCCCCGGCCCATCCGTCCTCTACGAAGTCGTAAGGCGCATCGCCCAACCTCAATCCGAGTCCCAATCGCCGGAACAGCCTCCTAGTCCCTAGTCCCTTAGTCCCTAGTCCCTTAGTCCCTAGTCCCTTAGTCCCTAGTCCCCTAGTCCCTTAGTCCCTGGTCCCTCAAGCTTTTCTCCCCGCCGCCACCGCCGACGCCCACGCCCACTGGAAGTTGAATCCCCCCAGCCATCCCGTCACATCCACAGCCTCGCCAATAAAGTAGAGCCCCGGCGTCGTCCGCGCCTCCATCGTCCGCGCCTGCAACTCATCGGTATCCACGCCGCCCGCCGTCACTTCGGCCTTCTCAAAACCCTCTGTCCCCACCGGATGCAGAGAGAACCGGTGCAGCCTCCGCTCATACTCATCCAGCGCCGCATTCGACCACCCCGCAGGCGCGTAGTTCTCTGCCAGATACCCCGCCAGCCGCTGCGGCAAAACCTCCCTGAGCGCCTGGCGAAGCGCGGTCAGATCACGCCGCGCCTTCGGCTCCTTCAGCGCCGCCAGCACCTTCGCATCCGGCGCAAGATCCAGCAGAAGCTCATCCCCCGGCCGCCAATACGAAGACGCCTGCAACACCCCCGGCCCGCTCAATCCCCGATGCGTCACCAGCATCTTCTCTCTGAACGGCACCGGACGGTAGGTCGGGGGCACCGGACGGTAGGTCGGGG
>Ga0302157_10005764_pt1 | contig 13009 bp, 13 predicted proteins | sample I_Bog_N3_3_FD_193502 | JGI IMG/M metagenome (GOLD analysis project Ga0302157, IMG submission 193502) | Peat permafrost microbial communities from Stordalen Mire near Abisko, Sweden - I_Bog_N3_3 | ecosystem: Environmental > Terrestrial > Soil > Wetlands > Peat | place: Sweden: Abisko, Stordalen...
CATCGACGGCGGACGCGTGCGCACGCGCCACGGGCGATTGTCGCCGTTGGAGACGATGTAATAGCCGAGTTCCCCGCGCGGACCCTCGATCGCTTGATACACGTCGCCCGGCGGCACGCGGAACGATTCGCTGACGATCTTGAAATGGTGGATCAGTGCTTCCATCGAGAGCGCGATCGTCTCTTTCGGGGGCGGCGCGAACTTGGTATCGGCGATCATCACCGGCCCCGGCGTTTCGAGCTTCTTGCGCGCTTGCTCGACGATCCGCATCGACTGATCCATCTCGTCGAGCCGCACCATGAAGCGCGCGTAGGCGTCGCCCTCGGTGCGCGTCACGACGTCGAACTCGTACTGCTCGTAGCCCGAATACGGAAACGCGCGGCGGATATCGTACGGCACGCCGGTCGCGCGCAGCGCGGGTCCGGTAACGCCCCAGGCGAGCGCGTCGTCGGCCTCGAGGATGCCGACGTCGATCATGCGGTCTTGCAGGATCGGGTTCTTCTGCAAGAGGCCGCGCAGCTCGCGCATGCGCGGGTAGTACATCGCGATCAGCTCGTCGACTTTTTCGAGAAAGCCGGTGGGCAGGTCGTCGCGCAAACCGCCGATACGCAAGTAGTTGGGATGCATGCGCGCGCCGCCCGAAAGCTCGGTCAGATCGAGGATGCGTTCGCGCAGGTCGAAGGCGTAGAAAAAGCCGGAGATCGCGCCGAGGTCGATGCCGCCGGTGCCCAGCCACACGCAGTGCGAGGCGATGCGGTGCAGTTCGCACAGCAGCACGCGAGCGTGCTGCGCGCGCATCGGCACGTCGCCGTCGATGCCGAGCAGCTTCTCCACGCCCATGATGTAGCAGCATGCGTTGGAGAGCGGCGAGAGATAATCCATGCGCTCGATGACGGTCGAGGCCTGCGTCCAGAAGAGGTTCTCGGCCGACTTCTCGATGCCGGTGTGCAGGTAGCCGATCTCCGGATCGGCCTTCGTCACGATCTCGCCGTCGAGCTCGGTAACGACTTGCAACACGCCGTGCGTCGAGGGATGCTGCGGGCCCATCGAGACGATCATGCGGCCGTCGCCGGCGTCGACGATCTCCAAGCCGTGGGCGGCGGGGGTCGCGTCCTCGATCACTCGGCGCCGTCTTTCGGCGTCTGGCCGCGCGCCGCGGCGATCTGTCGCTGCAGCGCGGCCGCCGTGCGCCCGGAGGCGGGGGTGCCGGCCGCGACGTTGGACTTGAGCGCGAACGAGGGTCGCGGCGTGCGTTCCCGGGCCGGCCCGCGCAACGGGTAATCCTTGCGCAACGGATAGCCTTCCCAGTCGGCGGGCAGCTGGATGCGGCGCAGATCCGGGTGGCCGGCGAAACGCACGCCGAACAGATCGAAGACCTCGCGCTCGGCCCAATCGGCGGCCGGCCACAGGTCGCTCACGGTCGGGACGACCGGGTCCGCCTCGGAGACGCCGCACAGCACGCGCACGCGCTCGGGCAGGCCGACGGCTTCGAGGGTCCGGGCGGCGGCCGAGAGCTTCACGAGGTGGTAGACGACGTCGAAGCGCGGCTCGCGGCCGGGATAATCAGCCCCGCCGACGTCGGCGAGCAAGGCAAACCCGTCGGCCTTCAGTCCTTCGAGCGTGGCCCGCACCTCGGCCGGGGTCACGCGCAGGATGCGCGCGTCCGCGATGTCGGGCCGAAGGGCAGTCGGGTCGAGGGCGGTGGCCCCGGCCGGGGGTGTTTGTGAACTCGGCATCGCTAGGCCCGGGCGAGGATCCCGCCGCGACCGCCCTGGCGAATCTGCTGCTGAATGAGGTTCACGGCGTAGAGCAGGCCGTCCGGGGTCGGCGGACAGCCCGGCACGTAAACGTCGACGGGCACGATCGTGTCGACGCCCTGCACGACGGCGTAGTTATCGAACACGCCGCCCGAAGAGGCACAGGCGCCCATCGAGATCACCCACTTGGGGTCGGCCATCTGTTCCCACAGGCGGCGGACGACCGGGGCCATCTTCTGCGCGACCCGCCCGGAGACGATCATCAGGTCGGCCTGGCGCGGGGACGCCCGGAAAACCTCGGACCCGAAGCGGGCGATATCGTACTCGGCGGCGGTCGCGGTCATCATCTCGATCGCGCAGCAGGCCAGGCCCATCGTGAGCGGCCAGACGCTCGAGGACTGGGCCCACCGGGCGACGTCGTCGAGTTTGGCCAGCAGAAACTGCCCGCCGGGCATCTCGTTCACCGCCACTGGAACCCTCCGCGCTTCCAGACGTACGCGTAGCCGATCGCGAGCACGATCACGAACGAGACCATCTCCAGCAAGCCGAAGCCGCGCAACTGATGCATCTGAACGGCCCACGGATAGAAGGATGCGGCCTCGACGTCGAAGATCACGAACAGCATCGCGATCACATAAAAGCGTACCGGGAACCGCCCGGCTACTTCTGAAGTCGGTTCGACCCCGCATTCGTACGCTTCGGATTTGACCGCGTTCGGTTTTTTCCGGCCCAACTGGCCGGGCAACACGCAGAACAGCAGCGCCGCTGCGAACGCCACGAGGAGATACAGTGCGACCGGCCCATAAGGCGTCATGGATGTGAAAATCTTCACGAAGTCATCACGCAGCGCCTTCGCCGCCGGCCTCATCGCTTACGCGGCCGTCGCGTGCGCGCCGAACCCCAACGGTATGGGCGTCGCCGACTACGGTACCGTGACCGGCCGTATCGTGGATACGGGCAGCTTGCAGCCCATATCCGGCGCGACGATCTCAATCGGGAATATCGTTTCCATCACGGCGGCGATCGACCAGGGCGGCTTCGTCCTGCGCAACGTCCCGATCGGAACGCAGACGCTGACGATCTCCGCGATCGGCTGGCAAACGTACCGCGCGCCGGTCAAGGTCACGAAAAACGCCGCGACCGATATCGGCGTGATCGGCCTACCGTCCGCCGTTCAACGCTGATCGCGCACGGGATGGGCGGCGAGAAACCGGGCGATGACGTCGACCGGCGTCGCAAAACCGATCGCCCGCTCGTCGTCGAAGCGTGACTCCGCGACGCCGATGACCGAGCCGTCGCGGGCGTCGAAAACGGGACCGCCCGATTCGCCCGGAATGACGGGCGCGTCGACCTCGATCGTCCCATTGCGAACGCTCGCGATGTGACCGGCGTAGAGCGAGACCACCGTGCGCAACTGCTCGTCCGCGAACGCATCGGGAATCGGATATCCCAGCACACCGATCGCGAGACCGGGCACGATCTGGGCCTGGCTACCGAACGTTACCGGCGGCAACGCGGGCGTGGGAATATCGATCAACGCGAGATCGTCGTCGTCGTTGCTGACCGCCACGACACGGGCGGGCGCCGACGGGCGCACGTCGCCGACGGTCGCGCGCAGCTTGCGCGCGTCGGCGACCACGTGCGCGTCGGTGAGGATGCGCGAACCCCACGCACCGCTGGCGACGACGACGCCGCTGCCGTAAGCGGCATCCCATTGGCCTTTGCGTTTCGGATTGTCGGCCGGGATCTGCATCGTGAAAAGCACGACCGACGGATGCAGCTTCGCATACAGTTCGGTATACCGGTCGGGCGGATCGGCCGCGCGCGCGCAACCGGCCAGCACCAGCGCCCCGGCGAGCGCCGCGCCCAGACGCCCAAACGTCACGGCGCGCTCGCGACGCCGAGCCGTTCGAGGATCGCGTCGCGCAGGCGGTCGATGCCGTCGTTCGCGGTCGCGCTCACCTGCAACGCCTCGGGCGGCAACGCGCCGCGCGCGGCGGCGTCGAGCCGATCGACCTTGTTGCAGACCAGCAACGTGGGCTTCGCATCGAGATGCAGTTCGGCGAGAATGCCCTCGACGCTCGCGCGCTGGCGCGGCCAATCCGGATTCGATGCGTCGACGACGTGCAGCAGCACGTCGGCCGCGTCGAGTTCTTCGAGCGTTGCGCGAAACGCGTTGATCAGTTCTTGCGGCAGCGCGGTGATGAACCCGACGGTATCGGCCAAGCGGATGCTGCGACCCGCACCGAGATAGACGCGGCGTAAGGTCGGATCGAGCGTCGCGAACGGCTGGTCGGCGACGAACGCGTTGCCGCCCGTGCCGGCGAGCCGGTTGAGCAGCGAGGACTTGCCGACGTTCGTGTAGCCGACGAGCGCGACGAACGGATCGCGGCCGCCGCCCGACCGGCGCGTCGCCCGCTGTTTGCGCACGTCCTCGAGCGCGCGGCCGAGCAAGGTCACGCGCGCGGCGATCTTGCGCCGGTCGACCTCGAGTTTCGTTTCGCCGGGGCCGCGCGTGCCGACGCCGCCGCCGAGCCGCGAGAGCGCCGCGCTTGCGCCGATCAGGTTCGATTGGCGGTAGCGTAACTGCGCGAGCTCGACCTGCAACTGCCCTTCGCGCGAACGCGCGTGCTGCGCGAAGATGTCGAGGATCAGCATCGTGCGGTCGACGATCGCCAGCGGCACGACCTTCTCGAGATTCGCGCGCTGACGCGGGCGCAGGTCGTTGAACACCATCAGCACGTCGACGTCGAGTTCCTTGCAGCGCTCGGCGATCTCGCGCGCCTTGCCGCTGCCGAACAGCGTCGCCGGATCGACGTGCGGCAGCTTCTGTACGATCTCGCCCACGATCTCGACGCCGGTCGCGCGCGCCAGCGCCGCGAACTCCGCGAACTCCGGCGCCAGCGGCGCGCCGCGGTCGCCGATGTCGACCGCAGCCAGCAGCGCGCGCTGCGGGCGCGGCGCGACCTCGTTCAGCCGTGCGTGGCGTTGATGGTCGCGATCAGCCATGCGAGTCCGTCATTGTAGCGGGGGCCCGGGCGCTCGAGAATCGCCGGGTCCGGGAGATAAGCGATGCGGTGCTCGCGCACGGCGCGCAGGGCGTTCCACGGCGGCCGGTCGAGCAGCGATTGCAACTGCACCGTCGGATCGGCCACGATCACGTCCGGTTGCGCCGCCAGCAACGCTTCGGCACTATACGCGCCGTAGGCATCGGTGATACCCGCTGCATCCGTGCCGCCGGCCAGTTCGATCAGCTTGCCGATATACGAGGACGCGCCGACGGTGTAGATCGGCGCGGCGCCGAGCACGACGAACACCCGCCGGCGGGGCGCTTGCTTGCGTACGGTCCGCAACAGCGCCGTCGTCCGCGCGCGTAACTGGTCGTTGAGGGCGCGGGCCGCATCGAGCCGTCCGGTCAGTAAGCCCAGCGCTTCGATGTCGCGGAAAATGTCCTCGAAGCCGTCGTCCCGCAGCAGAATCGTGCGGATGCCGGCCCGGCGCACGTCGGCCGCGGGCACCGCCTGCGCCGGGATGCCGATCACGACGTCGGGGTGCAGTTGCACGATGCGCTCGGCGTCGGCCGACGCGAACGTCGCGACGACCGGCAGCGCGGCGGCGGCCGGCGGATAGTCGGTGTAGGCCGACACGCCGACGACGCTCGCGCCCGCGCCGATTGCGAACAGATCTTCGGTGAGCGACGGGATCAGCGAGACGATGCGCGCCGGCACGTCGCCGTGCGCCGGCGCGGCCGACGCACAGGCGGCGAGCGCCAGCACCGCGACGAGCGCGAAAGCGCGCACGAGACCCACCCGTCGGCGATACGCCGGGCAGGTCGGCAGGCCTGCGTCGCACAAGACCGGCCCCACTCGCGTGAACGGGAAGCCGGTTTGAATCCGGCACGGTCGCGCCACTGTATGCGGGGAGCCGCCGGCACGTCACTCCGATTCGTCGGGGGAAGGCACCGGCTCGAAGGCACCGATCCGCAAGTCAGGATACCGAGCCCGCGAGTTACCTCACTCCACGTCCACCTCGCGAAAAGGTCGGTAGAGAACATGCCTTCATTCCAACGCGCTCGCGCGCTCTTTGCGCCGTGCGTTCTGGGCGCCGCACTTACCCTGTGCGTCCCCACCCTCGCCCGCGCGCAAGCGGCGCCCGCAGCGGCGCCTTCCCCTTCGCCCTCGCCCGCGGCGCTGACCGAAATCGGCCGCGTCATCACCAGCGACCGGCAAGACGAACCGCTCTCAGCGACCGCGCGCGCCACCTACATCGTCACGAAATCCGATATGACGGCGCGCGGCGCGACCGACATCGCATCGGCGCTGGCCGGGGTTCCTGGTCTGTTGATCGAGCGCGACGGCGCTGCCGGTAGCTACGCTCCGGTCGCGGTCCGCGCGCAGCGCGACGACGGCGTGCTCGTGCTACTCGACGGCCGGCCCATCTCGGGCGGCGAGATCGGCGACCTCGATCTCGGCGCGATCCCGACGGCCGGCGTCGAGCGGATCGAAGTCGTCGAAGGCGCGGGTGCCACGCTCTATGGAACGGGCGCGAGCGGCGGCGTGATCAACATCATCACCAACCGCACGCGCGGTGCGTACCGCACGCCCGACGCCTCGTATTCTGCCGGCTCCTACGGTCTACAGCGCTTCGCTTTCGAGAGTTCGACGTTCTCGTTCGCGCGCGAAATCGCCACCAACGATTACCCGTACGCCGTTCCCGGCGCACCCGCGGCGACGCGCGTCAACGCCGATCTCTCGGCGACGAACGCGCGCTTCACCGACGCCGGCACGCTGGGCGCGTTCCACATCACCGGTTCCTCCGGCTTCACCTCGCGCATCCTCGGCGTCCCGGGGCAACTCGGCTCGCTGACGTCGTTCGCGCGCCAGCAAGACGACGAGGGCGACGCGCGCGTGAGCCTCTCGTACGAAGCCGCGCACGCGACGACGACGCTCGACCTGAGCGGCGCGCGCCAAACGCTGACCTACCTCGATCCGTCCGTCGCCGAATACGGTCCGACGCTCGACTTTAGCACCGACGCCCGCGCGCAGGCGAGTTTACGCAGTAACATCGTCAGCGACGCCAACCGGCTCGTTTACGGCATCGACCTGATGCACGGCGTCGCCCGCAACGACGGCAGCGCGCCTGGATTCCCGGCGATCGCGGCGCTACCGTTCGCCCAAACCGCGCTCTACGCGCAGGACAGCCTGAGCCTCGGCACGCGTTCGCGCATCTACGCCGGCGTGCGCGGCGAACGCGACGGCGCGGCGGGCGCGGCGCTCACGCCCGCACTCGGCGGGACCCTCGGCTTCGGCAGCGGCCTTTCGCTGCGCCTCAACGCCGGCTCGGCGTTCCGCGTGCCGACCGCCGAGGATCTCTCGTTCCCCGGCTTTTCGAATCCGTTCTTACAACCCGAACGCATGCAGAGCTTCGATGCGACGATCGACGCCGGCCGGATTCTCGGCGGAGCGAGCCTGGGCTGGTTCGTGCAAACCGCAAACGAGCTCATCACCGTGAACTCGACCTTCACCTCGCTGATCAACGAGCAGCAGACGTCGTCGGGCGGGTTCATCTTCAACGCGACGACACCGTCGCTCGACGGGTTCGTCGTCACCGTCGGCGCGACCGACACGTACCGCGCCCTCGCGTATAACGCCGGCGCACCGGCCATGCGCCTCTTCCACGTGCCGGTCTTCGCGACGTCGCTCGACGTCGGCTATACCGGCATCGGCACGAGCCGCCTCGCCGCGGCCGGAGCGACCGCGCACACGGTCGGCGCGCTCGATGCCGCCGGCAGCGGCAACTTCACCACGATCGACACCTACGTCCGCTGGCGGCTCGCAGCGCACGAGCTGCTTTCGCTGCGGCTGTTCGATCTGGGCAACAAACGCTACGAGTACGCGGCCGGGTATCCGATGCCCGGACGCACGTTCACCGTGGAGCTCGCGACACGCTGACGCGACTGGTCGCGATCGCGCTCCTCGTGCCGGTGGCCGCGCTCGTCGCGCTCGCCGTCGGCGGGACCGCGATCGCGCCCGCCGCGCTGCTGACCGCGCTGCTGCATCCCGCTTCGCACACCGACGCGGCGACGATCGTGTGGTCGCTGCGGGTACCGCGCATCGCGATCGCCGCGACGGTCGGCGCGGCGCTCGCGCTCGCCGGCACGTTGCTGCAGGCGCTGCTGCGCAATCCCTTGATCGATCCCTACATCACCGGCGTCAGCAGCGGCGCCGGAGCGGCGATCGCGATCGGCGTGACCGCCGGCGTCGCGCTGGCGGCGATCCCCGCGCTCGGCTTCGTGGCCGGCCTCGCGACCGCCGTGCTCGTCGCGGTGCTCGCACGGCGCGGCAGCGGGCTCGACCCCGAGCGGCTCATCCTCGCCGGCGTCTCGATCTCGGCGCTGATGTCGGCGCTGATCGCGCTCGCGCTCACGCGCATGGGTCATGGGAACGCGAGCGAGGCGATCATCGCCTGGCTCGCCGGTTCGCTGAGCGGACGCGGCTGGCCCGAACTCGCGGCGGCCGCGCCGTACGCCCTGGCGGGCGCCGCCCTCGGAATCGCGACGATCCCCGCGCTCAACGTCGTGCGCGTCGGCGAACGGCGCGCCGCGACGCTCGGCGTCGACGTCGTGCGCTTGCAATGGACCGTCCTCGCGGCGGCGGCCCTGCTGACGGCGGCGGCCGTGGCGCTGGCCGGACTGCTCGGCTTCGTCGGTTTGATCGTGCCGCATCTCGCGCGCCGGATGATGGGCACCGATCTGCGCGTGGGCGTCCCGGCGGCACTGCTGATCGGCGCGGCGCTCGTGATCGTCGCCGATGCGCTCAGCCGCGCGCTGTTTGCGCCGCTGGAGATTCCGCTCGGCGTGCTCCTGGCATTCGTCGGGGTACCGGCGTTCCTGTACCTGTATCTGCGCGGCGCAGCCCGCGCGTACGCCTGATCGTGCTCGCACTCGAAGACCTGCGCGTCGCGCGCGGCGGGCGCACGCTGCTGCAGGGGATCGACGCGCGCTTCGCGCCGGGCACGTTCACCGCGCTGCTCGGCGCGAACGGCGTCGGCAAGTCGTCGCTACTCGCCGCGATGTGCGGCGTCTTGCGACCGGCCGCCGGACGCGTACTGCTCGACGGCTGCGACGTCGCGACGCTGGCGGCCCGCGAACGCGCGCAGCGCATCGCGCTGGTCGAGCCGACGGAACCGGTGCTGGGCGCGATGACCGTCGAGGACGCGATCGCCGCGGCGCGGTTTCCGTATCACCGCTGGTGGGAATGGCAGCCGACGGGCGCCGATGCCGCGGCGCTCGCCGCCGCGCTCGACGCGACGGAGCTGACCGCGCTGCGCGCGCGGGAAGTCGGCACGCTCTCGGCCGGCGAGCGGCAGCGCGTGTGGATCGCCGTCGCGCTCGCGCAGAACGCGCGCGTCATCGCGCTCGACGAGCCGACGACGCACCTCGATCTGCGTTTCGCCGTCGAGACCCTGACGTTGTTGCGGCGGCTGGCCGATGCGGGCGCGATCGTGATCGCGGTGTTGCACATGCTCGAGGAAGCCGCGGCCTTCGCCGATCGCGTCGTCGTGCTTGGGGAAGAGCGGATCCTCGCCGACGGCGCGCCCGCCGCCGCCTGTACGCCGGAGGTGCTGCGGGCCGCCTACGGCATCGCGATCGACGTCGACGAACGCGACGGCGAGCTCACGTTTCGCCGGAAAACGAAGCGCCCCGCGGAAGAATCCGCGGGGCGCGATCGGCCGGTTGGTTCCGACTAGGCGTTAGGGATACTTGGCGATCGCCTCGAACCCGAACTGGCTGTTGTTCGAGAAACGTCCGCCGTTGGAACCGACGAAGTAGCCCGTCGTCGAGTGATCGCCGCGAACTTCACCGCGAATGATGATGTTCGAGATCGGCGAGTACTGCAGCGTGACGGTGGCCTCTTCCCAGTGCTGGTTGACGCCGGTGCGGGAACCGCCGATATCGCCGAACGTTTCACCGCGCAGCGTCCAGCTCCACTGGCTGTTGATCGCGTAGTTCGCGTACGCCGCGAGGCCGCTCCAGGTCGCCGTACCGTAGCCGACCAGGTTGCCGGCGCTGTCGAAGATATTCGAGTTGGTCTGACGCCCGTCGTCGCCGTTGAGCACGAGCGTCAACGCCGGCGATGCGTGGTACGTCAACACCGAATCGATGAGGGTGCGCACCGGCCGCGCGGGCGTCAGCGTGAACACGCCGGCGGTCGCGAGCGCGGACGCTTCTTCGACTTGACCGTCGTAGCCCTGAACGGTCAACGAGACGACCTTGCTGGGATTGAACGCGAGGCCCGCCTCGCCGGTGAGCGAGGCCGTGTCGGTCTGCGGGAGACCGTTGTTGGGATTCGACCGCGTCGTGTCCCAACCGCGGTTGGCGCCCGCGATCAGCGTTACGGTCGGACTGAGGGCCCAGGTGATGCGCGCGCCGGTGTGCGTGAACGGCACCGCGTACCCGAAGAGAATCGAGCGCGAGAAGTTCAGGTTGTTCGGGCTCTCGATGACTTCGGCGCCGGCCAGCGTTTCGAACTTACCGGCGATGACCGTGAACGCGCCGCTCTGGAATTGCGCGTAGGCCTGGGTGAGGTCGACGTCCGTACCCGCGGCGACGGTGCCCTTCGGATACGAATTGATGACGTTGGCGTCGTCGCCGAAGCTGGCCTCGACTTTGCCGCCGATCGGACCGTTATAGGCCGCCTGCAGGTTGAAGTTGTGGAATTGGATCTGGTCGTTGAGGGTATCGAAGACGCGCCCCGTGATCTGGCTTCCACCGGGGGTTCCCACCACGCTCGCGACAGAGGCCGAGGTGTAGCCCGCGTCGGCGTAAGCGCTGACTTGGAGCAGATGAGGCGCTGGGGTCGGGGTCGGTGCGGGACTGGCAGCCGGAGCGGCTTGTGCCACGACCGGATCTGCGCCCGCGGGAGAGGCATTCCAAACCGCAATCGCCCCAACGACTGCAGCCAGACATGCTATTCCGGCTCGTATATTCAAAGCTGTCCTTTTCAGGTCATCGCACGCTCGAGCACCCGCCGGCGCGCGATAGTAATGTCTATGCTCGTGCAACAACCCCGCGGCCGCGAAGGCTGCAGGGGGCCGGGCTGAAACGAAGGGGGACAAACTTCACGTACCCGGCAGTTTGCGGAAAATCCTATCCACGCGGCCAACGGCGAGGGTCCCGGCTGTGCAAATGGCGAGCCCCGTCTGTGAAATCGGCGACCTGGGTGGGAATACGACTGCCGTGGAATTACGCGCGACGTGAAAAAACTAGTGCGTCCTCTGGCAGCCGGGGCCGGCCTGACGGGCGCGATGGCCGCGTTCAACCGGAGCGTGCGCAAGGGTCCGTTCCCGACCAACGAACTTGGTGGCGAAGAGCGCCTCTGGAATTGGCGCGGGCAGCGGATCTTCGCGACGCAGACCGGCAGCGGCAGCCCGGTGTTGCTCATCCACGGCATCTACGGCGGGGCATCGTCGTACGAATACCGCAAGCTCTTTCCGCTGCTCGGCGCGCAGCGGCGCGTGACCGCGATCGATCTGCTCGGCTGCGCGCGCTCCGATCGGCCGAACATCGGCTATTCGGCCGACCTCTACACCGAATTGATCGCCGATGCTTTGGCGGAATTCGGCGGCGGCGAACCGGTGACGCTGGTGGGCTCCTCGATCGGCGCGGCCTTCGCGATCCGCGCCGCCGCGCTGACCAAGACGCTCGTTTCGCACCTCGTCGTGATCTGCCCGACGGGCTTGGCCGGCATCCTGGACCGTCCGCCGAACGGCGGTCAGCGCTTCGTGACCGGCTTAATCCGCACGCCGGTGCTCGGCGAAGCGCTCTTTAACGCGCTCGGCTCGCGACCGTCGATCCGCTTCTTCCTGGGCCAGACCTACGCCGACGCCGCCGACGCGACGCCCGAGGTCGTCGACCACTACTACGTCGTCGCGCACCAGCCGGGGGCGCGCTTCGCGCCCGGCCACTTCGTCGGCGGGCTGCTCAATTGCAACGTCGCACGCGATCTGCCGTTCGTCGAAGCACCGGTGCTGGTGTGCTGGGGCGAACGCGCGTCACGCTTCTCGCCGCTGGCGAACGCCGGCGAATACGTCAAACTTGCGCAGCACGGGAAGCTCGTCACCTTTCCCAATTCGGGCCTGCTGCCGCACGAGGAAGAGCCCGCCGCGGCGGCGCTCGCGATCGAAACCTTCATCGCCCCGGTGCCGGCCTAACCGCCGTTACGGCACGCCGTTGCCGTCGGTCCACGGCACGGTCGCCGGCGCGTCGGGCGGCGGCGGTGCGCTCCCGGCGCACGATCCGCTGCCGTCGGTGCAGCGATAGGTCACGTGGATCGTGGTGTCGTCGGGCCCCGGCGTTGCGAAGGCCGGCAACGCGCCGGCCCAGCCGGCCGTGTCGCCTTCGTGATAATCCGTTGCGACCGCCGCGTCTTTCACCCCGCTGACGATGCTGTAGGGCGGTTGCGCGAAGAGCCGTAAGGTCACCGCATAGCGCCCGTGCGCGAGCGCGCTGACGTTGCCCGCGCCGTCGGCCGGTCCGACGTCGGTCGTGACGGCAAGCGAGAGCCGCGTTTCTTGCACGAACGGCGAGCACTGCAGATCGACCGCGCGATCCGGACCCGCATCGCTTGGCGAGCCGCACGTGGGCACGCTTTGCGCGGTCGGCACGACGTCGACCGCGACCGTTAGCGGCGAGCCCGCAACCGCATAGACGTAGCGCTGTTCCGTCCAGGGCCCGGGACCGGCGAGGGCCGGCAGCGGCGCGGGCGGCGCGACCGCGGCGCTCGCCGGCGGCGGACCGGCTTGCGCCGCGAGCGATGCGGCGAGCATGCGCTGGTAGGCGCCCAACGCCGTCTCGATCGCGGCCGGCATCAGGGCTTTCGCAGCGTCGGCCGTCTGCGCGCGCGCCATGCCGGCGATCCCGGCCACGGCCGAGCCGGCCAAGATCGCGAACACCGCCAGCAGCACGATCGTCTGCGCGAGCACGTCATTGCTCCGCCGGGTCGGCGACCGTTGCGTCGAGCGTCGTCTGCGGCGCGTACGCGGGCGGCGCGAGTTGCGTCGCGAGCGTGACGGTGGCGCGCGTCCCCGCTGCGCACGGATCGGGCGGATACGCGACGACGACCTGCAGCGTATCCGAGGCGGCGTCGTACGTCGTCGCGACGTCGAGCGCGACGTCGGTCGCGACGTCACCGCACCAGCCGCGCTCGACGTGCACGGCCGCCGCGTTCACGGCGGCCGGAACGAACGCCCAC
>Ga0302157_10005772_pt1 | contig 12992 bp, 11 predicted proteins | sample I_Bog_N3_3_FD_193502 | JGI IMG/M metagenome (GOLD analysis project Ga0302157, IMG submission 193502) | Peat permafrost microbial communities from Stordalen Mire near Abisko, Sweden - I_Bog_N3_3 | ecosystem: Environmental > Terrestrial > Soil > Wetlands > Peat | place: Sweden: Abisko, Stordalen...
CAACACACCGAGCCGCACGCAACGCCAGAATAGCGCGCTGTCGCGCGCTGGCGGCCTTCACCTCCAGCCAACCGAAGGCGGTCTGGCTGGAGCACTAGCCGCCAAGCTGGTAGACAGCACCCCGCTGGCGACCGTCAAGATCACGCATATCCGGGTAACCGCCACGGATAATGGCGTCAATGTATTGGCCGCGGGACGTCTGGGGAACTGGCGGAAGCGATCCTATGGCGGGGTTGGCGAGTGCCCAGTCCAGCAGCTTGGCCGGAGCGGCGCGGTGGATTTCCGCCGCACTCAATGGAAGCATGCGAATGGTCCTCGCCCGTCCTGGCAGGGAATCCCCGACCCCGGCTGTCGTGAACACATTCGACGACCCCGTCAGGATGAACTGGCCGTTCCGGCGATTCCCATCGACGATCTGTTTGACCGCCAGTGCCAGGGGTTTCCAGCGCTGCGCCTCGTCGACGATGACGGGCCGGTGGCCAGCCTCGGCGGCGAGCGCCTGCAGATGCCCAACCGCGTCAGATTGCAGCGCAGCCAGAGTGCCTGGGTTGTCCAAAGTCACAAACCGTCCGCCATGGAACAGGTCCCGCACCAGGGTGGTCTTGCCCGTCTGCCGGGGACCAATGACGTTTACGACCCTGGCAGATGCCAGGGCCTCTTCCAGCTCCGAGGACAGGTGCCTTGGCAGCAGGTCGTCGCTCATAGTCGTCAGTCCGGCGATATCGGCCAGAACTTGTATTGGCCGACGGCCCAAACCGTCAATAGACAGCAGCCCAAACCGTCAATAGGAGGTGTCCCAAACCGTCAATAGGAGGTGGCCCAAAATATCAGCAGCGCCTGGCGGGGTGGGATCATCCGCCGTGCGCCACTGCCACGGAGCTCTGCGGGAAACCAGCGGGGCGGTGCGGGATGCCGGGGGGATGCGCGCCAGCCGGCTGGACTTGCGGCCGGGCGCCGGACCACAGGGTCACCGGATGGCGGGCCTCTTGCAAAAACGCCGGCGCACGGGTGCCGGCTGGTCCCCAGAGACCGATTTCAAGGGCCGCGCGGCAAGCCGACAAGGCGCTCTCCATTTTGCGGGCGCGGCGGCGATGCGCGGTGTCGGATCTGGGATCCCGGTAACGTCCATCGAGCCGCGTGTCCAGGTTGGCGTATCGGGCAACCGCCGTCAGGCGCACCCCAGTCCGCGTCTCAGCGTTACTGCCGCCTCACGCAGGCACGCGCCTCGCGCCGAGCCCGCTCGCGCCCCGGAAGTCGGCGTCTGCCGGCAATGTGCCATCGAGCCGCGCGTCCGTCAGGTCGGCGCCGGCAAACCGCGCCCCGCGCAGGTCAGCGGATGAGAGGTCGCCGCCGACAAGACGGCTGCGTGACAGGTTGGCACCGGCCAGCACTGCCCATGGCATCCGCGCCTGGCGCATGTCAGAGGGAATCTCCGTGCCGTTTGTCATCGGCATTGGCGACAGGTTGGCGTCCGGCAAAGCCGTGCCATGAAGGTTGGAGGCGCGCAGTTTGGCGCCCCGCATGTCTGCCCCTGCCAGGTCTGCCTGGCGCACGTCTGCTCCCGACATATTGGCCATCATCAGCTTCGTGCCGCGCATCGGCGCGCCCTGCAGGACCGAGCACTTGAGATCGGCAGCGCTCAGGTTCCTGCCGGAGAGGTCGGCTCCGCGCAGGTCAACGCCGGAGAGGTCGGCCCGCCGGCCCTCCCTGCCGCCAGTGTCGATCCACCGCTCATGGTCACGCAGGATGGGTTTTACGTGGCGCTCGATGCCGGCGATGCTCCGTGCCACGCAGACGCCCGTGATGTCCGCGCCATCCATGCACGCTCCGTCGGTCAGCGTGCCGACCATGCTGGCGCCGGCCATGGATGCCTTTGTCATATTGGCATGGAGCAGCACCGCGCCGTCGAGCATGCTGCCCTCCAGGTTGGCGCCGGTCAGGTCGGCCCCCTCAAGATTGCAGCCGAGAAGGTTGGCCTTTGTGAGGTTTGCCCGGACCAGGATGGCATTGCGCATCGAGGCCCCGCGGAGGTCGGCCACCGCGGAGTGGGCGTCGACCGGCTTGTCAACGCCCCCCTCCGCGGCGCCGCGCATTCCGGCAGACATTGGGGCCAGGGCGGCGCGCGCACGGGTGGGGGTCAGGTCGCCACCTGGGAGTCTCGCCCAGAGAATGCCGCCCCTCAGGTCGGCGTCCGAAAGATCGGCATCGTCGAGCCATACCCCGGCCAACAGGCAGCCGCGCATGTCCGCGCCGGCGAGACACGCGCCATGCATCCGCGCCCCGCGGAGGTCGGCGCCGTACATCACGGCATGCGACAGGTCGGCTCCCGACAGGTCTGCCCCGCCCAGCCATGATCCCGTGAGATCGGCGCCCGCGAGATCGGCACCGGAAAGGTCGGCGCCACGCAGGTCGTGCAGTTTCAGGTTGGCCCGCCTGCCGCCGCGGCCGGGGGCCACCCCTGTCACGATTCCGGAAAAGAGGCTGTGCAGATGCAGCACTCTGGCGAGGTCGTCGGTCGCCAGAACAGCATAGGAAAGGCGGGGCCTGTCGGCATTGCTGGTCACCGGTGAACTCCCTTGCGCCCGGTTAGGCGAGTGAGCCGCATGGTAGCCCCGTTCACGCGGATGTCAACTGCATATGCGGCGACACCAGACAGTTGGCTGGTTGAAAGGCTTGCGCATCACGCGGATGGAGTTCCCTGCAGGAGGCGTGAAATTGCTGGCCTGCCGGCGATCAGGTGGTCCGCCTTCCCCATTGTCCCCCCGCAAGCCAGGCGGCGGCCTTCCACGACCTGGGATGGTCACATGGCAAGGAGGGACGCAGCGGGCACCGATGAGGTTGCGCCATATGCCTGGAATGCCTGTTGGACGTTGGCAGCGAAGGCATTGGAAGCCGTCTGTCCACCGCCTGTCGTGGTGGCGGATGCCGCGGTGGTGGATGGCGCCGACGCGGTGGCCGGGGATGCGGAGGTGGAAGCCGAAGCCGGAGATGCGGAGGCTCCGGCCGCCGCCTCCGCATCCGCGCCACCGCCGCCATGGTGGTGGTGATGATGGTGCGCCACGGCCTGGCTGGTGGCGTCCGTCTGGCCCTGGGTTGCCGTTTGGGTGGCCGTGCCACTGCCAGCCTGGGTCGGGGCGGCGGATGCAATCCCGGAAGCTGCACCGCTGGACCCGGCGGCTGTGGCGCCCTGTGAACTGCCGCCCTGCAGCTGGACCAGCATGGACTGAAGATCAGCGGCAAGAGTCTGGAACAGGTTGCTTGAGCCAGACGGGGTGGCGGCCGCTCCGGGCGTGCCCTGAGCGACTTTGGCTGTAGGGCCACTGCCCGGCGGGGTGCTGCCAGCGCCACCAATGGCGGAAGGCGGCGCGGGTGGAGGCCGTCTCCAAATGCTGGAAGAGGCGCTGCTGATAGACACCGGTGACTCCCTTTGTGGTGCGCCACCGATTTTGGTGGCCAACCAGTCACTGCAACGCGTGTGCCGGAGGCAATGATGGCCTCCGTCCGCCAGTTTCCCGTCCCGGCCAGCAGCAGATTTTGCCCCGCGGCAGGAATGCACGGGCAAGAAATGCCGGGCAACGCCGGGAGGCGCCTGCAGCCATCCGCCGATGCGCTGCGGCGGGCGCGACGAGGCCAGGGAGGGCTGGCATGCCGCGCCGGTGCAGAGGATCGGCGCGGGAATGTGATCCACCGCTCATGCCGGCGGCAACGGCAGGCATGTTCCGCGGCCGGCTTCAAGGTTGGGAATGACCAACGAACATTGGGTGCGGCAACAGGCTGCGTCGGGACGCTGGCCACCCCGGGCGCTCTCCGCGCGCGGGGTGGCGTCTGATTTTCTTTGCCGCTGTTGGCCTCAAGGATAGGTATCGTTCGTCTCGATCTCAGGTGTTCATGGCGCAGTCCAGGCCGGGTCGCGTCCTCAAGGCACCCCTCATTTCTATGGTGCGATTTCAATAAGATATCGGCACCTGAAGATCCGGGCCGCCGCGCCCTGGCTTCAGTCGCCTGGCTGCAGTTGCCCTGCCGCCAGGACCGCGACCGCAGTGCGTCCGGTGCCAACCCTGCGGGGCACGCCGGTCCAGGCGGCGTAGAGGGCCGGGACGAAGCAAAGCGTCAGCGCCGTTGCCACGACCAGGCCACCCATGATGGCGATGGCCATCGGTCCCCAGAACACGGAAAGCGCGAGCGGCACCAGGGCGCAGATCGCCGCGGCGGCGGTCAGCAGGATTGGCCTGGCGCGCCTGGCCGTCGCCGCCACGATGGCGTCGGCCGGAGCCCGCCCGTCGCGCAGGTCACGCTGGATCTGGTCGACCAGGATCACCGAATTGCGCATGATTATTCCGGCCAGCGCGATACACCCCAGCATCGCGACAAAGCCGAATGGCCGTCCGGTCGCCAGGAGGGCTGCGGCGACACCGATCAGGCCCAGCGGCGCGGTCACGATGACCAGCGCCATGCGTCCGAAGCTCCGCAACTGCGCCATCAGCAGCGCGAGCATGGCCAGCAGCATCACCGGAACACCGGCATTCACGGAGTCCTGGCCCTTGGCGCTTTCCTCCACAGTGCCGCCGGTCTCGATCCGGTAGCCTTCCGGCAGCCGCGCCTTCAGCGGATCCAGCGTCCGCAGGAGCTGCGCGGTCACCACTGGCGCCTGGGTGCCGTCGGCGATGTCGCCGCGCACGGTCAGCGATGGCAGGCGGTTGCGGCGGACCAGCGTGGGCTCCTCCAGCACAGGACTGACCGAGGCTATCTGCGACAGCGGCACGCTCCGGCCGTCGGCCGTGCGGATGCTGGCTTGCGGCAGGCTGGCGAGGTCCAGCCGCTCGGCCGCTGTTGCCCTCACCACAATGGGGATCAGGTCGGTGCCCTCGCGGTACTGGGAGGCGGCGGTGCCCTGCAGGAGTGTCTGGACGGTGGCCGCGATATCCTGGTCTGACAGCCCGAGCCGCCTGGCCTTGTCATGGTCGACATCTATCCGGACCGACTTGCCGAGGTTGCCCCAGTTGTCATTGACATTGCGGAGATGCGGATTGGCGCGCATCTCCTGGCGGACTTCCCCGGCGATGCCGCGCAGCGTCTCCGGGTCGGGGCCGCGAATGCGGAACTGCACCGGGTAGCCCACCGGTGGCCCCAGCTCGATCCTCCAGGCGCGGAGGCGGATGTCGGCAAACCCGTCCGCTGCCCCGCCATCCGCCACCGCGTCCAGCCGCGTGATCAGCGCGTCGCGCGCGGCAAGGGAGTCCGTGTTGATGACAAACTGCGCGTAGTTCGCACTGTCGGGCTGCGGCGCCAGCGACAGGATGAAGCGGGGCGCCCCGGTGCCTGTGTAGGCGGTGAAGGAGCGTATGCCGGGCTGCGCGCCGAGCATCGCCTCGACCCGGGCAACCGCGGCTGATGTGGCGCCGAACGACGCGCCCTCCGGCAGCCGCATCTCCGCGAGCACCTCCCGCCGTTCGGACGCCGGGAAGAACTGCTGCGGCACCAGCAGGAATGCCGCCGCGGACAGCGCAAAGGCCAGCAGGGTGGCGCAGATTACCGTGAACCGCCGGTCAATGCACATCCGCACCATCCGCCCGAACGCCCGGTAAAACCGCGTGTCATAGACGGCGGCCTCGGGATCGGCGGCTGGCGGGAGCCGCCGCTCCGGGAGCAGCGCGGACCCGAGGAATGGCACGAACAGCACGGCTACGAGCCATGAGAGGAGCAGCGACATGCCGACGACGATGAACAGGTCCCGGGTGTATTCGCCGGTGCCCGATTGCGCGAGGCCGATCGGCAGGTAGCCAGCGGCGGTGACGAGCGTGCCGGTGAGCATCGGAAGCGCGGTTGAGGTGTAGGCAAAGCTGCCGGCGCGGAAGCGGTCCCATCCCTGGTCGAGCTTGACCACCATGGTCTCGACGGCGATGATCGCGTCGTCCACCAGCAGGCCGAGCGCCACAATCATGGCGCCGAGCGATATGCGCTGCAGGTCCATGCCCATCAGCCGCATGCCAACCAGGGTGCCAGCGAGCACCAGCGGCACGCTGACCGCCACCACGAGGCCGGCCCGCCAGCCGAGGGAGACGAAACTGACCAGCAGCACGATGGCCAGCGCTTCCAGAAAGCTTTCCTCGAACACGCCGACGTCCGCCGCGACCACTTCCGGCTGGTTGTTCACTGCCGTTGCGGCGACGCCGAGCGGCAGTGTCGGCATGATCCCGGCCATGCGCGCCGAGACGCGCTGGCCGAGGCCGAGAATGTTGTTGCCGGCCGCCATCGAGATCGCGAGCCCGATCGCCGGCTTGCCGTTCGCCCGCATGGTGGATTCCGGCGGATCGGCGGTGCCGCGGGTGACGGTGGCGATGTCGCCCAGGGCAAAGGCGTGCCCGTGCGCAATCACCGGCAGGGCGCGCAGCGCTTCCACGCCGTCGATGCCCGGTCCGGTGCGCACGAACACCCGGTCGTTCCGGGTGTCCGCGAAGCCGCCGGCGACCACCGCGTTGTCGCGGCGGATCACGCCCAGGATGTCGGTGGCGGTAAGGCCAAGCCCGGCGAGGTTGCGGAAATCCAGATCGACGTGGATGCGCTCCTCCTGGTCGCCCAGAAGCTGGATCTTGCCGACGCCGGGGACCGTCAGCAGGCGCTCGCGCACGTCCTCCACCACATGGCGCAGTTCGGGCAGCGTGAAGCCATCGCCGGTGAAAGAATAGATGATTCCGAAGAGGTCGCCGAATTCGTCGTTGAACCAGGGTCCCTGCACGCCCTGCGGCAGGGACGGGGCGATGTCGCCGACCTTCTTCCGCACCTGGTACCAAAGATCGGGCACCTGGCGGGGCGGCGTGTCGTCCCGCAGCGACACCATGGTGATCACGCGCCCGGGCTGCACCGTGCTTTCCGTGTAGTCGATGCCGGGCAGCTCTTCGAGCTTGCGTTCGATGCGGTCGGCGACCTCGCGCGCCATCCCATCGGCCGACGCCCCGGGCCAGTCCGCCTGCACAATCATCTGCTTGATGGTGAAGGACGGATCCTCGGCCCGGCCCAGCGTCGTGTAGGCCCACGCGCCCGCAATTGCGGTGACCAGGATGGCGAACAGCGTCAGCGGCCGATTCCGCAATGCCCACGCGGAAAGGTTCATCCGGCGGCTTTCGTCGCCGCGTGCCTCCTGCATGGCATCGCCGTCCGCGGACCGGTGCGGCATCGGCGGACCGCCTTCCGGCGTCACCGCGTCGGACCCGTCCACGCGGTGACCGGCAGGCTCGCGTCGAGCATGCTGGCGCCGGCGGTGATGACCAGGTCGCCTTGCGACAGGCCGTCCGACACGGACGCCTGGCCATCGCCGCGCCATGTCCCGACCCGGACCGTCCGCAATGTGGCCCGCTGCCGGGCAGGGTCGAACACCCAGACCGCCGGATTGCCCTGCCTGTCCACGACCGCGGTGCCCGGCAGCAGCGCGACCGGATCTCCCGCGGGATGGGCGAAGCGGACCGAAGCGGTGGTGCCGAGGCCAATCCCGGCTGCCGGCGGATCGGCCACCGTGACCTTGACCATGAAAGTCCGGCTGGCCTGGTCGGCGAGCGCTCCCACCTCCCGCAGGCGGCCATGCAGCGGGTGGTCCGGTGCCGACCACAGCGCGATGGTGATGTCAGTGGCGGCCCGGATATCCGGCAGCCTGTTCTCTGGGACGTCGACCGCGACTTCCGTTTCGGCGGTGTGGGCGAGGGCGGCCACCGGCTGTCCCGCCGCCACCACCTGTCCGGCCTCGACCGGCAGCGCGGTGATCACGCCGGCGGCGTCAGCGCGGAGATCGGCGTAGTCGAGCTGGTCGCGCGCCAGCGAGAACTGGCGTGCCGCCTGCGCCAGCCGGGCGGCGGTGCCGTCCAGCGCGGCCTGGCGCCTGTCGAATTCGGCGGCCACAAAAGCTGGCGAATTCCGGCCGAGCCGCTGGTAACGGCCGAACTCTGCCTGGGCGTTGGCGGCATCCGCCTGGGCGGCGCGCACCACATGCCCGGCGGTTTCGAGCGACAGCCGGAGATCGTTCGGGTCGAGGCGCGCCAGAACCTGACCGGCCGTCACCTGGTCGCCGACATCCACCGGGCGCACCGCCACCTTTCCCCCGACGCGGAAGGCGAGGGTCGCGAGCACCCTGGCCTGTACCGTGCCGGAATAGGTCGCCGCGTCTTCGTGTGGCGTCAGCGAGACAGCCTGGACGCGCACGGGACGGGGACGCATGGCCGCCGCCACGGGCGGGGGCGCCTTGCCGCACGCGCCAAGCGCCATGACGGCCAGCAGGCTGATCGGGAAAATGCGTAATACCATGGCGTTCACGCATACACCACACCGCTGCCCGGGAAGCAAGCATTAAATCCGGCCCGCGCCGGAATTCCACGGAAATGCCAAGTAAAGGTCTCCGGTCCAAAGACGGGAGCGCAGGCACAGCGGCCGGCGCACGGAAAACAAGATTCTTGTCCCATGCACGTGCGGCCTGCGGTTGCCCGGCGTCAGCGGCAACAGGCACGTGAATCGCGCCGCCCCCCGCCCGTGCGCCTGCAGTCCTTTGGTTGAGAATTCCTGGACATGCGGCTTTTTCTGGTGCCGTCTGACCTGGCTCCGGACAGGCTGCGCCGCGGCCACCGCCCGGGATTCCGGACCAAAGAAATTCAAACCGATGGTCGTACAAGGAGAATCAGTCAGTTGGCATGGGTCATTGGGAACAATGACCATCACCGGCGGGGTGAGCCATGAAGCGACAGGGCGCACTCGCATTCGGGTGCGGCCTGCGCCAACCTTGCGCCGCGCGCCGGCGCCCTGGCATGGCTGCTGGGCCATGAGCTGGAGCGGTCGGCCGGAGGAGGCAGGACCGCTGTCGGCCGTATCGACGAATGCCTGGGCAATGGGGCCAGCAGTATATGGTTGGCATCTTGAACGGGGCTGAAAACACGCCACATGGCCGGGCCGGCGCCTTCAATACACCCTGCATCCAGGCTGCGCCGGGCTGAAAGCCGCGGCAGCCGACGAGCACGGCCGCCTGCCTATTTCGGCTTGTGCACAGCGGCCAACTATTGGAGCACTGAAGGCCCGCGTCCCGTTGTATTGTGACCGTCCGCCTGCGCGGCGGTTCACATCGAAGAAGTCGGGGCCGCATCGAATTCAGATTGTCGCCCAGGGCGAAATGGTACCGTTCCTTCGGCGTGACGCCACCAAGGAAAATAAGACCAAGCGGTCCTCGGCCCGGCGGAGGCGTCGCGAGCCTCGCCGGGAATCTCAAGTCGCCACCGCCGCACGGAACGCCGCGGCGAACAGGCCCGCCAGCATCTTTCCTGGCTGATGGGGAACCTTCGCATATGATGGATGCTGCGGCCTGATCGGCGATCATACCGCCCGACTTCGGCTTCACGCACTCGCCTTGGTTTTGTTGCCGTTACGCAATACTTTCCGGCAGCCGTATCAGTCCTCGCAGGAATCCGCAAACTGGTTCAGCGCGACGGCCATCTGGTGCAGGGAAACAGCGTCGTCGGCGGGAAGCTGTTTGGCAGCGCCGGCGCGCGCCAGAGCGGCCGTGATATCGCCAGCCCGCTTGCGGGCGGCCACCCGCAGGTCGGATGATCTCCATTCGCCGGGGTTGACCGAGTCTCCCTGGGCATGACGGCGCACGGAGCCGGGTTTTCCTGTACGCACGCTTTCAAACCAGTCGGATGCCTCGTCGATGGTGCGGCGAAGCTCGCGGCCAGCGGCGCCCGGAATGGCCGACGCCGCCGACCAGGACAGCCCATCCTGCCACCGTGCTGTCGGGGGCAGCCAAAATGGAGCGCTGCAGATCACTCAAAACCATCATAGGCGTCCTCGGCGGCTCGGGCGATCTCCACAGCGAGGTCCCAAGCGCCAAGGTCGCCATACCGTTTCAGTTGGCAAACAACAAGAGACACATCGTCCCCTGCGGAGGGGGGAAGGACATTCCAGAGGCATCTGCTCCCGTAAGTGGAGAACGCCTGCGCGATCAGGTCGGCAAGGCTGGCCTGATGGTCAGCGGGCGTCGAAATTTTGGCCAAGCCCTCCCCCATAGTCACCGGACATGGACTTCCAGTATCGGCACAAGCCCGGGAACCCCCGCCACGGGAGTGACGGTTGCCGGCGCGCCGTTTCAGGGCCGTGAGGCACGCACCCGGGCGGTCAGCGCCGGGCAATCCCCGGGACCATCACCGCATCAGGCTGCCTTTGGTGCAAAGAAGTCGAACTTGCCCTCGCGCAGCGGCCCGTCGAACGACTTGTCCATGCCGCGCAGCCGCTCGGGGATGTCCAGCCCCTCGAATGGCTTCAGTGCGAGTTCGCCGATGTCCTCGTAGCGGCCAAGGTCACCGCTCCGGAGGCGCACGCGCCACGTGCCCGAGATGATGCCGCAGCCATGGTTGCCGTGCGCGCCGATGATGGGTGACAGGGCAAGCCGATCGAGGGCCAGAAGGAACAGGCCGACCTCGTGCTCATTGACGCGCAGCAGCGTGAAGTCGTGCCTGAGCCTCGTTCCGGCGGGGATTGCCTCATAGCCGGACAGCGGCATCAGCACGGAAACATCGACTCCGGCCTCGGCCTCCCGCTTCTCGATCTCAGACTTCAGGGCCGCAGCCTCGTCCTCCAGGCGCTTCTTGTCCTTCGGGTCCTTTGCCCTCCTCGCCGCCTTTTCCAGGTCGCGCTGGCGCTGGCGCTCGCGGGCGGCGAGCGCCTTCCGCTGGGACATTTCCAGCCACTGGGTGCGCCCCTCCGGGGCCAGGGCGACCAGGGCATCGCCTCCGCCCGAAAAGTCGTCCCGGCGGACACCCCGGACGACATCGACGCGGATGGGGCCTGTGGGCCTGGCATGGCCGACGTTGAGGCGCCCCTTGTCCCATGGCGCGCCGGCGCCGAAGAGGCCGATGAGCGGGTTCCGGTCCCGCCGCGCCTGTGCCCCCAGAATGTCAGCCTTGTCCTCCTTCTCCGACCCCTTAACGCCGCCGTTGCGGAGGTAGTAGGCGTCATCGACCCCGAACGGGGACGGTCCGTCCTCGCCGGCGAGGCCGTAGCGGACGACTTCCTCCGCCATCCGGCGCAGGCGTCCGCGGATGCCGCTGCCAGGGAAGTAGGGGACCAGCTCCACGCTGCCGCCGTCGACGGTGATGGACATCCGCGGCAGCGGGGTTGGCGGGTCGGAAAGCGGCGTGGGCGCTGGCGTGCCGATCGGCGTGTTGGGCGGCGACGTCGCGAGCTGGCTGACGGCGGTGATCTCGCCCTCCAGGCGCAGGGAAAGCAGGCTTTGCATTTGTGTCGTCCTGGCTGGTGGTCAGTTGGGGAGGAAAAGACGGAGCAGGCCGAATCCGAACGCGTGGCTCCGGCCGATACCGTGTTCAAGGGCGTGTCCGAGCCGCTCCGCGTCGGTCACCTCGAGTTCGCCTTCGAACAGCGCGCTCTCGCGGGCGATGCGCACGCCCTTGCGGATCATGCGCACGGTGCGCCACCGCACGGACGGTTCGCCGACAAGCCCGAAGCCGCATCCCTCCGCCCGTTTGGCGAGCCAGCCGATCCTTGCGGACATGTCGCCGACGGGCAGGCGGCATTTCTTGCCGTTGTCGCTGACCACAGGGGACGCTTCCAGCCGGAACAGCCGGCGCTCGCCGGCAGGTGGCGTCTCAACCGGGATGGCGGATGCGGCAATGCCGTCCGGCAGGCTGCGGGAGCGGATCAGCACAATGGGCGCGCGGTCGCGCTCCATGGCGAACAGGAAGGCGCGCCGGCCCCCGACGCAGAACATTTCATACAGCCGCTCATGGACTTCGTAGACGTTGGACGGGATGCCGCCGGGCATCAGCATGGGAAGGTCCCGGAGCAGGTCAGTAGTGGCCGCCGCGGTCATTGCGCCGCGCCTTTCCCGCTGGAGACCTTGGCCAGCTTGTCGCGTGCGGTCAGCAGGCGCGAGAGCGCCGCGTATTCGCTCGTTTCCCTGCGGGGACCATGCAGCGCGGCATCGAGGGCGCGCTGCCCAGCCGCTCCATGCTTTGCCACTGTTTTTTCGATGGCAGCCTTGATGCTGGCAGACCGCGGCTCGCGCCCGCCGTGGTAGACCAGCGCCGAGAGGGTTCGGAAAACGGCGAGCGGCACATCCTCCAACTGTTCATACGCCGCCATCACGGGCCGGCGCCGCACGGTCATCGCGCCGTCCCCGCACAGCTCGACAACGTCACGGGAGACCGAAATCCGCAGGGACGCCCTGACATCCGGTTTCTTTCCGAACGCCACGAACAGGAAAGGCGGATCCGGCGGATCGAGCAGCACCTCCGTCGCCATGCGGTAGGATGAGAGCCGGTCCAGGCTGCTCCATTTGATGTCGCCCGGAGGGGGCTTGGACGGCACCACGTCGGCGGCCACCGTGACGCCATGCTCCGTCACCAGCACCCCGGAGCCGAGGCCAATGCGCATCCTGGTGCCCGGCTTGCGGCTGTGCGCCAGATTCGTCGAGAGCCCGCGGACCAGTCCCTGCTCGGGGTCGTAATCGCCCGGGTCCAGGAACCGCGCAAACCTGTCGTACAGCCACGCCTCGGCTTCTGTCACCACGCCATCGCTCCGATCCGCCTATTCCGGGATGGCACTCTATATTTTTGTCTGGAACCGTCAACTTCGCGCCGTGCCATCCAGCGGCAATGCTCCGCGACCAGGCGGATGAGGCAAAAGGATTCTGGCTACTTTTGGGAGGTATCTTTCGGATTGCCCGGCATCATTACTTGCGTTCGGTTTGGATAGCCAGATGTTGACCTTCCAGGCTTGGCCAGGCTAGTCGTTGACGCTTCGCCAGAAGGATGGAGACGGCCGTGTCCAGTGATGTTGCTTTCGCGATCCGCCTTGAACTGGCGACCCCGATCATTCCCGGTCGGCGGTTCATGCTTGACGCGCTGCTTTCCGGCCTGCTGTTCGAGCGGCTTGGCGATGCGGCCAGGGCGGTCGCGGAGATTCCGCTGTCCCGCCACGGCCAGACCTGGTGCGGCTCCCAGGCCCTG
>Ga0302157_10005777_pt1 | contig 12986 bp, 11 predicted proteins | sample I_Bog_N3_3_FD_193502 | JGI IMG/M metagenome (GOLD analysis project Ga0302157, IMG submission 193502) | Peat permafrost microbial communities from Stordalen Mire near Abisko, Sweden - I_Bog_N3_3 | ecosystem: Environmental > Terrestrial > Soil > Wetlands > Peat | place: Sweden: Abisko, Stordalen...
TGAGCATCACCGTGCATCCGGTCGCCACATTCTGTGTCAGCGCCGCGGGAAAGCCGATATTGCCATTGGCCGTGGCCGACTCACCCAGCCGGTTCAGGCCGGCGTCGACGAGGATCTGGCGGGCGCAGTACAACGCCGGTTTGCTGCGCGGAACCGAGTTCAGCGCAGTCACGCCTCGCTCGAGCTTGTTCGGCAGCCAGATATCGTCCTGATCGGCGAACGCCACCGCATCATCCGTTGCGAGGCCCGCGGAAACCTCACGCAACAAGGTGTAGTAACTGGCGGCCGGGCCCAGATTGCTGGCCGGCCCAGGAACCTCGACGCAGCGGCCCTGGCCGGCGCGCTTGGTGAACTCCGCCATCACCTCACGGGTGACGTCGCTCGAACCATCGTCACGCCAATACAGAACCCACTGCTCATGCGTCTGATTCAGCAGACTTTCCAGTTGTGCACCAAGATACAGGCCACCATTGAAAGTGGACAATAAGATCGCAACACGCTGGTCCTGGGTACGACGAAGCATGGCATCCTCCTGTCGGATCGAGTCACCGACGGGTTGAAGGCGAGTCTAGAATACCACAAACCGGACTCATAACGTACTGTTTATATAGACCCGTTTTAACGGCATATTTGCGGCATCAACAAGGTTTGAATGGTTACAGCAAGGCTTTGTTCCCATTGCGGCAAGGTTATTCCAAAAACGCTCTCCAATTTGTGAACATCCAGACGCGAATCTGATGGCCGACGGGCCGGCGTCGGCCAATCTGCGGTCGTGATCGCGTCAACCTCCGGTGAACTCACTCCATAGTGGGCCGCAAGGGCAAAAACAGCGTTCGCCAGCCCATACCAACTCGTCGTGCCGGTGCCGGTGGCGTGATAGATGCCTTTATAACGATCCTTCCAACCGTCACGCTCAATTATTGCTGCAATCGCGAGGATCGCTTTTGCGAGATCCAGCGCGTTGGTCGGATTGCCGATCTGGTCGGCGACCACGCGCAGTTTCGGCATTTTCTTGGCTGCATTCAGCATGGTCAGAACAAAGTTCTTGCCCTCAGCCGCATAAACCCAGGACGTCCGCAAGACGATCGTCTGCGGATTGGCAGCCAGCACCGCCTGTTCGCCGGCGAGCTTGGTCGCGCCATACACCCCGGTGGGATTTGGGGCGTCGGTTTCAACGTAGGGAGCGCCCTTGGCGCCATCGAACACGTAATCCGTCGAGATGTGGATGAGCGGGATATTCTGGCCCGCACAATACTCCGCGATCAGCCGTGGCCCGAGGTGGTTGGCGCGATCCGCCGCGTCCGGCTCGCTCTCCGCCTTGTCGACCGCGGTATAGGCGGCGGCATTGATGATCATCCGCGGGGCGATGGCGGCAAGCGTCGGCACAATGCTGTCGAGGGCGTCGAAATCAAGCTCGGGCCGGCCGATCCGCCGCACACCATGCTCACCGGCCGCCGCCTCCAGGCAACGCGCCAACTGGCCGGAGCCACCTGTCACCAGGATGGGGCCATCGTTCAAACCAGCATTGGCCATACCCGCGTTCCGATCAGATTGTGTACCAGGGCTCGCAATCGGCGAGATGCGGAAGGTCGCGATCCTTGTCCGACACGATCGCCTCGCCCGGCGCCAGCGGCCAGGGCAGTGCCAGGCCAGGATCGTCCCACGCCACGCCGCGCTCCGCCGCACGATCGTAGGCGCCGTTCACCTTATAAAGCACGTCGGTGTCGGGCTCGAGGGCGCAGAAACCATGCAGGAAGCCTTCCGGCACCCAAAGCTGGGACCCGTTCTCAGCGCTCAGAATCGCTGCCACATGCTGGCCGTAGGTGGGCGAGCCGACCCGGATATCCACCGCCACATCCCAGATCGAACCGTTGAGCACGCGCACCAGCTTGCCTTGCACATTTGCGCCGATCTGGCAGTGCAGGCCGCGCACGACACCCTTGGCGGAGCGGCTCTGGTTGTCCTGAATGAAAATGCGATCTAGGCCGGCCGCGGCGAATTTCGACGCGGTGTAGACTTCCGAGAAAAACCCGCGTGAGTCCGCGTAGCGTGGCGGCGTGATCAGCATCACCTCCGGAATGGCAAACCGTTCAACCTTCACGTCCGGCCCCATCGGCGACTTGCATCAACACTCGGCCAAGCTCGGTCTTGCCGAGCGCCCGCGCGTGCTCGCGCAGCTTGTTGGCGTCGATCCACCCCATGCGAAACGCCACCTCTTCAGGGCAGCCGACCAGCATGCCCTGGCGTGTCTGGATGGTCTGCACGAATGTGCCGGCCTGCATCAGGCTGTCCGGCGTGCCGGCATCAAGCCAGGCGCAGCCGCGGCCGAGCTTCTGCACATGCAGCGTGCCGGCCTCCATATACATGCGGTTGAGATCGGTGATCTCCAGCTCGCCACGCGCCGACGGCTTCACCGCGGCCGCCATCTCAGTGACGTTCTTGTCGTAGAAATACAGCCCGATCACCGCCCAGTTCGACGCCGGTGCTGCCGGTTTCTCCACGATATCAATGGCCCGGCCGGTCGCGTCCATCGTGACCACGCCGTAGCGCTCGGGATCAGCGACGTGATAGGCGAACACCGAAGCGCCCTCCTTCAGGCGTGCCGCCTCTTGCAGCTGCACCGACAGATGGTCGCCGAAAATCAAGTTGTCGCCGAGCGCCAGCGCACAGGCGTCCCCCGCCAGCCAGTCGCGCGCGATGTGAAACGCCTGGGCCAGGCCCTCCGGCTTGGGCTGCTCCGCGTAGGTAAAATTGATGCCGAGCCGCACGCCATCGCCGAGCAGCCGGCGGAACTGCGGCAGGTCGGACGGCGTCGAAATGACCATGATGTCCTTGATCCCCGCCAGCATCAGCACCGACAGCGGATAATAGATCATCGGCTTGTCATACACCGGCAGCAGCTGCTTGCTGGTGGCCTGGGTCATCGGATGCAGCCGAGTGCCTGAGCCACCGGCCAGAATGATGCCCTTCATGCCGCGGACCCCTTCGGGCCGGCCGGGTCCTGGCCGAGACGCTCGCCGGAATATTTGGCGGCGCGCACGCCCTCCCACCACGCACGGTTGGCGAGATACCAGTCGACGGTCTTGCCGAGGCCGGCTTCGAAATCGTGCGGAGCCTTCCACTGCAGGGCCTGCTCGGAGCGGGTGGGATCGATTTCGTAGCGGAAATCATGGCCGGGCCGGTCGGTCACGAAGCGGATCAACCGGCTGCGCGGCCCGGCCGGATCCGGCACCCGAGCATCCAGTGCCGCACAGATGGCATGCACCACCTCGAGGTTGGTCCGCGGCTGGCGCGCGCTGATCGCATAGGTCGCGCCGATCTCACCGATCTCCAGAACCCGGGTCAGCGCCACCGCGTGATCGTCGACATACAGCCAGTCACGCTTGTTGGACCCGTCGCCATACACCGGCAGCGACTTGCCTTCGAGAGCGTTCAGCGTCACCAGCGGGATCAGCTTTTCCGGGAACTGCCACAGGCCATAATTGTTCGCTGTGTTGCTGACGATGGTCGGCAACCCGTAGGTGTGGTGCCAGGCCCGCACGAGATGGTCGGACGCGGCCTTGCTGGCCGAATACGGGCTGCGCGGATCGTACGGCGTGGTTTCGGTGAACGGCGGATCGTTCGGGCCCAGGGCGCCGAACACCTCGTCGGTCGATACATGGTGGAACCGGAAGTTGGCCTTGCGCTCGGCCGGCAGGCCCATCCAATACGCCCGGGCGGCGTCCAGCAGCGTATAGGTGCCGACCACGTTGCTCTGGATGAACGGGCCGGGGCCGTCAATCGAGCGATCGACATGGGTTTCAGCCGCAAGATGCATCACTGCGTCCGGCTGGTGCGTCGCAAACGCGGCCCGCATGGCGGCGGGATCGGCGATGTCGGCGCGCAGCAGAAAATGCCGCGGGTCGTGCAGGGCCTCCTCCAGCGCGTCTTCGGAGGCCGCGTAGGTCATCTTGTCGATGTTGACGACCTGGTGTCCGGTGTGACGGATCATGTGGCGGATCACCGCGGACCCGATAAAGCCGCAGCCGCCAGTAACAAAAATCCGCATCAAATCCTCATGTGAAACGCCGAAGCGGCCGGAAAATGCCAGTTGTTGGCCGGTAGAGCAATCCAGCCGCGCTTCAGGGTGCAAGACACTTCACATAGAGGCAAAAACCGGCATTGTATCCCCGCCAGCGACCCACGCCAGCCGATATCGAAACGATCACGGTTTGCAGCGCATCGTGACCAGCCTACCCCAACGGACGTTGCCAAAAAGAAAACACCATCCTCCGATTACCACGGGGGAACGGAGGATCGACTTGAACACCGCCACCGCCCACCACGCCGCCGCCGGCCCAGCGTCACTCGCCGGGCAAGGGATGAAGATTTCGTGATACCCGGTCTCAGCAACAGCATTTCCGCCAGGCTTGCCAGCCAGCTGGAGCCCCGGGTCACCGATATCACCCCGCAAGCTCTCGTCGATTTGCCGCTGTTCCTGCTCAGCACGGGCGACGCCGACCTGCAAAAGCTCGGTATCATCGCCAGCGGGCCTGGGGACCTGACCGTTGTGGTGACCGACCCGGATCGCCCGATCGGCCGGCTGTCGATCAGCGTGCAATCGCCGGGCTGCCTGCTGTTTCTCGACAACCGCGCCGCCGGCGGCAACCTGCACGGCAACATCCGAATGCTCGGGCCAGACAATGCGGCGATCTTCGCCGCACTGGACGACGGCTATATCGCCATCGAGGAACTGTTCATGCGCTCGGCCGCGCAGCTGCTGTTCTGGGGCCGCGGCGCCACCGCGGTTGGCTGCTCGATCGAGATGGAGGGCGACGACCGGTCCGTCATCATCGGCGATGACGCGCTGATCTCGTCCGGGATCTGGATCCGCAATCACGACATGCACGCCGTGCACGATGTGCGCTCCGGGGCCCGGATCAATCGTCCGCCGGTGGATACCGTGCTGGAACGCCACGTCTGGCTCGCCCAGAATGCCCTCCTGCTGAACTGCCAGCGTGTCGGGATCGGCTCGATCGTGGGCGCGCAGTCTCTGGTCAAGGGCGTGATCGGCGAGTGTGTCGCCGTTGGCGGCGCGCCGGCGCGCGTGATCCGTTACGAGGTCAGCTGGGGTCGCGATTCCACCGGAATGACCAATGCCGAGCGGACGATGGTCGGAATGAAGACCGACGTCTGACGATCTTCGTCAGCTGACCGCATCCGTCTGATACCTCATTTTAGTCAGATCGTTACCGGATAGAAGGTTATCCTTTTGTGACGCGCCCAAAAATGCTTTTCGCATCTGCACAATCTAGCCGTTGCTTCACATTATCGTTATGCCTAGGCCCGTTCGAACCGGAGACCACCAGACATGCCGCCGACCGACCCGCTCGACCCCGTAGGTTACCTGCCGCATATTGATCTGATTCTGCAATCACTCCGGATTTCTCGCGAACGACTCAACAGCCGATCGAAAGTGGCAATCGACACCCGCCTGCTGCGCGCCCTGCTGCAGACCATCGCCCGCACCGTGCTGTTCGATCCAACGTTCTATCTGGCGCACAATCCCGATGTCGCCAGCGCCCACGCGGCCGGCCAAATCGTTGATCTGCACAAGCATTTTCTCGAAAGCGGCTTTCTCGAAGGCCGCTTCGCCAGCCCTCCGCCGGTCGACGAGGCATTCTACACCGCGACGTACAAAGATATCGGCGCCGCCATCAAGCGTGGTGACATCGCGTCCGGGGCCGAGCACTACATGCGCTCTGGAGCAGCCGAAGGCCGCATGCCGAGTGAAGCAATGCGCGCCGAAACCGAACGCTGGACGGCGTTGCTGACGGAGTAGTTTATTCTTAACAAGAAATGATTTGGCGCGCGTGATCGCGTCAACGATCCGCTGCCGCCGATCTGCCGGCGATCTCGCGGATGACCACACCAGGGAACATCGCCTGCAGCTTCTGCATCAGCTCATGGCGCTTGTACGGCTTCGCCAAGAACTCCGCATCAGGCGCCATCTCGGCTACCATCGGGAAGCTCTGCTCGGCATATCCCGATGTCACCAGGATCCGCATCTCCGGCGCCAGATCCACCGCGGCGCGCACGAGGTCGATCCCGCCAAGCTCGCCCGGCAGCATCATATCGGTGAACAGCAGATCGAACGTGACACCCGCGCGCAAGGTGTCGATGGCGTCAGCGGCGGAACTGCTTGTGGTCACGCTGAATCCGCTCTGCGTCAGGATCGCTTCGACGGCTTCCAACACGAGCGGATGGTCTTCCACCATCAGCACCCGGGTGCCGGCCGACCGCGCCGGGGCCGCCAACGGCGCCACCACCACCCTGGCCGGGGCCTGAACTGCCGGCAGGAACACGGCCGCCTCAGTTCCGTAGCCTCGCCGGCTATGCAACGTGACGTGGCCGCCGGATTGCCGGGCAAAGCCGTAGACCATGCTCAGGCCAAGACCACTGCCCTTGCCGACCTCCTTTGTGGTGAAGAACGGATCGAAGACCCGAGCGATGATCTCGTCGGGAATGCCATCGCCACTGTCGACCACACTGAGGCGGGTGTAGCGGCCAGGCTCCATGTCCTCCAGCAGATCCTCGCTGTCGGCGGCCAGTTCCACCTCGCTCGCCTGCAGGCGGATCACGCCGCCCTTCGGCATCGCGTCGCGCGCGTTGATGACGAGGTTCATCAGCGCGTTTTCGAGCTGGCCGGGGTCAGCGTGTGCCGAGATATCGTCGGGCTGCAACTGAACCTGCAGGCTGAACTGTTCGCCGATGGTGCGCTTCAGCAGCACCTGCAGGTTGTCGAGCACGGTCTTCACCCGCACCCGCTGCGGCCGCAACGGCGCGCGGCGCGCGTAGGCGGTGAGCTGGGCCGTCAGTTCCGCCCCGCGGATCGAGGCGTGCATCGCCGGTTGCAGCAGATTCAGCAACGGGTCGTAGACCTGAAGCCTGCTGATCGCATCTTCAAGATTCAGTGTCACCACCGTCAGCAGATTGTTGAAGTCATGCGCGATGCCGCCGGTGAGCTGACCGATGGTTTTCAGCTTCTCTGACTGCATCAAGGCTGCGTCCTGCATCCGCTTTTGCGTCACGTCGCGCAGGATGCTGACGAAATGCGTCGGCACGCCGGCGGCGTTGCGCAGCGGCGTCAGGTTCATGTCAACCCAGATGGTGTCCCCGGCCTTGCGATGCGCCAACCACTCGGTATGGCACGGCTGGCCGTTGGCAAGAGCTGCCGCCATCTGCTCCATCACGCCGCGATCGGTCTGGGGTCCTTGCAGCAGCAATGGACTTTGACCGATCACCTCGGCGGCGGTGTAGCCGGTCATCTGGCAGAAGCCGCCATTGGCGTAGATCACCCGAGGATCGCCACCGCGCCCGGGCAAGGCGCCGGTGATCAACACGCCCTCATTGGCCCGGTCCAGCGCCTGGCCCAACAGCACCAGCCGCTCCTCGGTGACCTTGCGCAGCACGGTGGGGCGGATCAGATTCTCCATCGAGGCAATGTCGGCGAGTACCTCGGCGAGATCCTCGCGGTCCTCACGAAATGCCAGCGCGATCCCGAAACGCTCACCCTCGACCCAAATCGGATAGGTTACCTGGGAGGACAGACCGGAGGCAATCGCCACCGGCAGCAACGGGTAACGCTGCGGATTTTCAATCAGGCCGTAGCGCAGGATCAATGGCTGGTTGCTGAGGATCGATGCCGCGGTGTTGGAATTGGCTACCGGAACCAACTCCGGCCGGGGATGGTCGTAATACGAATCACTGGGAATCCTGTCGTCCTTGTAGTGGCTGATCTCGGCCATGACGGCATCGCAGGCAAACACCTTCCACATCCGCCCGATTGCCGCCTTATGCCAGCGGCACATCTGCTCCAGCAGCCCGGACAGCGCCTGCTCACACGTGCTGGCGCCCGCCAGCACAGACTGGATCGCCTCCATCCGAACCGCCCGTGCGGTGATGCGTTGCAGTTCCAGCCGCGTGCGGCGATGTTCGAGTTGCAGCATCACCATGTCAGCCAGCCTCGCCAAACCCCGCATCTGAGTCGAGCTGGGCTCCGCACGGGTGTTCGGGTCAGCCACCGCCAGAACACCGACGCAGCAGTTTTCCTCGGTGATCAATGGCATGCCGGCATAGAAGCGAATCGCCGGTGGATTGGCGGCGTCGAAGACATGGTTGAAGCGCGAATCTGCCTGCAGATCGCAGACCGTCAGTGGGGTGGCTGTGCGGATCACCAGATCGCAGACGGAAACGTCACGTTTGATCTCGCCGACCGGTCCATCGGTGTTGGCCTTGAACCAAAGCCGTTTCGAATCGCCGAAGCAGATGAAAGACGACTCGGCGCCCAACATCTGCGCCGCCATCTCGGTGATCAGATTGAAGTCGGCCTCGGCGCCGGTATCGAGAACATCGTAGCGGGCCAGCACCGCCAGCCGCCGTTGTTCCGCTCGCACTGTGGCATCGCCGGAGCCCGAAGCGCCAGCCATGGTGTCGGCTCTTTCGGTGGAATGACCGCTCACGTGCAGGCACATCGCGTCACAGGCAGACCCATTCGTTTGAGGCACCAATCACGCCGGTCCCAGCGATCATTGCACGTCTATACAACCAAAGGCCGCGATCGCGCGACCTCCGATTTGGCGGTCCCGCATCGGCGAACCGCTCTCACAGGCGAAGATGCTTACGAAGCGACACAGCCCCGGCAAGCAATACCAGCAACGCGCACAGCAGCAGGGTTCCCACAGCCGCGAGCGCTGGCGTGGCGCCAAGCCGCAGGCTGGAAAACATCAGCATCGGCAAGGTGGTGGCGCCAGGACCAGACACAAAGCTGGCGACAACCAAATCGTCGAGCGACACCGTGAAGGCCAACAGCCAGCCAGACACCAACGCAGGTGCTGCCAACGGCACGGTGATCCGCATCATCGCGCCCCAGGCCGTGCACCCGAGATCGCGGGCGGCATCCTCCAGCTGGGTTCCGCCGGCAGCGAGCCGTGCCTGCACCACCACCGCGACATACGCCATGCCGATGGTGGCGTGCGCCGCGATGATCGTGCCGGAACCGCGTGGCACGCCCAGGATCACGAACAGCAGCACGAAGGCGAAACCGATCAGCAGGTCCGGCAAAACCAAAGGTGCGGCCAGCAAGCCCGCGAAACCCGAGCTGAACCACGCTCGATTGCGCGCCAAGGCATGCCCGGCGATCCCACCCAGCAGGGTCGAAAGGCACGCCGAGACGATCGCCACCTGTAGCGACAGAAACGCCGCGTCACGCATCCGCGGATCGGCGATCACCTGGGCATACCAATGCCAGGTAAAGCCGCCCCAGGCGCCCGCCAGCCGGGCCGCGTTGAAGCTGCCGCCGACGAGCACCACCAGCGGCAGATACAAAAATCCCATGCCGAGAATGAGCAGCAGGCGGATCATCGGCGTCGCAACAACAGCGCCGGCGGAACCAGGATCACCAGCAGCGCAAGCGACAGGCTCGCCGCCAACGGCCAGTCCCGCTCGCTGAAGAACGCGTCCCAGATCATGCGGCCAAAGGTCTGGGCGCCGGGATCGCCGAGCAACTCGGGGATGACGTATTCGCCCATCACCGGCACGAACACCAACACCACGCCGGCGACGACGCCAGGCAACGAATGCGGCAGCGTGATATGCAGGAACACCCGAAACGGTGAGGCACCGAGATCGGCAGCCGCCTGCGCCAACAGCGGATCGGCCGCGGCCATGCGCGACTGCAGCGGCAGGATCAGGAACGGCAGGTAGCACGACACCATGCCGATCTGCATGGCAAGTTCGGTGTGCAGCACATTCAACTCGCGCAGCAACAACGTCCACGCCGTCAGCCGCATCAAAAAGCCCGACCAGAACGGCACCAGCAACAACCCGAGCCAGAACGCCGGGCGCTTCGAGCGGACGATGCCGAGCGTCATGGGATAGCCGATCAGCAGGCACAGCATCGACGTCGTCAGCGAAATCCGCAGGCTGCCGATCAGGCCGTCAAGAAACAGCGGATCGGCAAGCCCCTCCAGACCTTCCATCGAAACGGCCGGCCGGAACGGTGGGATTCCATCGGCCGGCACCGACAGCGCCACCACGCCGAGCATGACCAAAGGCGCTGCGACAAAGCCGAGCAGCCACAGCCAGGCCAGCCAGGGCCGCCCGAAGCTCATGCCGTCAGCACACAGGCGGCCGACGCGTCCCACCCCACCCAGATCGAGGAACCCGGCGACGGACGCGGCAGCTCGGCGGGGCGCACCAATGTCAGCGTGGTGCCGCAGGCGAGGCGGACAGACACTTCGATGCTCGCGCCGGCATAGGTCAGCCCGGTTACCTCGCCAGCCAGGCGATTGGCGCCGGCTCCGTCTTCCAGACGGATGCGCTCGGGGCGCAACGCCAACGTGACCCGGCTTCCGGCCGGCTGTCCGGATGCCATCTCGACAGCCGTGCCATCGGCAAGATCGAGAATGCCGGAATCGCGCACGGTTGCATCGAGCAGCACGACGTCGCCGAGAAACCCGGCCACGAACCGGCTGGATGGTCGCTCGAACAACGCCTCCGGCGTGCCGGTCTGGGCAAGCCGGCCCGCTTGCAGCAGACCGATGCGATCGGCCACCGCCAAGGCCTCGGCGCGATCATGGGTGACCAGCAGCGCGGTGGTGCCCTGGCTGCGCAAGGTCGCGACCAGATCGGCGCGGGTGGCGGCGCGCAGCTCTGGATCGAGTGCCGACAACGGCTCATCCAGCAACAGCAACCTTGGTTTCGGGGCAAGGCAGCGGGCAAGGGCGACGCGCTGCTGCTGCCCCCCGGACAACTGCGAAATCCGCCGATCGCCAAGACCCTGCAGCCGGACGAGTGCCAGCATCTCAGCCAATCTGCAGGCAATGTCGGCCCGCTTCCACCGGCGCCGGCGCAGGCCGAAGGCAATATTGTCCTGCACGCTCATGTGCGGAAAAAGCGCGTAAGACTGGAACAGCGTGGTGACATCGCGTTGGTGCGGCGCCAGCCGGGTCACATCGCGCCCATCCAACACGATCCGCCCGGACGACGGTGCGAGAAAGCCGGCGATGCAACGCAGCAACGTAGTCTTGCCGGACCCGGATCCCCCCAACAGGCAGAAGATCTCCCCGGGATGCACAACCAGGTCCACGCCATTGACGGTAATCCCCGCCCCATAGCCTGCGACGACAGCCTCAAGGGCCAAGGCCGTCATCGCAGGGTCAATGCCCGGCCTTGAACCGCGCCCACATCCGGCTGCGCGCGCGTGCCGTCGCCTGGTCGGTCGCCTTGATGGTGAACATGGCGTTGAGCGCGCTGGCCGATGGGTAGATGTCGGCATTGTCAGCCACCGCCTTGTCGATCATCGGCAGGCTGGCGGGAACCGCGTTGGGGTAACGCACTTTGTTGGTGATCGCCGCCATCACCTCCGGCCGCAGCAGGTAATCCACCAGCGCCTCGGCCTCCGGCTTGTCCGGCGCATCGGCGGGGATGGCGAGCATGTCGAACCACAGTTGCGCGCCCTCATGCGGGGCGATGTAGGTGATCGCCGGACGATGCGCTTCCTCAGCCCGTGCCGCCGCCTGGATGACATCGCCGGAATACGAAAATGCCAGGCAGGTCTCGCCGCCGGCGAGCGCATCGACCTGGCCGCCGCCTTCGAAGCTTTTGATGTACGGGCGGATCGCCATCAGCGTGGTCTCGACCGCCTTGAGATCGGCAGGGTCGCTGCTGTCCGGCGATTTTCCAAGATATTTCAGAACGCTCGGGATCACGTCGATGGCGCTATCGAGCATGCTGATGCCGCATTTGGCCAGCCGCTTGGCGTGTTGCGGCTTCAACAGCAGGTCCCAGCTCGTCATAGGGGCGGTGGGATCGAGCGCCTTGACCTCCGATGCGCTGACACCCATGCCGATGGTGCCCCACAGATAGATCACCCCGTGCGCGTTGCCAGGATCGGACGATGCTACCCGCGCCATCAGGGCCGGATCCAGCCCAGCCGCATGCGGCAGCTTGGAACGGTCGAGCGTCATCAACGCACCGGCGCGCACCAGGCGGGAAAACGTCGGCTCGCTGGTCGGCACCACCACGTCATAGCCGGATTTGCCAGTCAGCAGCTTGGCTTCCAGCGTCTCCAGGCTGTCATAGACGTCGTAGACGACCTTGATGCCGGTCTCGGCGGTGAACCGGTCGAGCACGGCCGGATCGATGTAGTCCGTCCAGTTGTAGAAATGCACCACGCGCTCCTCGGCGCGGGCGGCATTGGGCAGCAGCAGCACGGCAAGCAGGAGAAAAATCCGGCGCATCATGTCATCATCCCTGGGTATCCGTGGATGCAACAACCCTGCTGTGCCGGCGCGCCAAGAGCAAGCGGCAGGTGCTACGAAACCGCGCCGGTGCCGTACGATCCGGTCAATGGCTCGCCCTCGGCGTAGCGGGTGAGCCGATAAGGGTGCACCGGCAAGTCGGGCGTCAGGCCCAGCAGCGATTGCGCGAGCATGCGGCCGAGCATCGGCGACATTTTGAAGCCGTGGCCGGAGAAGCCGAACGCCACTTGCATGCCCTCAAGGCCGGGCACCGGGCCGAGCACCGGATTCCAGTCCGGCGTGGTGTCGTAGAGACCGGACCACGATCGTACCAGGCGGCCCTCGGCGAACGCTGGCATCCGCGCCGCGACCTGGGCGGCTTCGTCGACCAGCGCGTCCATGTCAGCTTCGACCTCGGGCAGATCGGGATTGTCGGTTTCGGTGCCCTCATGGCCACCGCCGACAAGCAGGTTGCCGCCGCTGGCGCGCATGTAGAGCTTTGCCGCCGACGCAAGGTCTTTCAGCACGGGGAGATCGGGGGTGTACGGCGCGGCGGCCGCGAGGGTGTAGACGTGGTGCGCCGTGATCCCGAGCGGGATGCTGATACCGGCCCAGGACGCGGCAATCCGGCTCCAGACATTGACCGCCGACAGCACCATGCCGGCCTGGATGTCGCCGGTGGCCGTCTGCACGCCGGTGATGCGA
>Ga0302157_10005795_pt1 | contig 12959 bp, 10 predicted proteins | sample I_Bog_N3_3_FD_193502 | JGI IMG/M metagenome (GOLD analysis project Ga0302157, IMG submission 193502) | Peat permafrost microbial communities from Stordalen Mire near Abisko, Sweden - I_Bog_N3_3 | ecosystem: Environmental > Terrestrial > Soil > Wetlands > Peat | place: Sweden: Abisko, Stordalen...
GACCGAGCTGAGGATGATGCCTGCGATGCCCGCCAGGTACCAGGGGACGCCGGACTGGAGCAGGCTACGGGCGAAGAGGACGTTGGCCCAGGCACCGAAGGAGCAGGCCACCCAGAAGGATGCCAGACCTGAGATGAGACGAGTGCCACGCAGACTCTGGTCGCGCCAGGTGACGAGGTTGTTGAGGAAGAAGTTCTCCGTCATGGCGATGTAGGTGGCGGCAATCTGTGCGGCCAGGAAGTGCCAGTGCAGGCCGGAGAAGAGCAGAGCGAGGCAAGCCAGATGGGTAGCCATGCCGGCGGCGCCAACTAGAGAGAATGCCGCGAAGCGGATGGGAACAACTCCGCCGGTGAGTTTGTCGATGACCAGGAAGAGATACTCGACGGCGGTGTTGACGTCGAGCTTGCTCTCACCGTGCCTACGGGAGCGGAAGGTGTAGCCGATCTCGGCGAGACGGACGGGGCGCTCCGATGTGGCGAGGATGTCGACAAGAATTTTGAAGCCGCCACCGTGGAGACGATGCACGACCTCCAGAAAGAAGCTGCGGCTGAAGAGGAAGTAGCCGCTCATGGGATCGGTGATATCGCACTTGCAGACGGCGTTGCTGACACGCTGACCCATGCGGCTGAGCAGGCGGCGCTTGCGGCAGAACTGTCCCATGCTGCCGCCCTGGGCATTGCGGGTGGCGACAACGATGTCCAGCGATTGCTGGCGAAGGGTGGAGAGCATCTGGGGAAGGATGGACTCGTCGTGCTGCATGTCGGCGTCCATGACGGCGACGTAGTTGGCGGTGGAGGCCAGAATGCCTTCAATACATGCCGAGGAGAGGCCGCGGCGGCCGATGCGATGGACGAGCCGGATGCGCGGGTCGTGGCGGGCATACTCGCGGACGAGATCGGCGGTGTCATCGGGGGAGTCGTCGTCGACGAAGACCAGCTCCCAGCTAAGGCCAGTCAGAGTGTCTTCCAGGCGGGAGATCAACTCCGGAATGTTTTCGCGCTCATTGAACGTGGGAATGACTACAGCGAGGTCAATGCGCTGGAGGAGGGTAGACATCCGTGATGTTTCGGCGGCTAATGGGGCAGAACTCATCCGGACTGAGTACCCTTTCGTTCAAAATACAGCAGAGTCGGCGCTGCGTAATGGCTGAGATACTAGACGAGGCGTGACAGCCAGCGAATTACAGCCAGAACAAAAACATTTTGGCGATGACAAAGATGATACTCAGAAAAGCATGTTGACTCTGAGTCAGCCCGACAGAATGACAGCGATCGAATATCTACTGAAATTATAGCTTAGCGTAGAAATACGCTGAGTTCTGCGGCTGCGGCGCGCAGAGGGGGAAGGAACCTGGTCTGCATCTCCAGCATGGGCATGCGCGGAGCGTGACCACTTAGGTTGACCGTGGCGACAGCGCGGCCGTTGCCGGCGTAGACAGGCACAGCGATGGAACGGAGGCCGATCTCGTACTCCTGATCGCATAGGGCGTAGCCGTTGCGACGGACGTTGCGCAGCGCCAGGCGCAGCTTGTCCACGGAGTTGATGGTCTTTGGCGTGTACGGCGTGAGTTGCACGCGGGCGAGATAGGCTTCCAACTGGTCCTGCGGAAGATAAGCCAGAAGGATGCGGCCCATGCTGGTGCAGAAGGCGGGAAGGCGCGAGCCGATGTGGAGATCGACGGACATGACGCGGGTGACGGTGGTGCGCGCGATGTAGACGATGGAATCGCCGTCCAGCGTAGCGACGGAGAAGCTCTCCCCGTAGGCAGCGGACATGCGCTCCAGGATGGGCTGCGCGGCGTTGGCCAGCGTGCTGGACGCGGTGTAGGTATTGGCCAGCGTGAGCATCTTGGGGCGCAGAGAATAGCGCTGCGATTCGTCCGCGCCGGCGAAGCCAAGCTTAACCAGCGTGTACAGACAGCGGCGAACGGCGGCGCGTGAGAGGCCGGTGCGCAGCGAGAGTTGCGAGATGGTCATCTGCGGGGTCTGCGGAGTGAAGGCCTCAATCACGACGAGGCCACGGGCAAGCGAGGCCATGAAGTTGGGGTCGCCGGTGTAGGTGTCCAGCGCGACGCCGGGAAGGACTTTGGGCTTGAGAGGAACTGGAGCGGCAGTCAGTGGAGCAGTCAGGGTTGCGGCGGTGGGGGTCACGAGAGTCTCCTCGGCGGGCGGTGGTCGATTGCCGCCCTGTTCCTACGATAAACGCACGAGGCGGAAGTGCGCAAGGAGATTTTGACGGAAGGCGGACGATGGTGTCGCAACCGCGACCGAACAGCAGATCCTTCGACTTCGCGCTTCGCTCAGGATGACAAATCAGAAGAACTATTTGCTGGCACGATAGCGGTGGATGAGGTTAGTCGTGGAGGTGTCGTGCGCGGATGGCGCCGGGTCGGTAGGCGCCTCGATCTCGCCGAGGATCTTGGTGGCGAGGACCTTGCCGAGCTCGACTCCCCACTGGTCGAAGCTGTCGATGGACCAGATCGTGCCCTGCGTGAAGACGCTGTGCTCGTAGAGTGCGATGAGCTTGCCGAGAGTTGCAGGGGTGAGCTCTTCGGCGAGGATGACATTGGAGGGACGGTTGCCTTCGAAGACCTTGTGCGGGATGAGCGCTTCGGGGACACCTTCGGCGCGGACCTCGTCGGCGGTCTTACCGAAGGCGAGGGCTTCGGCCTGGGCGAAGACGTTGGCCATCAGCATGTCGTGATGGCGGCCGAGCGGGTTGAGCGCCTTGTAGAAGCCGATGAAGTCGCAGGGGATGAGGCGCGTTCCCTGGTGGATGAGCTGGTAGAAGCTATGCTGGCCGTTGGTGCCGGGCTCGCCCCAGTAGATGGGGCCGGTTTCGGTTGCAACATGATCGCCGGAGAGCGTGACGTGTTTGCCATTGGACTCCATGGTGAGTTGCTGCAGGTAGGCGGGGAAGCGCTTGAGGTACTGCTCGTAGGGAAGGATCGCGACGGTCTGCGCGTCGAAGAAGTCGGTGTACCAGACGGTGAGCAGGCCGAGCAGGACGGGAAGGTTGCGCTCGAAGGGCGTGGTGCGGAAGTGGACGTCCATCGCGTGGAAGCCTGCGAGCATGTCGCGGAAGTTCTTGGGCCCGATGGCAATCATGGTGGAGAGGCCGATGGCGGAGTCCATGGAGTAGCGGCCGCCGACCCAGTCCCAGAACTCGAACATGTTGGCAGTGTCGATGCCGAAGGCGCTGACGAGCTTGGTGTTGGTGGAGAGCGCGGCGAAGTGTTTTGCGATTGCGGACTCCGGCGCGGCGCTCGCGAGGAACCAGTCGCGTGCGGAGTGTGCGTTGGTCATGGTCTCGAGCGTGGTGAAGGTCTTGCTGGCGACGAGGAAGAGCGTCTCGTCCGGCGCGAGGTCGCGCACGGCTTCGGCGAAGTCAGTGCCGTCGACGTTGGAGACGAAGCGGAAGGTGAGGTCGCGCTGCGAGTAGTGCTTCAGCGCCTCATACGCCATCACTGGACCGAGGTCGGAGCCGCCGATGCCGATGTTGACGATGTTGCGGATGCGTTTGCCGGTGTGTCCCTTCCACTCGCCGCTGCGGATGCGATCGGCAAAGGCGGCCATCTTGTCGAGCACGGCGTGGACTGCGGGAACGACGTCTTCGCCGTCGACGAAGATGGATTCGCCTTTCGGCGCGCGCAGAGCGACGTGTAGCACGGCGCGGTTCTCGGTGATGTTGATCTTCTGGCCGGTGAACATGGCTTCGATGCGCTGTTTGAGGCCGGATTGCTCGGCGAGTTGGAGGAGCAGCTTGAGGGTCTCGTCGGTGACGCGATTTTTTGAGTAGTCGAGGAAGATGCCTTCGGCCTCGGCGGTGAGGCGGGTGCCGCGTGCGGGGTCAGTCTTGAAGAGCTCGCGAAGTTGTTGCGGGCGGATGTCTTCAGCGTGCGCGGTGAGCGCCTTCCAGGCGGGGCGCTGGGCCAGCGGCGGTGGGAGGGGGACACTCGGTGTGCTCATAGTCGGCTCCTGTTCGGGTGTGGAGATTTCCACTGAAAGATTAGAGCATGGCGGTGTCGAGGGGAACTATTCGGCCGATGGTGGCAAAATCGCACCGTAATATAGAGTGGATGCCTCCGAAGCCCAAATCGAAGCTCCGGATACTGTTCTGGCGCGCCGTGATTGAGATCGGCGGAATCGTCTTTCTGTTTTATTCGAACCTGCTGATGGGGGAGTACACGGGACGTGCCGGACAGGGCAAGCCGCTGGCCGCAGCGATTGAAGACATCTTTACGCGCAAGACGGTTGCGATTGCGTTGATTACCGCGAGTGTGGGGTTCGCGGTGTTTGAGTACTTCCGCATGAGGCTGGAAAACAGGGAGTAGGAGTTAGGGTCAAGATAGTCATTTGACACTGGGGACAGTAAGAAGCCCACCCCCGCCGAAGCGGGAGTGGGCTGCTGACCTGCACCGTACTCTGCTGGATACTGCAAGCCATTCGTTTTAGTGGTGTCCGCCGCCGCCGCCACCACCATGAGATTGCCCACCACCGCCGCCGCCACCGCCGTGGGATTGACCACCACCGCCGCCGCCTCGGGGTGCACCGCCCCCTCCACCACCGCGAGGTGCTCCGCCTCCGCCTCCGCCGCCACTGCTATGCACAGACGTGGAGTGCGACTGTGAGGGTGCCTGCCGTGAGATGGGAGCTGCGTGCGAGTTGGCACCTGAGTTGTAGGTGTTGTGAACGTAGGTGCCGCCGCGGACCGTGGGGCCTCCGCCATAGCGGGCGTTGGCTGCGAAGCCGCCGCCGCCGCGATAGCGACCGCCGCCGTCGTCGTAGAAGCGATGTCCGCCCCAGCCGTGGCCGTATCCCCAGCCGGCCCAGGGGCCCATGCCGAGGAAGATGCCGTTATAGAAGTAGCCCGAGCCATAGTAGCCATAGGGCGAGCAGGCGTAGGGGGCGTAGTCGTAGTATCCCCATTGGCAGACCGGCGGTGGGCCGCCGATGCCGATGAACACCTGGGCGTTTGCTGCGGGGGCCGGAGCGAGAGCCACGGCAGCGACCAAGATCGTGAACAGCGCCGTGGTGGAGAGAAGAGTTTTGAGTCGGTGCATTGGAGAGGGCCCTTGTGGTGTCTGGAGTTCGGTAGAAAGTGCGTGGGAGGCGGCGCAGCCGGAGAGAATTGTCAGGGGCAGGCGCTCGAGACCATAAGGGTATGGGAGTCCGGTCCAGATGCCGGGCGAGTCTCTCCGTGGACCTTTACGCTCTTAACGCTACGCGGCGGCGATGGAGGTGTCTGAGCAATAGAGAGCAGGTTCAAGGAGGGCGAGGTTGGGGCACCCGAAGGAACACTTCTCTTGTCGTGTAACGACACTCTATTTTTTCATTGACACCAATCCGCGCAGGGCATAACTTTTTGCGAACTTCACTAAGCAGCATTCATAGTCTGCGGGGCCTGTAGTACAAGCTTCCTCCCAATTGTTGAGATCAGGAGCACAACATGCCTCTAGCCACCCTACCCGCAGCATCTTCTCGTTTGCTGCGTGCCATAGCCCTAACTTCCATCGTGTTGTCCCTTGCTCTCGGGGCATCGTCTGCAGGTGCCCAAACCATCCCGACGGATGCAAAGGCCACCTGCACAGTCAGCAGTACGCAGTTCAGCGGCTGGTTCCAGTCCGGACACCCCGCCCTCAATGGCATCGTTAACCCCGCCAACAGCGTCACCTTCTCCAATCCTGCAGCCGACTGCCCGTTTTACCAGTGGTCGAAGCAGATGTTCCTTTGGCTCACCTCACCGGCTCCGTCCCTCTACGGTGGTGGGGCGCACGTGATGGATTCCCCCGTCTTCTATGACGTCTCACCAGTCATCGGAGGCAAGCGCACGCTCATTCGGCATGTGGTGGGCGCCCTGCGGCCGATCCAGGTACGCGCCGCGCAGGTGGGCCCGCATGGTCTGCCGGTCGTTGTGGATACCGCGGGACGTCTGATCGAGTTCCGACGGGCGACTGCTGATGAGACGCCGATGATCAGGTCCTCGGCAGGGAAGCTCGTGCCGCTCGCCTCACTTACGCGCGACGCAAGCCTTCGGGTCATCCCCCAGGATGCGTCCGGCAAAGTGATCGCGCTGGCGCCACGCTCGCAGGTGATCAGCAAGCTGCCTTTGGCCAAGCGCATTCCGGCCACACTCTTCCGGATTAGCGGCATACCCATCCTGCTCGACTCCACCGGCAACGTGATCGAGACCGAAGAAGGCCAGGCGGGAGGCGACGGCGTCCTGCTCACCCAGGGCAACTCACTGATCTACTACGTCACCATGGTCAACGACGTGTACGCCTACTTCGCCACCATGGTCGCTCATCAGACGTTGAACACCAATCTGCAGTTCCCCACAACCCAGGCGCAGTTGAACACGCTGATCGCCTTTGCAGCCCAGCATAACGAGACGTTCCCCGACCCCAACGCGCTTGCGATCGAGGTCAAATCGTCCTGGGTGCGTGCAAGTTCGCTGCCGAATAACGGTGCGGGCTATATCACCATGGAGGCAACGGTACCTACATACACTGTCTCGGCCAACAACCAGACATGGACACCCACCGGCGGGCCGGAGGAGAACGTGCTGCTGGCTCTGGTTGGTATGCACATCGTCGGCAGCGCGGCCGGGCATCCGGAGATGATCTGGGCCACGTTCGAGCACTTCGGCAATACGCCGAATGCGTCCTTCCAGTACATCAATACAGCCAACCAGACCAAACAAGTGGGGCAGAGCACGGCGGGCTCTTGGCTGTTCACGGCGGCTACCGCGACCACTCCGAACTTCAACGTGGTGCGCGCGATGGTGGACGCATCGAACAACGATCTCATTGCGGTGGCGGTACCGCCGCCGACGGGAGCGAGCGCCTCGAATGGGGTTGTTCCCACGGATGTGCTGCGCATCATGGCATGGGGGGCGCAATTCAACCAGAAGCCTAACCCGCTGGTTGCCAGTACGGCCGCGGCCAATACGGAGGTGATCTCCATTCACAACAGCGTCAAGGGTTTCATGCCCGCAGGGGATATCCGTAACAACTACTTCATGACGGGAGCGACGTGGACCGAAGGCGGCGCGAATCCTACCGGGTCGTTTCCGGGAGGCAACGGTGTCGGCACCAGCCAGATTAGCAACTCCACGATGGAGACGTTCCAGCAATCCAGTGGCAATAGCGTTCCGAGCGTGAACTGCCTGGATTGTCACTCCAATTCCGTCGCAAGTACCCCCAGTACAAGCGCCAATGTGAGCGTCAGTCATATCTTTGTCGATGACAACACCGGCGTTCGGCTCATTCAACCGCTCTTTTAGAGCACTTGCAGGGTGCCCCATCCATGCCGCAGCGTCCTTGTGGCATGGGTGGGGCTGTCTGCGCTGGGCCGAAGATGACACCTCTGGTGCGGGGGTTGTAGACTTCGCACGCCAGCGAGTCCGCTGTCTTACGGGTTGCGGACGGGCCAGAGGAGAATGAAGCATGTCCACGAATGAGATCAGCAACACTTCGAGTAAAGAGACCAGCCGCAGAGACTTTGTGAAGTTGGGAGGAGCGGCGATGGCCGTGGCGGCTGCTCCGGCGATGAGTGCGCGGGCCTATGGGCGCATTGTGGGCGCGAATGACCGCGTGAGTGTGGGCATTGTGGGTTGTGGTGACCGCATGAAGGGTGGGCTGATTCCTGCTTTCATGGCGAACTATAAGGAGACGAACTTCGAGATCGTCGCGGTGTCCGACATATGGAACCGGCGGCGCGAGGAGGGTTCGGCGTTCATCAGCAAGCTGAGCGGCAGCCCCGTCGATCCGGTGGTGAACAACGAGGCGCTGTATGCGCGCAAGGACATTGACGCCGTGATGGTGGCGACTGCGGACTTTCAGCATGCGCAGCACGGAATCCAGGCGGTGAACGCCGGGCGCGATGCGTACGTGGAGAAGCCGACCGCGCACACCATGAAGGACGCTCGCGAGTTCTTGGCCGCCGTGGAGAAGACCGGGAAGATTGTGCAGGTAGGAACGCAGCGGCGGTCGACGCCGAGTTACCAGAAGGCGTATGAATACATCAACTCCGGCAAGTTCGGCGACATTGTGATGGTGGAGATGACGTGGAACGTGAACCAGCCGGGGCGCTGGCGGCGGCCGGATGTGGTGCCTCTGCTGAAGCAGGAGGACACGGACTGGAACCGCTACCTGCTGGACCTGCCCAAGGTTCCGTTCGACGCGCGGAAGTACCTGGAGTTCCGGCTGTTCTGGCCGTACTCATCGGGGATTCCGGACCAGTGGCTGACGCACCAGATTGATACAGTTCACTGGTTCAGCGGGCTGCCGCATCCACGCTCGGTGGTGGCGAACGGCGGCGTGTACCTGTGGAAGGACGGCCGCAAGAACTGGGATACGCTGACGGCGGTCTTCGACTACGGCCCGCTGGACGATCCGACGAAGGGTTTCCAGGTGCAGTACTCGTCGCGGTTCACGAACTCGGCGGGCGGCGTGAAGGAGCTGTACTACTCGAACGCCGGGATGCTGGACATGGACAAGCAGACGGTCACGCCGACGGGCGGGCTGACGGCGCGCAGTGCGGCGGAGATGAAGATGCAGCCGAACCTGCTGCCGAGCTTCAGCCTGATGGACAAGGTGGACAAGATGCAGACGGACGCCGACACTGGCGGCACCGATCCGCAGACCAGCGCGAACGTGCGCAACTGGATGGAGTGCGTTCGCAGCCGCAAGCAGCCGAATGCGAACATCCATGCGGGCTACAGCCACTCCATTGCGCTGTGCATGTGCGTGGCCGCGGTGCAGACCGGCGAGAAGGTTACCTTCGACGACAAGACGCAGCAGGTGGTTGTAGGAGGCAGAGTGCATGTTTAGGCTCCTATCAGTTCATCGCGCATGCGCGATGGTTACGGTGAGCGCGGCGATGGCGATTGCGACTTCTTCCGGTGCGCAGAAGGGCGTGGTGGTGAAGGCGGACGAGGCGGCGCATCGCGTGGATGTGACGATCGACGGCACGCCCTTCACCAGCTACCTGTGGGACACGAACCAGCGCAAGCCTGTTCTGTATCCGCTGATTGCGCCGGACGGAACGACCGTCACGCGAGGGTATCCGTTTGCGATGCGGCCGGGCGAGCGCGTAGACCATCCGCACCATGCGGGGCTGTGGTTCAACTACGGCAATGCAAACGGATTCGACTTCTGGAACAACTCGGATGCGATTCCGGTGGCGCAGCGGCCGAAGTACGGGACGATCACACACGACCACATTGTGTCGGTGAAGAGCGGCAAGGATGCGGGTGAACTGATTGTAGAATCCACCTGGACGACCGGCGCGGGCGACAAGATACTGGTGCAGACCACGCGGTACGTCTTTCGGCGCACAACGGTCGGTGGCGCGCCGGCGCGTGGTGTTGACCTGACAGTGACGCTCAAGGCGCTGAGTCCGGTCGTCTTCCACGACGACAAGGAAGGGCTGCTCGGACTGCGGGTGGCGCACTTTCTGGAGTCGCCGACAGAAAAAGGCGGCGTGTTTATGGATGCGCAAGGCAATCCGACGCAGGTGGCAGCGGCCGATCCGGCGGGAGCAACAGGCGTCTACCGCACCAGCGAGGGCAAGACCGGCGACGCAGCGTGGGGCACCCGCGGGGCGTGGTGCCTTCTGAGCGGAACCACCAGCGACGGCAAGGCGGAGACGATTGCGATACTCGACAACAAGGCGAACCCTGGTTATCCGGCGTACTGGCACGCGCGCGGCTATGGGCTGTTCGGCGTGAACCCACTCGGCGCGCATATCTTTGACCCGAAGGTGCCGGCGATGAACTACAGCATCGCGACTGGCGATTCCGCGACGTTCAAGTATCGGATCCTGATTGTCTCCGGCACGGCGAGCGATGCTGAGATCAACAAGCAAGCGAGCGCATTCGACGCCGAGTAACGCTAGAGCGCAGCGAGGACATCCTGCGGGTCGGGGCGGACGCGGTGGTCGGCATGGGCTTCGGCGAAGAGTACCTTGCCAGACTGCGCGATGACGAACGTCGCTGGCAGCGGAAGCCGCCACGTGTTCTCGCCCTGCTCGCCGTTCACGAACGGTATGTTGATCAGGATGCTGCGGTAGTGCTGCTGCATCGCGGGCGTGACCATGTAGGTGATGCCGAAGAGCGCAGCGACGGCAGATCCTGCGTCTGACAATACAGGGAACGTCAGGTTGTGCTGCTGGACGGTGAAGTCATTCTGTCGCGGCAACTGCGGCGAGATGGCGACGACGAGTGCGCCGTGCTCGCGAACAACAGGATACATAGCTTGCCAAGCTTCCAACTCAGTCATGCAGTATGGGCACCAACGGCCGCGGAAGAAGTTGATGATCAGCGTGCCAACGGCGAGCAGATCCGAGGAGCGGACGAGCTTGCCGGTGAGGGCGTCCGGCAGAGCGAACTCCGGCGCGATGCTTCCGACGGGCAGAATACGCTGCTCGACGCCGCTGGCGAGCAGGTCCTGCACAGCGGTGTCGGTGATGGCGAGCCGCTCCGGCTGCACCAGAGCGCGGGTCTGCGCGGTGATGGTGTCGAGCTGGGTTTGGAGCGGCTGAGGCACACTTCTAGTGTAGATGGTGCGAACCCGCTCAGAGCGAAGTTACACGTTAGTGAGCGGCGGGAACTGAATGCCGAGGTTCTGCGACATAATCGGCAGGATGGGCTGCGTGAGACTGGAGGCGTCGTAGTTCAGCTCGGACTCCAGCAGCATTCCGTAGTACAGCGCGGTGAAGCCCCAGAACCGCGTCTGGCCGAGGCCTTCGCCGGTTTCGGCGTTGTAGTACTCGCGCAGACCGGGATTTTTCAGCACAGCCATGTCGAAGAGCTTCGTGGCCAGTTCGCGGGCTTCTTTGTGGAAGCCGTAGTTCTGCAGGCCGTGGAAGATCATGTAGTTGGTCGGAGCCCAAGTCGGGCCGCGCCAGTTGCACTCCTTGTGCGAGCCCTGGTAGTAGTCGGGTTCGGTCCTGGAGTAGCTCGCGACCGGGTAGGTGAGCCAGAACTCGGCGCTGTTCAGCAGGTGCTCGTTCACCATGCGTTTGGCCTGTGCGTGCGTGCAGGCTCCGGCGAAGAGCGGCGTGAAGCTGGTCGCCGAGAGTACGTTCACCTGTTTGCCGGTCTTCTCATTGCGGTCAAAGTACATACCGCGCTTGTCGTCCCAGAAGTTCTCGTTGATGAGCTTGATCAACTGGTCGGCGTGACGGTTGTATCCGGCGGCGTCGTCCTTCAGGCCGAGCTCGCCGGCGATAACAGCCATCGCGCGCAGTTCGCGGACGAGGTAGCTGGCGAGGTCGGTGCCTTCTATCTCGAAGGAGCTGAGCGCGCCGCCGCGAGACCACTGGTTGTCCGTTCCGGCGGCGTCGGCGGAGTTCCAGACGGGCAGACCGTTGTGGTCGCCGTCGTAGGAGAACCACTTGACCAGGTACTTGGCGAGGCGGTCGTAGTAGTTGCCGCGCAGCCATTCAAAGCTGTTGCTGGTCTGTCGGCTGCCGAGCACGGCGAGCTGCGCGAGGAACGGCTTGAAGTGCTGGCGATCGCGCTGCTTGATGAGCGAGCGGCTGATGTAACCATCAGGCTGCTGGCGGTTGAGGAACTCCTTGAGGTTGGTGAAGCAATACGGCGCGACACCGAAGTACGAGAGATAGAGGTTCTCAAAGTACAGGTCCCAATCGTAGAACTCGTTGTACGGATAGCCGGTGAGGAGCGTGCCTTCGATGTTGGGGATGTGGCGCAGACCGTGAGCGACAACGTCAAGGTTGACGACGCGCATGCGGTTCTGGACCTGGTTGTAAGCGTCTGCTCCGACCGCGGCGTAGAGCGCTTTGGCCGCGCGCGTGGAGGGCGGAGTCGGTGGCGTGTTGTCCACCGGCGGTGGCGGAAAGGCGCGTTGCGGCGGCTGAGCCTGAGTTGGCGTCTGCGTAGCCGTTTGGGCGAGGCCGAGGCGCGCTGCCAGCGGTTCGAGCGCGGCCAGCGAGGCGAGCGAGACGGAGCTGGAGAGAAGGTGGCGACGAGTGAGATGCATGGGAGTCAGAGGCTCCTTCGTTGGCGCGACGTGCGATGGGGAAACGATTCCGCATGGGAATTTAGCACAGCGGAACCAGCTTTGGCTCTCGGTTCTGCGGTGTTGTTTGCGGTTATCTCTTCGGCGTCGTCTTCATCGTTTCTGGAGCCCATCGGCACGAGGCACCCCCCTACTATGGAATTGAGTAGAGTCTCTGGAATCAGCGGTTTAGCGGGTGACCTCGGGGTCAAAGTATTGATTTCAGAGACTTTATCGGCAAAGTATTGAAAAAACAGGGAATAGGGAGCAGGGAATAGGGAATAGCTCCCTGATCTTGCTTTAGCGCCTCCTTTCAGTGGATTGGTTCAAATGCGATGGCCGCAAGCGGCGTGTGCCGGTTGCGACCAAGTGGGGATCTCTTGCTTAACCCTATGTCTTAATGATAGCGAATTGCATGGGGGTACTACGCCAAGATTTTGCAATATATGTTTCAAATATTTATCAATGAGTTAGACGATTTTGAGGGCGTGAGGGGGCTTGACAAGATTTTTGGGATTGGGCCGGGGATGGCTCCCCGGGCATTCTGCAAACCCACATCTCAAAAGCAAGATGTGGGGAACCCGATTTCGTGGTGGTCAGACCTGGGCGACCCGCTGGGATTTTAGGTTTTGGGGATGCGGTGCTTCTTTCGCATCGCGGCGAAGACCTCGCGGGCTGGGTAGGCGCGGCCCTGACGGATGGCCTCTTCGACACTGGCTTCGGCGGCCAGATCGAGAAGATGCTGGCAGGCTTCGCAGGACAGAATGACGGCCTCGGCTTTGCCGTTGACGGTGAGGACGATGGGGCGGCCGGTCCGCTTGAGCTGCTTGAGCATCTTGACGGAGTTGTTGCGGAAGGTGGTGAGGGGCTGGATGTCCTGGGTGATGTCGATCATGGGTGCCTCCGTTGGAGGTATTCTATCGTACCTTTTGAG
>Ga0302157_10005799_pt1 | contig 12956 bp, 9 predicted proteins | sample I_Bog_N3_3_FD_193502 | JGI IMG/M metagenome (GOLD analysis project Ga0302157, IMG submission 193502) | Peat permafrost microbial communities from Stordalen Mire near Abisko, Sweden - I_Bog_N3_3 | ecosystem: Environmental > Terrestrial > Soil > Wetlands > Peat | place: Sweden: Abisko, Stordalen...
CGGAACGGCTGACCAAGACTCCTAGAATTCGTTCCAATCGTTGTTAGCGGCGGCTGCGCCGCCGCTGGCGACTTTGGCCCGGCGAACGGGCGCCGGGGCGGCTTTCGCGGGCGCGCGCGGCGGCGGCGCGGCCGGCTTGGCGAAGGCGTGCGGCGCCGTTTTCTGCAGTTCGGCGCGCATCGCGGCGTTGGCGTTGGCGCCGACCTTGAACTGGTCGACCAGAGTCGCGAGCTGCGAGGTCTCCTGTTTCAGCGAGTGGCTGGCGGCGGTCGATTCTTCCACCATCGTGGCGTTGCGCTGCGTCGACTGCTCCATCTGGTTGAGGGCGGCGTTGACCTGCTCGATCCCCGACGCCTGCTCGACCGCGCCGCTGGCGAGATCGGCCACGACCTGATTGATCTCGGCGACTTGGGCGATGATGCGCTCCAGCGCGCTGCCGGTGTCGGCGACCAGTTTGACGCCGCCGGTGACCTGAGCGGTCGACGTGGATATCAGGCTCTTGATCTCTTTGGCGGCGTCGGCCGAACGCTGGGCGAGCCCGCGCACTTCGGAAGCGACCACCGCGAAACCCTTACCAGCGTCGCCGGCGCGGGCCGCTTCGACTCCGGCGTTGAGGGCGAGCAAGTTGGTCTGGAACGCGATCTCGTCGATCACGCCGATGATCTGCCCGATCTGTTGCGACGATTTGGAGATCGCGCCCATCGCGTCGACCGCCTGTTTGACGACGACCGCGCCTTTCTTGGCGTCGCCGTCGGCGTTGGCGATCAGCTGGCTGGCGTGTTTGACGCCCTCGGCCGACCTCTTCAGCGTCTCGGTGATCTCGTTGAGCGCCGCGGCAGTTTCCTCCAGGCTCGCCGCCTGCTGCTCGGTGCGATGCGAAAGGTCGTCGGAGGCGGTGGAAATCTCCAGGCTGCCGGTTTGGATCGCGCTCGTGCTGGCGACCACGGTGCGAACCGTGAGCAACAGTTTCTCCACGGCCGCGTTGAAGTCGTCCTTGATCTGGGCGTAGCGCGCGGAAAAACCCTGGTCGAGACGCGCGGTGAGGTCGCCCTCGGACAGGCGCTTGAGGCCGGCGCCCAGCGCCTGCATCGCCGCCGCCTGCTCTTCGGCGGCGCTGGCCCGCTCCGCCTGCGCGCGCTCGCGCTCCGCTTCGGCGTTGGCGCGATGTTCGTCCGCCTCGCGCTCGGCGCGGCCGCGCTCGACGGCGTTGGTCTTGAACACCTGGACCGCGCGGGCGATTTCGCCGACTTCGTCCCTGCGGTCCTGCGCGTCGATCTCGACCCGCAGGTCGCCGCCGGCGAGCGACTTCATGCGCTCGACCATCCGGTTCAGCGGTCGGGAAATCTTGGCGTTGGTCAACAGATATGAACACGCGCCGACGACCAAGGTGGCGAGGACGCCGACGATCGAGAGCGTCCAGACCGCGCTGCGGGCTTCCTCGAGCAGTTGGTCGGCCGAGTCTGCATTTGCCTTGAGCAGCGCGTCGTCGAAATCCTTCAGGTCGTTGAGCAGCTTGCCCGCGCCGATGTCGACTTGCGCCGCCAGTTGTCCGGCCTTGGCCGTCAGATCGCGTTCGTCGAGTTTCAGGTCATGGTTATGCACGACGCCAGCAGCTTTATAGGCTTCTTTCGAGTCATCGTAGAGTTTCAGAACGCGGCTCTTGAATTCGGCAATCGCTTGCGCGCGCTCCGGCACGAGTCTGGCCGCGAAGTCCAGGTTCTCTGCGACCTCTGCGACCACGGTATTGTAATTCTTGTCGGAGGCTTCGCCTTCGGGCGACTCGGGGTCGTAAACGACGGCGGCGAGGACGTCATAGGTAAGATAGACCAAGCGGCGCGAGGCTCTCGCCAATGCGACCACCGCAACGTCGTGTTCCTGAATGACTTCTCTGGCGGTCGCGCTGACGCTGGACAGGCGATTGGCGCCGAGCGCGACCATCGCCAACACCGTGCAGGCCATCATGACGAGGGGTATAAGGCTTTTCACACTCAGTCGGAGATTGTCGAGGCTCATGGTGTCGGCGCCAGGTTTGCGCGCTGGCGCCGGCGCGCCAAACGGCAGATTGTCGAGCATGGGATGAATGGCGCCCTCGCGGGGCGAATGCCGGATCGGTCCCGGCGCGAACACACGGCGTCATGCCTCGGCGCTCAGAGCCGACGTGTCGTCACGGCACATTAGGGCGGGATCGTTAATCGAGCTTTAATCAGGGCGGCAATTGCCCAGCTACTGGGCGCCGCAGCGGGCGCCCGGCCTGCTTTACGCGTCACGCCAGATTGAGCGCGCGGATGGCGTTCTGCTTCAGGATGAGATCGTGGACCTCCGGCCGAAAGCCCGCGTTCTTGAACTCCTCGATCCAGCGGTCGGGCTTGATGAGCGGGAAGTCCGAGCCGAACAGCATCTTGGTCTTGAGCTGGGTGTTAGCGTATTGGACGAGCTGCGGCGGGAAGTATTTCGGGCTCCAGCCGGAGAGGTCGATATAGACGTTGGGCTTATGCAGGCAGACCGAAAGCGCCTCGTCCTGCCAGGGCCAGGACGGATGGGCGATGATGACGGTCATGTCGGGGAAGTCGGCGGCGACGTCGTCGAGATGGATCGGGTTGGAATATTTGAGGCGCAATCCGCCGCCGCCCGGCATGCCCGTGCCCATGCCGGAATGGCCGGAGTGGAAGATCGCCGGCATTTTGTGCTCGGCGATCACCTCATAGAGCTTGTAGGCGAGGCGGTCGTTGGGAAAGAAGCCTTGCAAGGTCGGGTGGAACTTGAAACCCTTGACCACGCCGCCGACGATCAGTTCCCGCGCCTCGCGCACGCCCATCATGCCCTTGTGCGGGTCGATCGAGGCGAAGGCGGTCATGATGTCGCTGTTGGCGGCGGCGGCTTCGGCGACTTCGTCGTTGGGGATGCGCCGGTTGCCGATCAGGAACTCGCTGTCGACGGTGAACATCACCAAGCCGATTTTTCGCTCGCGATAGTAGGCGATCGACTCTGCGATCGTCGGGCGCCGTCCCGATTTGAAATATTTGTTGGAGGCGTCCTCGTAGGGTTGCCAGAACGCGTCGGCCGGCTGGCGGCAACTCACCTCGGCGTGGGTGTGGACGTCGATGGCGACGAGATCGTTGACGTTCATGGGGGGCTCCGTATCGGTCCTGCGCTGTTTCCGGTTGATAAATCGGAATGGCTGCGACGGTGAGGGATTATCCCCTTCTCCCCTTGCGGGAGAAGGTGGCCGAAGGCCGGATGAGGGGTTCGGGACGCGATGGCGCCTTCGGAAAACCCCTCATCCCCGACCCTTCTCCCGCGGGGAGAAGGGAGTGCGCGCGCCTCGGCGGCGTCACTTGATAACTCTCTCCGAGGCCGTCTTCGCATATAGCTCGGCGACCATCTCGGCGCGATGCGACAACGCGGCGCGCTGATTGATGGAGCCCTTGTCGGTCAATTCGCCGGTGTCGAGCGACGGCGGGTCGTCGAGCAGGATGATACGCTTGAAGCGCTCGGAACTGCCGCCGGAGGAGGCGTTGAAAGTCGCGAGACGGCGCACGAATTCCTCGCGTATGTGCGAATTGGCGACGATCTCGGCGTAGCTCGCGTCGTCGGGCAGCGACGGGTCGAGTTTTCGGCACTCGCCATAATTGGGCACGACGAGCGCGGCGGCGTCGTCGCGGTCCTGTCCGGCGACGACGACGTCGGTCACATAGGGCTCGCAATGGGCGATGAATTTTATCCGCAGCGGGCCGACGCTGACCCAGGTGCCGGTCGCGAGCTTGAAGTCCTCGGCGACGCGTCCGTCGAAAATGAGCCCTTTGTCCGGGTCGTCGGCGTCGGCGAAGCGCAGGGCGTCGCCGAGCAGATAATAGCCGTCCTCGTCGAACGTTTTCTTCGTCAATTCGGGCTGGCGCCAATAGCCTGTCGTGACACTCGGGCTCTTCAGCCGCGCCTCCAGCTTGCCGCTGTTGGGCAGCAGTTTCAGCTCGACGCCGGCGTTGGGGATGCCGACGACGCCGGGCGCGCAGGCTTTGGCGGTGACGCTGATCGCACTGGGTCCGGTCTCCGTGGAGCCGAGCGAAGTGAGCATCGGGATCTTGTGGCCGATCGTCTCCAGGCTCAGGCGTTCGAGTTCGGCGCGCACATAGGGCGGCAACGCGGCGCCGGCATAGAAGAAGCACTGCAGCCGCGCGAAAAACTTGCGCCGCAAGGACTCGTCGCGCTGCAGATAGGGCAGCAGCATCTCGAAACCCTTGGGCACGTTGTAATAGACGGTCGGCGAGATCTCGCCCAAATTGCGCACCGTCTTCTCGATGGCGCCGGGCAGCGGGCGCCCTTCGTCGATGTAGAACGAGCCGCCGTTCGACAATACGAGGTTGAAGTTGTTGTTGCCGCCGAACGTATGGCTCCACGGCAGCCAGTCGATCAGTACCGGCGGCTCGTCGGCGAAACTCGGATTGACCGCCACGATCATCGCCTGATTCGACGTCATCATCCGGTGGGTGTTGATGACGCCTTTGGGCGCGCCCGTCGATCCCGACGTGAACAGCAGCTTGCCGATGGTCTTGGGCGTGATGAGCGCATTTGCCGCATCGACCTCGGGGCCGGCGTCGGTGAGCAGCAGGTCGGCGAGCAGGCTGGACGGACGCCCGGACGGCGGGTTGCGCCCGGCGACGACCTCCACGTCGCGCGGGATGACCGCGTCGAGCGCCGGCTGGAACGGCGCGCCATCGTTGACGAAAACCAGCCCCGGCGTGAGCACTTCGATGATCGAACGCAGCTTGGCGAAATCCTTGGCGACCAGCGAATAGGGCGGCGACACCGGCGCATAGGGCAGGCCCGCCATCATCGCGCCCAGGCCGACGAGCTGATGGTCGATGCTGTTGCCGGAGAGGATGGCGACGGGACGCTCCGGCGTCAGGCCCCTTTGCAGGAGCGACTGGGCGATGTTGCGCGCCAGACGACGCGCTTCCCCGTAAGTCACTTCACGCCAGCCGTCGCCCTGGCGCTCGCCGATGAACACGCGGTTCGGCGTCTCGTGCGCCCAATGGTCGAGCCAATCGGTGACCGCGCGGGTATACGGGCGCAGTCGGCCGGTCGAGCGCACGATCATCGATCCGTCGGGTTTGCGATCGACGACGACCTCCGGCGGGCCGAAGCTCAGCGCGACTTTGTTGGCCATTGTTTCCTCCCGTTGCGGCTGATTTTCAGCTCTGGCGCAACACTTTGGCCGCGCGTTTCTCCAGGAAGTCGCGCAAGCGCTGGCGCGCCTCGCCGCTGGTTTCGGCGATCGCCGCCATCAGCGATTCGGTGAGCAGACCGCTGGTCGGGTCGCTCTCGAAGATGCGCGGCAGGGCGTGCAGCACGGCGAAATTCGTGGTCTTGGTGTTGGAGGCGGCCTTGTTGGCGAGCTCCAGCGCCTTGGCGAAGCCTTGCCCGTCGTCGACCAGATATTGCGAGGCGCCGACGGCGAAACCTTCTTCGGCGTTGAGCGTGCGCCCGGTCAGCATCATGTCCTGCACGCGCGGCACGCCGATCAGCCTGGAGATGCGCACCGAGCCGCCGCCGCCGAGGAAGATGCCGCGCTGTCCCTCGGGCAGGCCGTAGTAGGCCGAACGCTCGGCGACGCGGATATGGGTCGAGGCGGCGAGTTCGAGCCCGCCGCCGACCACCGCCCCATGCAGCACCGCGATGACCGGGACCGGGCCGAACTGGATGGTCTCGAAGGCGCGATGCCACAAGCGCGAATGCTTGACCCCGAGATAGGGGTCCTTGGCTTCGACGACCTCGGAGAGATCGAGCCCGGCGGAGAAATGCTGGCCTTCGCCCGACAGCACGACGGCGCCGATGTCCTCGGGCAGTTGGGTGAAGAACGTCTCCAGGCCGCGCACGGTGGCGTCGTCGAGCGCGTTGCGCTTTTCCGAGCGGGCGAGGCGGATATGCGCGACATTGCCGAGCCGGATAGCTTTGAGCGTGGCGGGGAGTTCGAGCCCGAGCGGCTCACCTTCGGCGTCGACGGTCATGGCGTATCCTCCCGCCGCTGAGCGGCTAAATCGGTATATGTTGTGATTATTATGAAACATATCTATTCAGAGGTGTCAAGATCGTCTATGTCTGGCCAAATGTTGGAACCTGAAAGCTGCCCGCACGCATGACCGCCCATCCGCAAGCTCGTCGCCTACCCGAGGCCGCCACCCCTGGGCGCGGCCTCGACTTCGGTCCGCTGGCGGCTCGGCTCGGCTATGTGCTGCGCCGCGCCCAGCTCGCCGTGTTCCGCGACTTCATCGACGCTTTCGCCGCTTTCGACGTCAAGCCCGCGCAATATTCGATCCTCACCATCATCGAGCACAACCCCGGGCTCAAACAAACGCAAATCTGCGACGCGCTCGGCATCAAGCGCACCAATTTCGTGGCGATGATCGACGAGCTGGAATCCCGCGGCCTGGCGCGCCGGGAGGAAGTCCCCGGCGATCGGCGCAGCCATGCGCTGGTGCTCACCCCCGCCGGCGCCGAACTGATGCCGAAGCTGCACGACCTGTCGGACGCCCACGAACACCGGCTCATCCTGTCGCTCGGCGGCGCGCGCCACAAGGAGATGCTGCGGGTGCTGGCGACGCTGGCCTGCGACCTCGACGCGGCCGAGTGAAGACAAGTCTTTTTTCGGGTTGACAAATGCCCGCTGGGTGGGCATCCCTCGCCTGTCGCGTCGTTGAGGCGGTGCGAAATCAAACCAAAATCGAAGGGGTCCGGGTCGTCTGCCGCATGCGAGCGGCGCAAGACTGCGCGTGGCTTGGTGTTTTTTGAGATGGCCGCTTTCGGCGAGGCTCTGCGAGCCCTCCGCCGGTATGCCGTCCGGAGTGAGGAGACCGACTTGAACGACGGCCCTAGTCGCCCCGCCGGACAGAACTTTCCGTCCCCTGCGGGCTGCTATTTGTCGACTTCCCCCAGCGAAACCGCCGCTTTCCGCTCGGCGCGCGCTCCCGTCGTTTGAGCGATGAGGGGTCGCCTCGGGCCGCTTGCGGCCGAGGAGAGACCCATGACCATCAACGTAAAGATCGATCTGGCCGCCGGGACGGCGGTTCTCGACGAGGCCCACGTCGGCGCCATCCACGGCGCTTTCGGCACCATCCTGCACGGCGACGTCGCGCCGCGCAAAAGCCTCAAGCATCGCCTGACCACGCTGCTCGCCATTCTCGGCCCCGGCCTCATCGTCATGGCCGGCGACAACGACGCCGGCGCCTTCGCAACCTACGGTCAGGCCGGCCAGACCTACGGCACGACGCTGTTGTGGACGATGGCGCTGCTGATCCCCGTGCTCTACGTCAACCAGGAGATGGTGCTGCGTCTGGGCGCGGTGACTGGCGTCGGCCATGCGCGCCTCATCTTCGAGCGTTTCGGCAAGTTCTGGGGCGCGTTCAGCGTCGTCGACCTGTTCCTGCTCAACGCGCTCACCATCGTCACCGAGTTCATCGGCATCAGTCTCGCGCTCGACTATCTCGGCCTGAACAAATACGTCGGCGTCGCGGTGACCGCGGGCCTCGTCATGGCGTCGGTCAGCACCGGCAATTTCCGCCGTTTCGAGCGCTTCGCAATGCTGCTGGTGTTCGGCAGCCTGCTGCTGCTGCCGATCTACTTCCTCGTCCATCCGCCGTTCGCGCAGGTCGCGCACGACTTCGTCACGCCGGTCATGCCGGCGACCGACAAGATGAGCGATCTGATGCTGCTGGTCATCGGCCTCGTCGGCACGACGGTGGCGCCGTGGCAATTGTTCTTCCAGCAGAGCTACGTGATCGACAAGCGCATCACGCCGCGGTTCATCCGCTATGAGCGGCTGGATCTCTGGCTCGGCATCGCCCTCGTCATCGTCGGCGCGGTGGCGATCATCGCCTTCACGGCGGCAGCCTTCGCCGGCCAACCGGAGTTCGGCAATTTCACCGACGCCGGCGGAATCGCGGCGGGTCTGGAGAAATATGCGGGCAAGGCGGCGGGCGTGATGTTTGCGTTCGCGCTCATCGACGCGGCGATGATCGGCGCGGCGGCGGTTTCGCTGTCGACGGCCTATGCGATCGGCGACACGTTCTCGGCCAAGCATTCGCTGCACCGGCCGGTGAGCGAAGCCAAGGGCTTCTACGCCGTCTATTTCCTGCTCATCGTGGTCGCCGCGGCGCTGGTGCTGACCCCGAACGCGCCGCTGGGCCTGCTCACGGTCGCCGTGCAGACGCTCGCCGGCGTGCTGCTGCCCAGCGCCACCGTGTTCCTGTTGCTGCTGTGCAACGACAAGCCGGTGCTCGGACCGTGGATCAACAATCGCTGGCTCAACTACTTCACCGGCTCCGTGATCGCCGCCTTGGTCGTGCTCTCGGTGATCCTCACCGCTTCGGTGCTGTTCCCCGATGCGACGACCGCCAATGTGATCCTCGGCGTCCTCACCGGCGGCGGCGTCGCCGCGGTCGTGGTCTCGCTGGTGATCATGGCGCTGAGCCAGCGGGGCAAGGCACAGACGCTCGACGCGGCCTCGCAGGCGGCGATCCACGCGGATCGCGAGACCTGGCGGATGCCGCCGCTGGAGGCGCTGCCGCCGGTCAGGCTGTCGCTCGCGGCCAAGACCTGGATGGGCGTGCTCCGCCTCTATCTGGTGGTCGCCGGCGGCATGGTGCTCTGGCGCATCGTCACGCTCGCCATCGGGCAGGGCTGATCGAACGCACGGCGCCGGGTCTCGCGCCCGGCGCTGTCGCGCCCCTGTCGCGTTGCCGTCATAGGTCGATCCCGATGCGCTTCGTCGACTCTTTCCATCTCCTCGCCTTCCTCGACACCGCCGCGAGTCTGCTCGCCGCCTTCGTGCTGGGGACGTTGATCGGCGCCGAGCGGCAGTTTCGTCAGCGCTCGGCGGGTCTGCGCACCAATGTGCTGGTGGCGGTCGGCGCCGCGGCCTTCGTCGATTTCGGCTCGCGGCTGGGCGGGACGGGGGCCATTCAAGTGATGGCCTATGTCGTCTCCGGCATCGGCTTTCTCGGCGCCGGCGCGATCATGAAAGAGGGCGTCAACATTCGCGGCCTCAATACCGCGGCGACGCTGTGGTGCTCGGCGGCGGTGGGCGCCGCGGCGGGCGCGGGCCTGATCGCCGAAGCCGGGCTGCTCACCCTGTTCGTCATCGCCGGCAATACGCTGCTGAGGCCGATCGTCAATTCGATCAACCGCATCCCGATGGACGAGCGCACGTCGGAAGCGACCTATGTGGTGCGCCTGACGACGACGCTGGAAGCGGCGGCGGAAGCGCGCGAGGCGTTGATCGAACTGCTCGATCTGGCCAAATATCCGGTCAGCGAAGTCGAGACCGAAGAGCACGGCGAGGAGACGGTCGACATCGTCGCCACCCTCGTCAGCACCTCGATCGTCCCCGAGGAACTAGACGCCGTCGTCGCCGGCCTCGAAGCGCGCGCCGACGTCGAGCACGCGACCTGGGAAAGCGCCGCCAAGGGGTGAGCCGACCGGGGCGTCACGACTTTGTAACCTTGTCGCCGCGCGCCGCTTGATTGTGACAGCCCGGCCTCGCAAACAAACAGTCCTGCCGGCGATGCGAGCCGCAAATTCCCGACATCACGTCGCCTGACAGCCGAACGCGGCGTCGCGTCGCGTCGGATGCGAAGCCCTCAACCCGCCACCCCTCAGATGACGAGGCAAACATGTTTGCGTCCTCGAGCCTCCGCGCGTCCCCGACGCGCCGCAACCCCTCGATTTCCCAGGAGAACGCCGAGCCCGCTGCGCCGCTGTCCGTTCGCCCGGGCGTCGCCCGGCTGGTTGGACGCTGGACGCCCGCGACCGGCGGCGCAACCCTGGCCTGGATCTGGCGCCTTGAGACGCCATGATTTCGGCTTCCCGCCGTCGTCGATCTCACCCCCCGCGCGGCTTCCTTTGCGCCCGCGCCTTGCGGTCGGGCGCGCCCGCCGCCACCAGCATCTTGCGGAATTCGTCGCGTTTCTCGTGGATGGAGGCGATCACGAAGCCCATGGGCACGCCGAGATCGACCAGCACCGCCTCCGACAATTGCAGGCTGGCCTCGATCGTCTCCGGCACGGCGTCGGTGACGCCGAGCTGGTAGAGCGTGCTGGCGTGTTCGGCGTCGCGGGCGCGGGCGACGATGGTGATGTCGGGGCGCAGTTTTCGCGCGATGTCCACAACGTCTTCCGTCGCCCGCGCCGAATTGAGCGTCACCACCAGCGCGCGCGCCGTATCGATGCCGCAGCGGCGCAAGAATTCGACGCGCGAGGCGTCGCCGTAATAGGCGGGACGGCCGTCGCGGCGCGCGTTGGCGACGACGTTGACGTCGGAGTCGACGGCGATGAACGGGATCTTGTGCACCTCCAGCATTTCGCCGATCAGCGCCCCGACGCGGCCGTAGCCGACGATGAGGACGCGCTGGTTCTCGTCGGCCGGCGGCTCGACCAGCGCCTCCGCCGGCTTGTGCGCGCCCCGGCGCGTCCGCGCGGCGGCGCCGACAATCTTGCCGAGCAGCGGCAGCAGCAGCATCGACAAAGCCGCCGCGACCAGCGCGATGCGGCCGGCGCGGGCGTCGACCACGCCCTCGACGACCGCGGCGCCGACCAGCACGAAGGCGAATTCGCCGGCCGGCCCCAGCATGACCGCGACGTCGCGCGCCTGGGCGTGCGAGGCGCCGAAGGCGCGGGCCAGCGGATACAGCGCCAGCGCCTTCAGGGTGAGGAACGCGGCGAGAGCGCCGAACACCCAGGCGGGGCTGTCGAGCGCCAGTTTGAGATCGAGCTCAGCGCCGACGGAGACGAAGAACAGCCCGAGCAGCAGACCCTTGAACGGCTCGATAGTCACTTCGATCTCGCGGCGGAATTCGGTTTCGGCGAGCAGCAGTCCCGCGATGAAGGCGCCCAGCGCCATCGACAGTCCGCTCGCCGCCGCAATCAGCGCCGAACCCAGCACGACCAGCAGGCAGGCCGCCATGAAGGATTCGGCGTTGTCGGTCTGCGCGACCGAATGGAACAGCGGCCTGAGCACGAGACGTCCGACGAAAATGACCAGCGCCAGCGCGAGCGCCGCCGGCGCCAGCGACAGCGCCAGCCCCCAGCCGACATTGCCGGCGCCCCCCAGGCTCGCCGCCATGAACAGCAGCGGCGCCACCGCCAGATCCTGCAACAGCAGCACTGCAAAAGAATAGCGGCCGAGCGGCGACTTGGTGAGCCGCTGCTCGGCCAGCACCGGCACGACGATGGCGGTGGAGGAGAGCGACAGCGCCGCGCCGAGCACCAGCGCCGCCGCCGGCTTTTCGCCCAAGCCCCACGCCGCCGCGCCGATCGCCGCGGTCGACGCCGCGAGCTGCGCCAGCCCCAGCCCGAACACCAGCTTTCGCAGACTCTTCAGGCGCTCGAAGGACAGTTCGAGCCCGATGGTGAACATCAGTGCGACGACGCCGAATTCGGCGATGCGGCCGATCGCCTCGACATCGGTGAGCAGCAGCCAGTCGAGTCCGTGCCAGCGCCCCGCGAACCGGCCGAGCCCGAACGGCCCGAGCGCGACGCCGGCCAGCAGATAGCCGAGCACCGGAGAGACGCGGATGCGGAAGAACAAAGGCGCCACGACCCCCGCCGTCACCAGGAACAGCAGGGTCTCGCGATAGATCGTGAGGTCGACGGTCGGGGGCAACGGGGTCTCGGGTCGGAGCGAATCTCTAGGCGCTGCCCGATGATGGCGTCTTTAGCGGCGGAACGAAAGCGGGGGCCGAACCGCGCCTGCTCCGCATAGCGCCGCAGGCGAGAAGCCGGGACTAGACCCCTCCCGCAAACACCCCAATGGCGCTTTTCTTCAGCGCGGACAGTTATTGACCGATAAAGGTTCCGTCCCATCCTTGACCTGCCAGCTTAATCTGGTTGCCAACAATTTGGGCCGACTGCGTGTGGGGCAAAACCAACCTTGCAAGCGTTGGGACATCGCTCGTGGCTCGGGTGTTTTTCAAAGTAATATCTGTAGCTCCTCCCGCCGAGCATACAGATACGTTACCGCTCAGCCACAGCACACCAGCCTTTTTGGCTGAGTAAACAAGACCGGCGGCTCCGTCGATGATGGAAATAATCAATGGTTTTCCATCATTAGCGGTCGTCTCTTGCCATCTAGTCTTCACATTATGTGCTTTTACGTCACTGACGGTTCTAAAGCATCCGGCTCGAGCAAGCGTGGGCTCACCTAGAGCCAGTAAGCAAAGGAGCAATGCGAAAATCGCTTTAGCCAAGTTGACCTCCGAACGGATGGAGTTTCGAGCCGCGCCAAGGATCATAGCGCGTTGCAAGCCATCGCCGCCAGTGCCGGGAGGCAGCAGCGTAAGCGGTCCGAGGAGGCCCTCGCCGCCGAATTTAACGCGGGGTTGGTACGGGGCCGTGACACCGATTGTGAATCGGCGCGGGGTCCCGACGCCGATCGGCACGTTAAGCTATTGATCGAATTTGCGGTGGAGGGGTCACTCTCTGGCGCGTATTCACATCGGGCCTCGGCTTCGGCGCTTTCGGGGTGAAGCGGATATCAACCAGCAGGCCATACCCGCAGACTCGGTCGAAAATGGCCCTCAGCTGACTTCAGCTGTTGAAACTTGCGCCTTAGGCCTGCGCTTCGCCGTCGTCGCTGCGATGACGTTCGAATTTCGGTGACAGTGCACTTAATCCACCTGCCCTCCTCCGCCAAGACGCAATACCACATCTCCGAGTGCTCGCCCGCGTGTCAGCGCGAACGCGCCGCGTCTTCGCTTCGCAGTCTTCGCGCGGCCACGGCATGACAGGTAAAGCTTTGAAATCGCCTGTCGTCGACCAAATCTGTCACGGCGCGCGCCGAGGCGGCGGGAAGCAGCGCTTGGCGGGCCGAGTGCCCTCATCCCCGGCCCTTCTCCCGAACGGGAGAAGGGGGTTCGCGAACTTCCGCTTGCGGTCGATAGCGTTCGATCAGGGGGTCTCGATCCGGCT
>Ga0302157_10005802_pt1 | contig 12953 bp, 13 predicted proteins | sample I_Bog_N3_3_FD_193502 | JGI IMG/M metagenome (GOLD analysis project Ga0302157, IMG submission 193502) | Peat permafrost microbial communities from Stordalen Mire near Abisko, Sweden - I_Bog_N3_3 | ecosystem: Environmental > Terrestrial > Soil > Wetlands > Peat | place: Sweden: Abisko, Stordalen...
CTGATGCTGGGCGAGCGCAAGGGGGGCGGTGGCCAGCGCGAGCGCGAGGAAGAGCGACTTGGCGATGAATTTCATTTGTTCTTCTCCTGTAGGTACGATGTTGATGATCGGTTCTGACTCTGCTGCCCGTCGAGTTGTGCAACCCAGGCGGCAATCGAGGCTATTTCTTCATCGGACAAGTATTCATGCCCGGGCATATCGGTTCCTGGAACGCCAAACTTGGCAATCTGCGCAAGGCGATCGATGCGCACGGCGGCCGGACCGGAAGGCGGCAGATAGAAGAATGGACCAACCGCAAGATCGGGCGGCAACCTCTTGAAACTCGTTTGCCAGAGGATGCGCGTGCTCCCGCTGGCGCTGTGGCATGTCGCGCAGTGGCGTGCAAAGAGCCGTTCGCCATCGTCTGCATTGACTCGATCGACGGCGGCTGAAGAGGGAAGCCAAAGCCTCTCCGCGCTCTGATGCTCTTCAGCACCCGCGGTCTTGAGGCTTGACAGGTAGGCCACCAGATCGTCGCCTCGCCGGTCGCGAAAAAGAAATTCATACGAGGGCATGATGGATGCACCGCTGACCTCATGCGGATCGTAGAAGTGCATCTTGAGCCAAAGGGCCGAACGGCGTCCGCCGACCTCGGCCAGGTCCGGGCCTTGGCGTCGATTTCCGATCAGCGGTGGGTGCTGCTGATGGAGTTCCTGCGTGGTTTCGACAGGTCCCCACATCGCAACGTCGGGCGAATTGGGGCGCACGTATTGCGAGTGGCAGTTGATGCAACCCTCTGAGATGTAAACCTGGCGGCCGCGCTCGACCTGGGTGAGTGAAGGAGTCACGCGTGTGCCGGAAACCGCGGCATCGATAAGCAATGCTGCCAGCAGAGTCGCTGCAGTCACCGCCGCCTCCCGTTTCCTTCGCAAAAGGAATCTGAGCAGCCAGGGAAGCACAATCACGACTCCCGCTGCCAGCACAAAGATGGGCGGAACATAGCCGAGGTTCTGGCCCATGCCGATTCCCAATGCGGAGCCTGACCAGCCGGCAATGGCGTAGATCCATCCAGCCCGGCGTCCGCGCTCTGCGGCGGAAGAGGCCGGGGCAAGCAACGATGGATAGGCGACCAGCGCCACGGAGTAAAGCGAGACGCCCATTGGATAAAGAACGGAGGCCAGCGCGACGCTATGCTGGTCGAGCAGCAGCAGGCAAGCCGTGCCCAGCGCGAAGTATGCGGCCGAAAGAACAAACGAGAGACCTCGCTTGCGTAGGAACCAGACACAGGCAAGCGCTGCAGCAAGATGGAGGAAGCCGTTTGTCCAAAGGTGCGCCTGGCCTTCCCATGTTCCGGCCTTCAGTTGCGGAGTGTTTTGAATGATGAAGAATGCGGCGGAATCAAGCCAGACCAACGCTGTAAAGCAAGCCAGCACGTAGCGAAATGGGATAGGGGACCCAGGCCAGGCGATCACGCCTTCCTGCACAACGGAAGCGGGAAAAAGAGTAACGAGAATTCCGGCCAAGCATAACAAACCTGCCGTCGCCGATTGCGCCTCGGCCGAGGCAGTGAAGAATCCGGGGACGTTGCATGCCAGATAACCGGCGCCAGTGCCCAGTCCGGCAAGCAGGAGCGGATTGCGATTGCCCGTCCATTGACGCAGATGCGTTGCCAGCGTAACAGTGAAGAGCCCAAGCCCCGCGCCGATCAGGAAAGAAACAGTCATGCTCGCGGCGAGTCCAAGCGGGAGAAGCGACAGAAGCGCCGCTGCACCCGAAGCAGCGAGTCCCGCGCGGAGCCTCTGGTTTGGTAAGGGCCATAGGTTCAGTCGCGGCGCAATCAGGCTGAGCAGAATCCCGCCAATGGCCATCGCGGCCATAACGGCCGTCAAATGCGCGCCAGCAATTCCAAGGCTTGCCAAGCGGCGCAGAAAAGCAAACTGCGCAAAGATCAGGAAATAGACATAGGTGATCGCGACAAGGCTAGCGCCTTGCCATCCCGATGCACTCCATTTACCGCGCGACATTGGCCAGCCAGCCTTTGCGAAGACCGATCGCTTGAATCAGAACGCACGCGCCGTCTGTGATGGCAACCGTGAGCCAGCCCACTTCGAGAGTCTGCGCGAGTATCTGTGTCCCCACGAAGATGGCCACGCTGGCGCGGGTAATCGCCGTGAGCAGCCAGATGACTTCCAGCTTGCAAGGGTTTCCTCTACGAGCCATTACCAACGCTCCATAGAGGCATGCCAGGCCGACGGAAAAAACAAACGCGCCAATGAACGACAGGAATGGCAGTGCATCGGCGGGTACGTGCAAGCGCATAAGGTTGAGCGTGAACCCTGGCGCAATGATAAGCAATGCGCCGGTAAATGTGTCTGACAATCCGATGATCAGTTGGTAACCGATGAGCAAGGAGCGTTTCATGCTGTTACCTCCAAGGCTTCTGGTGCGGGCGGCGAAACAGACGCGGACTCGCGAAGCAAAGCAGTCGCATCGACGAGCCAGTCAAGCGACGAGGCAAGCATAGCGAGTCCAACAACAAAGCGAAGAATGTAAACGGCGTCGCGCATAACTCCTGGGACCATGGTGAAGGCGGGGTCGAAGCCCTCGCGCCAGCCGGCCGCCGACATCAGCACGACGTATCCCAGCACGGCGATATTCCATCCATAGAACGATCGCGTTCGATTGAATATCCATCCGCCCTCGCCCAGCAGTTGCACCATGACGAAGATCAGCAGGCTGGATGTGAAGCCGGCCATGGCCAGCAGCGAGTGGCCGACCAGGCCGTCGGTGAATTTGAAATGATCGAGGACGCCCGGAAGAAAGAAGACCCAGCCGGTGAGCACCAGCGCCGACCACCAGCAAAGGAATGCGATACGCCAGCGGCGCGTGTTGGCTCGCCATTCAAAGGCCGCATAGTATGCCGGCGTGAGCGGAATCCAAAGCAGAAGACAGCCCAGCGAAAGAAACTGCGCGGGGCGATGATGGCTGATGTCGCCGCGGCCCAGAGCAATGCAAAGAACAAACTCCGCAATCATGATTGCCCATGCGATGGGGATCATCCGCACATTTTCCCGCTTGCGCCGCGTAAGGCCAAAGGGAAGCATGAGCAGGATCGCGACAACGATGAGCGACGACTCAAGCTGGCTCGCTCCCGTGGGTCCGCCGGTATCGGGGTTGATGGCTGGATAAAAGTCTGGGCTGGCCGCCATGTAGATCGCCACAGGGATCGCCAGCAGAAACACGAGTCCAAAGACCCTGGCGCTTCGGGCGGCCATCGTCACAATGGCCGCGCTATTCCATTCGCGGACAAACGAAACCGCGAGCACAAGAAACAACGCGATCATTGCCAGCGGAAAGAGAACGCGCGAGTATCCGCTCCAGTCGAGAAACAGCTTGCCGCTGGAGTGGCCCGAGAGCCATGAATACGCGCCCAAAGCGAGAGCCGCCGACCACACCCACATCACCGGCCTGCACCATTGCGCAAGCGGCCCGCGGTCGGCGCCGTATACCTTGAACAGGAACCCTGCCAACGGTAGACTCGCCCACCCGTAGAGTTCCAGATTCATGTGAACCATGATCCAGCGGCCATAGGTCCACTCGCCCAGCAGCCGATTGAGCGCGGGAAACAGCAGAAGAGTTGCGATCAGCACTCCGACGGCATTTGCAAACACAAGCCAAAACAGGGCATGCCATGCGGCGCTTGCCACAGCCATCGGCGCAGTTTCTTGAGCGAGGTTCGCATCAGGCGGATACTGGCTCATGGATCCTCCCGTCATGCATCTCGACAAGCCGGTCGCAGCGATTGGCTAAGCCGCGATCGTGTGTAGCCATCACCAGCGTTACGTCTTCCGTGGCAACGATGTCGAGCAACAAGGCAAAGACCGCGCCACTCGTGTGTTCATCGAGCGAGCCGGTAGGCTCATCGGCAAGCAGAATCTTCGGCCGGTTCATCAACGCGCGGCAGAGCGCGGTGCGCTGGCGCTCTCCGCCAGAGAGCTTCTGGATGCGTTGCCCGAGCCGATGCGTCAGGCCCGTGCGCTCCGCAAGTTCGAGAAGCCGCGCTTGTGCCGATCGGCGATCGATGCCCGCCGCGACGGTGGGAATCAGGCAGTTTTCTTCCAGCGTCAGGTCGGGAATCAGGTTATGAAGCTGAAAGACGAAGCCAACCTCATGACGCAAGAGATGCAGCAGGTTGCGCTGCCGATTGACTTCAACTCCATTCACCGAGATGCGCCCGCGGTCAGGCCAATCCAGGCCGCCAAACAGGTGCAAGAGTGTGCTCTTTCCGCAGCCCGATGGCCCGCAAAGAGCAACCGTCTGTCCCTCGACGGCCTCAAAGTCCGCGCCCTTCAGAACCTCGATCGATCCATCGTCATAGCTCTTCCATACGCCCTCGGCGCGCAGGGCGATGCGGCCCTGTCCGTCTGGATAGCGGTTGCCGGCTTGTGCTGTCAATAAATTCATTCGAAACGCAGCGCCTCCACAGCGCGGACGCGCATGGCGTAGGCCGCGGGGTAAAGCGCGCCCGCGATGCCCGTGGTCAAGGCCAACACAATGACGATCAGCATGACGGCGGGTTGGATGGTTACGTCAACATAGCCATGAAGAGCAGGCACCTGCTTCAGCGCAAACAGAAGGCAGGTCCCGGTCAGCAGCCCCAGCACCGCGCCCAGCAGCGAGACCACCGCTGACTCGCCAAAGATCATGGTGGCAATCTGTGAATTCGAGAAGCCGCAGACGCGCAGGATGGCGATCTCGCGAATGCGGGTGAACACCGACATGATCATCGTGTTGGCAACGCCCAGGCCGCCCAGAGCAAGCCCACATCCACCCACTGCCCACGCGGTGGCTTTGAGTATCTTGAACTGCGAATATGAACGCGTGAACTCCGCATCTTCGAGGCCAATCAGATTGGCGAACTTAGCCTTGACCATGCTCTTGAACAAGGCCGCATCGTCCTTGCTGCGCAGCTTGATGGTGATGACCGAAGAAGCTCCCTCCTTGTGAAAGAAGCCTTGCGCGGAGCCAAGCGGCATGAAGACTCCGCCGTCCTCAAAGCCATTGGCAGTCTTCAGAATCCCGATGACGTGAAAGACTCCGTGTCCGATAGGCACATGATCCCCGAGTTTTGCGCCGAGAAACTCCGCCGCCCGTTCCCCGAGAACCACGTCGTCGGAGTGTTGCGCGAAGCTGAGCTTGTCGCCGGCAATCCAGCTTGCCTTGCGGATGCGGGCATCGGCCGCGGTGACGCCAAAGCAGGTAATGATGGGATGATCGGCGCTCGACACAACTCCGAAGAGCACCGGATCGGCATGAGACACCATCGGCCAATTGGCTATCTCCGCCACCGCCGCTGCCGGAACATTGCTGAAGAAGAGGTCGGACACATTGCGCTCGAATACAATGATCTCGCTGTCGTTGGAAAGTATGCCGGAGAACATGCCTATGGCGCCTTGCAGAATCGTCACCACTGTCAGCATGGCCGCCACGCTGAAGGCAATGCCCGCAACACTGATGAAGGAACGGATGCGATGGCGGCGCAGGTTGGTCACGATCAGCTTGAGAAAGATCACCGATATGCTCCCACGGTTGCTTTGGTAGCATTCCCGGTAACGCGGGTCAGTTCGTCCTCCAGACTGCGCCGAAGCTTGCTCATGAACGACAACTCCGGCTTGAATCTGAGAAGCTCGCCAAGGGTCCTGTCGCCGAGGCGAATGAAGCGAATGAGGCGCTCGACGGCGCCCGGAATTCCCATGGCTGAGGCCACATTGGGCCGATCGAGCAGCGAGTCGCGGGCAACTGTCTTGCCTGCCGCGGCCGCACTGTCGAGCACGTCTTTCAAATCATCGACCATCTGGTATCCGAGTCCCCAGTATAGGGCTATCCGTTCCAGCAGCTGAATCTCCCGCGCTGAAGCGCCGCCCAGCATGGCCGGCAAAACCAAAGTGAGCCGGATCAGCGAAACCGTCTTGCCCCGCGCAATGCGTTCGGTCGTTTCCCGGCTGTGCGGCATGGCGCCATAATGCAGGTCAAGGCTCTGCCCGTTCAGCAATCCTTCGACACCCAGGCACTGCTCAATGTAGGCAAGCGCGCGGGTCTGAGCCTCCCGAGAAGCCCCGGCGGCGGCCCGCCAACTCAGCGCATAGGCGCGATTGATGAGCGCGAGAGCAGTCAAGATCGCACCGGCCTCGCCGTAGGCGAAATGAACGCAAGGCACTCCGCGCCGTTCCGAGGCATTGTCCATGCATGGCAAATCGTCGAAGACCAGGGATGCCGTGTGGAAGTATTCCAGAGCAATGGCAAGGTCTTTGGCCGCAACGTCATCCAGGCCGTAAGCAGTCGCCACCTGAGAGACCATTTGCGGACGGACCAGGCTGCCAGGATTGTCAAGCACGTGGCGCAAAGCCTCTTCAAGGGCGGGATCGAGCGACATCGGAAGCGGCATGAAGGTCTTGAAGTCATCCGCAAATGGTGTTGCGCGCATTGTGCTCATGCAGTTCGCCGTTAGCACTCTTGTCCTCCTGCTTTTGCCGCCCAATGTTCACTGCCTTGCATTTTGGGGTGAGCCCCGCTTCGTCTCGCCTGTACGGCGGACGTAAATCAAACCCAAGGGTGAGACGGATTCACTGCTTCGTTAGAGAGCGGCAAAACCTTCCGGGATTCATGACGTTTTGTTCATCCGCCGCGTACTTTCTCAAGCATACGCAGTTGGCATGACGCGGAACGAACGCAACATGACAGAATTGTCATTTCCATGTCACAAGATTGTTCTGCTCTGGGGCGATTGAATTTCCGCTCCAAGAGCTCTGCGGAAAAAGTCCGCATCGGCGCAGTAAAATCCTTTCATGCGCCTTTTGCTCGTTGAAGACGAACCCGATATACAGAGCTTTCTGCAGTCTTCATTGAAAGAGGCAGGGTACGAGGTGGCAGCGGCCATCGACGGCAAAACTGCCGAGCAACTGGCGGTTGACGGCAAGTTCGACATTTTGATCGTTGACCTCGGGCTGCCCGATGTGGACGGAATCACGCTGATTCTCAAGTTGCGTCAAATGGGAGTCAGCGCGCCAGTGCTGATCTTGTCGGCGCGCCGCAGTGTCGATGATCGCGTGCGGGGCCTCGAACAGGGCGGCGACGATTATCTGACCAAGCCATTCGCGCTGGCCGAGCTGCTGGCCCGCCTTCGCAATCTGCTCAAGCGCAACAGCCCTGCTGGAAGCGACACGACCAAATTGCATGTGCACGATCTGGAGTTGGACCTGCTTCGCCGCGAGGCCACCCGTTCAGGGCAGGTTCTGCAACTCACCTCGCAGGAGTTTGTGCTGCTGGAGTATCTCTGCCGCAATGCGGGCCGCGTTGTAACCCGTTCCATGATTCTCGACAAGGTTTGGGGCATGCGCATCGAGCCGGAAACCAATGTTGTGGATGTACACATCTATCGCCTGCGCGGCAAGGTCGATGGCAAGGGCCAGCAGCCGCTGATTCGCACCCTGCGGGGGGTGGGCTATGTCCTCAAGGACCGCTAGACCCATTATGCACAGCGCCGCATGGCGCATCTCGCTGTGGGCGACTCTGGCGTTTGCGTGTGGAACCATGCTGGTATTCGTATTCCTACACCGGTTTGTTGCCGACGACATTCAGCGGCGCAGCGATGCATGGCTCTCTGGAGAAGTCGAGGTGCTGGGCGATGTCGCCGAGCGGACTCCGAAAGACGCGCTCTATGACCGCGTCGTAGGAGAGGTGGCCGAGTTAGCAGGAAAGGAAGTGCCCAACAAGGATCTGTCGGAAAGCAGTTCGAACGACTCGGTGTTCTTTTTGCAAACCGGCAGCGACGGCTCGCTCAAGCTATGGGTGGGTGCAGGCAGCGGCGCGCCCAATCTGAAGGCCATCCAGGCAAGCAGGATTGTTCCCGACCAGCCGACGGACCTGAATGTCCAGGGGTTCCCGGTTCCATTTCGCGTAGCTTCGGACCGCATCGATGACGGAAGCTACATCTATCTCGGCCTGTCGGAGCGGGATGAGCTGCGCGTGCTGCGCAACTTGCGGCTGCGTTTTTTTCTACTGTGGCTGCTGCTTGTTCTTCTCGGGTTCGGCATCGTCTTCTTTACGACCCGCCGCATGTTGAGTCACGTGCGGGGGATTACCGAGGCCGCATCGAGAATAGGCCATTCCGATCTGAGCGCAAGGGTGCCGACCACGGAACGAAGCGACGAAGTCGGGAACCTCGCCCTGACTCTGAACCGCATGCTTGATCGCATCGAGAACTCGATGCATCAATTGCATACCATTACGGATTCTCTGGCGCACGATTTGCGCAGTCCCTTGACTGCGATCCGCGGCAAACTGGAGATGTCGTTATCGACCGGTTCGCACGGCGACCAGGCCGAGCCCATCGTTTCCGTTATCGAAGAATTGGATCGCCTGACCGACTTTCTAAACAAGTCTCTGGATGTGGCCGAGGCCAAGGCGGATGCGCTCCGGCTCAATCGAAGTGAGTTGGATCTCGATGAACTGCTCCGGATCATGATCGATCTCTACGAGCCGTCGATGTCGGAGAAAGGTCTGCGGATCGGGTTGCAAAGCAGCGGCCCACGCAGAGTTGAGGCCGATGCGGCTCTGCTCCATAGAATGATTGCCAATCTCTTTGACAACGAGCTGAAGCACTTGCCGGCTGCTCGCACGGTCAGTCTGAAACTCACCGTTGAGGACGACTGTGCCTCGCTCATCGTGGAAGACGATGGGCCAGGCTTCGATCCTGAGGTATTGCCTCATTTGTTTGAGCGCAGGGTAAAAGGCAAAGACTCGAATGGCCACGGGCTTGGCCTCGCCTTTGTCGATGCGGTGGCGCGTGCCCACGGCGGCGCGGTCGCGGCTGGCAATCGTGAGAGCGGCGGAGCGCGCCTCGTTATTACCCTGCCTCTCCACGACTGATCTTTGGTGAAGTGGAAGTCAGGCATCCCGATCGGCCAGAGATCGAATTTGGCGTTTGGCGCGTGGCGGCTGCGGAATTGGCGATGAGCTACTAATCGACGAGTTGGAGACGCGACTGCGGCGCGGGCATCGGGCATGCCGCCGGCATGGACCCACGGATACGATCGTTCTACCATAGACGTTGCGAGCGCAAGCGGCAGCCCGACGCCTATGCCGCCCTGCATAAAGGATAAATCGGAATGCTTTCAGCCAACGAGATTGTCGCCCTGCACGACGAACGGACCCGCGCATGGCATGAGGCGCCAGGAGATGGGGACGGAACCGCGCCGACGGATTGGCAGGCATTGGTCGCCCGCCAGCATCGGGCAAACTTCGACCTGTGGCACATCGAGGACCTGGCTCGCGCACCCGGCGCAAGCGACGCTGAACTCGCCGGGGTAAAGCGCCGCGTTGACCAGACCAATCAGCGCCGCAACGACCTGGCCGAGGAACTGGACCGGGCGCTGCTCGGATGGCTTGAGACACAGAGCTTGCCCGATCCCGCTGCTTCGCTGCATTCAGAGTCGCCCGGCTTGATTGTCGATCGCCTCTCAATAATGGCGCTGAAGATATACCACACGCAGGAAGAGGCAGGGCGCGATGACGCGCCGGCGGGCCACGCCGAGCGCAATCGCGAGCGGCTGGCCATTCTGGAACAGCAGCGCACCGACCTGGCCGACTGCCTGGATGCGCTGTGGGCGGAGACCCTGGCCGGGACGCGGCGGTTCAAGCTTTATCGCCAGTTGAAGATGTACAACGACCCGTCTCTCAACCCCGCCATCTACCGGAAAACTCTCATTGATCCGCTTGCTTAGGCCGTCCCTTCAGGCCTGCCCATTGACGGAAGGCGGGGTTATGCGTATAAAGATGGCCTAGCGGTGCGAATTCCAAATGTTGGCTCCAAGCCGGCGGTTGTTCGGCTTGAATCTGGTCTCTGGAAGGCGCACTCCCGGAAAACACATGATGCAAGAGGCACGATCGGCGGCTCTAAGCCGCAAAAAAACACCTCCTCCGATTGCCAAGAGCGGCGGTCACACAGCCACGGGCACGGGGCCTCTCTTTCAGCACTATCAGGCCGCTGTGCAACTGCTTCAACAAGGCAAGTATGAGAAGGCGGTTGCCGGTTTTGAAAAGCTGCTCCCCACCGCGCCGCCCGAGATCAAGGAACGTTGCAAGATGTATATCCAAACCTGCCAGCGGCAATTGGAGCGTTCCAGGCTGACCTTCCTCACACCCGAGGAGCACTACGACTACGCCGTGTCACAGTTGAATACCGGCTACTTCGAGGAGGCGCGCGAGCAGTTCAGCGAGATCCTAGCCAGTTATCCGGGGGCCGACTATGCCCTTTACGGGCTTGCCTTGCTTGACTCGATCACGGGGCGCTCACAGGATTGCTTGAGCCATCTGGCCAGGGCCATCGAGCTGAACCCCAAGAACCGGCTTCAGGCCCGCGCCGATAACGACTTCCAAGGCATGGCGGACGATCCTCGCTTTACCGAGTTGCTCTACCCTGAGATTCCGTAAGGAAGGCAAGCTGTGGCCCCAGGCGGGGAGTGAATGACGAACAGGCTCCAGTCGACGACTTCCAGCCGGGACTCGTTTCAGCAGCGCGATAGAGACAGCGGAGAACCGCCTGCGACCGAGTCCTTGCGCGTGGTCGCTATTGGCGGCGGCACCGGCCTCTCCACGCTGCTGCGCGGCTTGCGCCGGCATGTGACGAGGTCTAGCCATCCTTCCGCCGCGCAGGGCCTGATTGCCGACTTGGCCGCCGTGGTCAGCGTCACCGACGATGGAGGTTCCTCCGGCCGCTTGCGCAAGGGCTTCAACATGCTGCCTCCGGGCGACCTGCGCAACTGCATGGTGGCGCTCAGCGAGGAAGAGGATCTGCTGGCAAGGCTCTTTGCCCATCGCTTTCGCGGTGGCGATGCCCTCAAGGGGCACAACTTCGGCAACCTGTTTGTTGCCGCGCTCACTGAGATTACCGGCGACTTTGGCCAGGCCATTCAACTGGCGTCGAAGATTCTGGCCACCCGCGGCCGCATTTATCCGGTCACGACCGCCAACACTACCCTGGTTGCACGTATGGACGACGGCTCGCTGGTGCGGGGCGAGACCAGCATCACCGCCAGCAAAAAGCGCATTGCCGAGCTGATGCTCGACCCGCCGGACGCTTCACCGCTGCCGGAGACGCTGGAGGCCATCGAGCGGGCCGATCTCATCACCGTGGGGCCGGGCTCGCTGTATACTTCGCTGATCGCCAATCTGCTGGTGCAGGGTATTCCCGCGGCGCTGGCCAAGGCTCGCGGCGTGCGCGTCTACATCTGCAACCTGATGTCCCAAGCCAATGAGAGCCTGGGGTTGACCGCATCCGAGCACATCGAGCGGATTTATGAGCACACCCGCGCACCGGTCTTCGACTATGCGCTGGTGAACACCGCGCCCTTTTCGCCGGAGACTTTGGCCCGCTATGAGGCAGAGGACGCATCGCCTGTTGCCCCCGACATCGCACGCATTGAGGCTCTGGGCGTGCGCGTGATTGCCGGCGACTTTGCCAGCGAAGAGAGCGTCGTCCGGCACGCAGCCGGCCGCGTGACCGGCGCGCTGCTGGCGCTGGGACGCACAGCCCTTGCCCGAAGAGCCTGACAGATTCCCCTTTCCCACCCCTCCCTCTTTGCAGTAAATTGAAATGGCGCGGTAAGGTTATCTGCGCGATCAGACAGGAGAAATCATGCCTAAGACCCGAGTTTGGATCACGTTGGGTTGTTGCCTTTTCGCTTTGGCCGTCATTGCCTGGGCGCAGACCACCCGGAAGGCCGGCCTATGGGAAATTACCTCGACAATGACCTGGCAGCAGTCGCCCATGCCTCCGGGAATGCAGGCGCCCCCCGGATCGCCCTTTGGCGGCGGCCCGCGCACCATGCAGGTTTGCGTCACGCAGGCGCAGATCGACAAATACGGCGCTCCGCCTCCACAGACGCGCGGCGACTGCCAGATGACGGGCATCCAGATTCGGCCCACCGGCATGTCGGCAACCATGGCATGCACGGGAAGGGTGGTTGGAAGCGGGTCAGTGGAAGCCACCTTTATCGACAGCGAGCACACGAGGAGCAAGGTTCACTTCAGCGGAACCATGACGATGGGGCCGAACAGCAGGCCGATCGAATGGTCGATGGAATCCACCTCGGCCTTCAAGAGCGCGGACTGCGGCAGCGTGCAGCCGATCGTTACGCCGAGCAACTAGGTCTGTGACCGCGTGATTTCGTTCGTTGCGATTGAGGATTGCGGTATCCCACCCTGGGCGCAAGAACACAGGCGCGCCGGGGGTGGGGCACCCGTAAGGGTAGCCCGGGCAAGATCGCCAAAGACCCTGCCTTCGCGCAGAAGCTCGACGACACCGTGACGCGCCTCGACTCGATCCTCAAGGGCACCGGCGAGGGCAAGGGCTCGCTTGGCCAGTTGGTCCAGAACCGCTCCCTCTACGACCACGCCGACCAGACCCTGGATCAAACCTAGCAGTTAGTGAAGAGCATCCGCGAAGACCCCAAGAAGTATCTCGTGATCCGGATGAAGGTGTTTTAGAGCAGTATCCGCAGATGGCTTTCCAATTCCATCGAGCTGTCATCCTGAGCAAAGCGTAGCGGAGTCGAAGGACCTGCGGTTGCTTTTCCTTGGGTGCTTCACCGGATCGATTCCGAGAGAATGGAGCGACAGCTATGAGCAGCACGATGAATTCCGTGACTCAGAGCGAGAAGGTTGAGTTGTTATGATCCGACGCTGCGACGACCGCGATTTTGAGCCGATTTGGGCCATTGTCAACGACGGCGCACAGGCCTACAAGGGCATCATCCCGGCGGATCGCTGGGCGGAGCCTTATATGTCCGAGGAGAAACTGCGCCACGAGATGGATGATGGCGTTGTCTTCTGGGGCTGGGAAGAGGCCGGAACGCTGACAGGCGTGATGGGCCTGCAACAGGTCCAGGACGTGACCCTCATCCGCCACGCCTATG
>Ga0302157_10005811_pt1 | contig 12940 bp, 7 predicted proteins | sample I_Bog_N3_3_FD_193502 | JGI IMG/M metagenome (GOLD analysis project Ga0302157, IMG submission 193502) | Peat permafrost microbial communities from Stordalen Mire near Abisko, Sweden - I_Bog_N3_3 | ecosystem: Environmental > Terrestrial > Soil > Wetlands > Peat | place: Sweden: Abisko, Stordalen...
CAGGCACGCGATCCACTGGCGGCCGCTCGAGGTCATGTTGAGGTAGCCGATTTCGGTCTGGATATGCGGCGCCACGCAGTTCCAGTAGAATTGCGGGTAGCGGTTGACGATGTCGGCGGGCGATTCATAGCCGAGCTGGCGATTCATGCCGACCTCCTCGAACTCGTAATACAGCGCGTTGGCTTTCCGCAGGTAGTTGGGATCGCCGAGCTGCCCGATGAAATCCGCCGCCCGGACGATAGAGGCCTCCTCGCCCAATGCCTGGCCTTCCACGCCCGGAAACCGCGTGCCTTCGATCGCGTCGGCAATGCGCTTCTTGCTGAGCTGCGGCATGCCCTCGATCCGCGTCATCACGTAGAGTTTCGAGCGGTCGACATGGTGCGACATCAGCCCGGCGTCCGACGCGCCGCGCGGCAGCGTCACCTTGCCGCCGGACGAATCGATCACGAAGCCGTCGGCGTCGTCTTCCCGGAACAGGCCGCGCACATAGCCGATGTCGTGGGCGAGGCAGGCAATGATGACATGCGCGTAGTCGTCGGCGGTGACGTGGCTGTGCAGCGCGCGGCCGCGCAGGATGTCGTGGGCCGCCAGCGTGACCAGCAGCGTGTGCTCGACATTGTGGTAGAGCGCGTCGCTGTTGCCGATGCATTCGAGCGCGATGCGGGCGGCCGAGGGCACCATCTCCGAAAGCTGGGTCTGCGAAGATCCGAACCGGCGGTGCATGAAGGAGCCGAGAAACTCTTCCAGCGCATCCGCCGCCAGCTCCGGTAAAGTCATCATTGATGCTGCCCCGCTCCGCTGCCCTTGCCGAAACTCCGGACTTCCGATTCATCGTCGATGGCGGCCAGCATAGCACGCGGGATGGACGGGGCGAAGCGATACGAGTGCCGTCGACTCGTATCGCCTGGCTCGACGCATCGCAGCAAAATCCGGGCGGCGAATTCGACCCGACGGGCAAATCAGTCCGGTTCGCGATTTTCTGTCTAGCCCCGATTGCAAAAGTATTTCGCTTCCCGTTTACCGCCAAATCAGCAGCATGGGTTTTTCCATCCTGCTCCATGGAGGGCGTTGGCCATCGTCACGAACGTAGGCGAATGCGAAGGTGTGCCTCGGATTGCCGTCATTGCGAGGAGCGCAAGCGACGAAGCAATCCATGCCTTCTTCCTTGCTGCGCGATGGATTGCTTCGCTTGCGCTCGCAATGACGGTTTCACCAGCCGTCGTCACCCGCGAGAGCGGCTGATCCAGTATTGGGGGTCGTCAGCGATAGAACCGAAGGGCAGCGGCGTACTGGATACCCGCATGCGCGGGTATCGCGGGTGTGACGGCTCTTTGTGAGGGCTCTTTGTGAAACCGCGAGGCCCCTCGCCACCACCCCGCCCCGCCCCCTACGCAAGAAGTACCCCGCGCCATCTGGATCGGGCCGCGGCAATGCGTTACGCTGTTACCCAACCGGTTAAAAAAACCGGCAGGACACAGGGAGAATAACGTGAAATCCAGGGGTTTCGGCGCGCTTTCGCTCGCGCTCATCGGACTGTTGTATGCCGCGGCGCCCGCGTTGGCGCAGGACAAGAAGATCACGGTCTGGTTCGGCAAGGGTTTCTACAAGTCCGAGGACGACGCGCTGCTCGACGCGATCAAGAAATTCGAGGCCAAGACCGGCATCAAGGTCGAGTTGTCGCAATACGCGATCCAGGACATGATCCCGAAGACGGTCGCGGCGCTGGATTCCGGCACCGTGCCCGACGTCGCCTATTCCGACAGCTACGACGTTCAGGCCGCCGGCAAATGGGCGTTCGAGGGCAAGCTGGAAGATCTCTCCGACATCCTGGTGCCGATGAAGTCCGCGTTCGCGCCGAACACGCTGGAGACCGCGCTGCTCTACAACGACGTCACCAGGAAGAAGGCCTATTACGGCTTTTCGCTGAAGCAGCAGAGCATGCATGTGCAGATCTGGGGCGACCTGCTGGAGCAGGCCGGCTTCAAGGCCAGCGACATTCCGACCAAATGGGAGGATTACTGGTCGTTCTGGTGCGACAAGGTGCAGCCCGCGATCCGCAAGGCCACGGGCACACGCATCTACGGCGTCGGCCAGCCGATGGGCGTGGAATCCACCGACTCGTTCCAGTCGTTCTATACGTTCATGGATGCCTACAACGTGAAGCTGGTCGACGACGACGGCAAGCTTCTGGTCGACGATCCCAAGGTGCGCGACGGCCTGATCCATGCGCTGAAGGATTACACCGACACCTACGTCCGCGGCTGCACGCCGCCCTCCTCGACCACCTGGAAGGACCCCGACAACAACGTCGCGTTCCACAACAGGACCATCGTGATGACCCACAACTTCACGATCTCGATCGCGGCGAAGTGGTTCGAGGATTCGACCAATCCGGCGCTGACGCCGGAACAGCGCGCCGCCGGCAAGAAGGCCTATGAAGAGACCATCATCACCGCGTCATTCCCCAACAAGCCGGACGGCACGCCGATCAAGTACCGCTCCGACGTCAAGACCGGGGTGATCTTCACCGCCGCCAAGAACAAGGCGGAGGGCAAGGAATTCGTCAAATTCCTGCTGCAGGAAGAAAATCTCCGCCCCTATGTCGAGGGCGCGCTCGGCCGCTGGTTCCCGGTCACATCAGCCAGCCAGCAGAGCCCGTTCTGGCAGGCCGACCGTCATCGCAAGGCGGTCTACACCCAGTTCATGGGCGGCACCACGCCGTTCGACTTCACCAAGAACTACAAGTTCACCATTCTGAACAACGAAAACGTCTGGGCCAAGGCGATGAACCGCGTGGTCAGCGAGAAGGTGCCGGTCGACCAGGCCGTCGACGAACTGATCGCGCGGATCAAGCAGGTCGCGGGGTAGATCGAAATATCAACGTCGTCCCGGCGAACGCCGGGACCCATACGCCGTGTCATTTGTTTTGAGAGACGCTGTTCGACGACTTTAGAACAACCGCCGGGGCCTGTGATTATGGGTCCCGGCGTTCGCCGGGACGACGCGGGACTGGAAAGCACAGTAGGGATCTCCTAGGAGCAGAGTAGCCAATGGCGATCACGCTTTCAGCATCCGAGTTGCCCAGCGCGCCGCTGTCGGCGCGGCTGTCGACGCCGCAGGTCTGGGGCATCGCGATGCTGGTGCCCTATCTGCTGGTGTTCCTGGCGTTCGTGGTCTACCCGGTCTGCTACGGGTTGTGGCTGGCGCGGCATCCGGCGAGCTATGTCGCGCTCTATCACGATCCGATCTTCGCGCGCGCCGCGGTCAACACGCTGATCTTCCTGGTGATCGGCATCAATTTCAAGATGCTGGTGGCGCTGTTTCTGTCCGGCTTCTTCATCCAGGAACGCTCCTGGATCAAATGGCTGTCGGTGCTGTTCATCCTGCCCTGGGCGGTGCCGTCGATCCCGACCATCCTGTCGGTGCGCTTCATGCTCAATCCGGAATGGGGCGTGGTCAACCAGCTGATCTTCAAATTCACCGGCGACGACGGCCCGAACTGGCTCAACGACCCGACCGTGGCGCTGTCTATGGCGATCGGCATGCACATCTGGAAATCGCTGCCGTTCTGGACCCTGATCCTGATGACCGGGCGGCTGGCGATCCCAGGCGACCTGTTCGAGGCCGCCGACGTCGACGGCGCCAGCTGGTGGCAGAAATTCCGCTTCATCACCTGGCCCTCGATGCAGATCCTCTACATCACCTGCACCCTGCTTTCGATGATCTGGACGCTCGGCGACTTCAACAGCGTCTACCTGTTGACCGGCGGCGGCCCGGCCGACCTCACCCATGTGCTGGCGACGCTGGGCATCCGCTACCTCCGGCTCGACCAACTCGACATGTCGATGGCGGCGATCGTCTGCGCGCTGCCACTGGTGTTACCGCTGGTCTATTTCATGATGAAACGGTTGTCGCGATGAAGCCGCCCGCCTTCAGGCTACCGACCTTGCGCGAAGCCGGCACCGAGGCGCGGCTCTTGCTGATCGGCATCCCCGTGCTGATCTGGACCATGGTGCCGATCTATCACATGTTCCTGTTCGCGATCTCGCCGAAGGAGGATGCGTTTTCCGGCAAATTGTGGCCCACCCATCCGACCCTGCACAACTTTCACATCGTGTTTTACCAGCAGCATTATTTCCTGCGGGATTTCTGGATCCAGTTCTGGAATTCGTGCGTGATCGCGGCCGCCACTGGCGCGCTGACCCTGTTGATCGCGACCGCGGCGGCGTTCGCGATCTCGCGGCTGCGCGTGCCCGGCGGGCGCTGGGTGATGAATCTGGCGCTGTTCACCTATTTCATCCCGGCCGCCTTCCTCGCCGTGCCGATGTACCGCACCATGGGCACCTATGGCCTGCTCAACAATCACTGGGCGCTGATCCTGGCGATGGTGACGATCGCCTCGCCCTACGCGATCTGGGTGTTGAAGCAGGCCTCCGACAAGCTGCCGGTCGAGCTCGACGAGGCCGCCATCATGGACGGCGCCAGCATCCCGCAGCTGTTCCGGCTGGTCTATGTGCCGCTGATGATGCCGTCGCTGGTGGCGATCGGCACCTATGCGGTGCTGCTGGCATGGAACGAATATCTCTACGCGTTCCTGCTATTGTCGAACGACAAGGAGATCACGCTGCCGGTCGCGCTCGGCAACTTCCTCGCCGCCGACGATTCGCCGTGGGAATTGCTGATGACGACCGGATTCATCTACGCGCTGCCCCCGGCCGCGATCTACTACACCTTCAAGCGCTATATGGTCGGCGGACTGACGGCGGGCGCGGTGAAGTCGTGACGGGGTTGGGCCGCGAAAATGAACGTCATTGCAGCGACGAAGCAATCCATACAGTCATTCCGGGATGGTCCGCAGGACCAGACCCGGAATCTCGAGATTCCGGGGTCGTGCTTCGCACGCCCCGGAATGACCGGATCAGAGCGGTGCCGCGCGCTCGCCGCCGGCGCGCGACCATTTCGAGGCCAGCGAGGCGACGACGATCACCACCGCGATCAAGGCGATCACCAGGGTGCAGATGGCGTTGATCTCGGGTTTGACGCCGAGCCGCACCTCCGAATAGATCCGGATCGGCAGCGTCGCCGAACCGGGGCCGGTGGTAAAGCTCGCGATCACGAGATCGTCGAGCGACAGCGTGAACGCCAGCATCCAGCCGGCGGCGATCGCAGGCGCGATCAGGGGCAAGGTCACCGCGACGAAGGCGCGCAGCGGATCGCAGCCGAGGTCCATCGCCGCCTCCTCCAGGCTGCGGTCGAGCGCGCCGAGCCGCGACTGCACCACCACGGCGACGAAGCACAGCGTCAGCGTGGTGTGGGCGATCGTCACAGTCCAGAAGCCGCGCTCGGCGTTGACGGCGACGAACAGCAGCAGCAGCGACAGCCCGGTGATGACCTCGGGCATCACCAGCGGCGCGTAGAGCATGCCGGAAAACAGCGTGCGTCCCGGAAAGCGCGCCCCGCGCGACAGCGCCACCGCGGCCAGCGTGCCGAGCAGCGTCGCCAGCGTCGCCGAGGTCGCCCCGACCCGGAAACTCATCCAGGCCGCCTCGATCATGGCGCGATCCCGGAAGAATTCGCCGTACCAGCGCAGCGACCAGCCGCCCCATACCGTCACCAGCCGCGAGGCGTTGAAGGAATAGATCACCAGGATCACGATCGGCAGATACAGGAAGGCAAACCCGAGCGCGAGCGAGACCGCGTTGAAGGGCGAGAATTTGTGCAGCGCGCGGGCCGTCATCGCGCCTGCTCCAGCTGGCGGCGCTGCAGCCGGTCGTACAGGATCAGCGGCACCACCAGCAGCAACAGCAGCACCACCGCGGCGGCGGAGGCCACCGGCCAGTCCTTGTTGGTGAAGAACTCCAGCCACAGCGTCTGGCCGATCATCAGCGAATCGGAACCCGCCAGCAGATCGGGGATGACGAATTCGCCGACGATCGGGATGAAGCACAACAGCACGCCCGCGGCCACGCCCGGCAACGACAGCGGAAACGTCACCAGCCAGAACGCCTGCCGCGGCGAACTGCCGAGATCGGAGGCGGCCTCCAGCAGCGCCGGCTCCATTTTGGCCAGCGTCGCATAGAGCGGCAGGATCATGAACGGCAGGTATGAATAGACGATGCCGAGATACATCGCGCTGTCGGTGGAGAGCCACACCACCGGCGCGGATACCAGATGCAGCGCCAGCAGGATTTTGTTGAGCAAGCCGTCATGCTGCAGGATGTTGATCCAGGCGTAGATGCGGATCAGGAACGAGGTCCAGAACGGAACGATGACCAGCATCATCGCCACCCCCTGCCAGCGCTGCGGCAGCCGCGCCATGCCGTAGGCCACGGGATAGCCGATCAAGAGCAGGATCGAGGTCGAGACCGCGGCCACGACCAGGCTGCGCAGATAGGACAGCACATAGAGATCGTCGGAAACCAGCAGCTTGAAATTGTCCAGCGACAGCGCCGCCAATGCCGCCTTGACGGCGGCGGCGCCCTGCGTCAGGTCGAACACCGGAACGTAGGGCGGCTGCGCGATCGCGGTTTGCGACAGGCTGATCTTGAGCACGAAGCCGAACGGCACCAGGAAGAACAGCAGCATCCACAGCCAGGGCGCGATGGCCGCGAGCCGCGCCGGACGGGTGAAGATATTGCGCGCGCTCATTGCTCCAGCACCACGCAGTCGTCGGGGGTGAACCACGCCACCACGCGCTGGCCGGCGCTGTAGGCATCGATATCGATCCGCGCGGTGTTGGCCATCGACGAGCGCAGCACCGCTCCGGAATCGAGCTTCACCTTGTAGCTGGTGACGCCGCCGAGATAGCTGACATCGGTGACGACGCCTTCCAGCCGGTTGATGGCATGGGAATGGGGCGGGTCGGACACCGGACCGCGGCGCGACAGCTTCACCTTTTCGGGACGGATCGCGACGCAGAGCGTGGCCTTGGTGACCGCATGGCGCGGCTCGGCGACGGCGATGGTGCCGGCGTCCCTGGTCGAAACCGTCAGCCGTCCCGCCTCGCGCGTCTCCAGCTGTCCCTCGATGATGTTGACGTCGCCGACGAACTCGGCGACCCAGCGCGACACCGGCGCTTCGTAGAGCTCGCGCGGGGTCGCGACCTGTTCGAGCCGCCCCGAATCCATCACGCCGATGCGATCGGCCACCGTCATCGCCTCTTCCTGATCGTGGGTGACGATCACGAAGGTCATGCCGAGCCGGCGCTGCAACTCCATCAATTCGAACTGGGTGCTCTCGCGCAGCTTCTTGTCGAGCGCGGCCAGGGGCTCGTCGAGCAATAGCACCCGCGGTCGGCGCGCCAGCGAACGCGCCAGCGCCACCCGCTGCTTCTGCCCGCCGGAGAGCTGATCGGGCCGGCGCTTCTCCAGCCCCTCCAGCTTGACCAAGGCCACCATCTCGGCGACGCGGGTGTCGATCTGCGGACTCGGCATGCCCGCGCGCTTCAGGCCGAAGGCGATATTGTCGCGGACCGAAAGATGCGGAAACAGCGCGTAGTTCTGGAACATCATGTTGACCGGTCGCTGATGCGGCAGCATCTGGGCGATGTCTTCGCCGCCGAGCAGGATGCGGCCCTGGTCCGGCGTCTCGAAGCCGGCGAGCATCCGCAGCAGCGTGGTCTTGCCGCAGCCGCTGGGGCCGAGCAGCGCAAAGAACTCGCCGGCACGGATATCGAGCGACAGCCGGTCCACCGCCCGAAACGTGCCGAACTTTTTCACCACCGCATCGATGCGCAGCAGCGGAATGTCGGCCGCATCCTGCTGCGGTTCGGTGTTCGCCAAATCCTCAGCCATGTACCCGCCAGCCTCCGCTCGTGCCAGCACGCTAGCTGCGGATCGGCCGCGGCTCAACCGCGACGCGGCCGACAGACACAGGATTGTCGGCGCTCACGCCGGCTTCGTCATGAACGCCGCCAGCGCATCGCGATCCGCGGGCGTCATGGTGAGGCCGAGCTTCGAGCGCCGCCACAGAATGTCGTCGGGAAACCGCGCCCATTCCTTCGCCATGAGATAGCGCACCTCGGCGCCCGTCAGTTGCGGCCCGAACGCTGGACCGAGATCGGCGCGCTCGCCGGCGTCGCCGAGCACGGCTGAAAGCCGCGAGCCATAGGCCGAAACCAGACGCTGCGCCTCGGCTTCGCCGAGGAACGGCCAGCGCTCGCGCGCGCGGTCGACCTCGGTCTCGAACCGCGCCCAGGCGAAATCGCCGCCCGGCAGCGGCGTCGTCGCGGTCCAGCGCGGCGACATCGGGTAGAACGGTGTCAGCCTTGCGACCGCCCGCTCCGCGCGCAGCCGCGAGGTGGTGACGTCGCCACCGAACAGCGTCATGAGCGGCGCCTTGCCGCGCCTCGCATCGAACACCAGGCCGCCGTCGCGGCTGACACGCTTGCCCGAGAGAGGCATAGCCATATTGGCGCCGGAGATCGTCCGGATCACGTCCGAGGGTTCGACCCGCTCGCGAAAATACCGGTTGGCGGCGTCGCAGAGATAGGCGACGTCGGCGGCCGCCATCGATACCGCGGCGGGATCGCCCCTGAAGGTGTGCCCGACAGTGCCGATCAGGGTGAAATCGCGCTCATACGGGCTGGCGAAGATCAGCCGACGATCGATGTTCTGGAACACATAGACGTTGTCGGTCTCGAACAGCCGCCTGACCACGATCTGGCTGATCTGCATCGCACCCGCGCGCGGCGGCGGCAGCCGCAGGACGGTTTCGGCGACCGAAGCGGTCCAGGCGCCCGACGCGTTGGCCAGCGCCCGCGCCGTGATCACCGCGCGACGGCCGCGATCGATCACTGCCAGCCGCCAGACGTCGAGCCGGTCGGCGCGGACGCAGCGCGCGCCGGTGCGGATGTCGGCGCCGCGTTCGGCGGCGTCGACGGCATTGGCGATCACCAGCCGCGAATCGTCCACCACGCAGTCGGAATATTCGAAGGCGGTGCCGAACGGCCGCTTCAGCGCGTTGCCGACCGGATGGTGAGTGACGTCGACCGTGATCGCGGCCGGGAGAGCGCGGCGGGAGGCGAGCCGGTCGTACAGCCACAGCCCCGAGCGCAGCAGCCACGGCGGACGCTCGTCGGAATGGGCGGGGATCGCGAACCGCATCGGGCGCACCAGATGCGGCGCGATCCGCAGCCAGATGTCGCGCTCGGCCAGCGCCGCGCGCACGCGAAGCAACGCCCTGCGTTCCAGCACCGCCAAATCGCCATGGATCAGCCGCGGCGAGGCCGAGGATGCGGCCGAACCGAGATCGCCCTGCTCCAGCAGGATAACCCGCAGGCCACGTCCGGCGGCGTCGCGCGCAACGCTAACGCCGTTCAGTCCACCACCAATAATAGCAAGATCGTAGTCCGCCATGCGCAAGCTATAGCGGGTTTGCGTGAACCCTGTCCCGCACTTGATGGGGAAGTCGGATAAGCTTCGTGCAGGGAAAACCCGTCGAGACCGAAACGCCCTAGCCGGTCTTGCGCGCGGCCTCCATGGCGGCGCCGCTGCGGCCCACCAGCGCGGCATACTGCCCGATCGGAAAAGGCTTGCCGAGGAAATAGCCCTGCACGGCGTCGCAGCCTTCTGCGGCGAGGAACGAGAGTTGCTCCTGGGTTTCCACGCCCTCGGCGACGATCGACATCTCCAGGCCATGGCCGAGGCCGATCACGGCCCGGATGATCGCGGCCGACTGCGGGTTGCGTCCGAGATTGATGACGAAAGCGCGGTCGATCTTGATCTTGTCGAACGGAAACGCCTGCAGATAGCTCAGCGAGGAATAGCCGCTGCCGAAATCGTCCATCGAAATGCGCACGCCCAGCGCCTTCAGCCGCCGCAGCAGCGCCAGGCCGCGGTCGAAGTCCTCGATCAACACGCCCTCGGTGATCTCGAGCTCGAGCCGACCCGGCGGCAGCCCGGTTTCGAGCAGGATCGAGTGCACGAGGTTGACGACGTCGCCGTGCATGAACTGCGCCGGTGACAGGTTGACCGCGATCTGCAGCGGCATCGGCCAGGAGGCGGCCTCGCGGCAGGCCTCGCGCAGGATCCATTCACCCATCTCGACGATCAATCCGCTCTCTTCCGCGAGCGGGATGAAATCGCTGGGCGGCACGAAGCCGCGCACCGGATGCAGCCAGCGCGCCAGCGCCTCGAAACCGATGATTTCGCTGGCGGCCACGGTATCGCGCGACATCGCCTGCGGCTGGTAGTACAGCGACAGCTCGCCGTTCCTGATCGCGACCGAGAGATCCTGGTGCAGCACGCGGCGATCGCGAATCTGCTGGTCCATCTCGGGCTCGTAGATGCTGATCGAGCCGCGCGATTTCGCCTTGGCGCGGAACAGCGCCGCGCCGGCATTGGCCAGCAGCGAAGCCGCGTCGGCGCCGTTGTGCGGAAAGATCGAGATGCCGGTAGTGACGCCGGTGCGAACCGACTTGCCATCGATCTGGAACTCGACCGCCAGCGCTTCGGCGAGTTGCTCCGCCAGCAGCATGCCGGCGACGGGCTGCTTGCCGTCGATGATCAACCCGAATTCGTCGCCCGAGAGCCGCGCCACGACGCCGCCGCGCGCCGAAGCCTTGATGCGACGCGCCACCTCGATCAGCAGCTTGTCGCCGGTGGCGTGGCCGAACACGTCGTTGACTTCCTTCAGGCCGTCGAGGTCGAGCGACAACACCGCGAATTCCTCATCGGTGCCGCCGCAAGCCTCGATCATCTGCGCCAGCGCCTGCAGGAATGCGGCGCGGTTCGGCAGATCGGTCAGGCCGTCATGATACGCCATATGGGCCATGCGCGATTCGGTCTGCCGGCGGTCGGTGACGTCCTCGTGGGTCTTGATCAGATATTGCGGCTCGCCGGCTTCATCCAGCACCGTCATGCGGCGGGTCAGGAACAGCCGCAGCCCGTCCTTGGTGCTGATCGGGTGTTCCTCGACCAGCAGGCCGCGCTTCTTGATCGCCGCCTCGTCGCGCGCGATGATCAGCTTGGCTTCCCTGGCATTGAAGATATCGGCGGCGGTAAGGCCGGTGGCATCTTCGCGCCGCCGGTTGAGGATGGTCTCGGCGCTGCGGTTGGCGAGCAGATAGCGCCCGTCGCTGACGCGCTCCACGATCAGCGAAACCGGAATGTTGTCGACCACCAGTTCGAGGAATTTCTTGGCATCCTCGCGTTCCCGGGAAGCCGACCGGCGGTCGGTAACGTCGTCGAACAGCGCAATCAGGAACTCCGGCTGGTTCTTTTCATTGCGCGCGATGACGCGAACGCTGGCCAGCACGCGCTTTTCCAGGCCGCGCTCGACCACGAATTCGTTGCGGTACTGGCCGTCGGGCGCATTGAGCGCCGCCTGATCGGCCGCTTCGATGCTGGCCGTCGTTTCGGGCCGGAATATCTCGTCGGCGCGTTTGCCGACGATGTTGTCGCGGGAGAAGCGCGAGAAGCGCTCGAACGCGCGATTGGCGAAGATGTAGCGGCCGTCCTCGATGCTCTTGGCGGCGACGCATACCGGGACGTTATCCAGTACAGATTCCAGGAATTGCTTGGTCGAGGCCAATTGCCTCGAAAGCTGGCGCTGTTCGCTGCAGTCCTCGTGGGTTCCGATCGTGCCGCCGTTCGGCAGCGCGAACAGCCTGGAGATGACCAACCGCCCGTTCGGCAGTTCGTTGACAAAGCCCTCCGGCTGTCGGGCCTGTTTGACGAATTCCTCGAAACTGACGGTGACCTGTCCGCGTTTCCGCCGCAGTTCGATCAGATCCCGCCCGGTCATGTCCTTGGTGATTTCGGCCCGCGTCAGCCCGTAGATCTCGAGAAAGCGATCGTTGAAAAACACGACGCGAGTCTGCGCGTTGGTCATCATCACGCCCTGGCTGAGGTTGTTCAGGGCGGAACTGACGAACGCGTTGCGGCGCAATTCCGCACGCCTGACCTTGCGCAGCGCCGAATGAATCCACAGCGCGAGCGCGGAGATGAACGAGCAGACGACGATGCCGCCGATCAGCGCCTCCCAGAGCATTTGGGGGTCGGCGGAGCCGACATAGCTCGGCGGCGCGAAGGCGTCGGACATGCTCCAGGCGGCCTGCAGCGGCGCAGCGGTGGCGATCAGGCACACGACGGCCCGCGCAGGAATCGCATTCTTGCCGCCTGCCTGCCAATTCTTGCCAGCCATCAGTCACCCGCACATTTCTGGGCTGGAGTGTCTGACTTTCCGGGTTTGGATCGGGTAAACACCTAACCCGCGCAAGCGCAAAATGTGACGGAAATTACGGCAATTGGCCTCACATGATTAATGTTTCCCTAATGCGCCCCCGGCTCGGAGAATATTCCCGGACGAATTCAAGGGGTTCTGCGTAAAATCCTGTCCGGCCGGATGCTCGGATGCGAGCGCGATTGACCTCGGACCGGTGCCAATTTAACGAGGCGCTGGCTGAATCGAATAACAACGGTCTGGGATCTGAAGTCGCGAATGGACAAGGTTGATTGCGTCGTTATCGGAGCGGGGGTGATCGGCCTTGCCGTGGCGCGGCGGCTGGCGCTGGCAGGCCGCGAGGTGATCGTGCTGGAGGCGGCTGAAGGAATCGGCACGGTCACGTCGTCGCGCAACAGCGAGGTGATCCACGCCGGTATCTATTACAAGGCCGGCAGCCTGATGGCGCGAATGTGCGTCGCCGGAAGAGTGGCGCTCTATCAGTACTGCCGGGACCACGGCATTCCGCACCGCAATTGCGGCAAGCTGATCGTCGCGACCACGCCTGCGGAAACCGAGAAACTGCAATCGATCCGGGCCCACGCCGAAGCCAATGGCGTGCGCGATCTGCAGACCCTGTCCGGGCCCGAAGCCCGCGCGCTGGAGCCGGCGCTGAACTGCGACGCCGCGCTGCTGTCCCCCTCCACCGGCATCGTCGACAGCCATGCCTACATGCTGGCGCTGCTCGGCGACGCCGAAGCCGCGGGCGCGGTCTGCG
>Ga0302157_10005815_pt1 | contig 12936 bp, 10 predicted proteins | sample I_Bog_N3_3_FD_193502 | JGI IMG/M metagenome (GOLD analysis project Ga0302157, IMG submission 193502) | Peat permafrost microbial communities from Stordalen Mire near Abisko, Sweden - I_Bog_N3_3 | ecosystem: Environmental > Terrestrial > Soil > Wetlands > Peat | place: Sweden: Abisko, Stordalen...
TCGAGCGTGTCGGGCCAGGGTGTCACCGCCTGGCGGCGCAAGCCGGCGGGGCGCGGCTGGCCGTCCCAGCCGATCTGCTCCATGTAGTAGTACAGCTGGATACAGTGGCCGTCGGGGTCGAGGAAATGCGCGGCGTAGTCGATGCCGGGGAACAGCGCGCTGGGCAGGTGGATCTGCTCGCAGCCGTTTTCCTCCAGGAAGGCAACGGCGTCCTTGAGCTGGCGGTAGCTGCCCACCTGCATGCCGTAGGCCATGACGGTGGTGTGTTCGGACAGGCCCAGTTCCTTGCGCATGGCGATCGGTGCCACGGCCACGCTGTGGTGTTCATTGCTCGCGCGCAGGAACACCATGCGATGGCCCTGCCAGCTGACTTCCTCGCTCACCGTCAAGCCCATCTCGGCGGTGTAGAAGCGCACCGATGCGTCGATGTCGTTGACGAACAGGCTCATTGGGCCGGTGCGCGTGATCTTGAACGGGCGCGGCAGGATGATGCCGCCCACCGGGTATTTGGCCGGCATGGGATCGACGCTGCGGAAGCCGCTGGCCAGCGGAACGCCCTTGGCTTCGATCGCGCTGATTTCTTCGCGCTCGGCAATGCGCGGCAACTCAGGCGCCTCCTCGTAGGCGAATTCGTGGAAGGCAGGCATGGGCTTGCTGCGCCCTTCCCAGCCGATCTGTTCCATGCCGTAGTACAGCTCGCAGGTGTGGCCGTCCGGGTCGCGGAAGTAGACGGCCCAGTTGCTGCCGGGCACGTCTCGGCACACGCGCCAGATGTCGGCGCCCTTCTGCTGCAACAGCGTGTGGGCGTTGACCATCTCGTCGAGCGTGCCGACCTGGAAACTCATCTGGTTCAGCGTGACGCCGCGCAGATAGTTCTTGTCCATCATCTGGCCGAGGATGGCGGGCACCAACACCATCGCATGGTGGTCCGTGCCGTAGCTGAAGAAGGTCAGGCGCTGGCCCTTGAGATCGGGCATGGGCATGCCCTCCGGACCGCCCGGGGGGCCGCCGGCGCCCGGGGGCGGCTTCTTCTTCATCGCTTCGGGCGGCTCGGGGGAAATCTGGTCGGTGATGCGGAATCCCAGCAGGTCGCGGTAGAACACGATGGCCTTGTCCATGTTCTTCTGGTACAGGCCCACGTGGCCCAGGCGCCCGGCCTTGAAAGGCCGGTCGAGCAGAACGCCGCCGACGTCGAATTTGGGGGTGGAAGGTGTGGTGGTCATATGGTTTGTTTCCTCTGTGACGAATTCGTTTGGCTGGTGTGCTCGCGAGTCAGGACCGCAACGGGCCTGTGAGATCGACCACGGTCATCTCCACGAACTGCGATCCGCGGCGGTTGCCGGGGCAGTACTTGTTTGCGGTGCTGCGCGCGGGGTCGCCCGCGTCGCGCGCACCTCGGCCTGCGGCACGCCCGCGTGTGTGGCGCTGGCGGGCCGGGCAGTCGAACGCAACAGGAAACTGGCGAGCGCCGGCAAGAGCACCAGGGCGCCAAGCATGTTCCACAGGAACATGAAGGCGAGCAGCAAGCCCATGTCCGACTGGAACTTGATCGGAGAGAAGATCCACGTGGCCACGCCCGCCGCGAGCGTCACGCCGGTGAGCATCACCACCCGGCCAGTGAAGAGCAGCGCGGCGTGGTAGGCGTCCTGCAGCGATTCGCCCGAGCGCATGCGCGCCAACGTCACGCTCAGGATGTACAGCGAATAGTCCACGCCGATGCCCACGCCCAGCGCCACGACTGGCAGCGTCGACACCTTCACGCCAATGCCCAGCATCACCATCAGCGCCTCGACCAGGATCGAGGTGAGCATCAGCGGCACCACTGCAACGATGACGGCGCGCCAGGAGCGGAACGTAATGAAGCAAAGAACAATCACGGCTGCGTAGACCAGAATCAGCATCTGCCGCCAGGCTTGCCGCACGACGATGTTGGTGGCGGCCTCGATGCCGGCGCTTCCCGCGGCCAGCAGGAACTGCACGTCGGGGGTGTTGTTCGCGGCGGCGAAGGCTTCCACGTGGGACACGACTCGCGTCAGCGTTTCGGCCCGGTGGTCCGACAGGAACGCATAGACCGTCAGCAGGCTGCAGGCATCGTTGTACAGCCCGCGCGGACTGCTGCCGGTGGCGGTGTTGAGCATGTCCTGGTTCTTGATCAGCTCATACCACTTCGGGTTGCCCTCGTTCAGGCCGACCAGCATGCGCCGGTTCAGGAGGGCCAGCGAATTGGTGGACTCCACGCCCTCGAGTTGGCCCAGCTGCCACTCCAAGGCGTCGACCTTGTCCAGAGTTTCGTAGCTGACGCATTTGCCGTCAGGCGTCTTCACCATGATGGCGAACACGTCGCTCGCCGCGCCGTAGTGGGTATTGAGGTAGGCGACGTCACGGTTGTAGCGCGCGCCGGGTCGCAGCTCGGGAGCGCCGGAGTCCAGGTCGCCGATCTTCAGATGGCCGCCGATCACGATGCCGACCACCGCAAGCACGGCCGCCGCGCCGATCGCCAGCTTGGCACGGCCGCGCTCGGTGAAGCGGCTGAGCGCTGGCCACAACGGATTGCGCGCCGCAACCGGGTCGCGCGGGGCTGTCGAGACACCCGTGTACGACAGGGCGATGGGCAAGAGGATCAGGTTGGTGAAGATCAGCACGCCAACGCCCAAGCTGGCGGCAATGGCCAGTTCGCGGATCGACTGGATGTCGATGATCAGCAGCACCGCGAAACCCACCGCGTCGGCCACCAGGGCCGTCACGCCGGCGAGGAACAGGCGGCGGAAGGTGAAGCGCGCCGCCGCCAGCTTGGCGATGCCGCGCTCCACGTCCTGGCGGATGCCGTTCATCTTCTGCGCGCCATGGCTCATGCCGATGGCGAACACCAGGAAGGGCACCAGCACGGAATACGGATCGAGCGACAAGCCCATCAGGCGCAGCAGGCCCAGTTGCCAGACCACGGCGATCAGCGAGGTGGCGACCACCAGCACCGTGCTGCGCGCGCACCGGGTGTAGCCATAGACGGCGGCACTGGCGATGGCGATGGCCACCGCGAAGAACACCATCACGGAGCGCAGGCCCTCGATCAAGTCGCCCACGATTTGGGCGAACCCCGTGACGTGGATGCGCAGGTTCCCGCCGTCGTATTTGGCGCGTACCTGCTCGAGCTGCTTCGAGAACTGCGTGTAGTCCAGCAACTTGCCGTCGGCGTAGCGCGCGGTCAGCGGTACATAGATGACACTGGAACGGCCGTCCAGCGCCACCAGCTGGCCAATCTCGCCGGAGCGGGCGATGTTGGCCGCCAGGCGCTGCAGGCTGGTCGGGCCGCCGTCATAGCCCTCGGGAATGACTGCACCGCCTTCCAGGCCTTCTTCGGTGACGCCGACCCAGCGGGTGGTGGGCGTCCACAGCGACTTCATGCGCTCGCGTGCAACGCCGGGGATGAGGAAGACCTCGTCGCTGAGCTGGCGCAGCCGGTCCATGTAGGTCGCGTCGTAGATGGTGCCCGTGGGGTTCTCGACGATGATGCGCACCGAGTTGTCCAGGCCGCGCAGGTCGGCCTGGTGGCGCAGGAAGTTGGCGATGTAGGGATGGCTCGCGGGGATGGTCTTCTCGAAGCTGGCGTTCGGGCGCAGTTGCATGGCGAAGAAGGCCAACACCAGCGTCACGGCCGCGCACAGCGCCACCACCGCGATGCGGTGGTTGAAGATCATGCGCTCGACGAGGCCGCCGGAGGCGGGATCGAATACGGGCTGGTGGATGTCGTGGACCATGGGCTCTTGCTTTGCTCTATTTCGGATTGGCGGGGACTTCGATCAGTCCCAGGCCGCGCATCGATGTCATCAAGACCTTGCCTTGCCCAAGCGGCAGAAGGCCGGTGAGCGGCAGGGCCGGCGCGCCGGGAACCTGTGGCACCATCGCCCAGCTCTCGCCCTTGTCGCGGCTGGTGAACACCTGCCCGCCCTGGTTGCCCAGCCAGAGGTTGCCGTCGGCGCCGACGGCCGAGGCCAGCCAGGAGATGGGGGGCAGGCCCTCCAGCCGTTTCCAGGTGTCGCCGCTGTCGACCGAGCGGAAGACATTGCCGCGCAGGCCCGCGACGATCAGCTCGCCCGTGGGCAGCACCGCCATGGTGAAGAAGCTGCCGGCATAAGGGGACGGCAGCCGGGTGAAAGTGCGGCCGGAGTCGGTGGAGCGAAACAGCACGCCCTGCTCGCCGGCGATGTAGAGGTTGGGGCCCTGGCCGCGGATGGCGTAAAGGTGGTTGCCCTTGGGGTTGGCCAGCCGGTCCAGGCAGGGACGCCAAGTGCGGCCACCGTCCTCGGTATGGAAGAACAGGTTGTACGCGCCCACCGCGAAGCCGCGCCGCTCGTCCAGGAAGTACAGGTCGAAGAAGGGCTTGTCGGCGCCGTCGGCCACCAGCCGCTCGGCTTCTGCCACGAGCCGCTCCCTCTGCTCTTCACCGGGCGCCAGGCCGTGCGCATAGTCGAGCGCAGCCTTCGCCGCAGCCACGCCGTCGAGCTGCTCTTTCCAGTGGCCCCCGCCGTCGGTGGTGGCCATGATCATGCCGTAGTGCCCCGCCACCCAGCCTTGCGTGCGCGAAGCGAAACGCACCGCGGTCAAGGTCACGCTGGTAGGGGTATCGACCTGCTGCCAAGTCGCGCCCGCGTTGTCGGACAGCAGCACGGTGCCGCGCTCACCCACCGCCACCAGGCGATCGCCGGCGGCGGCGGCGTCCAGCATGAGCACGCTCATTGGTCTGCGTGCGAGGGTGCTGGGGCGCAGCAGCGGCTCCTGCACGCCAGTCGCGCCGGCATGGCCCGCGGGCCAGACGGCGCAGGCGAGCGCGAGGGCGGCGAGTACGCCGGTTCTGGCTCTGGGCATCGTGTCGCCCCTTGACGTCACCGCAGACTGTCGCCCGTCAGGGCGGCCGGCAAGAAGTTGGACTCGGGCCAAGGCTGAGCCATGAGGCGGCCCTGATCCTTCTGCTCGTTCATCATCACTCCGACGTACGAGGTCCCGCCGATCAGGTCGTAGACGCCCCAATTGAGCTCGATCAGACCCGGCAGGTCCGGAAGCACCGTCGGCAGGCCGAAAGGCACGCGCCAGAGCTGGCCCTTCGCATCGTAGCGCTCGCCCAACACGGCGATCCAGCTGTCTTCGTCCACGAAGTAGCGGCTCTTGGCCGCCGGGTGGCGCTGGCCCGGCTTGAGCGTGGCTTCCACCACCCACACGCGATGCAGTTCCCAGCGCACATGGTCGGGGTTGAGGTGGCCCGGCATCAGCACGTCCGAGTCCTTCAGCGGCTGCATGGTGCGGTTGCTGTTGTAGGGGATGAACATCTCCCTCTTGCCCACCAGCTTCCAGTCGAAGCGGTCCATGCGGCCGGAGAAGGTCTCCAGCTCGTCGAAGCTCACAACGCCGGCCGTGAACGACGTGGGTGTATCGCAGCAGGGGTTAGGCAGCATGCGCACGCGGCGCTGGCCGGTCAGGTAGATCCACGATTGGCTCTTGTCCTCATCGATGTTCGTATGCGCGACAATGGCTTCGCCTGCGCGGATGGGCGGACCGGAGTTCACCGTGCGGATCAGGCCGTAGTCGTTCTTCGAGGTCTCGATGGAGCCGCCCTTGAAGTAGTAAGGATCCTCCTCCTCGTTGAAAGTCTCGAGCACCTTGAGCCAATTGCCCTCGGCCGTCATCATGTAGCCATTGAACTGGCGCCGGATCACCGGGGGCCGCCAGCGCAGCACGTGATTCCACATGACTTCCACGCCGTTCTTGGCGATGGGAAACGGGATGCCGCCGTAGGCACCTTCGGGTCTGGGGCCCGCCGTGCCTTCAACGATCTTCGCGTTGGTGGCATTCTTGAAGGTGTTGTCATAGACCCACTGCGGCGCGGCGGCCGTGCGATGAGTGGGATAGACGTCGACGCGGAAAGTCTTCGGGTACTTGCGGAGCATCGCCTTGACGCCCTCGCTGACCTTGTCGCCGTACTGCTCGACGTTCTGGGCAGTCACCGAATACAGCGGCTTCTCGCCGGCGAAGGGATCGGGCCGGCGGCCGCCGTTCTTGAAGTCGGGCGCGACGGTGGTGAGGCCACCGGTCCACTCGGGGATGGTGCCTTCCTTGTTGCCCGCCTTTTCGGCCCCGAAGGGCGTCAGGGTGGATTTCAGACGGGCCGCCTCATCTGCGGTCGCGGTCGCGGAGGCGTTCTGCCCCGACAGCGCGGCCAGGACGGCCAGGACGGCGAAGGCGATGCGGCCGAGGGTTTGTGAATTGCGCATGGATGTGTCTCTTATGGAAATCGCGATTTCGCTCAAAACGTGCGGCTGACGGTGAACGAGGCAAAGTCGCGGTCAAGCAGTGATTGCTTGTAGCTGTACTGGATCACGCCCGGCGCCGCGCCCGGGACCTGCTCGGTGGCTGTGCCGGCTGGGCCGTAGTAGTGGGTATAGGCCAGGCCGAATTTCCACGTGTCCTGGTACAGCCCGTCGATGCCGATGCCCATGTTGCCGCCGCCAGCTGTGCCCCAGGCCTGGCCGAGCGCTCTCGAGCGCGAACCCGTGGGTGTGTAGGCCAAGGTCACCGGCACGCTGAAATTCAGGCCTGGCAAGACCTGGTTGTAGGTGGGTGCGAAGCGCATCTGCAGGCTCGCCGCATCACGCGTGCTGTTGGGGTCGATCGCCGCGCAGTTGATCTGGCAGCTGAGCACCCGGTTCCACGCGATCTCGGCCATCAGGCTGGCCTCTTGCCACAGCGCCGTGCGCGGTACCGCCCACAGTGTGGACAGGTTCAGGTGCGCCGTGCGGCCGACCGCATAAGCCGGATTGCTGGAGTTGTTGTTAGGCGCCACCGTGCCCGCGGGGGCCAGGGCGCTGGTGTCCGAACCCTGCGTGCTGGCCAGGTCCATGTTGGTCCGGATCGATGCCTCGCCGGCCCAGTTCATGTCGCCGAAGGTGCGGCTGAAACTCCCGCCGAACGCATTGATGCCCTCGTGGTACGTGAGGTTGAACTGCGATGGCCCGACACCGGCCGGGCCGGCGGCCAAGCTGGGGTAGTACTGCGGGCTCTTGTCGTGGAAGCGGATGGCATAGAGCCCGAAGTCGGTCTGGCCAGCCGAAATGCGCAGTTGCAAGCCGCCCTGGCCGGAGTTCTTCGCGTCTCGTTCGGCGATGGGAAATTTCACGAACGGGCCAAGGTAGCCGAACGAGCCGGGCGTGAACGTGTCGCCGGTGGAGAAGTAGCTGCCGGCGGCCGGCAGCCGGTTGGCGCGGTACTTGAACTGGTAATAGCCGCCCAGCGTGACGTTGGGCGCCACGGAGATCTCTCCGGAGACCTGTGGCACCGGCAGCGCGCCGTCCTTGAACGTGGTGCCGGGCACCGAGGCCAGCTTGATGAGGTCGACCGGCTGCTGGCCGCCAGCGATGGCGTTCGCACCGAGGAACAGGCTCTCGCCCCAGAACAGCGAGTACTGGCCCAGGCGCATGTTCGCGGGCTTGCCGTTCAGGTCGAACTTGCCCGAGACGAACGCATCCAGGATTTCGGCCTTGCGCCCGTGCAGATCACGCGTCTCGGTGAGGAACTTGTCATACGCGCCAGGGACGTTGGCAGTGCTCGTGCCGGGGCCGAAGGCCCCCCCCGAATTGTTGTCGTTCGTGCGGTTGTAGACCGTGTCGTACCAGGCCGCGCCGCTGACCCGGGCGCCGAAGTTCAGGTACGTCAGGTCGGCCTCGCTGAGCAGATCCAGCCGGTTGGAGATCAGGCCCTGGCCGAAGTTGCGGTCCCCATCGTCCTGGTTGATGTCGGAGATCAGCAGGGGATTGCGCTGCTTGAGGCGGAACGCGTTGCTGTACTTGACGGTGTTGTCCCAGCGGATGTTCAAGTCGGCATTGCCGGTATCGAACTCCATCGCCTTCGCCGGTAGCGCCGCGACCAACGTTCCGTACAGCGCGATGCTCAAGTGCAGGGGCCGCAGCCGAAGCCGGAATTTCAAACCAGACCTTCTTTTCCTTGTCATGCTTTGTCTCTTTTCTCGTTGTTTTGGGCCGTGATGAGCAGGATTGGTTACCCAGCCCTCACAAACTCTTGGCTCATGGTGTCTCGTCTCATGGCGTCGTTCATCTGCGGTTCGCGATAGCCAAAAATCGATGCTGGACCTCTGCGGCCCAAACTCCCGACTTCTGGTATTTCCCCGCACCGTCACACCTTGTGAGGGCGTGTCCGCGGCGACGTTGTGAAGGTAGGGCCGCGACTGGCTTGCTGCAAATCAATCGGCGGGCCGTGCACTGTGTGCACAGCAGGCCGAGGCGCGGTTGGCCAGGCACGCGGCGACGGCGTCCTGCACCGAAAGCAGTCCGTGCGGCGTCCCCCCCGCCGCGCTCAACGCGCACCCAGTGCACAGCGGGCGCTTTCTTTTGCCAGTGGCGACGCGCGTGACTACGCTGGCGCCCTGCTTCAGCTTTCGAAAGGCCGCAAGATGACAATCCAGGAACCTGTTCCCGCCGAACATATGGCCGTCTACATTACCGCTGCCGGCGGCCCCGAGGTGCTGCGACTGCGCAGCGCTGCCGTGCCAGTGCCGCTGGACAGCGAACTGTTGATCCGGGTCCATGCCGCAGGCATCAACCGCCACGACGTCAACCAGCGCCGCCGCGGGCCCAGCCCCGGTCACAGCGATATTCCTGGCCTGGAGGTCGCGGGAATCGTCGCGGCGTTCGGGCGCGCCGTCACCGGCTGGAAAATCGGCGACAGGGTCTGCGCGCTGAGCGACGGCGGCGGCTATGCGCAATATGCGGCGGTGCCGGCAGCTCACGCCTTTGCGATCCCCGATTCGCTGGACTTCACGCAGGCTGCGTCCCTGCCCGAGGCGCTGTTCACGATCTGGCACAACTTCTTCAAGGTCGCGGCGCTGGGCCCTGGAGAATCGGTGCTGCTCCACGGCGGCACCAGCGGCGTGGGTTCGGTGGCGATCCAGTTGCTGACGCGGTTGGGGCATCCGGTGTTCGCAACCTGCGGCTCGGACGCGAAGGTGGTTGCGGCCGAGAAGCTGGGCGCGACGAAGGCGTTCAACTACCGTGGCGACAACTTCGAAGAGGGCATCCGCGCGCGCACTGGTGGGCGCGGCGTCGACGTGATCCTGGACATGTCGGGCGCGCGGTACTCCGCACGCAACCTGGAAGCCTTGGCCATGCGCGGGCGGATCGTCCATCTCTCGCCGGGCGATGGTGCGGATTTCAGCGCTCCGCTGCGAGCGATCATGGCCAAGGAGGCCAAGATCACCGGCTCGTTGCTGCGGCCCTTGCCCAACGATGAGAAATCGCTGATCGCCAGGGACTTGCGCGCCCATGCATGGCCGCTCATTGCCTCCGGCCATGTGCGCCCGTTGGTACGCCAGGTCTTTGCGCTAGAGGATGCAGCTCTGGCCCATGGCGCCATGGAAGATGAACAGCACCAGGGCAAACTGCTGCTTCGCTGCGCGTAATCCGTGAATCGCAGGCCCCGCGAGCGCCATGGTCGGCCGACGACTGCCGATGGTCCTCACGGCCTCGGGACGCTGCTATTTCGCCCATCCGCCCAGGACTGGCAAAGCCTCGCAGGCGTTCGCGCCTACCTGTGCGCGCCTCCGCCCATGGTCGAAGCGACTTCTCTGCTCATCAAGCAGATGGGCATGCTGCCCGAGCAGACCTGTGCCGACGCGTTCTATGCGAGCGGCAGCTAACCCCGACCGGAGGACTTCATGAGCGCCAGGCAACTTGATCCCGAATCCCTACAGCGCCGCAGGAACTTCTACGATCGAATCGGCGGCCACAGCATGACCCCCTTGTGGGAAGTGCTGGGCGCGCTGGTGCCGCAGCAGCCACGATCGCCGGCGCAGGTTCATCAGTGGAAGTACGCCGAGGTCCGCGACCGCGTGATGGAAGCAGGTGCGTTGATCAGCGCGGCCGAGGCCGAACGCCGGGTGCTGATCCTCGAGAATCCCGGCTTGCGGGGGCAGTCCAGCATCACGCAATCCCTCTATGCCGGCTTGCAGTTGATCATGCCGGGCGAGGTTGCGCCAGCGCATCGCCACACGCAGTCCGCGCTGCGCCTCGTGCTAGACGGCGAAGGCGCCTACACGGCGGTCGACGGCGAACGCACGACGATGCGTCGCGGCGACTTCATCATCACGCCGGCCTGGACCTGGCACGACCACGGCAACCCCGGTGACCAGCCGGTGGTGTGGTTGGATGGCCTCGATATTCCCACCGTGCGCTTCCTCGACGCTGGCTTCGCCGAGAAGAGCGACAGCGAATACCAGGCTGTGGCGCGCCCGGAGGGCGATGCGCTGGCGCGCTATGGCTGCAACATGGTGCCGGTCGATTTCCATCAGCAAGCCACCGAACCGACCAAGGTGTTCGTCTATCCGTGGGAGCGCACGCTGGCCACGCTGAAAGCCGTTGCCGCCGGCCCTGCGGATCCTCACTTCGGCCACAAGCAGCGCTATGTCAACCCGGCCACCGGCCGCTCGCCGATGCCGACGATCGCCTCGTTTGCGCAGCTCATCGCCAAGGACTTCGAAACGCGGCCCTATCGCTGCACCGACGGCACGGTCTACGTGTGCCTGACCGGCAGTGTCGAGGCAACCATCGAAGGTCAGGCATTCACCCTGCACGAAAACGACGTCGTCGTCGTGCCGTCCTGGAACGCGCATCAGTTCCGCGCGCGTGCAGAGAGCGTTCTTTTCAGCTTTTCGGATCGTCCCGTGCAGCAAGCCCTGGGACTGTGGCGCGAGCATCGCGCCTGATCCGTCTTCACCCGAGACTCACCGGAGACCCACTACACATGAACTACGTCATCGACCCCGCCCCCGTCATTTCTCTGGCGGTGGCCGGCATCACCGAGCGTTTCCCTGTCAATCGCATCTTCTGCGTCGGCCGAAATTACGCGGCACATGCTCGCGAGATGGGCAAGGATCCGGACCGCGAAGCGCCGTTCTTCTTCATGAAGCCCGCAAACGCCGCGGTCGACGCATCGTCGCCGGTCAGCATTCCTTACCCACCCAAGACGAGCAACTTCCATCATGAAATCGAGCTCGTCGTCGCCATCTGCAAGGGCGGCAAGAACATCGCGTTGGACGATGCGCTGGGCCACGTCTACGGCTATGGCACCGGCCTGGACATGACCCGGCGTGATCTTCAGTTCGAAGCGCGCGACAAGGGTCGTCCGTGGGAGTTCGGCAAGTCCTTTTCGCGCTCAGCCCCGATCGGCGCATTGTCGCGCGTGGCGGACAGCGGACACATCGCCCGCGGCGCCATCCGTGTGACCGTCAATGGCGAAGCGCGTCAGTCGTCGTCCATTGCCAGGCTGATCTGGTCGGTATCCGAATGCATTTCGTACCTGAGCGAATACGAGACGCTGGAACCGGGCGACGTCATCATGACGGGCACACCGGAAGGCGTGAACGCAGTCGTGGCGGGCGACGTGATGCATGGCTACATCGACGGGTTGGCGGGCATCACCGTCACCGTGCAGGCCTGAGCGGAGGCCCTTCATCAGCGGAGATCAGATGGACGGACGCCGTCGACGAAGCGGGCGTGCCCGAGGACGGCGTCTTCGGCCTGCAGGTCGGCCGCCCGCGACATCGCGTTCTGCAAGAACGACGGCAACGTCTAGGCCACTGACAACGTCTGCCGCCGCGGACACGGGCGGCTGTGCGATGGCTTCCTCGACAGCCATGAGATCGAGTGCCCGTTGCACCAGGGCAAGTTCGACATTCGTGATGGGCGTGCCATGTGCGCACCCGTCACGGTCGCCATCCGCAGCTATCCGGTCCGTATCGACAACGGCCGGGTCTTTCTGCAATTGATTGACCAGGCATCTGATCCCCGGAGTGATGACATCTTGAATCGCGTCCTGCACACCTACTTTCGCAGCTCCGCCGCCTATCGCGTGCGCATTGCGATGAACCTCAAGGGCCTGGAGGCGGCGCACGTCTTCGTCCACCTCAATCGCAACGGCGGCGAGCAGTTCGGCGAGTCTTTCCGGGCGCTCAACGCGCAGTCGCTGGTGCCGGTGCTGACCGACGACGGCGTGCGCGTCAGCCAGTCGCTGGCCATCATGGAGTACCTCGAGGAGGTCTACCCGCAGGTGCCCCTGCTGCCGTCCGCACCGGTCGATCGCGCCTTCGTTCGCCAGTTGTCTCTGGGCATCGCCTGCGATATCCATCCGATCAACAACCTGCGCGTCCTGAAGTACCTGACCGGCGCGATGGGGGTGACGGAAGACAAGAAAAGCGAGTGGATCACCCATTGGATCAGGTTGGGGCTCGAAGCGATCGAAATCGAGCTGAAGCGCGTCGACCGGCGCGGAGAGTTCTGCTTCGGCGACACGCCCACGCTGGCGGACTGTTGTCTCGTACCGCAAGTCTTCAGCGCGCAACGGTTCGATGTCGACCTCTCCGGCTGTCGAACCCTGTTGGGCATCTTCGAGACTTGCCAAGCGCTGCCGGCGTTCGCCGCAGCCCAACCGTCGCGCCAACCTGATGCTGAATAGCCCTCGATGAACGACATGCGCACCGATTCTTCCACTCAGTTCTCGCACTATCAGAAATGGGCCGCCGGGCTTCTGGCCTTTCTTCAATTCGCGGTCATCCTCGACTTCATGATCATCTCCGCTCTCGGGGCGATGATCATGAACATCCCGGCGCGGTAGCTCGGACTCGTGGTGTCGGCCTGCGCGTTCAGCGCAGGCTTGTCGGGCCTGCTGACGGACGGGCTTGCGGATCGTTTCGATTGCAAGAAGCTGTTGCTGTTCTTCTACTCCGGCTTCATTTCGTTTGACAATTGCACCGGGACGATTCAGACAGAGAGCGCGTTGCGGATCAAGCTGTCCACAGTGCCGTCGTTCATGAACCCATCCTTGAAGGACATCGACGCCTCTAGCGGTGGCAATCTTCCGAAATGGCGCTCGATATCTTCG
>Ga0302157_10005819_pt1 | contig 12934 bp, 9 predicted proteins | sample I_Bog_N3_3_FD_193502 | JGI IMG/M metagenome (GOLD analysis project Ga0302157, IMG submission 193502) | Peat permafrost microbial communities from Stordalen Mire near Abisko, Sweden - I_Bog_N3_3 | ecosystem: Environmental > Terrestrial > Soil > Wetlands > Peat | place: Sweden: Abisko, Stordalen...
TCAGAGGCTGTGGGAGAAGAGCGGATTCTTACCGGTTGGTATGGATTGGGGGTAACTCATGTGGTTCGCAGTACCCGGGGCTAAAGCCCCGATTTTTCCGGCTTTCATTCGTGGGGTTGAAGCCCCACGCTAATCCGAAGAAGCGATAGCTGAATTTGCGCCGCGATTTCTTAGAGGCTCCGGATGTAGGCGATGAGGTCGTCGGTGTCCTGCTTGGTGAGGATGTCTTTGAAGGCGGGCATCTTGCCCTTGCCGTCGTGGATCTGTGCGCGGACCTCGGCGGCGGTCTTGTGGTGGGGGGATTTGTTCATCTCGCCCCAGAGGCTGGGCCCGACCATGACCTGGCCCTCATTGGTGGAGTGGCACTGCATGCAGCGCTGCAGGAATATCTGTTGGCCAGCCTGAATGGACGCTTTGGAGGCACTGCCGGCCTGCGCACAGACGGCGGTGGCAAACAGAAGGGGCAACAGAGCCAGGGTGGAATTGCGCTGCGACATCATCGACATCATCTCCCTCGTAGGAACAGTTTTCTGATCGTGTCCTGAGGTATTTTAGCGAAGATTCTTCCATCGACTCATCAGGGAGCAGGGAATATCCGGCATGGGATGAGACCCGCGGCGCGGTGGGCGCGCGTGGGAGTGGCAATGGATGAACAATGCCAGAAAGGGGTACTGAGCGAGAGCCGACCCTGAAGTTCACAACACCATACAAGTTACGAAACCAGCTTCATACAAGTTAGTTACACCGTGAAGCTTCTCAGTTCAAAGCACGGGGTGTTAGACAGTTCCCCGCAGCTTTTCCATGCTTTCAGCAAGCACCGAATAAAACGCAGACGGTGGGCGAGTTGCGGCTGCGTGAACAAGAAGTCCTGACCAACTTGGAGGCAATGTGAGCAAACTCAACGCATCAATCTTATTCCGCTCCTTCCGCGACAGCGTGGCCTGTAGCCTGCGTTCGATTCGGCTATGGGCCGTTGTGGCGGTCTTTCTATTGGGGATGCCGCTGTATGCCCAACTCGCCGGTACCGGCACGATCCAGGGAACGGTTACGGACCCGAGCGGCGCCGTGATTCCAGGAGCAACGGTGACTGCGACGAGCGTTGCGACCAATAGCCATTACGTGCAGAAGAGCTCGAGCTCCGGGTTCTACTCGCTGTCGGCGTTGCCTCCGGGCGAGTATTCGATCACGACGACGGCCTCCGGCTTCGAATCGATTACGCAGGAGCATGTGATTGTCGACGCGTTGCAGATCGAGTCGCTGAATGTGCCGCTGCGCGTGGGCTCCAGCGGCGCGACCGTTGAAGTTACGGCGACGCCTGCGGTGCTGGACGTCTCTGACGCCACGCTGGGCAGCAGCATCCGCAACGATCTGTATACGGCGCTGCCGCTGGCGATGAATGGACAATCCCGCGACCCGACGGCATTCATCGCGCTGGTTCCCGGCGTGCAGGCCATCACGAACGTTCCGGCTGGAACAGCGTATGCGTCGTTCAACGGCGGGCAGCCCTACCAGAACGAGATCTACATTGAGGGCATGCCGCAGCCCGACGGGGCGGTGGGCGGCGAGACGCGGTTCCTCTCGCTTTCGATCTCCGTGGAGGCGATCGACCAGTTTCAGGTGGAGACCAACAATCCGCCGGCTATCTACCAGGGACAGGGCGTGGAGAACTACACCCTGAAGTCGGGAACGAACGCCTTTCACGGGGCTGCGTATGAGTACTTTCGCAACACTGTGCTGGACGCTGCAGGATACTTCGCGACCAAGACGCCGGTCGAGCAGCAGAACGAGTTCGGTGTGAATGTGAGCGGGCCGATCAAGAAGGACAAGATATTCTTCTTCGCTGCTTATGACGGCTACTACTATCGATCGACGACTACCCCTTCGTATCAATCCATACCTACTCTCAAGGAGAGGAATGGAGACTTCAGCGAGTTTCCGCAGGTCATCTACGATCCAAACAGCACAACGTGCAGCAGCACCGGGACGCTCTGCCAGCGGTCGGCCTTTACGGGCAACATGATTAACCCAACGCGCCTGTCTCCTGTCGCGATGTCGTTTGAGTCCTACCTGCCCCAACCAACCAACACCGCTATCCAGAACAACTATCTGGCGATTCAGCCGATTGCGCTGCACATCAGTAATACAACGGACAGGGTGGACTGGCACATCAACGACAAGCACCTTGTCTATGGGTTCTTCACGCACGGCCAATATACGACCATCGGACTGGCGGGCATCACGGCGGGAAGGGACTCGCTGCCGGTTCCCTATGCCGACTCGCGCATTGTGGACGAGGTGCCGACCAGCGTTCAGGTGCACGACGTGTACACGATCAGCCCATCGCTGGTGAATCAGTTCGGCTACTCGTTCAACCGGCTATGGATTCCGATCATTAGCGCCTCTGCCTCCGGGGCCTATCCCACCAAGGCAGGCCTGACTGGTCTGCCCGCAGGGCTGGCTTCGCTGCAGTTTCCGTCGATCACGTGGTCAGGGACGAATGCTCCGATCAACTGGGCTGATCAGGCCACCACGGCCCAGACGGATGCCTTCAATGGGTTCACGGTGGAGGACAACGTGCAGCTGGTGCGCGGGAAGAACTCCATTACGGCCGGCGGCCAGGCGGAGTGGATTGAGGTGAACCAGGACAGTCCGCTGACGGGTACCGGAGCGAGCTTCACGTTCTCCAACTCGCAGACGACGAACTTTACCAACACGGGATCGCTGGTGTCTGCGGCGGGACATCCGTATGCGAGCTTCCTGCTGGGTGCCGTGAACAGCGGCGCTGTGACGCAGAATGCGGTGGTGACCACGGGCGGACGCTGGAAGGCCGATTCGCTGTATGTGCAGGACGATATCAGGGTCAACTCCAAGCTCACGCTCAACCTCGGCCTGCGCTATGACGTGATGGGAGTGTTCCATGAGGTGCTGAATCGCCTGTCGAACTTCAATCCGAACATACCCAATCCAGCAGTTGGCGGATATCTGGGTGCTTTGCAGTTCAGCGGCAATGGTCCCTACAGTTGCAACTGCGCGACCCAGGTGAAGACGCATTACAACGACTTTGGGCCACGCATAGGCTTTGCGTTTACGCCGTTTGCGAAGACGGTGCTGCGCGGCGGCTTTGCCATTATGTATGGCCAGCAGGGCGCGCTGGGCGGAAGGAACTACATCGGCACCGGCCAGCTTGGATACACGGCCAGCCCGTCGTTCGCCAGCATGGGCAACGGAGCTCCCGCGTTCTTCTGGAACACCGATCCCGGGGCGCCGACGGTCTACGCGACGATCTACCAGGGCGGAGTTCCACCGTACACGCCGCCGCCCAACATCAGCCCAACGGTGAATACCGGAAACTATGTGGGACAACCCACCGCCGGGGCCGGAACCATTACCTTCGGAGACCCAAGCATCGGGGGGTTGCCGGCTACTTACGACAACATTAACTTCGGAGTGGAACGCGCGCTGACTTCCAACATCACCCTTTCGGTGGCGTACTCGGGGAGCATTGGCCATCACATCACAGACAGTCTGGGCAGGCCCGGCATCAGCAACCAGATCAATCCCAAGTACCTGGCGCTGGGGTCGCTGTTGAACTCGCCTGCAAATGCCACCAATATTGCCGCCGCGGCCGCTATTGTTCCGGGAGTTGCGCTGCCCTATGCAAACTATCTCCCTACAGCAACGATCGGCCAGATGCTGGTGCCATTCCCGCAGTACACGAGCGTGTCCGACACGTTTGAGAACGTCGGTGGGACCAACTACCACTCGATGATGGTTGGCGTGCGCCAGCAACTGACACGAGGGCTGACGTTCAACTTCTCCTATGTGCGGAGCAAGGAGATGGACAACATTGCGTCCTCGCGAACTGCCTACAACTACTATCAGGAGTATGCGATTGGCACCATCGATCGGCCCAATGTCATTACGGCCAACTTCTCTGACAAGCTGCCCTTTGGCGCGGGGCACAGGCTGGGCGGCAGCAATCGGATTGTGTCCGCGGTGGTTGGCGGCTGGCAGATCTCGGGTATCTATACCTATGGATCGGGCCTGCCGCTGAGCATTACCGGCACCGGTTGTACGATTCCGTACACCGGGGGCGTGTGCATCCCGAACGCCAATCTCGCCTTCACCGGCGCCCTGAGGCTGCACGGAGGGCCCGAGCATCCCCAAGGTCTGGTCGGCGGGACAAGCTTCATCAGTGCCGGGGCGTTCGCCACTCCTGCGGCGTATACCTTCGGCACGCTGTCACGCGATGCGCCCTTTGGATTGCGTTCGCAGGCAACCTGGGATGTGGATGCGACGGTGCGCCGGCAGTTCGATCTAACGGATCGCTTCAAGTTCATCTTCTCCGTCAGCGGGTTCAACGTGTTCAATGCCGTGCAGTTCGGCGGCGTGACCACGAGTATTAACTCGGCCGCCTTCGGAGACATTACGTCGCAGGCAAACGCCCAGCGTAAACTGCAAGCCGATGCCCGGATTACGTTCTAGCGGTGCGGGCCAGGAGATCGACTATGTTCAGTATGTCTCGCAAGCTACGCGAGTGCCGTGATGCGGACGGGCGCGGTCTAAGCCTTCATCGGATGGCGCGAGTCGCACGGTGTGTGGCCGTAGTCTGCTTTGCTCTGCTGGTGAGCACGGCGGGCTTTGGCCAGGCCGGGTCGTCCGGTAAACAGGTGAGGATTATCCTTGTCGGCGACTCGACGATGGCGGTCCAAAGCGGCTGGGGCCCGGGTTTTTGTGCGTTGGTATCCACCAAGGTGGACTGCATGAACATGGCCAGGAGCGGGCGTAGCTCGCTGAGCTATCGAGCGGAGGGCAGCTGGGCGAAGGTGATCGACGCCCTGCAGCACAATGGCGACTACAAGGCCACCTATGTGCTGATCCAGTTCGGGCATAACGATCAGCCGGGGAAGCCGGGCCGCTCCACGGACCTTGCTACGGAGTTTCCGGCGAACATGAAGCACTTTGCCGACGACGTTCTCTCGACCGGAGCGAAGCCGGTGCTGATAACTCCGCTGGAGCGGCGTGTGTTCAGGCAGGGAAAGCTCTCCAACGGTCTGGGGCCGTGGGCTGATGCCACCAGGAGTGTCGCAGCTGCGGAACATATCCCCCTGCTGGACCTGAACGCAGATAGCTTGCAGGCGATGCAGGCCATGGGGCTTGCTGAGGCGGACACGCTGGCGATGGGACCGCCGCCGCCCGAGGCTGTGGCAGGCGAGGCGACCGGGACATCCGTCTCCCTGCCGAAGAGCCATGCTCCCGGGGCGCCCGAACTACGTCCGGATGGCAGCGACCCCAACTTCAATCCGGTGTTCGACTATACGCATCTGGGCAGTAAAGGCAGCGCGTACTTTGGACGCATGATCGCCGGCGAGCTTGCGGCCGCCGTGCCGGAGCTGAAGCCCTATCTGAAGTCCAACTGAGACCCGCGAGCGAGAGGCAATATCAGACGATCTTGAGCTCCCGTAGCGTCGCACCGACCGCACTGAGGTTTTCAGGCCGCATGGCTGCGTGGCTTGTGGAGATGACGATGCCTGTGCCGCCGGCGCGGAAGATGGCTTCTACCGCGCCGCGCACGCTCTCAGGAGTGCTGTTCTTTTCCTGCACGTCAATGCCGAGGCCGGCGCAGATGCGCGTGCTGGATCCGGCGACACCGTCCACGGCGCGTTTTGTCTCGCGGTAGACATAGTCGCTGGAGAGCTTCTCAAACTGCCCGCGGGGGGATGCGTTGATGGCCGGTGCTCCGCTCATCTGGGCCGCGAAGTCGGACTCGGATTCGCCGATGAGCTGGTCGTACGACCTTTCCTTGAAGTCCATGACACTGTATTCGAAGTCGAGCATCTGCTGCTGGCTTAGGTCTCCGAAGACGTTTTGCGTGACGCTGTAGACGAAGGAGGCCATGCGCTCGCCTGCTGGATTGTCGTAGACCACCGGCTTCAGGAAATCGGCATACTCCGTGTAAGGCTGGTAGTCCTGCTCGGCGCGGTACCACGGGCTGAAGGAGATGTTGTGCCAGATGTGGAAGCCGACGGGAATACCGGGCTTGAGGGCCTTGGCCTTGGCGGAGAACTCGCGCTGCATCTCGCGCATGCTGTCGGCCCAGAAGGTCTCCCAGATCAGTAGTTCAGGATGGCGCAGCAGTATCCGCCAGAACTCAACGTAATAGCCATCCCGTGGACGCCTGCCTGCGCGCCCGTTCCTGACATAAGGCTCGAGCGCGAGATACGCCTTTTTCACGCGCTCAAAATCGATCCCCAGCTTGGCCGCCTTCGCGGAGCAATACTCGCAGAAGCAGGAGGTGTGTCCGGGATCGCTCTTGGCGCCGTTATGCCATGCACCCAGAGCGTTGCCCAGGGGTCCCTGCCGTTCTGAGCCGCGCTGCAGGCCGTCCACGTCATAAGAACGGATGAAGTCCTCAACTTGCGCAGCGATGAGGTTTCGGAAGTATGGGTTGTTGAGGCAGGGGCCTCCAGGATGCGATACGGTTCGCCGGCCGTAGAGGTCGATCTCATACAACTCGTCCATATCCTTGATCTTGGGCCGCGGGCGATTGTCCTCTTCCATCCAGGGAATCACCTTGACCCCGCGCTTTTTCGTTTCGTCGGTGATCTTCTGCATGGCGTCGGGAAGGCTGAAGTCGCCCGGGGACAAGGCCTGGGGCTTCATCTTGATGTCGCGATAGTACTGCGGATGGGCGGTGGCGAAGTTGCCGAGAGGACTGGTGGCCTGGTCCAGACCTGCCCATGAAGCCTCGAACGGATCGGCATGCACCATGAGCGTGTTCACATTGGCACGGGTCTGGACGTCATCCAGAAAGCGGACGATGCCGTACTGCATCAGGTAGCTTACCTCTGCCTGGAATCCGACCATGGTCTGCGCCGGAGCTCCCTGTGGTGCGGGGGTGGCAGCCTGGCCGCTCGCTGAGCTGCGTGCGAGACCGGTTGTAACTGCAGTTGCCGCCAAAGTGGATTCTTTAAGAAAGTCCCTGCGAGAGATAGACACCTGATTTTTCATGGAGCAGACGCTAACATTAAATCTGTGGCAATGTCATGGCGAAATGCAGGCAGAAATCCTATCGGAGCTGTTTCTGGTGTTACATACAAAGAAGTAACCGTCAGTTACTTCAGGAGCCGGGTGTTACTCATTGCATATGGGCAGTCATAACTGCTACGATTCCCGCCGCTGCTGAAGCCAGACTCTAATAGAAACAATTCTGATCGACCACGGACGCAAATTATGAAGCAACTACCCCTGAAGATACTGATGTGCGCCGCGCTCTTTGTCTGGAATGCCCAGGCTCAGACCCTGCCGCTCGATGGCGTGATCGATATTCACGCACACACGGCTCCCGATTCAACGCCCAGGAGCATCGACTCCATTGACCTGGCCAGGCTGGCGAAGAGCCGCGGCATGCGCGCGATTGTCCTGAAGAACCACTACGAGTCCACGGCTTCGGTCGCCTACCTGGTCCATAAGGAGGTTCCCGGGATTCTGGTGTTCGGCGGAATCGACCTGAATCTGACAGTGGGTGGCATGAATCCGACCTCGGTTGAAAAGATGGCTCTTACTACGGGCCATCTGGGGAGATTCGTCTGGATGGCAACGTTCGACACCCGCGCCTCAGTCCTGGCATCGCATGTGGACCGTCCCTATGTAGCTGTTTCAAAGGACGGCGTGCTTCTGCCTGAGACTAAGGCGGTGATCGCGATGATCGCCAAGTACAACCTGGTGATGGCAACCGGCCACAACTCGGCCGAGGACGACCTGTTACTCATCCGCGAGGCGCGCAGGCAGGGAGTCACGCACATTGTGGTCACTCATCCCATCACGTCGCCGATAAATATGACGATCCCTCAGATGCAGGAGGCTGCAGGCATGGGGGCCTATATTGAATTTGTCTATAACGCACTAACGGAAGGTTCGAAGGACTATACCTTTGCGAATTATGCGAAGGCTATTCGTGCCGTCGGCGTGGAGCATTGCATTCTGTCCTCCGACATGGGACAACCCTCCAACCCCCTGCATCCTGACGGATTGGTGTTGTTGTTTGATGGCCTGAAGAAAGAAGGCCTATCGCAGGGAGATATTGACCAGATGTCCAAAGTGAACCCAGCGCGTGTTCTAAGTCTGCCCTAGTCAGAAAATGCAGCGATAGTTCTATAAATTCATAACTAAATCACTGCAATTAGCAGGTTATTAAATGGTATTTATGAGGAACATTTTCATGCTTTCTAGGATCATTGTTTTTCTGGGTCTGGCGGTATTACCGGGGGTTGCTGCTGCACAGGCAGACTATGTGGTCTGGCCCAAGGGAACCGTCCCCGCCGGTTCGCCCGCGAAGATTCAATTCGGTAACCACGGATGGGCGATTGTGCACCGGGAGAAGAGTGGAGTCGTTGAGTCCCACGATACCCGGGCCATCGTGATGATTGTGCAAAGCGGGGAGGCAACGCTGGTAGTTGGGAAGGATGTGGTGGATGCGAAGATAGTCTCGCCGGGAGAGACCCACGGCACGTCTATCAGAAATGGCGTCGAGACGAAGCTCTCTGCCGGGGACATCATTAACATGCCGGCAGGTCTGCCGCATCAGTTCCTGCTTGAGCCAGGGCAACAGATTACCTATATAGATGTAGTCATAAGCACGCCATAGCGTGCTGCCAGCTGCATTTGCGGATGATACCCAGTTACAAGTTGTGAATGCCATAAGGATCAGAGAGGGATGCATGAAAATCAGGGGCACCATACTTAGTTGGATAGTCTTCACGAGCCTGGGCGCTGCCCAGGCGCTCAACTGCAACCTTCAGAATTACAAGAGTGTTGATGGCATTCAGGTTGTGGCTGACCAGAGATCCGTAGAGTTGACCTGGAGAGGAGAGGCGAATGCAGAACTCCGCGCCTCGTTTGGCCTCCGTGATGGACAGCCAGTGGTGCAGGAGCTTTCAGCGCGCAAGGGCGACGGCCAGTGGATCGTGCTAGGCAAAGATCTGACCCCGCAATTTGAGGTTACTAGCGGCCGACGGCGCATCTCTGAGACGGAGTTGAATATTCTGAAGCGGAACAACATGGACACACCAGAGAACGAGGAGATGTACAAGTGGTTTGTCTTCTGGGATGCTCCCCTGATGGTCCCCGGCACGGAGAGCCATTATCTGGTGGGCGGACCGCGCGATCCCAATGAAGTTAAGCGTGCCGCCGTAAGTTACAAGTCTGACACCTGCCGGGTCGCTACGGATGGCGACCGGGTAAGCGTTACTTTCAACGGCCTGACACTGGGAATCTTCGCCGGCGACCTGCAGTTCACCGTGTACAAGGGATCAAATCTCTTGAGGCAGGAGGCGCTGGCTAAGACCGACGCTCCCTCTGTGGCTTACATCTATAAGGCCGGACTGAAGGGCTTCCATATTGCGGACGACACTCAGTTGACGTGGCGCGATACATCTCAGGTATGGCAGCAGCAGCATTTTGGGGGAGCGGTGAACCAAACGCCGGTCAATCTGCGCGCGCGCAACCGGCTGGAGGTGCTTGAAGTTGGCGCCGGTACGGCGAACCCGGGTTCGCTGGCCATTTTCCCTCCGCCGCATAAATTCTTTTTCGCTCGCGAAAACGAGGTCAACCTGGGCTATGTCTACTACCGCAAGGATGACGACCAATCATTCTCCCTGGGAGTGATGCAGCCGGAGCGGGGAGAAGGATATGCTCCGTGGGGAGTCTCGGACGAGGTGTGGCGCCATCGTGTGGAGGTTGCGCGCTCGCAGGTCTACAACTACGCGCTCTACAATGCGCCTCCCGGAACGGTCCAGCGGATGGCGGTCTACTACTATCTCAGTCCGGACAGTGACCACCCGACTCAAAAAGCAGTGATGGCCTATACGCACGACGACGCCTTCAAACCTGTCGACGGATTTAAGACCTTTACCGGACATTTCCATCTGGAACTCAACGAGATGGCGCGCGACCGCGGGACCGTCGATTTCAATCCGACGTGGGTCCCCGTGTTTAAGGGTCTGGGGATCAATGTCGTCTATATGGGCGACTTCCACGATGACTCGGACGGGAACGATCCCGGGCCCAAGAGGCTACCGGAGCAGAAGATCTACTTCGATGCGACGGCACATCTCTCCGACAAGAACTTTCTCGTGATTCCTGCGGAAGAAGCTAATGCGTTCATCGGCGGACATACCTATATCATGTTGCCGAAGCCGGTCTATTTCACGCATTCGCAGCCGCAGCGCCCTGCCAACCAATCCTTTGAGGAGAATGACCCAACCTACGGTCACGTCTATCACCTGGGCTCAGCGGCGGATGTTCTGAAGATGGTGACCCAGGAGGGTGGAATCATGTGGGCTGCGCATCCTCACACCAAGAGCACAGCTCTCTTTCCTGATCTCTACAAGGACCAACCATACTTCCAGAGTGATCGATTTATCGGCGGCTCGTGGGAGTCGCTGCCTGTGGACCTTTCGCAGAAGCGGCTCTGCGAGGTGCGCTGCTTCGGCATCAACGACGACATGAGTAACTGGGCTCCCAAGCCAAAGTTCATGATTGCGGAGGGCGACACCTATATGAAGGTCCCCGCAGATGACAGCTACTCGAGCCTAACCATCAATTACCTGAAGCTCGACAAGGTGCCTGCTTACAACGAGAGTTGGGCGCCGATCGTCGATGGCATTCACGCAGGGAACTTCTTTGGAACCACGGGCGAGATTCTCTTCCACAACTGGGGCATCGAAGGTTCCGGCTCAAAGAGCGTCTATACCGCGAGTATCGAGTACACCTTCCCGCTCGATTTTGCGGAACTGGTATGGAGCGATGGGACGAAAGTCGATCGCCAGATTATCAACCTGACGGATACGACGCCGTTTGGCACGAAGAACTTCAGAATCCCATTCGATGCCACCGGCAAGAAGTGGGTCCGCTTCGCAGTCTGGGACTCCGCAGGCAATGGCGCATGGCTCCAGCCTGTAACGCCTAACTGATCGTTCGGCGCGTGGGAACACATGCAGTTGAAGGCATCAGCTTGAAAAAGAAATGGCGGAGGGAGAGGGATTCGAACCCCCGGGACCCTTTCAGGTCCGCCGGTTTTCAAGACCGGAGCTTTCAACCACTCAGCCATCCCTCCGCAGGGTGTGAGCGTGCCTATCGCACAAGGATACCAGCGTGATGATAGCGAATGTTCTGTGCGCGGCTAGTGAAGCTGGACCAGGCCTTCACTGCCGTGGCCCGCGCCGCCGGGGGTGATGCTGGAGGTCTGCGGGGCGCGCCAGTGGTCGATGTAGCTGACCTGGTGGACGCAACTGATGGTGCAGTTGGGCGCGCAGGACTTCTCGGTGAGGAACTCGCGCTCGACGATCGCCTTGGTGTACTCGGCGATGGGAATGCCGGGATAGCCGCGCTGCTGCGAGCAGTAGCTGACGATGCCGTTCTCGTCGACGTACAAGTAGCGTGAGCCGGCACGGCAGCGCCAGTCGTTGGGCTGGCCGTTGGCGATGGCCTCCTGAAAGTGGTTGAAGCGCGAGTAGCTGCGGCGGGTGAGGCGGCGGACCTCATCCCATACGGCGCGCTCGCGCTCGTTCAGGGGCTTGAGCTGGCCGGAGCCATCATGGATGATGCCGATGGTGGAGCTGAAGCCGAGTTCGAGTGCGCGTTTGCTGATGGTGAGCGCGTCTTCGGGGTTGGCGATGCCGCCGCCGACCACCGAGTTGATGTTGACGTGGAAGTCGGCGTGCTCGGCGAGCATCTGCAGCTTCTTGTCGAGCACCTTGAGCGACTTCTTCGAAACGTCGTCGGGCATGACGTTGTCGATAGAGATCTGCATGTGGTCCAGGCCGGCTTTGTTGAGGCGCTCGATGCGGTCGGGCATGAGGAAGTAGCCGTTGGTGATGAGACCGGCGATGGCGCCGGTTTTGCGGATGGCGCGAATCACGTCGTCGAGCTCGGGGTGGAGCAGGGGCTCGCCGCCGGAGATGGTGATGACCGACGTGCCGAGCCGGCCGAGGTGCGCGATGCGGCGCTGCATCTCGGCTATATCCGTTGGGGCGGATGTGTCGTCGAACTCGTTGCAGTAGGTGCAGGCCAGATTACAACGGCGCATGGGCACGATGTGCGCCATGTAGGGGTGCGAGGTGGAGGCCAGCGCCGAGGCGATGGAGCCCAGCTCGCGGGCGTTGCGCGCGGCGGCGATGAGGCGGCGGCGGGCGGTCATCCGGCGTTTGGATGGAGCGGTGCCGGGGTCCGGCTTCTTCGTGACTTGTGCGGGCTGGGTTTCGACATTCATCAATAACCTTTATTCTATCGCGGCGGCGAGTTTAGAGACTCTTGAGGAGGGCGGATGGAAGCCATCGAAATACGGGACGGCTGCACTCTGATGAGTGTTTGGGACATGCCGACGGCGGTGAAGTTTTATCGCGAGTTGCTGGGATTTGAGATTACGCAGCGTTCTCCGACGTACGCAACGGAAGATGGCGAAGATCTATTCCACTGGTGCATGATGCGGAGCGGCGATGCGTGGATCATGCTGAACACGGAGTATGACGAAGGCAAGCGTCCAACCGAGCGGCCAGCCAAAGGTGACGAGCGGTTCGGGACCTGGTTTTACTACGGCTGCCCAAATGTGGACGCTGCTTACGCGAAGTTGCAGGCTGCGGGCGTCGTGTGCAAACCGCCTAGCTTTACGAAGTACGGTGGAAAGTTTGGTTTCCGGACGCTGTCGTTGCGCGATCCGGACGGGCATGGGATTACGCTGCAGTGGCCGGTGGAGTCTGCCGAGTAAACTTGGTTGAGGAGAAATGACCATGCCGCGCGAGATTGACTGGACCGACACGCTGGAGATCGGGATTCAACTGCAGGAGATGTTTCCGGACACCGACCCGTACTCGGTGCGGTTTACCGACCTGCACAAGTGGGTGACGCAACTGCCGGGGTTTGTGGGCGACCCGGC
>Ga0302157_10005822_pt1 | contig 12932 bp, 8 predicted proteins | sample I_Bog_N3_3_FD_193502 | JGI IMG/M metagenome (GOLD analysis project Ga0302157, IMG submission 193502) | Peat permafrost microbial communities from Stordalen Mire near Abisko, Sweden - I_Bog_N3_3 | ecosystem: Environmental > Terrestrial > Soil > Wetlands > Peat | place: Sweden: Abisko, Stordalen...
TGAGGGCGCCGTGTTCGCCTAACATTGACGGAACGTTCCGCCTACCAGCGCAATGGCGCCGCCGGATCTGGGACAGCCCCAAAACTTTTGCCAATGCTGTCGAGGACTTGCCAGCGAGTCCGCGACAGCATTGGCAAAAGTTTTTTGCTTCTTTTTTTCAAAAAAGAACGCTTCCTTTTCTGTTAAGCACTTTGCTGAACAACGCAATCTGTCCCGCGGTAGTCGCCTCCCACCCGAACCCTGCCGCATAAGCCGCCGTCGCCGCCCGATCCGGCATTATCTTACGCACTGCATCGGCAATCGACTCCGGTGTTCTGGCCGCGGCGATCGTTCCGGCGGCGTCGGTTTGCACCACCTCGCCATTGCCCGCAATCGGGCTGGCCACCACGGGCGTGCCGCACGCCATCGATTCCAGCAGCACATTCGCCCAGCCCTCGCGCGCGCTGGACAGCACCGAGATATCGGCCGCGCCGTACAATGTAGGCAATTCCGCGTGCGGACGGGCGCCGAGCAGCACCACGCGGTCCGCCACGCCCAACCGCGCCGCCAGCGCCGACAGTGCCGCATGCTCCGGCCCTTCGCCGGCGATGAGCAGCCGCCAGTCGGGCAGATGCACCAGGGCCCCGATCGTCAGATCGTGGCCCTTGCGCGGAATCAGGCCCCCCACCGAGAGCAGCGTCGTCCCGGTCAGGCCGAGCGCCTTGCGCGCGGCGGCGCGTGCCGCCTCGTCCGGCGGCCGGAACAGCGACAGGTCCACACCGTTGCGCAGCACGGTGATGCGGTCCGCCGGCACGCCGAGGCCGGCCAGCGCATCACGCAACCCGGCGCTGACGGTGATCAGCGCGTCGGCGGCCAGCGCCGCGCGCCTGATGAGCCAGCGCGGCACGGCGTGACCGGGAAATTGCGTCACATCCGAACCGCGCGCGGTGAGCACCACCGGCAGGCCGAAGCGCCGCCCCAGCCACACCGCCGCCACGCCGTCGGGGTAGAGATAATGCGCGTCGATCAGGTCGAACGCCTGGCCCTGCGCCAGCAGGCGGGCCAGGGCCTGGCTGGCAGCCGCGAACAGCAGCGCGGGCGCTACCGCCATGCCGATTTTCGGAATGGCCAGAAACCTGGGGTGGTGCACGGTTATGCCGGCGCGCTGTTCCAGCACGGGTGCGGCGGCATGCCGCGCCCAGGCGCCGAAGCGCTTGTCGCGGCTGGGGAACCACGGCACCGGCGCCATCACCACGGCGCTTGCCGCGCCGCTCGCCACCAAATGGCGCAAACGGTTTTCCACGAAGATGCCGTGATTTGGCGCGGCCGCGTTGGGGTAGAGCGTGGAGAACGTCAGCAGGCGGATACGACCTGAAGAAAGCACTGGGTGGGGCGCGCCGCCCCCCCCAGACCCCCCGTCACTCATATCGACAACCTTCCGGCTACGGGCTGACCTTGGCTTGCAGGGCCAGCGCGTCCTTGCGCTCGTCGAACGGTGTGTTGCTGGACAGCGACTTGTCCACGGCGGCCTTGGCATCGGACTTCCGGCCGGCGTCGTACAGCGCCGCGGCGTAATGATACAGGATCGACGGCGTCGGCCGCACCGCGGCGGATTGCTCCAGCAGCGTCACCGCCTCGCTGGCCTGGCCAAGCCGGTCGATCGTCCAGCCCAGCGTGTCCTGCGTTTCCGGCCCGGGGGCGAGATAGAACGCCCGCATGGCGTAGGTCTTCGCCGCCGCCATGTCGCCGTGCTGCAAACGCACCCAGGCCAGGTTGTTCAGCGCTGGCGCGTTGTTCGGGCGCAGTTTCAGGATACGATCCAGCAACGGGCCGGCATCGCCCAGCCGGTGATCGAGAATCGCGATCGACGAGAGCACTTCCAGCGCCGCTACATCGTCCGGGTGCTGCGCCAGCCACGCTTCCAGCAGCGCCCGCGCCTCCGGCAACCTGCCAACCTTGGCCAGCGCACCGGCGGCGGACACCGCCAGATCCGACGACGGCGCCTGTTTGAACGCCGTCAGAAAGGCATCGGCGGCGCCCTTCTGATCGCCATTGGCCGCCAGCGCGTTGCCGGCCAGCAGCAACGCGCCCGGCATGTTGCTGGCGTCGTTTTGTAACGCAGCCGCTTCGGCCAGCGCCGCCTTGATGCCGTTCTGTTTCAGCTCCAGTGCCACCAGGCCCTGCAACAATTGCTGATTGCCGGGCAGTGCCGCCAATCCGGCCTGCAGCGTGCCGCGCGCCGCATCCATGTTCTTCTGCTGTACATATAACTGCACCAGCATGAACCTGGCCCGCACGTCCTTCGGCGCCGCGGCGATGGCGTTCTGCAGCACTGTCGCGGCGTCGTCCGGGCGATTCATTTGAATCAGCGCGCTGGCCCGCACCAGGGCCAGCGTGCCATTGGCGCTGCCCTCCACCCGGTCGAGCAGCGACAGCGCCTGGTCCGGCTGTTTGTTGCTTAAATACAACGAAGCCAGCAATTCGGTGATATCGACATCCGACGGGCTGGCGGCATGCGCGCCTTCCGCCGCCGTGATGGCGGCCTTCTTGTTGCCGGCCGCCATCAGCGACTTCACCTGCAGGCGCAGGCCAACCTTGTCGGTGGGATGCAGCGCCATCCAGCCGCTCAGCCGGTCCTCCGCCGTCTGCGCGTCGCCCAGGCGCCCTTCCACCTGGATCAGGCCGAACGTCGCGTCGCGGCTGGTGGGAAAGCGCTTCAGTACATCCGCGTACAGCGCCTTGGCGCCGAGCAGGTCGACCCGCGCCACCTTCGCCTGGGCATCCAGCACGCCCACCAGTTCGGTGTTGCCGACAGCCTTGCGCAGCGTCTCGATCGTGGCCTGCGCCTGGTCCAACTCGCCCTGCGCCAGCAGGGTCTGCACCAGCGTCATTGCCGCCAGCGGCTGGTCCGGCGTGGTTTCGAGCGACCGCTCTAGATCCGCCTTGCCGGCCGCGACATCGCCCATGCCGAGTTTGGCCGCGGCCAGACGGTTCAGCACCTCGGTATTTTTTGGCTCCATGGCCGAGGCCTGGGCCAGGTTTGCCTCGGCGCCCTTGATGTTGCCCTGCATGGCCTGCGCGCGCGCCAGCAGATCCAGCGTGTCGGCATCCGGCGCGCCGCGCGCCTGCAGCGATTTGAGCACCTCCAGCGCGTCGTTCGGCCGGTGCAGCGCCAGTTCCGAGAAGGCCAGGAGTTTCTGGCCGGCCAGGTCGTTCGGGTAGCGCGCGGCGTATTTCGCCGCCGCTTCCTGCGCCTGCGCCGGCTGGTTGCGGCCCAGCTTGGTCACCGCCAGGAAGTAGTCGCCCTGCGGCAATTCATCGATGATCGAGGAAATCGCCTGCAACGCCGTGTCGGCCGCCTGAAAGTCGCGCTGCCGTACCCCAAGTACCACACGCAGGTAATTGGCGCCGACATCGCGCGGCGCGCGTTTCAGCACGCCATCGACGATCGTCGCGGCCTCGACATCCTTGTGCTGCGCGGCCAATGCGCGGGCCAGCGCCATCTGCGCATCGAGGCGGTTCGGGTTGATACCCAGCACCTTGCGCGCCAGCCCTTCGGCGACAATCGGCTGATTGGCATGCATGGCCAGTTCGGCTTTGAGCAGCAACGCCTCGGAGCGCTTGGGATCGCGCGCCAAAGCCTGGTCAACGAGCGCGGTGGCGCCTTTGATGTCGTTCCCGCCAAGGTCCACGCGCGCGGCGACCATCAGCGCGTCCGGGCTGTCGGGCGCCGCGGCGATCCCGGCCTGGGCCGACTGCTTGGCTTCCTCCAGCTTGTGCAACCCCAGATAGGCGCTGGCGCGCACGGCCTGCACCTGGGCCTCGGCGCCTTTCGGCGCGGTCTCCACGGTGAAATCGTTCAGCGCTTCATCGTATTTATGCTGCCGCAAATAGGCTTCACCGAGCGGCAGCACCACCGCGGCGGGGTCGTAATGGCCGGCGATGGCCTGGCGCAACGCGCGCTCGGCGGCCAGCGGATTGTCCTCGCCGAGGTAGATCAGCCCGAGATTGAAGCTCGCCTTGGCGTCACCGGGATGGCTGCGCAGAAAGGTGTCGAGATCCAGCTCCGCGCCATGCACGTCGCCCCGCGCGAAACGCCGCTGCGCATCCTGGACCAGATTGCCGTGGTGCAGGTAATGATAGGCAACGGCGCCACCCCCGAGCAATACGATAGCAGGCAGGCCCAGCAACAATAACCGGCGCATTAAAGACACCCTTCTCATCAGGAACGTTCCAGCCCACGACCCGGCGCACGCCAAGCGGACGCGCGGAACCGCCGTTCGGCGCCGTCAAAGCACGTTGGCGTAAGCGGCGGAAGTGACAATGGCGACATGAGCAGTGCAACCGTACCGCGAAACTTTAGGCTCATTTCATTCATCTTACCGCCCAACCGTCTCAAAAAACTGTCTTGCCGTGCGGCGTGCGAGCCTTTAGGTGCAGTCCCTCACCGTCCGCCCCGGCGCGGACCCGTTCGAAAGGCGTGTAGCTCAGTGGCAGAGCGCTGCTATTACCCAGCAGAAGCCGGGGGTTCGACTCCTTCCGCGCCTACCAGTCCCGGTTCGATCCTGGCCGGCGGCGCGGTGCGGCGCGCGGTGTTGACCGCGATCCTCCTGGCACCGGTCCTGGCCGCCTGCGGTCATCATCAACAGGTCGCCGCGGCGCCGCAGCCGGCGCCCGACACCAGCGACTACATCATCGGCCCGGGCGATAGCCTGTCGATCTTCGTTTACCAGGCGCCGACCCTGTCGGTCACCGCGCTGCCGGTGCGCCCCGATGGCCGCATTTCGGTACCCCTGGTGCCGGACCTGGTCGCCGCCGGCAAGACGCCCAGCGAATTGCAGCACGACATCGAGGAGCGGCTGAAAAAATACGTGCAGCAGCCCAACGTCACGGTCATGCCGCAATCGTTCCAGGGGCCGCCGGACCGGCAGGTGCGCGTGATCGGCGAGGCGGTCGATCCGATGGCGATTCCGTATCGCGCCGACCTGACCCTGCTGGACGTGATGATCGACACCAAGGGTTTGACGAAATTCGCCGCCGGCAACAGCGCCAAGATCCTGCGCCGCACCAACGGCAAGCAACAGGTGATTAACGTTCACCTGTCAGACCTGATTAAGGACGGCGACATTAGCGAGAACGTCACCATGCAGCCCGGCGATACGCTGATCATTCCGCAAAGCTGGTTCTAGGGATCGCCGATGGAAACGTTGCGCGAGCTTGCTGGCCGGTACGGCGGACTCGCTTGGCGCCGCCGATGGTGGGCGGTGCTGGCGGCGTGGATCATCTGCATCGCCGGCTGGGTTGGCATCGCCACGATGCCCGACCAGTTCGAGGCCAATGCGCGTGTTTATATCGACGCCGACGCGTTCCTGACGCCGCTGCTGAAGGGCATCGCGGTGGAAAGTTCGCTGCAGGACGAGTTGGACCTGTTGCAGCACATGCTGCTGTCGCGGCCCAACCTCGAGCGCATCATCCAGAAAACCGATCTGCAGCTGGACGCCACCACGCCGACCGATACCGAGCGCATGGTGGACAAGCTGGCCGATCGCATCCGGGTGGTCGCACAGACACGCAACATCTTTTCGATCACCTACCGCAACACCAGCCGGCAGTTGGCCAGCGACGTGGTGCAGGCGATGCTGGCCAGCTTCATCGAGAACAAGGCCGGCGACAACCGCGACGAGATCGACCGCGCTTCGACCTTCATCGACAGCCAGATCACGATTTACGAACAGCAGCTGCGCACGGCCGAGGCCAAGCGCGCCGCGTTCAAGCGAAAATATGTCGATTTGCTGCCCGGCGATTCCGGCCTGAACCGGCTCGAAGTCGCGCGATCCCAGGTGGAGACGCTGCAGGGCCAGCTGGCCGATGCCCAGGCGCGGCGGACCCTGCTGGCCAACGAACTGCAGCAGACGCAGGCGACGATCGGGTCGGACGGAACGCCCGGCGATTCGCATGCCTTGCTGCGTGCGGCCGAGGACAGATTGCGTGAGCTCAAGCAGGTCTATACCGACGCCTATCCTGAGGTGGTGACGCAGCAGCATCTTGTTGATACGCTGCGCAGCGCCCCCGCACAGCCTGCCCCGGCGGCAACGGGTGGCGACCACTACCGCCCCACGTCAAACCCGGTCTACGAGCAATTCAGGTTGCAATTGGTGGAAACCGACTCGCAAATCCAAAGCCTGAAGCGCCAGATCGGCGACGCACAGAGCCAGAGCCAGCGCCTGGAAGGTATCGCCAAGGGCGTGCCCGAGCTGGAAGCGGAGTACACCAACCTGAACCGCGACTACGACGTGGTGCGGCGTAATTACGACGAGTTGGTGTCCCGGCGCGAAGGCATGCGCATTTCCGACGCCGCGCAAAAGAAGGCCAGCAACATCAAGTTGGTGATCATCGACCCCCCCTCGGTGCCGCGGGTGCCGGTGGCGCCGAACCGCACGTTGCTGGCGATCGGCGTATTGATCGGCGGTATCGGCGCCGGCATCGGCGTGGTGGCGGCGATGATCGCGCTGGACCAATCCTTTCACAGCCTGATCGAACTGCGCGGCATGAGCCTGCCGGTGATCGGCAGCGTATCGCTGGCCCTGCTGCCGCCCACCGCGATGCAGCGCCTGCGGCAACTGACCATGTTCAGCCTGGCGACTGGATTGCTTTTCGTGGCGCTTGGTGGCGTGCTGCTGCACTTCTCCAGGCCAATCTGATGGATACCGTGCCACCACCCGAACGCGCCATGCCGATGGCGAGGCCCGCGCCACGCACCATCGCGCAGTTGGCGCAGGCCGGGCTGATCATCGAGGATGAAGGCCGCACCCGGCTTGGCGACGAGTTCCGCATTTGCGCCAGCCGCCTGCACAGCACGATCAAGGCCAGTATCCTGTCCGGCGAGCGCAACGGCAACATGTTGCTGATCACCAGCACCAAGCCGGCCGAGGGCAAGAGCTTTTCAGCGCTGAACCTGGCGGCCGCCCTGGCGCAAACCGCGCAGCGCCCGGTGGTGCTGGTGGACGCCGATCTCAAGCCGGGCTCGCTCAGCGAACTCGTGGGCCTCAAGCGCCAGCCCGGCCTGTTCGACATGGTGTCGGACACCTCGATCCGGCCGGGCGAACTCGTGGTGGCCACGCCGCTGCCGGGCCTGTCGATCATTCCGATCGGCATGCCGGCGATGCAGACCGATCTCGATCACCGCCGCCGGCCGCTGGTCGAGGTGGTGGACGCGCTCTCCGCCGCGCTGCCGGATTGCACGCTGGTGCTGGATACCGGGCCGCTGCTGTCCACCAGCGACCCCAGCGTGCTGGCGCCCGCCGTAGCGCAAATCGTCATGGTCGTGGAATCCGGCCGCACCCAGAAACCGGAGCTGGAAGCGGCCCTGGACCTGATCCGAGGCGCGCCGAAAGTGCTGCTGATGCTGAACAAGGTAGCCGGCCGCCAACGCTCGTCGTTCGGCGCCTACAGCTACTACGGCGATTACTACGCGCGCCCGAACGCGCCCCCGCCGGCACACCCCACCACGCAGGGCTGAGATGGTCCCGGGGGCGGTGACACGGCCAGGGGCTTGGCTCCTGGACCAAGCCGAGGTCCCGCAAGCGCGGGCTGCCGCGCCCTCCACCCGTTCGAAGCTGCCGGGGCTGCTGAGCCTCGGACTTGGCGTTGGGGTGGGCCTGGGCGCCCTGGCCACGCCCGCGCTGGGGCAAACCGTATCGCCGGCCGATAGCAGCCTCGGCCCGCCCGCGCTGCAGGGCCCCAGCGCCACGCTGCTGCCGCCACTGGGTGCCGACCCCGGCGACCAGAACCTGCGGACCAATTTGCTGAACAGCTTCGGCCAAACGCCGCCGCCCCCGCCGGGCCAGCAGGCGGCCGGCCCCGCCTGGCAGTTCACGCCGCTGCTGACCGTCTCCGAGCAATATACCGACAACGCCAACGTGGCGTCCGGCGCCGGTTATAGCGGGCATCAGGGTTCGCCAACCGATTTCATTACGATGATCCAGCCCAGCATTACGCTGGCGGAAAATGGCGACCGGTTGCGGGTCAACCTGAACTACGCGCCGACCGGCGAGATCTACGCCGAGAATTCGAGCTTTTCGCAGGTGCGGGAACAGTTTTCCGGCGACACGCTGGCCACTGTCCTGAACGATCTGCTGTATTTCGACCTGCGCGGAAATATCTTCCAGCAACCGATTTTCGGCGGCCTGGCGCCGGTCGGTTCGGTGGCGGTTTCACCGGACCAGAGCGAGACGGTCAGTTCGGTCTCGGCCAGCCCCTATTTCGCGCGCACTTTCGGCGGCCTCGGCTCGCTGAATGCCGGAGTCGGCTATATTTATACCGCGACCGATGCGCCGAGCTATCTGAACCAGACGATCCCGAACCCGTTGCTGCCGTACAATTACGGCAGTTCGTGGCTGGCCACCAAGCGCCTGTTCGCCAGCTTCACGAGCGGCGAGGATTACGGGCGGTTTCAGGATTCGCTCAGCAGCGACAACAATTTTTACGATGGCACCGGGTCGCTGCGGAATGGCCAGCGTGTGTTGTTGACTAACGACCTGAGCTACGCGGTGGACCGCTTCGTCTCGGCGCTTGGCGAAATCGGCTATGAAAACCTGGATTATCCGAATTCGGGCTTCAGCTATGTCGGCGGTGTGTGGGCCGCCGGCGCGCGCCTGACACCCAATGCGAACAGCACGCTCACCGTCGAATGGCGGTATGTGGACGGGGCGGGCGCGCCCTACGTTTACGGCTCCTGGCAAATCTCGCCGCGCATCCGCGCCTATGGCGGTTACTCCGAAGGCATCAGCGACTTCGACCAGGACCAGCAGAACACCCTGCTCTCCGGCCAGGCCACCGCCAGCGGCGCCGCCGCGTCCGCGCTGATCGCGGCGCCGTTGCTGAACTCGGGCGGCTATGCCGGAGGCAACCAGTCGCTCAGCCGCATCAACCGGCTCAACGCCAATGCCGCCTACATCGCGGATCGCGATGTGATCAGCGCGACGTTAAGCTGGCAACGCAGTTCGATCCTCGGCACGCCGCTCGGTTTGCCGGCCTCGGAACTGGAGGCGCTGGGTATTAACCCAGCCGTATTGCCGTATTTGATAAAATACGGCGTCTCGCCCTATCTGCCGCCGGCGACACAGGCCATCCTGAATCAGATCATTCAGTTTGCGCAAATAACCGGCGAAACCAGCGAAACCATCACCGGCGGCGTGACGTGGCAGCACAATTTGCAGCCGGATCTCAGCGCCGATACCTATCTGGGTTATTCGGCAACCCAGCAGGCGCAAACCATTACAAGCCGGACGTCATCGATCCAGTTCACCGCCGGCATCACCAAGACCTTCAACGACAAGCTTAGCGCGCGGCTGGCCTATGCCGGCTCGTTTGTTATCAGCAACAACAACAGCAACGGCTATGACGGCTACAACCTAAATAACGATACCGTCACGCTCAGCCTGACCAAGCGATTCTGAGCCGGCGATGTCCGCCGCAAGCCGCACCGTCAATGCGATGACCGTTGACGTCGAGGATTGGTTTCAGGTGCAGGCGTTCGCCGGCACCATCGACCGCGCCGATTGGGACGGGCTGGAGCGCCGCGTGGACCGCAACACGTCGCGCATCCTGGATATGTTCGCCCAAGCCGGCGTGCGCGCCACGTTCTTCACGCTGGGCTGGGTGGCCGAGCGGCATCCGGCGCTGGTGCGGCGCATCGTGGCCGAGGGCCATGAATTGGCCAGCCATGGGTATTTTCACCGCCTGGCGCACGAACAGACGCCAGCCGATTTCGCGCGCGATGTCGGCGATGCGCGGAAGTTGCTGGAAGATACCGGCGGCGTGCGCGTGCAGGGCTACCGGGCGCCGACATTTTCGATCAACACGCGCAACCCCTGGGCGTTCGAAACGCTAACGGAGCAGGGCTATCGCTACAGCTCCAGTATCTATCCGATCCGCCACGATCTGTACGGCATGCCACAGGCGCCACGCTTCCCATACCACCCGGAGGGCGGCGCGCTGCTGGAAATTCCAATGACGACCGTGCGGCTGGGCGGCCGTAACCTGCCGTGCGCCGGCGGCGGCTATTTCCGGCTGCTGCCGTACGAAATCTTCCGCGCTGGGCTGCGGCGTTTCAATCGCGCCGATCATGCGCCGGGGATTTTCTATACCCATCCCTGGGAAATCGACGCCGGCCAGCCGCGCGTGGAGGCGGCGCCGCGCATGGCGAAATTCCGGCATTATTTGAATTTGGACCAGATGCCGAACCGGATGCATCGGCTGTTGCGCGATTTTGCCTGGGGGCGGGTGGATCAGGTTTTTGCTGACGCGCTGGGCTGAAATGTTTGCTCCAGAAAAAATAGGGCCAGGGCTTTGCCCTGGACCCGCTGGGGCCTCGAGGCCCCAGACCCCCACTCATTGGCCGCCGCACCACGTAATGGAGTCTGGGGACTTGTCCACGTCGTGCGCGGCACGCTCTCGCGTGATGGGTCCAGGGCAGAGCCCTGGCCTTTGCTCATGAAAATATCCCCCCTCGGCCCAGACGCCACCGCCTGGGACCGCTACGTCACCGCCCACCCCCAGGCCACCTTCTTCCACCAATCCGCCTGGCGCACCGTCATCGCCCAGGCCTTCAACCATACGCCGCATTATTTGGTGGCCGAGCAGGACGGCGACATTACCGGCGTGTTGCCGCTCGCCCAGGTCAAAACCCGGTTGTTCGGCCACACCCTGATCAGCCTGCCATTCTGCGTCTATGGCGGCATGCTCGCTAACGATGCCGAAACGGCTGCGGCACTCGCCGCCGAAGCCGCCGCACTTGGCCGCAAACTCGGCGCGGCCGCCACCGAAATGCGTTTCCTCGATGAGCCGCTGGAAGGTTTTCTCGGCCCAAATTGGCAGCGCCGTGACGCGCTCTACGTCACCTTCCGCCGCGCCATAACCGGTGACGACGACGCTAACATGAAAGCCATTCCGCGCAAGCAACGCGCCATGGTGCGCAAGGGCATCGATCGCGGGCTGGTAGCCACTATTTCGCGCGACACGGATGGCCTGCACCGCATTTACGCCGAAAGCGTGCGCAACCTCGGCACGCCGGTCTTCGCGCGCCGCTATTTCCGGCTGCTGGCGGAGATTTTCGGCCAGGCGATGGACGTGGTGACGATCGCCGACGCCGGCGCCCCAGTGGCCGCGGTGATGAATTTCTACTGGCGCGACGAAGTGCTGCCCTATTACGGCGGCGGCACCGCGGCCGCGCGTGGCGGTTACGCCAACGATTTCATGTACTGGTCAACCATGCGGCTGGCCGCCGCGCGCGGCGCGCGGATGTTCGATTTCGGCCGCAGCAAGGCAGGCACCGGCGCCTTCGCATTCAAAAAGAACTGGGGTTTTTCGCCGACGCCGCTACCCTATTTCCTCAACCTGACGCCGGGGCATAAGATTCCCGAAAACAATCCGCTGAACCCGAAATATCGCCTGATGATCGCGGCCTGGCAGCGCCTGCCGCTGCCCGTGGCCAACGTGATCGGGCCGTACCTGGTGCGGGGCGTGGGCTGATGCCGGGGCCGGTGCCAACCCTGGCGCGCGTGTTCGGCCCCGTGGCGCCCGCGCTGGCGCTCGGCGTGCTGGCGCTGGCCCTGCTGTTCCACCAGGAAGCCGCCGCGGCGATCCATATCTGGAATACATCGACGGCGTACGGCCATTGCTGGCTGGTGCTGCCGCTGGCGCTGTGGCTGCTGTGGGAGCGGCGGGGCGAGGCGCAGGCCGTGCCCTTGGCGCCGCAACGTGTCCTGGCGTTGCTGGTGCTTCCACTGGCGGCCGCTTGGCTGGTGGCCAACCTGCTCGGCATCATGGAAGGGCGGCAACTGGCTGCCATCGGCTGCGTGGAAGTACTGCTGCTGTGCGTACTGGGGTGGAAACTCTGGTGGGCCCTGTCGCCGGCGTTCCTGTATCTGTTTTTCCTGGTGCCGTTCGGCGCCTTCATTACGCCGCATTTGCAGGATTTCACCGCCGGGTTCGTGGCGCACGGCCTGGACGCGCTGCAAATTCCCAGCCGCGTGACGGAATACAAGATCGAAATTCCCGAAGGCGAATTCTACGTCGCCGAGGCCTGCGCCGGCCTGCGCTTCCTGATCGCCAGCATCGCGTTCGGCGTGCTGTACGCCGTCACGATGTTCGTCTCGCCGTGGCGCCGCGTGGCGTTCATCGCCGCCAGCATGGTGATACCGGTGATCGCCAACGGCTTCCGCGCGTTGGGCATCGTGCTGCTGGGCCACGCGCTGGGCAGTGCCCAGGCGGCCGAGACGGACCACGTGCTGTATGGCTGGATCTTCTTTTCCATCGTCATTCTGCTGCTGGCGCTGGCCGGCATGCCGTTCCGGCAGGACCCGCCAGCACCGCCGCCGCCGCTGGCCCACGCAGCCGCCGGGGTGCGCTTGCCTGCCTTGGCCGCCGCGCTGTCTGTGCTGGTGCTAGCCGCCGCCTTGCCGCTGCTGGCGCCATACATGGACAGCACCGCTTCACCCATGGCCGCCAGATCCGTGCTGATCGTGCCGCACGGCTGCGTGCTGAGCGACGAGCAAAGTACCGGCCCGGTTCTAACGCAGCATTTCCGCTGCGGCGAGACGGTGCTGACCGCGCGCCTGCAGGTACTGCCGCACCGCGCCAATCCTGCCCGCGTGGTCGATGCCGCGCAGGTGCCGGCCGCCACGCTGTTGCTCGATGCCGACATCGACGCCGGCCGGCTGGAGGCGCCAGGCGCCACGCCGCGCATCTGGGCGCTGCGGCGCGACCACCAGCACCCGCGCGCCAGCGCCTCCACGCTGTTCATCGACGGCCAACCGGGCCCGGGTGGCTTGCGGGACCGGTTGCAACTGACGCACGATCTGCTGACCGGTGGCGGGCGCCCCGCGGCCGCGCTGGTGGTGGCCGTCCTGGCCGGCCAGGGCGATCCTGAGCTTGCGCTGAAGGCGTTTCTG
>Ga0302157_10005823_pt1 | contig 12932 bp, 6 predicted proteins | sample I_Bog_N3_3_FD_193502 | JGI IMG/M metagenome (GOLD analysis project Ga0302157, IMG submission 193502) | Peat permafrost microbial communities from Stordalen Mire near Abisko, Sweden - I_Bog_N3_3 | ecosystem: Environmental > Terrestrial > Soil > Wetlands > Peat | place: Sweden: Abisko, Stordalen...
CACCTTCGCCTGGCGGTCTCCTATGCGGGTGGCCGGGTGGCCACCGCCCAAGCGGAGGGGAGCGACAAGCTCTTCGACGACGCCTACACCTGGAACGCCGCCACCCAGACCTCCACCCGCTTGGCCGAGGTCACCACGGCCACCGGTCCGGCCACCGGCGCCTACACCGACCAGTACAAGGGCAACGTGCTGGTGAGCCAGGAGTCCCCCAGCGGCGGCACCACGGCCTACAGCTACGACAACCAGCTCGACCTCACCGAGCTTCAGGACCCACTCGGCCACATTCAGCAGCTGACCTACGACGCTGCCGGCGACCTCATCACCCAGTCGAGCCCCTGGACGACCACCGCCAACAGCGTCACCCGCATGGGTTACGACTCGCTCCACCGGATGACCTCGTCGACCGACCCCAACGGCAACACCACGACCTACACCTACACCGGTACCAACCTCACCAAGGTGACGCCGCCCGGTGCCGCCGGCGGGGCCACCACCTACCTCTACAACTCCCTGGGTGAGCGGACCGAAGCCGACGGACCCACCGGCATCCAGACCTACACCTACGACGCCGCCGGCAACCTGACCGGGTCGAAGCTGCTGAGCCTCACCCGGGCACCGCTCAACGGCCTGGGATCCACCAGTACCCATGACGAGGCCGGCGACGTGCTGACCTCCACCGACGCCCGGGGCAACCTGGCAAGTGGCATCAACAGCACCTACACCACCAGCGGTACCTTCGACGCCGACGGGAACCAGCTGACCACCACCACGCCGGGGCCCCAGACCACCACCACCACCTATACCGCCGCCGGCGACGTGGCGTCGGTGACGGCGGCCAACGGCAGCAAGACCACCTTCGGCTGGAACCAGTCCAACCTCACCTCCACCGCCACCACCTCGGGTGCCACCACCGCCACCGCCTACGACCCGTCGGGCGACCAGCTGTCGGTGACCGACGCCGGCGGGCGCACCACCACCAGTACCTACGACGCCTCCGGACGTCAGCTGACCTCCACCAGCACCGCCAACATCACCACCACCTACACCTACAACGTGGAGGGGGATGTGGTGGCCACCTCCGACACCGCCGGCAACACCGGGAGCTTCACCTACAGCCCGGCCAACCAGAAGCTCAGCTCCACGCTCGACGGGGTCACCACCTCGGTCACCTACGACGGCGCCGGCAACGTGGCCTCTCAGACCGACGGCGCCGGGAACGTCATCACCTACACCTACAACAGCCACGAGAAGTTGGCATCGGTGGCCACCTCGGCGGGGACCACCACCTACGCCTACGACCTGTCCGACAACCTCTCCGCCATTACCGACGGCGACGGTCACACCGTGGCCTACACCCACAACGGTGCCGGCCAGCTGACGGCCATGATCGTGAACGGCCACACCACCAGCTACACCTACGACGTCGACGGCAACCTGACCGGCATCACCGATCCGGACGGCCGGTCCACCAAGTACACCGTCAACGCCCAAGACCTCCGGACCGGCATCAACTACTCGCAGGCCGGCCAGACCACCATCAACATCACCGAGGCGTACAACGCCGCCGGCCAGCGCACCCAGATGACCGACCCGACCACCGGGACCCACACCTACACCTACGACCCCTCCGGAAACCTGACCTCGGCGGCCAACGGCGCCAATAACACCTATAGCTACGACTACTCGACGCCGGGGGTGATGACCGAGACCTACCCCGACGGCACCAAGGTGTCCTACGGCTTCGACGACGCCCACAACGTCATGAGCGTCACAGCCCCGGGGGTCAGCGTCTCCTACCTCCGCAACACCGACCGCCAGGTCACCGGCATCGCCTACTCCAACGGGCTGCTGGAGTCTCAGAGCTACAACCAGGCCGGCCAGGTGGTCAACCAGACCCTGTCGTGCGGCTCCACCGTCTCGGCGGAGAGCGGCACCAGCTACAACGGCGACGGTGCCCCGGTCGACCAGGAGACCACGGTGGGGTCGACCACCTCCCTGACCGGCTACGGCTACGACACCTCGGGCCGGGTCACCGCCCAGGCCACCACCTCCAGCCCGGCCGCCACCGCCACCTCCCCGGGTGCCTGCACGCCGGGGACCCAGTCCACCCCGGGCTCCCCGCAGCAGAACGACGGCTCCGGCGGGACCAGCGATACCACCGCCCCCACCACCGCCAGCAGCCCGGCCACCACGCCGCTGAACGTGCCCAGCGCCGGGACCTCGGCCAACCCCATCACCTACGACGCGGTGGGCAACCGGACCACCGACAACGGCACCACCACCACCTACAACGCCGCCAACGAGGTGGCCACCCAGACCGGGGCCCAGCCGGCCACCTACACCTACGACAACAACGGGGACGTCACCGGCAGGACCATCGGTGGAGTGACCACCACCTACGGCTACAACGCCGCTGATCAGCTGGTGAAGGTGGTGACGGGTGCCACCACGGTGACCTACACCTACGACGGCGACGGCAACCGGGTGAGCCAGACGGTCGCCAACGGGTCGGGGACCACCACCGACGACTACTCGTGGGACCCGAGCGGCAACGTGCCCCTGCTCACCCTGGAGCGCACCCCCTCCAACGGGCTCATCCGGCGGTACGTCTACGGCGTCGGACCGGTGGCCATGCAGACCCCGGCCGGCACCTACTACCTGACCACCGACCCCCAGGGTGACGTGACCGGACTGAGCGACAGCACCGGCGCCATCCTGGAGACCTACGCCTACGATGCCTACGGCAACGTCACCACCACCCAGGTGGGCGCCACCGTCGCCCCGGCCGAGCCGCTGCTGTTCCAGAGCCAGTACCTCGACCCCACCACCGGGCTCTACGACATGCGGGCCCGGAACTACGACCCCACCACCGGTCGGTTCACCCAGCGCGACCCGGTGATGGCCTCGGCCGGCCAACCGCAGCTGTCGCCCTACAGCTTCGCCAACGACGAGCCGACCTCCAGCGGTGACCCCACCGGGCAGGCGTCCTCCACCTTCACCTCGGCGTTCTCCGGCCACTCCACCGAGTCGGCCAACATCGTCACCGACACCGGGTACGGACTGAAGGCGGCCAACCTGGTCATCGTCAAGCCGATCGTGGCCCTGGTCAAGTACGCCTCCAAGGCCGAATCCGCGGCAGTCGCGGTCGGCGACAGTGTCGCCGACGCCGGAGCCGGCATCGAAGCCGACGCCGGGGAAGCCGGCGGGGGAGCCGCCGACGCCGGCGACGCCGGAGCCGACTTCGGCGACGTGGCCGGCAAGGCACTCGGGGTCATCGGTATCGGCCTCGCCTTGTACGTGACGGTCGAGGACTGCGAGCACGGCACCGTCTCCCAGTGCGTGGGCGACACGGTGGGCACCGCCGTCAGCCTGGCCTGCCTGGTCCTCACCGAAGGGGTCGGGGCCGTGGCCTGCGGGTTGGCCGGCGCCGCCCTGGGCTACGTCATCAGTCACTACGGACCGCAGATCGCCGCCGGACTGGAGGTGGCGGGCAAGGCCATCGCCGCCATATCGGTCGAAGCCGGGGAGGCCATCAAGAACGCCGTCAACGAAGCAGGAGCGGCCATCAACGGCTTCGCCCTGGAGGCGGGCACCGTGCTCAACAGTGCCTTCGACACCGCCGGGGCGGCCGTCAACAGCTTCGCCCTGGAAGCCGGGGCGGCCCTCAACAACGCCTTCGACACCGCGGCCGGGGCCATCTCCGACGGGTTCAACAAGGCGGTGTCGGCCATCTCCAGCGGCTTCGACCGCGCGGTGGGCACCCTCGAGCAGGCCGGCTACACCGCCGAGCAGATGGCCCTGTCGCTGAAGAACGACTTCAACGAGGGCCTCAACGCCGTGGTCAACGAGCTGGCCACCCTGGCCTACGACGTCGACGGGGTGGCCAGCGCCCTCGAGGGTGTCTACAACGAGACGGCCCAAGCCGCCGGGGTCCTCCTCAACCAGTTCGAGTACGCCGGCAACCAGATCGCCGACGGGCTGAAGACGGCCTACGCCGAAACGGCAGCCGCCGTGGGGGCCATCCTGCAGAGCCTCAACGAGGACGCCGACCAGATCGCCTCCGCCCTCGACTCCGCCTACCAGGCGACGGCCGCCGAGGTGGCCTCCATCCTCAACACCCTCAACTACGGGGCTGACCTGATCGCCGGGGCGCTCGACTCCGCCTACCAGGCGACGGCCGCCGAGGTGGCGTCCATCCTCAATACCCTGGGTGACACCGCCGACGAGATCGCCGGGGCGCTCGACTCCGCCTACCAGGAGACGGCCGCCGAGGTGGCGTCCATCCTCAACACCCTGGGGGCCACCGCCGACGAGATCGCCGGGGCGCTCGACTCCGCCTACCAGGAGACGGCTGCCGAGGTGGCGTCCATCCTCAACACCCTGGGGGCGGCGGCCAGTGCCATCGCCTCGGCGCTCGACTCCGTGTATGCCGAGACGGATGCCGAGGTGGCGTCCATCCTCAACACCCTGGGCTTCGCCGCCGACACCATCGCCTCCGCCCTGGAAAGCGCCTACAACGACGCGGCGTCGGCGGTGGCCTCGGTCCTGAACGACATCGGCTACACCGCCTCTCAGATCGAGGGGGTGCTGTCCGACGTGTTCAGCGAGACAACCAGCGCCATCGAGAGCGAGCTCAGCAGCCTGGGCTTCAACTCGGCGACCATCGACGCCATCGGCGGTGCCTTCACCAGCTTCGGCGATGCCGTGGCCGGCGGGCTCACGTCGGCCGGGAACGCCATCGTGAGCTTCTTCAAGGGCTGGTAGCCAGGCAGAACCCGCTCCGATTCAGGGGCGGGCGGCAGGGGCGACGATCTCCTCGGCAACCCGGCGGAGGTGGCTGTTGAAGATGGCCCCGAGCACGGCCGGGCCGGGGTGGATGACCCGGCCGGTCGTCGTCTCGACGGCCACCGGGTAGGTCAGGGCGGCGAAGCGTCGCCCGTGATGATGGCCGGCCCAGGCCGCCGCGTCCCCATCGACCTGGTCCATCACCGCCACCGCCACGGCGGCCGTCCCGGTCTGCAGTCCGCGGGGCAGGCCCTCTTTGTTCTTGACGGCGTACTGGCAGGCGGCGTCGAGGAAGTGATCGAGCGCGCCGGTGTCGGTCCCGGCCGGACCGAACCGGCTGACCACCACAAAGGTGTGCAGCCGGCTGGCCATCCACCGGAGCCGGAAGTCCGAGCGTCGGCCGACCACGGCGGGGCGGCCGTCGACGGTGTCCGAGGTGACCTCGTAGCCGTGCTGGCGGAGCGCCTGTCCGAAGGCGTCGACGTTCTCTGGGTGGGGCACGGTGGATCCTCCTCGATCCTCAGATCCGTCCCAGCACCTTGGCCAGGACGGATCGTTCGGCAGTCAGAGGTGGTGCCTCCCCCGTGGCCTGAAACGTGACCACCAGCTGGTTGCCCCCGACATCGAAGAGGTAGGCGTCCACGGTCAGTGGTCCCTTCGACGACGACGCGGTGTAGCGGACACCCAGGGCGGCATCGAGGGCCCCCGGCGTCTCGTCCAGCGAGACGATCGTCGATCCGGTCAGCGGACCGGACGAGGTCAACGATGCGGTGATGGCCTGGCCCAGGCAGGCAAGACCGGCGGGGGTGTGGAGATCCTGGACCTCGAGGCTGAGCTCGGAGGAGGGAGTGACGAACGAGAGGGCCGACCGGGCCGACACCCGTCCGTCGACGAAGACAGGCGAGGAGGAGCCCGCCACCGCCGACGCCGGACGGCCCAGGCAGCGCAGCAGCCCGCCGGAGCGCAGGTCGCCGGGCGAGGCCACGGTGGTGGTGGACCGGGAGACCGACCATCCGGCAGGGAGATCGCCGAGGACCAGGTTGATCCGATCAGGGTCGAGGGCGCCGGTCACCTGGACGACGGTGCTGGTTGTCGGGGGTCGGGTGGTGGCCGGGAGTCGGCCGGTGCTTCCGGTGCCCACCGCAGTGGATGGGGTGGAGCAGCCGGCGGCGACCACTCCCAGTGCCGCGGCCACCACCGCGCCAGCAAACCGGACGGCGGAGCAGGGGCGAACTGGACGGAGCAGTGCGGGTTCCCTTCGTGGGGGCCGGTGGCAGCAGGCGATCGGCCCGGCGTCCTGAGCCGGAGATCGTCGCCGGACGCGGGCGGATACCGGAATCGCCTCATCCTCCCACAGCCACCACGGCGCCCGGTGGCGCGCCCACCCGCCGGGCGGATCCGACCTGGCGTCCGACCGTTGAGGTGGGGTGGGTTCCGAACTACGTTGAGCGGTGCGCGCTGATCCGGGTACCGGTTGACGGCGCGCCCTCCGGTATCGATCATCACCCAGCCAAGGGGAGCGCCATGCAGAAGCCCGTCGTCGGAGCCGGTCGGACGGGCGCTCGTCGCCTGGCCACGGCCGGCAAGCTCCTCCTCACCCTCGGGCTGCTGGCCGGGACGATGTCCGTGGCCGCCATCTACGGCGGGTCGGCTGGGGCATCCAACGTCTACTACGTCGATGTCAGCGGCAGCGGTGACGCCTGCAGCCAGGTGACACCCTGCGCCACCATCAGCCAGGCGGTCACCACCGCCGGCAGCGCCTCGGCGACCATTCTGGTCGGCGCCGGCACCTTCACCGACGACGTCAACGTGTACAGCGGCACCTACATCGTCTCGGGAATCCCCGGTCAGACCACCCTCGACGCCGACCCGGATGGCTTCGACAACTACGGCGCCACCCTCACGGTGACCGGATTCAGCATCGCCGGAGGAACCAACGCCGTGTTCGTGGACGGCGGGACGACCATGCTGAGTGGCGACGTCCTCACCGGCAACTCGGTCGGCATCCTGAACAACGACGGCGCCGTGACGGTCAACAACACCACCATCGAGAACCAGTCCGGTGACGGCGCCGAAAGCGAGGGCAGCCTGTCGATCCGCAACTCAGCCGTTGATGACACCGGCTCCAACGGGGTGGAGAGCTACGGCACCCTGACCCTCGAGAACAGCACGGTGACCGGCAATGCCGCCGACGGCGTGCTGGCGGACGGGTCCGCGTCGACCGTCTCTTCCGACACCCTCTCCGACAACGGGAGCTACGGCCTCGACAACCAACAGACAGTCAGCGTCTTCGGCACCATCGTCGCCGGAAACACCGGAGGTAGCTGCTCGTCGGACACCAACAACGATGAGTCCGGCACCCCCGGCGGCTACAACATCGATGACGGCGACTCTTGCGGCTTCCAGTCCTACTACGGCGATCAGGTGAACACCGATCCGCTGCTGGGCTCGCTGCAGGACAACGGTGGCCCCACCCAGACGCAGGCCATCCTGCCGACCAGCCCCGCCTACCACCAGGTCCCCGACTCCAGCTGCCTGGCCACCGACCAGCGGGGCGAGTCGCGACCGCAGCCGTCCGCCAGCTCCTTCTGTGATGTGGGGGCCTTCGAGTACTCGGTGCCCACCTCGGTGGCCTTCACCTCGGCACCCATCACCGGGCCCACCTCCGCCGGCGCCAACCTCGGACCGGTGACCGTCCAGGCCCTGGACGCCGACGGAAATCCGGCCACCGACCCCGACGCCATCGTGCTGAACCTGTCGTCCACCAACCCCGGCGGCACCTTCTCCCTCACCGACGGTGGCTCCTCCACTCCGGCGGTGGTCATTCCCCCGGGCTCCACCTCCGGCAGCTTCTTCACCGGTGCTCCCCATCCCGGGCTGTTGCCGGTGAAGGTGGCCGCCGGATCGTTGGGCACCATCTCGCAGACGGAGACGGTGGTGACCGGCCCGGCCGCCACCATCACCACCACCGCCGGCGACGGCCAGACGGCGGTGGTCGGCCAGGACTTCTCGACGGCCCTGGCCGCCAACGTGGTGGACGGGACCGACAACCCGGTGGACGGGGACACCGTCACCTTCACCATCACCGGCGGACCCGCCACCTTCCCGGGAGCTTCGTCAACCGCTACGGCCACCACCGGGGTCGACGGCACCGCCACCGCCCCCACCCTGACGGCCGGCACCACGCCGGGTGCCGTCACCTTGACCGCCACCGTCGGCGGTGTGGCGACCCCGGCCACCTACGGCGAGACGGTGGTGGTCGGACCGCCGGCCTCCATCTCCGACGCCCTGGGCGACAACCAGACGGCCGTGGTCACCACCCCCTTCGGGACACCGCTGGTGGCCATCGTCGAGGACACCTACGGCAACCCGATCGAGGGTGCCGCGGTGACCTTCACGGTCACCGCCGGCTCCGCCAGCTTCCCGGGGGGGTCCACCGACACCGACACGACCGCCGCCGATGGCTCCGCCACCGCCGCCACCCTGACGGCCGGGACGGTGTCCGGTCCGGTGACCGTCACCGCCTCGGTCTCTCCCAGCCTCACCACCACCTTCAACGACGTGGTGGTGACCCCTGGCGCGGCCAATGCCATCGCCACCACCAGCGGTGACAGCCAGTCCACCCCGGTTACCCAGGCCTTCGGCTCGCCGCTGGTAGCCACCGTCACCGACGCCTACGGAAACCCGGTCAGCGGTGTCCAGGTCACCTTCACGGTGAACTCCGGCGACGCCTCCTTCCCGGGAGGCTCCACCGACACCGAGACCACCGGCGCCGACGGCACCGCCACCGCCGGCACCCTGACGGCCGGCACCACCGCCGGGCCGGTCGACATCACCGCCGCCGCCGTCGGTGTGGGTCCGACCACCGACTTCTCCGAGACGGTGGTGGCCGGCACGCCGACCACCATCATCGACACCCAGGGCGACAGCCAGCAGGCGGCAGTGACCGACCCCTTCGGCACCGCGCTCCAGGCCACCGTCGAGGACACCTACGGAAACCCGGTCGACGGGGCCTCGGTGACCTTCACGGTCGGGTCCGGATCGGCCAGCTTCCCCGGAGGATCCACTGACACCGAGACGACCGGCGCCGACGGCACCGCCACCGCCGGCACGCTGACGGCCGGCACCGCGGCGGGACCGTTGACCGTCACCGCCTCCACCTCCCCCAGCCTCTCCACCCCCTTCAGCGATCTGGTGGTGGTGGCCGGGCCGGCAGCCTCCATCTCGACGACCAGCGGTGGTGGCCAGTCGGCCACCGTCACCCACGACTTCGGCTCACCGCTGGTGGCCACCGTGGACGACGCCTACGGCAACCCGGTGGAGGGAGCCACGGTGACCTTCACCGTCGCCTCCGGGTCGGCCAGCTTCTCGGGCGGATCCACTGATACCGAGTCGACGAACGTCGACGGCATCGCCACCTCCGCCACCCTGACCGCCGGCACGGTGGCTGGCCCGGTCGACCTCACCGCCTCGGTGGGCGGGGTCACCAACCCGGCCAGCTTCGCCGAGACGGTGGTGGCCGGCGCCCCGGCCACCATCACCACCGCGGCCGGCAACAACCAGCAGACCACCCCGGTCACCGCCTTCCCGACCCGGTTGGCGGCCCACGTGGTGGACGCCTACGGCAACCCGGTCGACGGAGCCACGGTGACCTTCCATGTCACCTCCGGTCCGGCCACCTTCCCAGGTTCGGCCAGCACGGTGACCGCCACCACTGGCTCTGACGGCACCGCCACCGCTGCAGCCCTGACGGCCGGGACCACGGTGGGCACGGTGACCACCACCGCCACCGTGGCCAGCCTGCCTTCCGCCACCTTTACCGACGTGGTGGTGGTGCACGGCCCGCCGGCCATCGTCTCCATCGTCTCCGGCAACAACCAGACGGCGCTCTACAACCAGCCGTTCGGTGCTCCGCTCACCGTGAAGGTGACCGACGCCCAGGGCAACGTGATCAGCGGCAACCAGGTGACCTTCGCGGTGACCGGCGGCTCGGCAGTGCTCGGGGCCACCTCCGCCACCACCGACACCAACGGTGAGGCGACGGTGTCGCTGACCGCCGGGGCCTACGCCGGAGCCGTGACGGTGGTTGCCACACCCACTGGGGTTGCCGGCATCGCACTCCACGCCACCGTCCAGCGAGCCGGAGGTGGCGGCAGCATCATCGCCTCCACCCCTGACGGTGCCGGGTACTGGATCGCCAGCCCCACCGGGCAGGTCAGCGCCTTCGGTGACGCCACCTTCGAGGGTTCCACCAGCGGGGCCCTCAACAAGCCGGTGGTGGGGATCACCTCCACACCCACCGGCAAGGGCTACTGGTTGGTGGCCTCCGACGGTGGCATCTTCGCCTTCGGCGACGCCACCTTCTACGGCTCGATGGGCAGCTCGCCCTTGAACAAGCCCATCGTTGGCATCGCCTCGACGCCGGACGGCAAGGGCTACTGGATGGTGGCCTCCGACGGTGGCATCTTCGCCTTCGGCGACGCCGCCTTCCACGGCTCGATGGGCGGCCAGCCGCTCAACAAGCCCATTGTGGGCCTGGCGGCCAGCCCCGACGGCAAGGGCTACTGGCTGGTGGCCTCCGACGGCGGCATCTTCGCCTTCGGGGACGCCGCCTTCTACGGGTCGACCGGCAGCACGCCCCTCAACCAGCCCATCGTCGGGGCGGCCGCCAGCCCGACCGGCAAGGGCTACTGGTTGGTGGCCGCCGACGGCGGCATCTTCGCCTTCGGTGACGCCGGGTTCTTCGGGTCGCTGGGGAGCACCACGCTCAACCAGCCGATCGTCGGGATGGCCGCCACCCCGAGCGGCAAGGGCTACTGGATGGTGGGTGGAGACGGGGGCGTCTTCGCCCTCGGGAACGCCGGGTTCTACGGCTCCGCCGCCAGCTGATCGGTCAGCGTCGCCACCGTCCGGAATCCGGGCGGTGGCGACGGATCTGACAACAAAGATGTGACATCCCGGTCGCCCCTGCGAAGTGGGAGTTGAGAGGGGAACCCGTCCACCGAGCGGCTCCTCCTCCATTCGACCGAGGGGCAACGGGGGGCATCATGAACCAGCAGACGGCTGCCGCCAGGTATGTCGGCGTTCCCCGGCCTTCGGGTGCCCGCGGCGCCCGGCTGGTGGCCCTGTCGGGTCTGACCGCCATGGTGATGGTGACCGGAATCGGCGCTGTCGAGTGGGCCCGTCACGCCAGGCTGTCAACGGGAGTCCTCACCGGTGTCTGGGACGGCTGGCGGGCCGCCGTCTGGGAACCCTGGTTCGGGATCTTCATCATCGGCCTCTGGGCCCTGCAGTGGCGCTTCCCGGCCCGGCGACAGGAGCGGCCGGTCAACCGGGGCCTGGCCCAGGACCTCGGCTGGTTTCTGCTGTCGCCGGTGCTGGCCGTCACCATCATTTCGGCGTACCTGGTGGTGCTGGGGTCGGGGGTGACCACGGTGCTGGGGCACCACACCTTGGACCTGGTGCCGTCGCTGGGGGTGTGGCGAGTGGCGGTGCTGGCCTTCGTCATCAGCGACTTCGTGGCCTGGTGCAGCCACTGGATGCACCATCATGTGCCGTCGCTCTGGTTCTTCCACGCCGTCCACCACTCCCAACGGCAGATGAACGTCCTCTCCGACAATCGCCAGCACGTGGTGGAGACCGTGGTGGCGGCCACCATCGCCTACCTGCCGGCCTGGTTTCTGGGGCTCAACACGGCGCTGGCCGGCACGCTGGCCATCGCCACCATCTACGTCTCCGCCTTCATCCACACCAACCTGCGCACCAACCTGGGGCCACTCCGCTACATCCTGGTGTCGCCCCAGGCCCACCGGGTCCACCACTCCATCGAGCCCCAGCACTACGACACCAACTTCGGCACGGTGTTCTCGTGGTGGGACTACCTCTTCGGGACCCGGTACGCCGGTGATCACGAGTACCCAGCCACCGGGATCACCGACACCAGCTTTCCGCTCGAGACCAGCGCCGGACCTCGTCAGGTACTCACCACCTGGGGTGCCCAGACCCTCCACCCGTTCCGGGTGCTGGCCCGCCAGTGGTGACCGGGACAGGACCCCGGCCGGTGCCCGACGGCGTACCGGGTCCGGTGGCGGAACCAGGGCCTGCCATGGTCGATGCAGTGACGCCACCGGCCAATCGCCGCACCGAGGTGTTGGTGGTGGTGGCCACCATGGCGGTGCTGGTGGTGGCGTGGAGCGTCCTGCCCTCCGGTGCCGATCACACCACGGCATCGGCAATCGGTCATCTGTCCGCTCCGTCTTCGACCACCCCGACCACCACCACCCCGACGACGACACCGGCACCGTTGGTGACAACCCCGGTCAACTCGAGGTCGTCAAGCGAGGTTCCTGACGCCTCAAGCGCCCCGGTGACCACCACACCGACCACCGTCCCTCCGCCGCCGGCATCGGCAGTCCACCCGACACCGCCTCCGGTCGGGCTGGCACGGGTGTCAGCATCCGAGGCTCCACCGCGGCCGATTCGACGCCCACCTCCGCCCGTGGCCGGGCGACCTCCTGCCCGGTAGCGACGTTCAGGCAGTCCGGGGAGGCGGTGGGTGGTCCACCCCCTCCTGCGCCCGAACCGTGTCGAGGGCGACCCGAGCGTCTCGTAGGGCGGCCAACGTCTCGGGAGTCGGAGCGGTGACCTCGTGCTTGGCCGCCTTCACCAGGACGACCTGGGCCTGGAACTCGGTGCCGTACATCTCCTCGACCATCGGTCTGGAGCTGGTCTCTCCCACCACCGGATCCGGGGCGTTGAACCGCAGCTGCGGGACGACGTTGGCGGTGTAGGCGTCGGCGTCGTCGAGCTGAGCGTCGAGCCGTTCGAGCTCCTGCAGGAGGTGCTGTCGGCCGACCTCGGAGGGGGCCGGAAGGTAGGCATCGATGGCGTCGATCACGTCGGAGACATCCCACTCCAAGTGGACGTCGACCGGCAGCTCGACGGCCTCAGGTTGGCTCTTCTTGTCGTGCTGTCCGAACATGGTCCGGGCCTCCTTGGTGACAACGATGGTGGTCGGTCCGGCCTCAGCCAGCCCCGGGCCCGAGCAGGGCGGACCGGTCGACGTCACGGACGTCAGCGAAACCGGTGAGCGACAGCGCCACCTGGAGCTCACCCCGGATGATCTCCAGCATGGTGGTCACTCCATC
>Ga0302157_10005829_pt1 | contig 12922 bp, 10 predicted proteins | sample I_Bog_N3_3_FD_193502 | JGI IMG/M metagenome (GOLD analysis project Ga0302157, IMG submission 193502) | Peat permafrost microbial communities from Stordalen Mire near Abisko, Sweden - I_Bog_N3_3 | ecosystem: Environmental > Terrestrial > Soil > Wetlands > Peat | place: Sweden: Abisko, Stordalen...
ACTCTGGAACGGCAGGTCGACCGTGGGCGTGATCGTGTTCCCGCTGCCGGGTGCCAACATCATCCAGACCGTGGCCCAGATCATGAAGGCGCTGCCCGCGGTCGAGGCGACCCTGCCGCCCAGCATCCAGGTGCACGTGGCGATCGACCGGTCCCAATCGGTGCGATCCGCGGTGAGCGACACCCAGCGCACGCTCTTCATCGCAGTGCTGCTGGTCATCGGCGTCGTGTTCGTGTTCCTGCAGTCGCCGCGCGCCACGTTGATCCCCGCGGTGGTGCTGCCGCTGTCCATCCTCGGCACCTTCGGGCCGATGTACCTGCTCGGCTACAGCATCGACAACCTGTCGCTGATGGCGCTGACGATCGCCACCGGCTTCGTCGTCGACGACGCGGTGGTGGTACTGGAAAACATCGTGCGCCACCTCGATGCCGGCCTGTCGCCGCGCGAGGCCGCGCTGAGGGGGAGTGCCGAAGTGGGCTTCACCGTGATCTCGATGAGCGTGTCGCTGATCGCGGTGTTCATCCCGATCCTGCTGATGCCCGGCCTGGTCGGCCTGCTGTTCCACGAGTTCGCGGTGACGCTGTCGATCGCGATCCTGTTCTCGTTGCTGATCTCGCTCACCATCACGCCGACCATGTGCGCGCTCTTCCTGGGCAGCGGCGCCAAGCTGCACTCCGACGCCCGGTGGGCGCTGTGGATCGAGCGCCAGTTCGAGCGTTTCAAGGGTGCGTACTCGCGCTCCCTTGCCGCGGTTCTCGAGCACGCGCTGCTGGTCGGCCTGGTGCTGATCGGCCTGATCGTGCTCAACGTCTGGCTGTTCAAGCTGCTGCCGTCGACCTTCTTCCCGGAACAGGACACCGGGCTGCTCACCGGCCAGATCATCGCCGACCAAAGCATCTCGTTCCCGGCGATGAAGAAGAAGCTGGAGCAGTTGCAGCAGATCGTCCAGGAGGATCCGGCCGTGCAGTCGGTGGTCGGCTTCACCGGCGGGCGCGCGCTCAACACCGCCAATGTCTACGTCGCGCTCAAACCCCTGGCGCAGCGACACCTCTCGGCCGACCAGGTCGTGCAGCGCCTGCGGCCCAAGCTGGGCAGGGTCGCGGGTGCGCGGCTGTTCCTGCAGGCGGTGCAGGATCTGCGCATCGGCGGGCGGGCGTCCGCGGCCGAATACCAGTACACCCTCACGGGCGACGACACTGCGGCGCTGTACGCGTGGACGCCCAAGCTGGTGGCACGTCTCGGCCAGGAACGCGACACCCTGGTGGACGTGAACACGGACATGCAGCAGAACGGCTTGCAGACCTACATCACCTACGACCGCCAGACCGCGCAACGCTATGGCTTCGCGCCGAACCAGATCGACAACGTGCTGTACGACGCGTTCGGCCAGCGCACCGTCACCACCATCTTCAATCCGTTCAACCAGTACTTCGTGGTCATGGAGGTCGCGCCCGAGTACTGGCAATCGCCCGACATGCTCAAGCGAATCCACCTGAGCGCGGCAGCCGGCAATGCGACCGGTTCCCAGCAAACGCAGGCGCCGGGGGGCACGGTCAGCGCGACGTCCGCCGTCGCCGCGGCGACCGGCACCAATTCACTCAATGCCAGCGCCGAGGCCAATGCCGTCACCAACAGCATCTCGGGCAGCAAGGGTGGCGGCTCGACCGGCAGCGCGGACAGCACCGCGGCCGAAACGATGGTGCCGCTGCCGGCGCTGGCCCACTACGTCAGCAACCACACCTCCACCCAGGTCAACCACCAGAGCGGCATGGTGGCGGTGACGGTGTCGTTCAACCTGCCGCCCGGAGGCTCGCTGAGCAAGGCCGGCGCGACGATCGAAGCGGCAATGCGAGAGCTGGGCATGCCGGCCTCGATCCACGGCAGCTTCGCCGGCGCCGGGCAGGCTTATGCGCAATCGATGTCGAGCATGCCGCTGCTGGTGCTCGCGGCGTTCGCCGCCGTGTACATCGTGCTGGGCATCCTCTACGAAAACACGGTGCACCCGCTGACGATTCTTTCCACGCTGCCGTCTGCGGGCATCGGCGCGACCCTGGCCCTCCTGATCTTCGACACGCCTTTCTCGGTGATCGCGATGATCGGCATCATCCTGCTGATCGGCATCGTCAAGAAGAACGCGATCATGATGATCGACGTGGCCATCCATGCACAGCGCGATCAGCACATCGATGCGAAGCAGGCGATCCACGACGCCGCGGTGCTGCGCCTTCGCCCCATCATGATGACCACGGCGGCGGCGGTGCTCGGCGCCGTTCCGCTGGCGATCGGCATCGGCCAGGGTGCGTCGCTGCGCCAGCCGCTCGGCATCACCGTGATGGGCGGCCTGATCCTGAGCCAGATGGTGACCCTCTATACAACGCCCGTGATCTATGTGTACTTCGACCGCGTCGGCACCCGGCTGCGTCGCTGGATCGCGACCGATTCCCATGCCAGGCAAGCGAGTGCAGACGCATGACCAACACACGCGTTCGATACGACCGCATCGGCTGCCTGGTGGCGTTGGCCGGTTTGCTGGGGGGCTGCGTGGTGGGCCCGGACTACAAGCGCCCCGACGCGCCCGTGGCGGCTCACTACAAGGAACTGCCTGGCTGGGTGTCGGCCACGCCATCGGACGCGGCGCCCAAGGGCGACTGGTGGACCGGGTTCCACGATCCGTTGCTCGACGAGCTGGAGCCGATGGTCGCGGTCTCGAACCAGACCGTACGCCAGGACTATGCCAACTACCAGCAGGCGTTGGCGGAGGTGCGCGTGGCGCGTGCGCAGTTGTTTCCGGTGTTCGGCGCCAGTGCTTCGGCCACCCGCGCCAAGGGCGCGAGCGCAGGCGCCGGCGCGCCCCACGCCGTGATCAACGCCGGCGCGCTCGAAGCCACCGCCAGCTGGACGCCCGACCTGTGGGGCTCGGTGCGCCGCCTGGTCGAGCAGAACGCAGCCACGGCGCAGGCGGACGAGGCGACTCTCGCCAACGCCACCCTCTCCGAGCAGACCCTGCTCGCCACGACGGTCATCCAGCTGAGGCTGGCCGACGCCGACATCGATCTGCAGCAAAAGACAGTCACGGCCTACAAGGAAGCCCTGCGGATCACCGAAGCCCAGGGGCGGGCCAGCATCGCCGCCGCCCCGCCCTCGGCGGTCATCACGGCGCGCGTCGCGCTGGAGTCGGCACAGGCGACGCTGATCGGCCTGGGGGTCGCCCGGGCCCAATATGCGCATGCCATCGCGGTGCTGGCAGGCAAGAATCCGGAGGATCTGGACATCCCCTCGGCATCGGTCATGCCGACGCTGCCGAACGTGCCCGTGGGCGTCCCGTCGACCCTGTTGCAGCGAAGGCCCGACATCGCCGCTGCCGAACGCACCATGGCCGCGCAGAACGCCGCGGTCGGCATCGCCGTCGCGGCGTACTACCCCGACATCGCCCTGTCGGCAGCAGGTGGCTTCTCGCAGTCGCCGCTGAACGGGTTGCTGCATGCCGCCAACCTGGTCTGGTCGATCGGTGCCACGGGCACCGAGACGCTGTTCGACTTCGGCGAGCGCAGCGCGAAGGTCGAGGCCGCCAAGGCCGGCTACGAGGGCTCGGTGGCCGCCTATCGCGGCACCGTTCTGACCGCGCTCCAGGACGTGGAGAACGATCTCTCGGGGCTGCGCATCCTGGCCGAGCAGGCGCGGGCGCTGGACACGGCCGTTGCCGACGCCCTCCACGCCACGCAGATCGCGCTCGCCGAATTCCAGGCGGGCACCGTCGACTACGTCACCGTGGCCCAGGCCCAGGAGACGCAACTGGGCATTCAGCAAAGCGCGATCGCCGTGCAGCAGAGCCGCCTGATCGACGCCGTCGCCCTGATCGGCGACCTGGGCGGAGGCTGGTCGGAAAGTCAGCTGCACGATCCGTCGCAAGCGCACTGACCGGCGCGGCGACGTCGCGCTTGTCCTCGCCGGCGTCCCTTTCCACAATCGGCGTCCCGCCGCATGCGCCTCTTCCTGGAATCCTCAATGGCCCCCACTGTCTCGCTCTGGCCGCTGATCGGCGTGGCCGTCATCGTCGCGGGCTTCATCCTGCGCTTCAACCCGATGATCATCGTCGTCGGCGCGGCCATCGTGACAGCCTGCGCCGCCGGCTTCGGCGTCCTGGCCACGTTGAGCGCGATCGGTGCCGGCTTCCTGAAGACGCGCAACCTGACGCTCGCGTTGATACTGCCGTTGGCGACGATCGGCCTGCTCGAACGCCACGGCCTGCGCCAGCACACGCAGGACTGGATCCGCCGTTTCCGCAACGCCACCGCGGGCCAGTTGTTGATCGCCTACCTCGCGGTGCGCGAACTCTCGGCCGCAGTGGGCCTGACCAGCCTCGGCGGCCACGCGACGATGGTGCGCCCGCTGCTGGCGCCGATGGTGGAGGGCGCCGCCGAGGCGCGCCACGGCAGGCTGCCGGATCGCATCCGCTATCGGCTGCGCGCGATGGCGGCGGCCACCGACAACATCGGACTGTTCTTCGGCGAGGACATCTTCGTGGCGTTCGGCGCCGTCGTGCTGATCACCTCGTTCCTGCACGAGGCCGGCATCGACGTTGATCCGTTGCGGGTCGCATTCTGGGGCATCCCGACCGCCGGCGTCGCGTTCGCCGTCCACGCGTGGCGGCTGGTCCGGCTCGACCGCACGCTCGCGCGCGAGATGCGCGACGAGGTCGGCGCCGGCACGACAGCGGGCGCCGGCACGGAGGACACCGCCGCATGATCTTCTCCCTCGCCCATCTGTACGTCCTGGTCGGCGTCGTGCTGGCCTTCGTGGCCCTCATGACGGCAGCCGATCGGCAGCATCCACAACGCTTCGGCAGCGCGCTGTTCTGGGGCTTCTACGCGTTGGTGTTCCTGGTCGGCGACCTGCTGCCGTCGGCCTGGATCGGCGTCGGCGTGATCGCCATGGCCGTGCTGGCCGGCCTGCGCCGCGTCGCACCGGGCACGCATGGCCAAAGCTCGGCGGCCGAGTACGCGGTCCGCGCACGGCGTCTCGGCAACCGACTGTTCCTGCCGGCGCTGGCGATTCCCGTGATCGCCGTCATCGGCTCGCTGCTGGCCAGGCACCTGCACATCGCCGGCATGCCGTTGCTCGACCCGGGCAACCCGACGCTCGCGGCGGTCGGCATGGCCAGCGTGGTGGCGCTGCTGCTCGCCTGCTGGCTCACGCGCGAGACGCCCGCGCAGGGCATGCGCGAGGCGCGCCGGCTCGTCGATGCCATGAGCTGGGCCGTCGTGCTGCCGCAGATGCTGGCCATGCTGGGCCTCGTGTTCTCCGATGCCGGCGTGGGCAAGGGCGTCGCGTACCTGGCCACGCACTACATCGCGATGGACGTCCGCCTTGTCGCCGCCGCGGTCTACGTGGTCGGCATGGCGCTGTTCACCATCGTGATGGGCAACGGCTTCGCGGCCTTTCCGGTGATGACCGGCGGCGTGGGCGTGCCGGTGCTGGTGGGCGTGTTCCACGCCAACCCGGCCGCGGTGGCCGCCATCGGCATGTTCTCGGGCTATTGCGGTACGCTCATGACACCGATGGCCGCCAACTTCAACATCGTGCCGGCGGCACTGCTCGAGTTGCCCGACAAGAACGCCGTGATCCGTGCGCAGTGGCCCACTGCACTGACCGTGCTGGTCTTCAACATCGTCCTGCTGTACATCCTGATCCGCCCATGACCACTCCTTGCATCCTGCTCACGGGCTTCGAGCCGTTCGGCGGAGAAACCGTCAACCCGTCGTGGGAGATCGCGCGCGCGCTCGACGGCTGGACCGGCGCCGGCATCCCCATTCGGACGGCGCTGCTCCCCTGCGTCTTCGGCGAAGCGATCCAACGGCTCGACGCTGCATTGAACGAGTGGCGCCCGACACTGGTGCTGTGCCTCGGCCAGGCTGGCGGGCGCGACGGCATCTCGATCGAGCGGGCGGCGCTGAACGTGGACGACGCGCGCCTCCCCGACAACGGCGGCCGCCAGCCGATCGACGAAGCGGTCGTCGCCGGCGGCCCGACCGCCTATTTTTCGACCTTGCCGATCAAGGCCATCGTGCACGACCTGCGCGCCGCGGACATCGCCGCCGCCGTGTCCAACACCGCCGGCACCTTCGTCTGCAACCACGTGTTCTACGCGTTGATGCACCGCCTGGCCACGGTCCCCGCGCTGGCGCGCACGCGCGGCGGCTTCGTGCACGTGCCGTATCTGCCCGAGCAGGCGGGCGGCCGCCCCGGCATGCCCGGCATGGCGCTAGCCACGCAGATCGAGGCGCTGCGCGTGACCATCCGCAGCGCACTGGCCACGCGCGACGATATCCGCGAGACGGCTGGCCAGACTCACTGAGCGCAGGCCAGGCGTGAGCCTGCCGCGCGAGTAAAGTCGCCTGCGACGAGACTCGCGCCGATCGGCGCGGACGGCAACCGGACATGCCATGAATCAGAGGTTTGTCGAAGCGTTCTACTGGGTCGCGACCTTGAAGAGCATGACGCGCGCGGCCGAGAAGCTGTTCATGACGCAATCGGCGATCTCGAGCCGGGTGTCTGCGCTCGAGGAGGAACTGGGCATCCTGCTGATCGACCGCCGCGACCGCCAGCAGTTCGCGCTGACCAACGCCGGCATGCGCTTCCTGCAGTACGCCGAGCGCCTGATGACGATCCACCGCCAGCTGCGCGACGAGCTGGGCACCGAGGACGCCGGCGTCCACCTGCTGCGCGTCGGCGCGATCGAGTCGGTGCTGCACACGTGGCTGATCCCGCTGCTGCAACACCTGCGCAGCGTGCACCCCAAACTGCAGCTCGAGCTGACCGTGGAAATCACGCCGGTGCTGGTGGAGGCCGTCAAGCGCGGCACGCTGGACCTCGTCTTCGCCGCGCAGTCGATCTCCGCGCCCGACATCCGCACGCGGCCCTTGCCGACGATGGAGATGGTGTTCGTCGGCGCCAAGCACCTCAAACGTCGCGTGCCGTACACGCTCGCGGAGATCGTCTCCAGCGAAATGATGACGTTCCAGCGCGGCTCGCAACCCCATCTGGCACTGCTGGAACAGCTGCGCGGCGAAGGGCTGGAGCCACCGCGCCTGCACACGATCTCGTCGATCCCCGCCATGGTGCACCTGATCGAGAGCGGCTTCGGCATCGCCACGCTGCCCAGCATCGCGGCGCAGACACTGGTGCGCCAGCACGAGATCGCGATCCTGCCCTGCGAGACGGCGCTGTCGCCGCTGCCGGTGCAGGCCAGCTACCGCTACGACCCGGGCTCGTCCGCGCTGCTTTCGGTCATCCAGGACGCACTGAAGTTCATAGACAGCTTCGGTGGAAACACCAAGAAGTCGCGTACCGGCACCAAGGTAGCTCACAAGAAAACTCGATGAGCTCAAAGAAATAATTCACGCTTGCGCGAGGCCGTTCGCTTTCCCAGAATCCACCCATTCCCGGCGCCGCGTGTTGGCGCCCCGCACCCCACAGTCGAGTTCCATCCCGTCCACTTCCGCGAGAGACCCATGAACATCACCTGGAAATTCAAGCTCGTCGCTGCCGCAGCAGCACTCGCCGTCACGGCGGGTGCGCAGGCCCAGCAGGAGATCCGGATCGGCGTGATCTACCCATTGACGGGCTCGCTCGCCTCCAGCGGCGCCGAGATGCGCGACGCGCTCGAGTTCGCCGCCGACATCGTCAACAACGGCCTGAAGGGCGTCCCCGAGTTGCCGTTTTCCGCCGGGGGCGGCCTGAGCGGGCTGAAAGGCGCGAAGATCAAGCTGGTGTTCGCTGACCACCAGGGCAACCCGCAAGTGGGCGCGTCCGAGGCCGAGCGCCTCATCACCCAGGAGCACGTGGTCGCGCTGATGGGCGCCTACAACTCGAACGTGACGCAGACGGCGAGCCAGGTCGCCGAGCGCGACAAGATCCCGTTCCTGAACGCCGAATCCTCGTCGCCCACGCTGACGCAGCGCCACTTCAAGTATTTCTTCCGCACGACGCCGGACGACGCGCTCTTCGTCAGGAACGCCTTCGACTTCATGAAGGACATCGAGCAGACCCGGCACATCAAGATCGGCTCCGTCGCCACGCTCGCGGAGAACACGCTGTTCGGCGACCAGGCCGCCAAGCTGCAGCAGCAATACGCCGCCGCACAGGGCTTCAACATGGTCAAGCAGGTGAGCTACCCGGCCAAGACGACGCAGCTCACGTCCGAGGTGCAGACGCTCAAGGCCGCCAATCCCACGGTGCTGCTGCAGTCGTCGTACTCGGAAGCCATCCTGTCGATGAAGACGTACAAGGAGCTCGGCTACCTGCCCGACATGCTGATCGCCAACGATGCCGGCTTCGCCGACACCGAGTTCATCAAGACGCTGGGCAAGGACGCCGAATACGTCATCTCGCGCGAGGTGTGGGCGCTGGACATCGGCGACAAGAAGCCCATCATCAAGAAGGTGGACGACCTGTTCAAGGCCCGCTACAAGATCGACTTCACCGGCAACTCGGCGCGCAGCTTCACCGGCCTGCTGGTGCTGGCCGACGCGATCAACCGCGCAGGCAGCACCGATCCGGAGGCGATCCGCAAGGCGTTGATCGCCACCAACATCCCGTCGTCCGCGCTGATCATGCCCTGGAAGGGCGTGAAGTTCGACGAAACGGGCCAGAACACGCAGGGCGCCGGCATCCTGGTGCAGGTGCGCGACGGCAAGTATTCCACCGTCTGGCCGTTCGATCTCGCATCGAAGGACGTCGTGTGGCCGATGCCCAAGTGGGACGCCCGCAAGTAAGCAGCCGACACACCGAACCAACGACGAACGGGCCTTCCAATGACTGCTGAGCTGCTGTTGCAGACGCTCGCCTCGGGGGTGTTGATCGGACTGATCTACGCCTTGGTCGCGATCGGGCTGACGATGATCTTCGGCGTGATGGACATCGTGAACTTCGCCCACGGCGAGTTCCTGATGCTGGGGATGTATTCCAGCTTCTGGCTGTTCGCGCTGTTCGCCCTCGACCCGATGGTCACGCTGCCGCTCACCGTGCTGATGCTGTTCGCATTCGGGGTGCTGCTCTACAAGCTGGTGATCAAGCGCATCATCGATGCGCCGCCACTGAGCCAGATCTTCACCACCTTCGGCCTGATGCTGCTGTTTCGCGGCCTGGCGCAGTTCTTCTGGAAGCCCGACTACCGCACGATAGAGAACTCGTTCGTGAGCGGCAGCGTGCACCTGGCCAACTTCCAGCTCGGGCGGCCGCAGGTGGTGGCGGGCGCGGGCGCGATCATCGTCACCGCGGTCGTCTGGTTCTTCCTGCATCGCACCAAGCTCGGCTCGGCCCTCGAGGCCACGGCCTCCGACAAGGAAGCGGCGCGCCTGATGGGCATCGACTCGCACAAGATGTTCGGCCTCGCCTGGGGCATCGGCGCGGCCTGCGCCGGCGCAGCGGGCGCGTTGCTGTCGACGTTCTTTCCGATCTTTCCGGAAGTCGGGGCCAATTTCATCCTGATCGCGTTCGTCGTCGTCAACCTCGGCGGCTTCGGCAGCGTGGCCGGCGCTTTCTGGGCCGGCATCCTCGTCGGCGTGATCGAGGTCATGGGCGGCCTGCTGCTCGGGCCGCAATACAAGATGGCGATCGTGCTCACGCTGTTCCTGGCCGTGCTGATGTTCCGGCCGCAAGGCCTGATGGGGAAGGCGCAATGAAACGCTCCCCCATCCTGCTGGTCGCGGCCGCCGTCGTCGCGCTCGTGCTGCCCTTCGTCGTCAAGGATGCCTACTGGGTCAACCTAGCGGTGCTGGCGCTGATGGCCGCGCAGATCGGCGCGGCCTGGAACCTCGTGGGCGGCTACGCCGGACAAGCCTCGCTGGGACATGCGGCGTTCTACGGCATCGGCGCCTACACCTCGACACTGCTCTTGATCAACTTCGGCTGGAACCCCTGGCTGGGCATGCTCGCGGGCGGCCTGGTGGCCGCGATCCTCAGCGCTGTGTTCGGCTGGTCGTGCTTCCGCCTGAAGGGCCACTACTTCACGATGGCGACGATCGCCGTCGCCGAGATCGTGCAGATCGTCTTCACCAACTGGGAGTACGCCGGCTCCGCGGTGGGCCTGTCGATCCCGATGGACTCGCAGGGCCTGCGCGCGATGGTGTTCTCCGACAAGGTGTCGTACTACTGGCTCGCGCTGGCGCTGCTCGCGCTCACGCTGCTGGCGACCTGGCTCGTGGAGCGCAGCTTCCTCGGCTTCTACTTCCGCGCGATCAAGGACGAGCCGGACGCCGCGCGCAGCATCGGCATCGACATCGCCCGCTACAAGCAGGTGGCGCTGTGCCTGTCCGCGTTCTTCACCGCGATCGGCGGCAGCCTGTACGCGCAGAAGGAGCTCTACATCGATCCGGGCTCGGTGCTGTCGACGGCGCTGTCGATCAAGATGGCGCTGGTGTCCATCCTCGGTGGCGTCGGCACCTTGTTCGGCCCGGTCATCGGCTCGGTGGTGCTGACCGTGATCGAGGAGCTGTCGCGCTCGAGCTTCGGCGGCACGGGCCGCGGCACCGACACGGTCGTCTACGCCGCGTTGATCGTCATCGTCGCGGTGTTCTATCCGAGCGGCATCGTCGGCTGGTTCAAGGAGCGCACCGCCCGCCGCCAGGCGCGCCGCGACGGTGCGACCGCGGAAGAGGCGCGCGCCGCGGCGCAGGCCACGTCCGCCCTGGCCGCGCCTGCGCACGAATCGACGGGGGCATCGCTGTGAGCTGTCTGCTCGAATTGCGCAACGTCAGCAAGCGCTTCGACGGCCTGACAGCCAACGAGGACGTGTCCTTCGACGTCGAGAAGGGCCAGATCGTCGGCCTGATCGGACCCAACGGCGCCGGCAAGACCACGCTGTTCAACTGCGTGGCCGGATCGTCCTCTCCCAGCGACGGCACGATCCTGCTCAACGGCAAGCTCATCTCCGGCCTCACGCCCGAGAAGTGCGCACACGCCGGTGTCGGGCGCACGTTCCAGATCGCGCGCACGTTCCACGGCATGACCGCACTCGAGAACGTGCTCACGGGCGCGCTGCTGCGCGAGCGCCGCGTGCGCAAGGCGCGCGAGAACGCGTTGTGGTGGCTCACCTTCGTGCACCTCGAGCGCTTCGCCGACAAGTCCGCGCGCACGATGACCATCAGCGAGCAGCGCCGGCTCGCGGTCGCACGCGCACTCGCGACCGAGCCCGAGCTGCTGCTGATGGACGAAGTCATGGCGGGTCTCAATCCGTCCGAGGTGCGCGAAATGGTGGCCGTGGTGCTCAACATCCAGAAGAAAGGCATCGCCTGCCTGATCGTCGAGCACGTGCTCGAAGGCATCATGCCGATCGCCGACAAGATCGTCGTGCTCGAACGCGGCCGCAAGATCGCCGAGGGGACGCCCGCCGCGGTGCAGGCCGACCCGGTCGTGATCCACGCCTACCTGGGAGACGACTGATGCTGGTTCTCGCCAACCTGCGCGTCAGCTACGACGGCGTGCCCGCGCTGACCGACGTGAGCCTGAAGGTCGACGCCGGCCAGATCGTCGCCCTCGTCGGCGGCAACGGCAATGGCAAGTCGACCACGCTGCGCGCGGCCGCCGGCCTCAACCCGCTGGACCGCGGCAGCATCACGTTCGAAGGCCGGGCGGTGCACACCCTGCCGGCGCATGAGCGCGTGCCGCTCGGGCTGTCGCTGGTGCCCGAAGGCCGGCGCCTGTTCCCCAAGCTGACGGTGCGCCGCAACCTCGAACTCGGCGCCTACACGCGCACCGACAAGGACGCGATCGCGGCCGATGTCGACAAGATGTTCGACCTGTTTCCCATCCTCAAGGAACGCTCGACGCAGCTCGCGGGCACGATGAGCGGCGGCGAACAACAGATGCTCGCGATCGCGCGCGGCCTGATGGCGCGTCCGAAGCTGCTGATGCTCGACGAGCCGTCCTGGGGCATCGCACCGAAGTTCGTCACCAAGGTGCTGGACGTGATCCAGCGCGTCAACGAGACGGGCGTGGCCATCCTGCTGGTGGAACAGAACCTCACGAAGGCCCTCGCGATCGCGAACCACGGCTACGTGATCCAGACCGGTCGCATCGTCATGGACGGTCCGGCGCAGGACCTGCTGCACGACGACGCCGTCAAGAAGGCCTACCTGGGTCACTAGACCCCTCCTCATTCTTCAACGAGAACCGCCATGCAAGTCATCCACGACGACCCGGGCGCGCTGCGCCACGCCTGCCGCACCGGCGCCTTCGATCGCCCGACCGCCGGGCACGCGCCGGGCCGCATCCAGGCCAACCTGATGATCGTGCCGCAGTCCGACGCGTTCGACTTCCTGCTGTTCTGCCAGCGCAATCCGAAGCCGTGCCCGCTGGTGGAGGTGCTCGCCCCCGGTGCGCGAGAGGTGCTGTGCGCGCCCGGCTCCGACATCGCCACCGACATCCCCGGCTACCGCGTCTACCGCGACGGCGAGTTCGTCGAGGAACGCGCCGACATCGCCGCCCTCTGGCAGCCCGATTTCGTCAGTTTCCTGATCGGCTGCAGCTTCTCGTTCGAGTCGGCGCTGGAGCAGGCCGGCGTCCCGCTGCGCCACGTGGCGCAGCAACGCAACGTGGCGATGTACCGCACGAACATCGCCTGCACGCCGGCCGGCCGGTTCAGCGGCGAGATGGTGGTCAGCATGCGCCCGATCAAGAGCCGCGACGTGTCCAGGGTGGTCGAGATCTGCAGCCGGTTTCCGCAAGCGCACGGCACTCCCGTGCACGTGGGCAACCCGGGCGCCATCGGCATCGTCGACCTGATGAAGCCGGACTACGGCGATGCAGTCGAGATCCTCGACGACGAGATTCCCGTCTTCTGGGGCTGCGGCGTGACGCCGCAGTGGGTGGCGCAACGCAGCGGCCTGGCGTTGTGCATCACGCACGCGCCCGGCAAGATGTT
>Ga0302157_10005830_pt1 | contig 12918 bp, 13 predicted proteins | sample I_Bog_N3_3_FD_193502 | JGI IMG/M metagenome (GOLD analysis project Ga0302157, IMG submission 193502) | Peat permafrost microbial communities from Stordalen Mire near Abisko, Sweden - I_Bog_N3_3 | ecosystem: Environmental > Terrestrial > Soil > Wetlands > Peat | place: Sweden: Abisko, Stordalen...
CGCATGCGTTCCTGCTGCTGGGTGAAGCTGTCCAGGGACAGCTCAAGGTAGCTGGGCACCAGAGCCTGTATGGAGTCGCCGTAAAACCGGATCAACTGACGCAGGAATTGAATGGGCAGAAGGTTCTGCTGTCCGCGGTTCTCTTCATCGAAAATGATCTGGGTCAGCACCGAACGGGTGATGTCGTCGTTGGTCTTGGCGTCATAGACCACGAAGTCCACGTGCTTTTTGACCATTTCGCTGAGATGCTCAAGCGTGACGTAGGAACTGGAAGCGGTATTGTAGAGCCGCCGGTTCGCATATTTCTTGATGACGACGCGCTCGCCGGCGCCCTTTGAATTCTCGGGTTTGGTCTCGGACGCGGCTGGGTCGGTCATGGTCCCCCCAAAATCGGGTCAAACGCGCTTGCAGCGCTATTGTGCAACGCCACATTATTGCGGATGACATCGTCCAACGCTAGTGCAGCAATACCTAAATCCTTTTGCACTCGCGAACATCGAATGATTTGCCCCCCGGGTGAACGGCAGGAGCCTTTTTCATGACTGATATCGTTATCGTTGCGGCCGCCCGCACGCCCGTGGGCGCCTTTAACGGCGCGCTGGCAAGCCTTTCCGCCGCTGACCTGGGCGCGATCGCCATCACGGCGGCATTGGAACGGGCGAGCGTGGAGCCGGGTCAGGTGAGCGAGGTGGTGTTGGGGCATGTCCTGCAGGCCGCCGCGGGCCAAGGACCGGCGCGCCAAGCCTCGGTCAAGGCCGGCATCCCCTATGAGACCCCGGCCTGGAGCATAAACCAGATCTGTGGTTCCGGGCTGCGCGCCGTGGCCATCGGCATGCAGCAGATCAAGGACGGCGCCTCCATTGTCGTGGCCGGCGGTCAGGAAAGCATGAGCCAGGCGCCCCACGCCGCGCATCTGCGAAATGGAACCAAGATGGGCAATGTCGAGTTCGTCGACACCATGATCAAGGACGGCCTGTGGGACGCCTTCAATGGCTACCACATGGGCGTGACCGCGGAGAACCTCGCCACCCAGGGCCAGATCACCCGCGAGGATCAGGACCGTTTCGCCGTCCAGTCGCAGAACCGCGCCGAGGCCGCCCAGAAGGCCGGGAAGTTCGACGCCGAGGTCACGGCCGTGACCATCAAGGGCCGCAAGGGCGACACGGTGGTCGATAAGGACGAGTACATCCGCTATGGCGCGACCTATGAGTCGGTGGCCGGCCTGCGTCCGGCTTTTTCCAAGGACGGCACGGTCACCGCCGCGAACGCCTCGGGCCTGAACGACGGCGCCGCCGCGCTGGTGCTGATGACCGACGCCGACGCCGCCGCGCGCGGGCTGAAGCCCCTTGGCCGCATCGCGTCTTGGGCCACGGCCGGGGTCGATCCGGCGATCATGGGCTCGGGACCGATTCCCGCCACCAAGCTGGCGCTGCAGCGAGCCGGCTGGAAGGTCGAGGATCTGGACCTGATCGAAGCCAACGAAGCCTTCGCCGCCCAGGCGCTGTGCGTCAGCCGCAGTCTCGGTTTCGATCCGGCCAAGGTCAACGTCAACGGCGGCGCCATCGCCATCGGCCACCCTATCGGCGCCTCGGGCGCACGCATCCTGACCACCCTGCTCTATGAGATGAACCGCGCGGACGCCAAGAAGGGTCTTGCCACGCTTTGCATCGGCGGGGGCATGGGCGTTTCAATGTGTATTGAACGGGCTTGACGTCTCGTCGTCCTTGAGGGGAGTGTTAAGGCCAAGCTCGAGGGCCGGAGGGCGCGTGAGGCGTGAGCGAAATTGACGCACGGCGGCCCTTGCCCCGTCTCAAAACGGCCCCAGTCCCGTTGCATCTGGCTGGATCATGATCCAAGGCAGGTTGGCGTATCTCGGCGGCGTGTTGGCTTTGGCCGCGCTGGGTGCGGCAGGGTCAGCCCGCGCTCAGGCTGACCTCGGGCCGCCGCCCAATGAATCCGCGCCGATGGCCGCAGCCAGCGTGGATGGCCTATCCCAGGTTTCCGGCGACGCCTGGTTCATCGGGGCCGCCAACTTGCACGGCCCTGGCGCGAGGGCGTTCAGCGGACCGTTTGGCGGCGGCGCACAGGGTCCGGGGGGCCCTCCGCCGTCCGTGCTGCGCGACATGCCCCTTTCGCGCGCCGATCGCGGTCTGCAGGCGCCGCCGGTGGCTCGCTATGCGGCCGGCCAAGGCGAAGTCTTCGTGTTCGATCGCTCCAGCGGCGCGGCGCTGCTCAAGTTCGACGACAGTCCGGAGATCTGGGTCCTTCAGCCCTCGCCCGCCCCGCGGGGCGACATCATTTACCGCAACGATCTGGGCGAGCCCATCCTGCGCGCCACCCGTTTGGGCGGCCTGACCCTGTTCAGCGCCAATACCCCTGGCGGCGAGGCCGCCGCCCTGGTGGGCGAAGCGGACGACCTGCAGCCCCCGCCTTTTCTGTCGCCGAGCGCGGTGTTCCAGCGGATGCTGCAGTCCTCGGCCCGCGCCTCGCGCGCCGCCCAGCACCTGATCCGGTTCGACGCCCCAGAGGTGACCCCGGAATCGGCGCCGGTGTTCGTTGACGCGGCCGCGGCGGCGTCCGAGGCGGTGATTGTCCTGTCACGGCGCGACGACGGCCGAACCTTCCTGCGACGCCTTACCAAGATGCAGTTCCAGTCCGCCCCCAAGCCGGGCGCGGTGGTCACCCCGACCGGGGACGGCGCGCACGTCAATTTGCAGGTGTTCGTGGATCTATCGCAAGGCGAGGCGGGCCGCCCGTCCTCCGAACGCCTGGTGCGCGCGGCGCTCGGCTACTAATCGGGGCGCCAGCCCGGCGGGGCGATTTCGAAGCTGGAGAATTCGAATCCGGGCGCCACGGTGCAGCCGCACAGGCTCCATTCGCCAAGGCTGACCGCGGTTTGCCAGACGCCGCTGGGACAGACGATCTGGGGTCTTTGGCCAGCCCCCAGGTCAGTTCCCAACACCAACTCCTGCGAGCTTTCGCCTTGTCCTTGCGCCAGGCGCAGCCGCAGCGGCGCCCCCGCGTAGTGGTGCCACACCTCCGCCGCATCCTTGACCCGGTGCCAGCGTGAGGACTGGCCGGCTTCGAGCAGATAGTAGATCGCGGTCGACGCCGCCCTGCCGCCGGTTAGGACCGGATCGCGGAAGGTCTCAACGAACCATCCCCCTTCCGGATGTGCCGAGAGGCCCAGCCGCCGCACGACATCCGCCGCCGTCAGGCCGTCGCTCATCCCTTGAAGCCGTCCTTGGCCGAGCGAATGGCGGCGAAGACCTCGTAATCAGGGCGGCCGGAAAGGCCAAGGGCCGGGGCCAGCAAAGGCGCGCGCAGGAAGGGATTGGTCGCGCGCTCCTCGCCCACGGTGGAGGGCACGGTGGCCTCGCCGCGCGCGCGGGCCGCGAATATGGCCTCGGATCTCGACTTCAACGCCGGGGCGGAATCCACCGACAGGGCGAAGCGCGCATTGGCGGCTGTGTATTCATGGGCGCAATAGAGGCGGGTGTCCTCCGGCATGGCGGCGATGCGCGTCAGACTGGCCCACATCTGCTGTGGATCGCCCTCGAACATCCGACCGCAACCGAGAGGGAAAATGCTGTCGCCGACGAAGGCGATATGGTCGGCGCCGTCGTGATAAGCGATGTGCTGCAGGGTATGGCCGCCCACATCCATCACAGCGAATCGGGTCTGGCCAAGCTCCACGCTGTCGCCGCCGACCACGGCTCGGTCGAGCGGAGCGATGCGGGTGACCTCCTGCGGCCCGACGATATAGGCGCCCGTGGCGTCCTTCAGGGCCTGATTGCCGCCCGCATGATCATGGTGCCAATGGGTGTTCAAAATGAAATCCAGCCGCCAGCCCTGGCGGTCCAGCGCAGCGAGTATGGCCTCAGCGTCAGGCGTGTCGATGCAGGCGACAACGCCGGTGGCCTCATCGCGGGCGAGATAGCCGTAATTGTCCGACAGGCAGGGGAACTGAACAATCTGCAGGGTCATGGGATGGGGCGGCCCGAAGATGATTGGGAAACTTGCTTTTACGCCGCGATGGCTCAGGTGCGAAGCGGTCCTATATTGGCGATATCTGATCAAGGATTCGCATGCGCCGAGATGTGATCGAGCTTCGCCGTTTCTACGCCGGGCCCCTGGGCCGGGCGGCTCGCGACATGCTGGGTCGCAAGCTGGCCGAAACCTGGGGCGATGTAACGGGGCTTGATGTGCTGGGTCTCGGCTACGCGACACCTTTCCTGGAGCGCTTCCCCCGGGCCCGGCGCACCGTGGCCGCCATGCCCGCCGAGCAGGGCGTGGACGCCTGGCCGGCTTCCGGCGCCGGTAACCGGACCTGTCTGGCGCGCGAGGGCGCCCTGCCCTTCCCCAACGCCTTGTTCGACCGGGTGCTGGTGGTTCATGGCCTGGAGGAAAGCGACGACCCCCTGGCGCTGCTACGCGAGGTCTGGCGGGTGATGGCGCCCTCGGGTCGGGTGGTTTTGGCCGCCGCGGCGCGCAGCGGGGTGTGGTGCCACGCCGAGGCCACGCCCTTCGGCTATGGCCGTCCCTTCACGCGCGCACAGCTGGAACAGCTGGCGCGTGAGGCCGAACTGGAGCCCATCGCCTGGTCGCGCGCCCTCTACGCCCCGCCGATCGCCGGCCTGGCGCCCTATGCGGAAGGTTTTGAGCAGGCGGGGGCGCGCCTGTGGCCACGGTTCGCCGGATTGATCCTGCTGGAGGCGGTAAAACAGACTTTCGCGGTTAAACCCAAGGGCTTAGGCGCCCCGGCGCGGACGTTCATGCCTGGAGCGCTCAGGCCAGCGAGAAGCACACTGGGCGGGCAACGGCAAAGCCCGGCGTTGCAAACGGGGCGAAAGCCTCACGAGAGGCTTGGAGGCGAGCCCCATTCGCCTTAGCTTTATTAGGAAATCTGTTTCTGCGAGGACGCCCCATGAAGTTGATCACCGCCATCATCAAGCCCAGTCGCCTGGATGCGGTCCTGGACGCGGTGACCGAGGCCGGCGCCTCGGGCCTCACCGTCACCGAAGTTCGTGGCTATGGCCGCCAGAAAGGCAAGACCGAGGTCTATCGCGGCGCCGAGTACGAGGTGAAGCTGCTCCCCAAGGTCAAGCTTGAGATCGCGGTGCCCACCGATGTGGTCGAGAAGGTGATCGAGGCCATCGCCCGCACCGCCAACACCGGCAAGATCGGTGACGGCAAGGTATTCGTGCTCGATCTGGAATCCGCCTTGCGCATCCGCACCGGCGAAAAGGACGCGGCCGCCATCGCGGGGTGAGGCGCGAGCCGCCGCTGTAGGCGGCGGCTATGCGATGGCCAACGATTTGGCCATCGCCGCGCCGAACGTCCGAAGCGAAAGCGCGGGGTCGGCGCTTGATATGAAACTACTTTTCCAGCCTCCGCGTCAGCAAGAACAGCGCCTGTTCCGCCCGCCAGTTTTCGATGGGGCGAAGGGGATTGATGCTTCGCGCCGGTTTGCCGGCCGCCAGCGCCGCGCAGGCCTCGATCCGCAGGTCCAGATCCGCGCACAGCTGGGTGAAATCGCGCAGGGTGCACAGGTGGATGTTCTCGGTCTCCCACCACGCCGTGGGCAGGGCGCCGGTGGTGGGCATGCGGCCCTGAGTCAGCAAGGACAAGCGCACCCGCCAGTGGCCAAAATTCGGAAACGAGACGATGGCGTGGTCGGCGATGCGCAGCAATTCGGCCAGCACATGGCGCGGCTGGCGCACGGTCTGCAGGGTTTGCGACAACACGGCGTAATCGAAGGCGCGGGTCGGAAAATCGTCCAGGTCGTGATCGGCGTCGCCCTGCACCACCGCCAGACCGCGCGCCAGGCAGAGGGACACATTGGCCGGGCTAATCTCCAGGCCGCGGCCGTCCACCTGCTTTTCGCGGGTGAGCAGCTCGAGCAAGGCGCCTTCGCCGCAGCCGATGTCCAGCACCCGCGCACCCGGCTGCACCAGGCCCAGAATCGCCCGGAAATCCTCCCTGCGCGCCGCTTCCGCCGGACTCACGCCAGCCCCCGCGCGGCGCCGGCGGCCTCCAGGAATCCCATCAGGGCCGAACGCATGACCGGCTCGTCTAGCAGAAAGGCGTCATGGCCCTTGTCGCTGTCGATCTCGACGAAGCTGGCGCGGGCGCCCGCCGCGTTCAGCGCGCGCACGATCGCCCGACTTTCCGGGGTCGGATAAAGCCAGTCCGATGTGAAGGACAGCACGCAGAATCGGGCCTGTCTCGCCTTGCGGAAGGCCTCGGCCAGCACCCCATCGTAGCTGGCCGCCAGATCGAAATAATCCATCGCCCGGGTGATGTAGAGGTAGGAGTTGGCGTCGAACCGGTCCACGAAACTGGCGCCTTGGTGGCGCAAATAGCTCTCCACCTGGAAGTCGGCGTCAAAGCCCCAGGACAGGCCGTCGCGCTGCAGCTCGCGCCCGAACTTCCGCTGCAGGGCGGCTTCCGACAGATAGGTGATGTGCGCGGCCATCCGCGCCACGGCCAGTCCCTTTTCCGGCCTCGCGCCCTGAGCCGCGTAATCGCCCGACAACCAGTTGGGATCGGCCATGATCGCCTGGCGGCCCACCTCATGGAAGGCGATGTTCTGCGCCGAGTGACGCGGCGTGGAGGCGATGCACACGGCGGAAAACAGCCGCTCGGGATAGTCCGCCGCCCATTGCAGCACCTGCATGCCGCCCATGGAGCCGCCGACAACCGCGAACAGGGTCTCGACGCCGAGGTGATCGATCAGCATGGCCTGGGCGCGGACCATGTCGGCGATGGTGATCACCGGGAAGGCCAGACCCCAGGGCTTGCCGGTCTCGGGATTGATCGAGGACGGCCCCGTGGAGCCCATGCAGCCGCCGATCACATTGGAGCAGATGATGAAATGCCGCTGGGGGTCCAGCGGCAAGCCTGGACCCACCACCTGAGTCCACCAGCCCGGTTTGCCATTGGCCGGATGAAGTCCAGCCACGTGCTGATCGCCGGTGAGGGCGTGGCACACCAGCACCGCATTACTGCGCGACGCGTTCAATGTTCCATAGGTGCGGTAGGCGATCTCCACGTGATCCAGCCGCCCGCCGGAGTCCAGCCGCAGAGGTCTGTCCGGCCCGAAGCGCGCGAGCCCTTCACCGTTGATCACACCCAAGTCTGCATCCGTCGCGATGCTCATCCGTCGCCTTGGATAGCCTAGCCCGCCCGGTGTCAACTGGGCCGCCCCGCGTCCAGCCTCTTCCCTGCGTGGCCCGCTGGACCTATGAACCGTTGCGAACCCCGCCCACATATAGGGAGCGTACACGCCAATGCAGCGCCTGATCCTGCTGCGCCACGGCAAGACAGAACGGGACGCGCCTTCAGGCCAGGATTTCGACCGAGTCCTGACCGAACGCGGGCGACGCGACAGCGTGCTGATCGCCAGAGCTTTGGCGCGTGGAGGGTTTAGTCCGGATCTGGCCGTGGTTTCCCCCGCCGCTCGGGCGCTTGAAACCTGGCAGGCCGCCGCGCCGGCGTTTCCCAAGGCGCGGATCGTGCTCGATGCTTCCCTCTACAATGCGGCGCCAGAGACGATCCTAGAGGTGGCCAGCGCCCAGGGGTCCGACGCGGATACCGTTCTGGTCGTGGCGCACAATCCCGGTCTGCATCAACTAGCCTTGACCCTGGCCCAACGCTGCGCGGACGCGCCCGAGCGCGCGCAGATTTACGCCGCTTTTCCCACGGCCGCGGCGGCCGTCTTCGATCTGAAGGCCGGAAAGCTGGTGCTGTTCACGCCCAAGGCGCTGGGCGGGGGCGCATGAGCCGGGTCTATAAGATCCTGTCGGCGGGGGAATGGTCGACGGCCCAGATCCAGGGCCGATTCAACGGATCGGCCGTCGACCTGAAGGACGGTTACATCCACCTGTCGGACGCGGCCCAAGTTCAAGAGACCGCGCGCCTGCATTTTCGCGGTCAGGAGGGCCTGGTGCTCGTGATCCTCGACGCCGAGGCGCTGGGCGCGCCCCTCAAATGGGAGCCCTCGCGCGCCGGTGCGCTGTTCCCGCACCTGTACGGCGCGCTCGACCCGGCCCTGGCGCTCGAGGCGCGGCCTCTGACCCTAGACGCCGATGGCGTTCCCGCGATCGCGCTATGAGCACGGTGGGGGACCTCGCCGCGCGCGCCCTACACGCGCTGGATCCGGAACAGGCGCATAGTGCGGCCATCGCCGCGCTGAAGCTGGGCCTGGGTCCGCGCGAGTCCCGGCCGGACGATCCGTGCCTGGCGGTGCAGATGGCCGGTCTCAAACTGCCCAACTGCGTCGGGCTGGCCGCCGGCTTCGACAAGAACGCGGAGGTCCCGGACGCCATGCTGGCGGCGGGCTTCGGCCTGGTGGAATGCGGCACGGTCACGCCGCTGGCCCAGGCGGGCAACCCCAAGCCGCGCATCTTCCGGCTCAGCGAGGACCGGGCGGTGATCAATCGCCTGGGCTTCAACAACGGCGGCCTGCAGGCCTTCGCCGCCCGACTGGAGCGGCGGCGCGGACGCGGCGGGATCGTGGGCGCCAATGTCGGGGCCAACAAGGAGTCCGAGGACCGCATCGGCGACTATGTCCAAGGCCTGCAACGGCTGTGGCCTCTGGCGGACTACTTCACCGCCAACATCTCCTCGCCCAACACCCCTGGCCTGCGCGACCTGCAGTCCGGGTCCGCCCTGGAGGAGCTCCTCGGCCGCCTGGCCGAGACCCGCGCGGCGCTGTCGCGCGAGGGCGCGGCTCATCCGCTGTTGCTCAAGGTCGCGCCTGACCTGACCGATGCTCAGATTGAGGCCATCTCGGATCAGGTCGCCGCCAGCGGACTGGACGGGATCATCGTGTCCAACACCACCGTGACGCGGCCCGGCGATCTGGCCTCGCCGCTTCAAGCGCAGGCGGGCGGCCTGTCCGGCGCGCCACTGATGAGTCTGTCCACCGCCGTCCTGGCGCGCTTTCATTCAGCCGCCCAGGGGCGTTTCGTGCTGATCGGCGCGGGCGGCGTGGCCAGCGGCGCGGACGCCTACGCCAAGATCAGGGCCGGCGCCTGCGCGGTTCAGCTGTACAGCGCACTTGTCTACGAGGGTCCAGGCCTGGTCCGGCGCCTAAAAGCCGATCTCGCGGCGCGGCTCAAAGGCGACGGGTTCGTTTCTGTGGCCCAGGCGATAGGCGTGCGCTAAGACCGAGCGGCCGATCGCCAAGGCGGGACCGGACAAGGAGCTTCATGTCGAGCGAACCGTCAAAGCCCGCTTCGGCCCTCGAACTGATCAAGCGCTTCGGACCGGCGGCGCTGCTCGTGGCCGGGCTGGCCGCGGCGATCGCCAGCGGCGCCTTGAACCACCTGTCCCTTCACGAATTGCGCGCCAGCCGGTTTTCCCTGCACGCCTTCGTGCAGACCCATCCCGCTCGGGCCGTGTTGCTCTATCTGGCGGTCTATCTAGGGGTGGTGTGCCTGTCCGTGCCCGGCGCGCTGATCATGACTCTGTCCGGCGGCTTCTTGTTCGGGCCTTGGGTCGGCGGTCTTCTGGCCGACCTGGGCTGTTCCATCGGGGCGATCGTTGTCTTCGGTGTTTGCCGGCTGACGGTGGGCGATGCCCTGGAGCGGCGGCTAAGCCCGCGGATCAAAGCCTTCGAGGCGGGATTTCGTCAGGACGCCTTCTTATACCTTCTGACCCTGCGGCTGATTCCCGTCACGCCATTCTGGCTAGTCAACCTCGCCGCCGGCCTGATTGGCGCGCCCACGCGCGCCTTCGTCACCGCCACGGTTGTTGGCATCCTGCCCGCCTCGTTGATCTACGCCAGCCTTGGGGCGGGGTTGGACGGCATGTTCGATCGGGGCGAGCACCTGGGTCCCCAGCTGTTCTTGGCGCCCCGCATCGTGCTGCCCCTGATCGGTCTGGCCCTGCTCTCGATCCTGCCGATCGTCCACCATTGGTGGCGCGCGCGACGCGGCGCGTCGGCTTCGGCGTCCTAGCCGCGTTGCCCCGGGCCCTGCGCTGCAGTAACCAGTTTCCATGACGGACGCCGAGCCGAAGCCGGCCGCGCCAAATCCGGCGTCTCGCCTGGGCGAGAACGCCCGTCTTTGGCTGTGGCCGGCAGGTCTGTCCGCCCGCCTGCTGGTCCTCACCGCCTTGTTCGTCATGACGGCCGAACTGCTGATCCTGGCGCCGTCGCTCGCGGGCTTCCTTCAAAGCCGGCTGGAGGAGCGGGTGCGGGCCGCCGAACTCGCGTCCTTGGCGGTGGAAGCCGCGCCTGACCAGATCGTCACCGACACCCTGGCCGGCCAACTCCTGAACGGCGCGGGCGTGGTGTCCGTCGCGGTGCAGAGCGAGGGTATCCGTCGCCTGTTGCTCCAGGGTCCGCCCATGCGGCGCGCGCCCGAGCTGATCGACCTGCGCCGGTTCAACCTGGCGGCCTGGCTGGGCGAGCCCTTCGCCATCGCCTTCGGCGACGACGCCCGCATGGTGCGCGTGGTGGCCAAGCCGCGCTTTCGCGATGGGGACTTCGTGGAGATCATCACACCGCGCAAGCCCCTGCGTCATGAGCTGGGCAGCTATCTGCTGGGCCTTTTGGGCGTGACAGCCTTCATTTCAGCCGTGGCGGGCGGCTTGATCTATCTGTCGCTCAACGCTCTTCTGGTTCGGCCCATGCGGCGCATCACCGTGTCCATGGAGCGCTTCGCCGCCGATCCAGACGATCCCGCGGCCAAGATCGAGGTGTCAGCCCGCCGCGACGAGGTCGGCCGCGCCGAGGCGGAGCTGGGCCGTATGCAGGCGGACCTGCGCGCGGCCCTGGCTTCGCGCGCGCGGCTGGCGGCGTTGGGCGAGGCGGTGGCCAAGATCAACCACGACCTGCGCAACATGCTCACCAGCGCCCAGATCGCGTCGGAGCGTCTGGCCCTCAGCGGCGACCCCGGGGTAGCCAAGGCCCTGCCGCGCCTGGAGCGCGCGTTGGACCGGGCCGTGGCCCTGGCCTCACATGTGCTGGACTACGGCAAGAGCGATGAACGCGCGCCCGATCTGCTGGCCGTTCCGCTTCAGGCCGCCGTGGAGGCCGCCGGCGAGGACGCCGGCCTGACGCCAGACGGCGCGGTGCGGCTACACACCTTGGTCGAGCCGGGTGTGACCGTCCTGGCCGACCCAGAACAGCTGCACCGCATCCTGGTCAATATGCTCCGCAACGGTCGCGAGGCGATCCAGAGCGCGCCAGAGCCGCGCTCGCCGGGCCTGATTCAGGTGGCCGCCGAGCGGCGCGACGGGGCTCTGGCGTTGCGCATTTCCGACAACGGGCCGGGTTTGCCGCCCAAGGCCCTGGAGCGTCTGTTTCAACCGTTCTCCGGCTCCGCGCGGCCCGGCGGCACCGGCCTGGGCCTGGCCATTTCCCGTGAGCTGGCCAAGGCCAACGGCGGCGATCTGACCCTGGCGGCCAACAGCGCGGACGGCGCGGTGTTCGAGTTGCGGCTGCCAGAGTCCTCGCTTCAATAGCTCAGCACCACGCCCTCTCGCCGCGGGTCGGCGGCGCCCCGCAGTTTGCCGCCCTTGGCCGTCACCACGTGAAATCCGGAGTCCTCGCCCTGGCCGGGCTGCAGGATCACCCCAAGGCGTGTCAGGCCCGCGGCCATGGCCGGGGACATCTTGTCGAGCTCGGCCCCAACCTGTCCTCCACGCGGCACGATATTAGGCAGGGCGACGGCCTTGTCCGGCGGCAGGTCCCAGTCCAGCAAGGCCACCAGCACCTTCAGATTGAAGGCGAGGATCGCCGGGCCGCCGGGCGAGCCCAGGGCGGCGTAGAAGCGCCCCTGTTTGTCCAGCACGATCACCGGCGACATGGACGAGCGGGGTCTTTTTAGGGGCGCTACCGCGTTCGCTGCTTGAGCGCCGCTGGCATCTTTCGGGCTGAACGAGAAGTCCGTGAGCTGGTTGTTGAGCACGAAGCCGTGGCTCATGCGCCCGGCGCCGAACACGCTCTCCACCGAGGTGGTCATGGAGACCACGTTTCCGTCCTTGTCGACCACCACGAAGTGCGACGTGCCGCCCGGCTCGCGCGTGGCGTCCGGTCCGCGCGGCGCCGAGCCCGGCGGGTTTCCCGCGACCGGCGGCGGGCCAGCCACGTCTCCGATCAGGGCTGCGCGCGTGGCCACATAGGCCGGGTCGAGCAGCCCATCGAGCGGCACGGACATGAAATCCGGATCGCCAACATAACGGTCGCGGTCGGCGTACATCAGGCCGCTGGCCTGGATGAACTGCAGCCAAGCCTTGGGATCGTCCGGCCCGCGCGAGGCGATGTCGGTGTGCTCCAGCATTTCCAGGGCCTGCAGCAGGCCTTCGCCGCTAGAGGGCGGAGGTGGAACGCACACCAGGAACGCCCGATGCGGCCGGCACAGGGCCTGGGTCTCCTTAGCGCGGTAAGCGGTCAGGTCGGCGGCCGTGAGGGTGCCTGGAATCGGATCGCCATGCACCCGCGCGGCGATGTCCCGCGCCACTTGTCCGCCGTACAAAGCGTTTGGGCCCCGCGCCGCCAGCTCGCGCAGCATCTCGCCGTAGGCGGGGTTCTTGAGCACATCGCCGGTCCGCAACTCTCCGCCGCCGGGCTTGGTGAAATAGGCGACGATGTCCGGCGCGCGGGCCTCGGGCGCCGCGCCATTGACGAAGCCGGACAGGCGCGGGCTGACCGTGAAGCCCTTGTCGGCCAGGGCCTCGGCGGAGCCGAACAGCGTCCTCCAGGCCAGGCGGCCGTGTTCCTTCTGCGCCAGGGCGAGCAGCGCCACCGCGCCCGGCGCGCCGGTGGAACGGCCGCTGAGCACCGCCGTGTAGAAGGACAAGGGCTTGCCGTCCGCGCCCTCGAACATGTCGGGTGTCGCGCCGGCGGGCGCGGTTTCGCGACCGTTGTAGGCGCTGACCTGATGGGTCTTGCCGTCGTAGTAGGTA
>Ga0302157_10005831_pt1 | contig 12918 bp, 9 predicted proteins | sample I_Bog_N3_3_FD_193502 | JGI IMG/M metagenome (GOLD analysis project Ga0302157, IMG submission 193502) | Peat permafrost microbial communities from Stordalen Mire near Abisko, Sweden - I_Bog_N3_3 | ecosystem: Environmental > Terrestrial > Soil > Wetlands > Peat | place: Sweden: Abisko, Stordalen...
GCCGTCGGGTTCGCCGAGAAGTCCGCATAGTTGCGCAGCCGGTCGCGGTAGGCCAAGAGCGACGGCGAGTCGATGCCTGAGTCCTGGCTGACCGCGAAGTGGCGATGCCAGAAGAACGTCAGCCGCTCGACGAACGGGTTCGTCGAGCGCTGCATCGTATCGAGCCACTCCATGATCAGCTCGTCCTCGGAGTCGAGCGGATCAATCGGGTTGCCGTAGTAGGTCGGGGGCGTCGCGTCCGTGCTCAGCACGTTGGGCGCCGTCATGAGGTAGTTGACGAGGTCGGCGACGGGCTGGCCGGTCCACTGCGCTCGCTCGGCGTCGGTCGGCCCGAAGCCGGCTCGCCAATAGAGGCGGTCGACCATCGGCTGGGTCAGCGTCGGCGGAGCGGGCGCGGAAGCCGGGGCGGGCGACTGTGCGACCGGCGCGCTGACAAGGGCCGGGGTCGTGACGACGAGAATTCGCGTGCTGTGACCGTGTCGCTTGCCGTCGAGCGTACGCACCGCGTAGCGGTAGGTCGTCGCCGCAGCGACCGCCCGGTCGGTGAAGCGCTCGCCGCGGACGTGCGCGACGACGTGGCCGTCGCGGAGCACCTGGTAGCGGATCTCCGGGTGGTGGTCGCGTGAGCGCCGCCAGCCGAGCTCGACCAGCGAGGTCGTGACCGCGAGCGAGTGCAGGCGCTGCGGTGCAGCAAGCGCCGCCGGCTCGGTGCCAGGCTTGCTGTGCCGGCGGCTGAGCAATTCACGACGTGTGAGAACCGTCACCACAAAACCCCCTGTTGCGATCGCTGAGGGCCACCACTCAAGCAGCGCGGCAAGCGCTTGCCTACGACGACCGACGAACGGCCGAGCCGCTCGTGGCGGGACTCGACAATCGGCGACCGGCCGCTGGGCGCCGCCGCCGCGGCCGCCGTCAAGCGCCGCGGCGCGGGCGCGCCACCGATGATTCGCGGTGCCAGGCACGGTCTCGATAGCGAACACGACGCCAGGGAGGCACGACATGAGCGGTCCGGAGGCCACTGGATACGTGCCCGTCAACGAGCTCGAGATGTACTGGCCCCGCGCGGCCAATTGGCACCGCTCAGCGATAGTCCGCTTTTGCAGGCACTTCGTAATCGGGGAGACAGGATTTGAACCTGCGACCGCCCGGCCCCCAGCCGGGTGCGCTACCAGACTGCGCCACTCCCCGTGGCTTCCTGCAAGCGGGCGACGGGAATCGAACCCGCCCTAGAAGCTTGGAAGGCTTCTGTGCAACCACAACACTTCGCCCGCAAGCCGTTGGCACAGGATAGTGCGAAGCGGGCCTGCCCCGGCGCCGGGGCAGGCGACCGCCGCTTGCGGGGCCCCCGGCGCGGCCGAGTCGCCGCCGTAGGACGGATCGTCGGGGCGTGGCGCTAGGCTTCGCGCGATGCCGCTGGGACCGCTTGCCGTGACTGCCGTTCTCGCCGCGCTCGACTGGGGAGCGTGGGACTGGGCGACCAGCAGCAACCAGACGACGGCTGGACTGATCGCGGGTCTGCTGATGGCGCCGATCGCCGTCGCGTTCGCGTGGTCGCTGGCACGCGTCCTCGTCGCGCTCGCGCGCAGGGCGCTGGCGCGGCTCGCGAGCGGGCCGCGGGTCGTGCGCGCTGCGACCGCGCCGCGGGCCGCTGACGGTCCGTTTGACATCGAGGCGCAGAGCGACCGACTGGCGGCCTGAGCTACGGAGCCCTTGGGCCGGGCGATGCTAGCCGGCGCTGTGTACCGGAGGCTGCGGATCATCGGCGTTCTGGCGGTTGCGGTCCTCGCGATCGCGATTCCGGCGCTCGCGAGCGGGGCGGGCAAAGCGGCAGTGGCGGGCGACGCCCGCTCGGCGATCGCCTGTCCCAACCAGCCGACCGGGAGCACGGGGACGCCGTCAACGACGCCGCTCGCCGCGTCCGCCAAACACTCCAAGTCGCGGCATCGCCGCCACAAGCGCAGTGCGAAGCACCACGTCAAAAGCGCGAGGAGCCGGAGAACGACGCTGTGCCCGTCTCCCTGCCCCGAGACGGGCGCGGCGGCTTGCAGGCCGAGCCCGTGCGTCGCCGCCGGCAGCGGTGTGCCCGGCGCGCCCAGCGGCGTGACGCGTGCCTGCCCGCCCATCCCGTGCGTCAGTCCCATCCCGGACGGCTCCCGCGAGACAACCGCAGTGACGACGACCTGCGAGCCGATCGGCTGCCCCGCGCCCTTAGTCGTTACCTCGGGCGCGCCGTCGGGCCCCACGGGGCCGACGAGCCCGTGCGAGCCGCCTCCATGTGCCTATGGCGCCGCAACTGGACCTAGTGGCTCGACGCCCAACTGCCTGCCGAGCCCATGCCCGCTCACGGCGAGCGCCGCCGACGCCGCGCCGGGCACGACGGGCGGCGCGGCGATGGGGGTGGTGGCGGCGGCGAGCTGTCCGCCGCTGCCCGAGTGTCCGCTGCCTGGGCCAAGCGCTCCCACGGCGCCTTCGGCCATCTACGCCTGTCCCGAGATCGCGTCGGGAGCGGCCGGCGGCTGAAGCCGGCGAGCCACCCGCGCACGATCGGTAGCGGCGACGCATGCCCGTCAATGCGAACAGCGGTCCGCCATGCCGACTCTTATCCGTCGCTTCAGGCGATATGCGAGAGTGACGCCGGGCCCGGCATCCCCCGGCCGGGCCCGCCCTCGCCTGCGAAATCGCACAGTGGGATAACGTGAATACGCGATGAGCGAGCGGCCAAAGATCCTCGTTGTCGACGATGAGCCGGCAGTACGGCAGGCTCTCTCACGCGCCTTCGCACTCGAGCTCTACGCAGTGGCTGTCGCGAGCGACGGGGGCGAAGCTCTCGAGGCGCTCGCGTCAGAGCGCTTCGACGCCGTCGTGCTCGACGTGATGATGCCCGGCGTGTCAGGTCTCGAGGTGTGCCGCCGGCTGCGCGCCAGCGGCGATCGCAGCCCGGTGCTGATGCTGACCGCGCGCGACGCGATCGACGACCGCGTCGCCGGCCTCGACGCGGGCGCCGACGACTATCTGGTCAAGCCCTTTGCGCTGCGCGAGCTGATGGCGCGAATGCGCGCGCTGCTGCGACGCCGCGATGACGACGGCACGTACAACGCTCCGCTGCTCGCGTTCGAGGACCTGGCGCTCGACTCGATCGCACACGAGGTGCATCGTGGCGAGCGTCGCCTCGAGCTCACGCGCACCGAGTTCGCGCTGCTCGAGCTGTTCATGCGCCATCCGCGGCATGTACTCAGCCGATCTACGATCTTCGAGCACGTGTGGGGCTACGACTTCGGAGCAGCGTCGAACACGCTCGGCGTCTACATGGGCTACCTGCGACGCAAGACCGAAGAGGACGGCGCCCCGCGGCTACTTCATACCGTCCGCGGCGTCGGGTACATCCTGCGGGCGCCATGAGCTTCCAGCGCCGCGTCACGCTCGCCTCCGCTGCCGCGGTGGCGGTCGCGGTGGCGATCGCGTCACTGGCCACCTATGTGCTGGTGCGCAACGAGCTCGATCGTCACATCAACCGCTCGCTGGGCTCGCTGGCGCACGCGTTCGTCGTGGCCGAGCGGATGATGCCGGCCAAGGCCCGCTCCAATAGCCCCTCCCCCGGCGTCGCGCCCTACCCCTACGGCGAGCTGCTGCTCCGCTTCCCCGACCGCCCCGGCGATGCCACAAACGTCGTGCAGCTCGTTACGAGCGCCGGGACGAGCTATCCGGACTTTCGAGGAACGGTGCTGCGCCTACCGGCAAGCGCGCGTGCTGCCGTCGCCGCGATCGCACGCGCTGGCAGCGGCTCGTTGACATTCGACGCGAGCTCCGACGGTGCTGACTTTCGGGCGCTGGCGACAGGCGTGGGGCCGGGCTACGCGGTGGTGGTCTCGCACTCGCTTGGCGACGTCAACTCGACGCTCAGCGAGCTGAGCCTGATCCTCGCGATCCTGACGCTCAGCGGCATCGCACTGGCGGCACTGCTGGGATGGTTCGTTGCCCGCACGGCGCTCGCGCCGGTGCGGCGGCTGACAGCCACCGTGCTGCACGTGACCGAGACGCGCGACCTCGGCGAGCGGATCGACGAGCGCCGCCGCGACGAGCTCGGCAGCCTCGCTCGCAGCTTCAACTCGATGCTCACCGTGCTGGATGAGACGATCAGCAAGCTCGACGAGTCTGCCCGTATGCAGCGGCGCCTCGTCGCCGACGCCTCACACGAGCTGCGCACGCCGGTGACGAGTGTGCGGACCAACATCGAGATCCTCGAACGTGCGAACGAGCTGCCGGCGGGGGAGCGAACCCGTCTGATCGCCGACGTCGTCGAGCAACTCGAGGAGCTCTCCGCCCTGATCAACGACCTGATCGAGCTGGCCCGCGAAGACGAGCACATCGACTCCCGCGAAGAGGTCCGTCTGGACGTCCTCGTCACCGAGGCGATCGAGCGGGCCCGCCGTCGTTCCCCGCAGGTGAGCTTCGAGGTCAGCCTCGATCCGACGCTGGTGAGCGGCGTGCCGTCGCGCCTGGATCGCGCGGTCAACAACCTGCTCGACAATGCCGTGAAGTTCGCCGGCACGGAGCACCCGATCGAGGTGCGCCTGCACGAGGGCGAGCTCGAGATTCGCGATCACGGGCCGGGCATCGACGCCGAGGACCTGCCGCACGTCTTTGATCGCTTCTTCCGTGGGGCGCGCTCGCGCGCGCGCCCAGGCAGCGGCCTCGGGCTGGCGATCGTGCGCCAGGTCGCCGAGCTGCACGCCGGCAGCGTCAGCGTGGACGCCGCGCCGGGGGGCGGCACGGTTGTTCGCCTGCGGGTGCCGGTGTCCACCTGGGCCGGCTAGCCGCGGGGCCCGACAGCGGCCCGCAGAGTCAGGCGTTCGGCTCTTCGCCGACGAGCCGCTTCAACAAGCAGTCCGCCGTAGCGGCCCTCCCCCGCCCGCACGGCGGCGTGCGTCAGCGCAGCGCGCCCCGGCCGGCCCTCTCGTAGCGACGCTCGGCGGCCTTGGACGTCGCGCTTGGATCGTGATGGCGTGGAGATGCGGAAGGCTCCGACCCAGCGAACGTAGATGCCGGCGTAGGCCCGGGAGGGCCGGAGCCCCTAGAACTCGACCACCTGCGGGCTGCCGTGGTAGGGGGCGAGCATCAGCGGACTTGAGAGCATGAAGTCGGCCGACGCGCGGTTGCAGGCGATTGGGATGTCGTATAGCACCGCGATTCGCAGCAGCGCCTTGACGTCGACGTCGTGCGGGTGGGCGGCCAGCGGGTCGGAGAAGAAGATCACGAGATCGATGCGTCCCTCGGCGATCGCCGCCCCGACCTGCTGGTCGCCGCCGAGCGGCCCGCTGAGGTAGAGGTTCACCGGCAGCTCCAGCTCGTCGGCGAGTAACTGGCCGGTTGTCCCGGTCGCAAAGAGCTCGTGCTGGGACAGCGTCGTGCGGTTGTACGTCGCCCATTCGAGCAGATCCGCCTTGCGGTGGTCATGCGCGATCAGCGCGATGTGCTTGTTGGTCCCCATCGAGGTCGTCTCAGGCATCGCGTTCGATTCTCGCAGCCTGGCCGCCCGGGCTCTTTCGACCGTGGGCCAAAGCTGAGTGGAGCGAGTGCGACAGCACGCCGGCTGGCGCCCCTACGGGTCGACGTGCACCGACCGCGCGGGACTCACAGTCGGCTGAAAGGGGTAGCCCGGAACGCCGCTCGCCGGGATCGCCATGCGGAAGGTGTAGGTGATCGGCTGCGTCGTGCGCTCGAAGGTGTAGCGGTAGCTGAACCGCCCGTCGCCGCTGGCCGCCGCCACCTCCGTGTAGATCATCCACCGGCTTCCTTCGAGATACTCGAGCGCCAGCGGCAGTCCGCCGCGGGGCTCATCGCCACCAGACACGCGCCCGCTGAAGGTGATCGTGTGACCGTTGGAGGTGCGCGCGGGCGAGATGCGCAGCGTGATAGCCGGTGTGACCAGCACGTCCACGCGCGCGCTCGCAGACACGCTCGCTTCGCCGGCGAACTCGCGGTAGCTGATCGTCACGTGACGCGAGCTGCCTGAAGCGAGGAGGTAGACGAAGGATCCGTCGGCCGCCGTGCGGATGACGGCGAGCCGGCGGGCGGTCGCCCCCGCCGCTTGAGCTATCGCGACCTGGAGGGTCGCGTTCCCCACCGCCACGCCGGCGCAGTGCAGGGAGCCCCGCAGTGCGACCGAGTGCCCGAGCGCAATCGTGACGCTCGCGCGCCCGTCGATGCGTGCCCGCAGCCGCGCGTGAGCGCACGCTCCGCTCCCGTTCGCAACCCGTTTCGTCGCCGTCGCGGCCGGCGGGGTCGCGGCCGCCGCCGAGCCGCCAGGCGCGGGACCGGTCGAGCCGGTTGCGTCGGCGATCAAGCGCGAGGGCTCGCTCGCGGCTTCGCTTGCCCCGCCCGGGCCGGCAGCGCTGACGAGGACGCGCACGCGAAGGTAGTCGTCGGCGGCCGCGAGCTTGAGGCTCGCCCCGGACGCCCCCGCGATCGCCTCGCAGCCGAGCCCGTCGGCATCGCAGAGCTCCCACTGAAAGGTGTAGCTCAGCGGGCCTCCCGACCACTGGCCGGGCTGTGCGGTGAGCGTCGCGCCTTCCCGTGTCGAGCCGATTATCGACGGCAGGCTGCCTGTCTGGAGTGCGGGGCCCGCGGGCTGACTGGCGTAGCCGTTGGCGTCCAACACGACGCCCGAGAGTGTCGAGAGCGCGCTCGTCGAGCCGTCAGCGTCGGTTGCGGTGACTGACACGGCGAGCTGGCGGTAGTCATCCGCCGCCGTGACGGTGTAGGCCGGCGCCGTGGCACCCGCGATCGGTGTGCAGCCGGTGCCCTGCGCCGTGCAGCGCTCCCACTGGTAGGCGTAGCCGGTTGGCGCGGGTGACCAACTGCCGGTGCCGGCGACCAGGGACTGGCCCTGCTGAGCGTCGCCGAAGACCTGCGGCATCCCGCCCTGGGGCGCGTTGTCGGTCTCGATCGTTCCGCTCCAGACCGTCGCGACGTTGCCGGCGGCATCAGACACGCTGACGACCACGCTGTGCGCCCCGTCGGACAGGGAGCTCGTGTCGAGCTCGAGCGTGCCGCTGCCGGCGAGCAGGCAGGGAACCGCCCAGTCGAAGCGCAGCACCCCGGACTGATCCCCGTCGGAGCCGGGTCCGTCGATCGGGGTGCAGCGCCCGCCGTCGGCGTCGATCGCTTGACTGGCGACCGTCACGCCATCAACCGCGAGGACCCCCGAGTAGAGCCCCGAGCCGCCGTCGGCGGCGTCGAAGGAGATCTCCGCGCGGCCCGCGAGGACGCCGGGCGCGACAAGGCTGCCGCTGACGTTGTCCGCAGTCGGGGCGCTGTCGTCCTCGAGCGTCACGACCATCGCGTACAGGTGGTTGCTCGCGATGCAGGGATCGCCACCCAGCTCGGGGCAGACCGCGCCGCCGCCGGCTGGGCAGGTCAAGCCGCCGCCGCAGGAGGCGATGCCCTCGATCGCGGATACGTTCGTCAGACCGCCGAAGCTGCGCAGGTTGGCCGCCGCGAACTCGACCAGTGGCCCGGTTCCGCTCGACGAGCAGCCGAACGGTTGGGCGCAGTCGTCAAGGACGCTCACCGATCCGTCAGGGGAGACCGCGTCGACCACATCGATCGGCGCCTGATACGGCGCGAACGGTCCGGCGGAGAGGGCTCGGTATACCTGCGCGGCGGTGATCGTCGTGCCCGCCGGAGCCTGGAAGCGCCAGGCGGCCTGATCGCTCGCCGGGTGCGGCGCGACGCCGTCGAGGGTGGCGTAGAGGTAGCCCGCCGGGCCGCAGCCCTGATAGACGCCCGCCAGGGCGAAACGCCGTCGGTTGGTGCGGTCCAGCCGGTGACCGGGTCGTGGCAGATCGCGACCTCATAGGTGCCAGCGTGCGCGACCGCCACATTCAGCGCGCACGCGAAAGCGAGCACCAGACCCATCCTTGAGATCGCGCGTCCAGCCTTGAACATCGCCTGCTCCGTCCTCGACCATCGCCATCACCGTTCACCGGCCTGATCCGACAGGCGGGCCTCCGGCGGGACAGTGGGGGCGACAGTATGTGGCATGCGCACCCGGACGGCGCGGGCGTGCGCCCAATTGCTCGCAAATTGCGGGGGTTCGGCGAGGTCTTGCGCGGGGTGCGGCGCCCGACGGTCCTCCGGCGCGGCTGGAAGCCGCGCGGCTGGGGGGAAGCGTTACGGCTTGCTGCCGAGCTCCAGGACCGCCAGGAAAGCCTCCTGGGGCACCTCAATGCGCCCGACGCGCTTCATCCGCTTCTTGCCCTCCTTCTGCTTCTCGAGCAGCTTTCGCTTGCGCGTGATGTCGCCGCCGTAGCACTTCGCGATCACGTCCTTGCGGAACGCCTTGACCGTCTCGCGCGCGATCACGTGCGAACCGATCGCCGCCTGGATCGGCACGTCGTACTGCTGGCGCGGGATCTTCGTGCGCAGCCGCTCGGTCAGCATCTTGCCGAGCTCGTAGGCCTTGTCGCGGTGCACGATCATCGAGAGCGCGTCGACCGTGTCGCCGCCGAGCAGCACGTCGAGCTTGACGAGGTTCGACGGCACCATCCCGGTGACCTCATAGTCCAGCGACGCGTAGCCGCGCGTGCGCGACTTCAGCTGGTCGAAGAAGTCGATCACGATCTCCGCCAGCGGCAAATCGTAGGTCAGCTGCACGCGCTCGGGCGAGAGGTAGTGCATCCCGGCGTGCGTGCCGCGCCGCTCGCGGCACAGCTCCATCACCACGCCGATGAACTCCTTGGGCGCGATGATCGTGGCGCGGATCATCGGCTCACGGATCTCGGCGATGGCGGCCGGGTCCGGCATGTCGGAGGGGTTGTGCACGACGACCTCCTCACCGCTCGTCAGCGTGACCTCGAAGCCCACCGACGGCATCGTCGCCAGCAGCTCGAGGTCGTACTCACGCTCAAGGCGCTCGCGCACAATGTCCATGTGCAGCAGGCCGAGAAAGCCGGCGCGGAAGCCGAAGCCGAGCGCGTCCGAGCTCTCGGGCTCCCAGGACAGCGCCGCGTCGTTGAGGGTCAGCTTCTCGAGCGCGTCACGCAGCTCGGGGAAGCGCTCGGAGTCGATCGGGAAGAGACCGCAGAAGACCATCGGCTTGACATCGCGGTAGCCGGGCAGCGGCTCGAGCGCAGGATTGACCCGCGTCGTCAGGGTGTCCCCTACGCGCAGCTGGGTGACGTCCTTGATGCCGGTGATCAGGTAGCCGACCTCGCCGGCCGCCAGCTCCTGGACGGGCGCCATCTGCGGTGAGAAGAAGCCGATCTCGTCAATCTCGGCGTGGCTGGCGCCCACCATCGTGCGAATCGCCTCGCCCTTGCGGAAAACGCCGTCGACGACGCGGACGTAGGCCACGACGCCGCGGTACTGGTCGAACTCGGAGTCGAAGATCAGCGCGCGGGCCGGCGCGTCGGGGTCGCCCGCCGGCGGCGGGATCCGCTCGACGATGCGCTCGAGCACGTCGGTCACCCCCGCGCCGGTCTTGCCCGAGATCAGCAGGATGTCGTCGACCGGCTCGCCGATCAGGTCGGCGATCTCGTCGGCGACGCGCTCGGGCTCGGCTCCGGGCAGGTCAATCTTGTTGAGCGTCGGGATCAGCTCAAGCCCCGCCTCGACCGCCATGTAGGTGTTGGCGAGGGTCTGCGCCTCGACTCCCTGTGAGGCGTCGACCACGAGCACGGCGCCTTCGCAGGCGGCGAGCGAGCGCGACACCTCGTAGCTGAAGTCGACGTGTCCGGGCGTGTCAATGAGGTGCAACTGGTAGGTCTCGCCGTTGCGCGCCTCGTAGCGGACCCGCACCGCCTGCGCCTTGATCGTGATGCCCCGCTCGCGCTCGAGGTCCATCGAATCGAGCACCTGCGCGCGCATCGCCCGCGCATCGACGGTGTGTGTCAGCTCGAGGATGCGGTCCGCGAGCGTCGACTTGCCGTGGTCGATGTGGGCGATGATGCAGAAGTTGCGGATGTGGGCTTGGTCAGCCATCTCGCAAGTAGATTACGGTGCGCATCCCAGTCCGCCGCCCCTGCGGCCGCCAGCGCAATGTCCAGACCGATCCCCCGAGACGAGGCCCTCGCCCTGCTGGCGGACTGGGTGAGCGCCGCGCCCCTGCGCCGCCACTGCCTGGCGGTCGAGGCGGCGCTGCGCGCCTACGCGCGCCGCGACCCCCCGTTGCGAGGGGCAGCCGGCGCCGACGTGGAGCTGTGGGGCGTCACCGGGCTGCTGCACGACGCCGACTACGAGCGCTACCCGGACATGAGCGTCGGGCACCCTCGGATGATCATGGCCGAGCTCGAACGCCTCGATGCGCCACCCGAGATGGTTCGCGCGATTGCCTCGCACGCCGATTATCTCGGCGTGGCCCGCGAGTCGCCGCTGGAGCTGACGCTGCACGCGGTCGATGAGCTGAGCGGATTTCTCGTCGCCTGCGCGATGGTGCGACCCGAGGGCATCGCCGGACTGACGCCCAAATCGGTGCGCAAGAAGCTCAAGCAGCCGTCATTTGCGGCCGCCGTCAACCGTGAGGAGCTGCAGAGCTCCGCCGATTCGCTCGGCGTCCCGTTCGACGACCATGTCGCCTTCGTGATCGCCGCGCTCGAGGGGCAAGCGCAGGAGCTCGGCCTCACAGGCCAAGCGCACGCGTGATCTCCGGCGCCGCGAGCGAGGGCACGACCCGGCTCGCGCCGCTGAGATCGACGCCCGGGACCGACGGCACGGCGATCGTGTAGCACCCCGCCGCGACGGCGGCCGCGATGCCGGTCGGGGAGTCCTCGAGCACGAGCGTCCGGCCCGGCTGCGTGCGCAGCGCCGCACATGCGGTCAGGTAGATCTCCGGTGCGGGCTTGGGGTGCGTCACGACATCAGCTGTGAGGATCGACGCAAACGTGCTCTGCTCGATCCCGGCGGTCTCGAGCGCGCGGTCCACCAGCACGCGTGGCGAGTTGGAGGCCAGGCCCAGCGGTATCCCGGCGTCGTGCAGGCGGGCGATCAGCTCGAGCGCGCCGGGGCGCGGCGGCGCATCGCGCCCAAGCTCCTCGAGCACGATCGTTGCGAGCTCCATGATCAGCGCCGTCCCCTCTCCCGGCGCGTCGAGGATCAGCTCGAGCGCGGCCGCGGCGGCCTGCGGCGAGGAGCCCAGCATGTCGCGCTTGTGCTGCGCGGTGAACTGGAGGCCATGACGCTCGAACAGGGCTTCCTGGGCCCGCGTCCAGGACTGCTCGGTGTCCAGCAGCAGCCCGTCGTTGTCGAAGACCACGGCGTCGCAGCGGCGCTGGGCGCTGTGTTCGGGCACGACGCCACCCTACCTATGAGCGCCCGAAGCGCGCGAGCACCAGCGCGCGCACCTGTCCGGCTTCCGGGATCCCCATCCGCAGCACGGCTTGCATGTAGACGAAGCCGCCGGCGCCGGCGGCGCCGACGACGGACGCCAGCTGGGCGGGCAGGGTGCGGCCCAGCACTCGGTCGAGCAGGTACCAGACGATCCAGGACACGGCCGCCAGAAGGACCGACGCGGCCGTTATGCGCGCCGTGATCATCGTCGTCTGGCGTCCCTCGAGGCGATTGTTGAAGCCGGTACGCAGGCGGCGAAGCTGCAACGCGGTCATCAGCGCGTTGGCCACGAATGTGCCGATCACGAGCCCCGCGATCCCGAGCGGCTTGTACAGGGCGACTGACACGACGATGTCGACGGCGATGTTCATCGCCGCAAGACCGGTCGGGATCCAAGGGCGCTTGAGCGCGAAGAAGGTCCGTGTGAGCAGCAGATTCAGGCCTCCAAACGGCAGGCTGAATGCGAACCAGAAGAGTGCTATCGAGGTGAAGTGGGTCGAGGTGGCGTTGAACACCCCCCCGTGCTGATAGAGGAGCCGCACGACCGGCGTTGCGAGGACCATGAGAAATGCCGAGGCGGGGATCAGCAGCAGGTTGATCTGGCGCATCCCGATCGCCAGCGCCCGGCGCATGCCGCCGGCGTCGCGACGGGACGCCTGGCGGCTCAGCGTCGGAAACAGAACGGTCGCGACCGCCACGCTGAACATGCCCTGCGGAAGCATGTAGATACGAAACGCGTAGTTGATCGCCGCCGGCGCCTGCGAGTTGACCAGCGTGCCAAAGACCGAGTTGATCAGCCCGTCGAGGTTCGTGATCCCGAGGCCGATCGTGACCGGCACCATCAGCAGGAAGACCTGGCGCACGCGCGGGTCATGCCAGTCGATCTGAAAACCCAGGCGGAAGTCGATCTGCTGCAGCGCGCCGGCGGCCATCAGGAGCTGAACGACGGTCGCCGCGAGGATCGCGATCGCGTAGGCGTAGATCCCGTGATCTCCACTGTTGCCGGGGCCGAACTGCGGGCGCAACACGACGACCAGCACGATGATCACGATGTTCCAGACCAGCGGCGAGATCGCCGCGATTGAAAACCGGTCGTAGGACTGCAGGATCCCGACCAGCAGCCCGTTCAGACCGAGCAGCAGCACGACGGGAAACAACACCTGTGCGAGGCCGGCGGTCAGCGAGCCCGACACGCCGCCCGAGAAGATGAAGATCGGCATGATCGCGTGGGCGGCGAGGATGAAGAAGGCGGTGATCGCGCCGAGGGCGATCAGCATGATCCAAAAGACGGTCGATGCGAGCCGGAAGGCCTCCTTCTTGCGCCCCTCCTGGAGCAACTCCGTGAATACCGGCACGAAGGCCGCCGACAGCGCGGCGTTCGCGAACAGATTGCTCACCAGGTTGGGTACCTGGAAGGCGATCGTGAACGCCGAATACCATGAGCCGGTGCCGAAAAAGCGCGCGGCGATGATCTCGCGCGCCAGCCCCGCGACTCGCGAGAAGCCCGTGGCGATCGAGAAGATCGCGGTGTTGCGCGCGACGTGACCTGCCGGGGGCGTCGCCCGCCCCTGCTCTGCGACGGGAGTCGAAGCG
>Ga0302157_10005834_pt1 | contig 12912 bp, 7 predicted proteins | sample I_Bog_N3_3_FD_193502 | JGI IMG/M metagenome (GOLD analysis project Ga0302157, IMG submission 193502) | Peat permafrost microbial communities from Stordalen Mire near Abisko, Sweden - I_Bog_N3_3 | ecosystem: Environmental > Terrestrial > Soil > Wetlands > Peat | place: Sweden: Abisko, Stordalen...
GGGGCTTGGTGCGCTCGAACTTCTGCTTGGCCATGGTTGGGGTGATGCTCCCTGATCTCGGACGGTAGCCCCCTCGGGCCCGCCACGACGGAGGCGCTGCCTCCGTCATTCCTCGGTAGTGGTGGTGCTGCGTTGCTGCGGTGCTGCGTGCTGCTGGTGTGACTGGTCAGGCTGTGTGCGGCGTGTCCGCGGGCACGGCGCCGGGCGGACCCGGTGCCGTGGCGGTCACTCGCCCCGCGCCTTGGCGATGATCTCCTTGGCGATGGACTCGGGGACCTCGTTGTACGCGGCGAACTGCATCGAATACGTGGCCCGCCCCTGCGTACGCGAACGCAGGTCGGTAGCGTAGCCGAACATGTCGCTCAGCGGTACCTGCGCCCGGACGATGTGGCTGTTGCCGCGCTGCTCCATGCCCTCGACCTTGCCCCGTCGGGACGACAGGTCGCCGATGACGTCGCCCATGTAGTCCTCCGGGGTGGTGACCTCGACGGCCATGACCGGCTCGAGGAGCACGGGGCTGGCCAGCTGGGCGGCCTTCTTGATGGCCATGGAGCCGGCGATCTTGAACGCCATCTCCGAGGAGTCGACGTCGTGGTAGGAGCCGTAGGTCAGGATCACCTTGATGTCCACCGTCGGGTAGCCGGCGAGCACGCCCGAGGTGATCGACTCCCGGATGCCCTGGTCGACCGAGGGGATGTACTCCTTGGGGATCACGCCACCGGTGATCTTGTCCTCGAACTCGTACCCCAGGCCCGGGTTGGGCTGGAGGGTGATGACCACGTGGCCGTACTGGCCCTTGCCGCCGGTCTGGCGGACGTACTTCATCTCGACCTTCTCGGCGGGCTTGCGCACCGTCTCGCGGTAGGCCACCTGGGGCTTGCCGACGTTGGCGTCCACGTTGAATTCGCGCAGCATCCGGTCGACGAGGACCTCGAGGTGGAGCTCGCCCATGCCGGAGATCACGGTCTGGCCGGTCTCCTCGTCGGACTGGACGCGGAAGGTCGGGTCCTCCTCGGACAGGGCGAACAGCGCCTTGGACAGCTTGTCCTGGTCGGCCTTGGTCTTGGGCTCGACGGCCACGTGGATCACGGGCTCGGGGAAGGTGAGCGACTCCAGGATCACCTGGTCGTCGGGGTCGCACAGGGTGTCGCCGGTGGTGGTCTGCTTGAGACCGACGGCGGCCACGATGTCCCCCGCGAACATGGTGTCGAGGTCCTCGCGGGTGTTGGCGTGCATCTGGAGGATGCGGCCGATGCGCTCCTTGCGGTCCTTGGTCGAGTTCACGACGGCGGAGCCCTTGGCCAGGGTACCCGAGTAGACCCGGAGGTAGGTGAGCTTGCCGACGTAGGGGTCGGTCATGATCTTGAAGGCCAGGGCCGAGAACGGCGCCGAGTCGTCGGCCGGGCGCTCCACCTCCACGCCCTCCTTGCGGGGGACGGTGCCCATGGTCGGCGGGATGTCGAGCGGGCTCGGCAGGTAGTCGACCACGGCGTCGAGCATGGGCTGGACGCCCTTGTTCTTGAAGGCGGTGCCGCAGAGGATCGGCACCGCGTGGTTGCCCAGGGTGACCGTCCGCAGGGCGCGGGTGAGGTCCTCGGGGAGGATCTCCTCGTCGCCCAGGTACTTCTCCATGATGATGTCGTCGTGGTTGGACACCACGTCGATGAGCTCGGCGTGGGCGGACTCGGCGGCGTCGCGCAGGTTCTCCGGGATGGCCTCCTCGACCCAGTCCTCGCCCATGCCGTCGTCCCACACCAGGGCCCGCATGTGGACCAGGTCCACCACGCCGCGGAAGTCGCCCTCGGCGCCGATGGGCAGCTGCACGACGGCGGTGGTGCAGTCCAGCCGGTCCTTGATCATGTCGACGCACATCTCGAAGTTGGCACCGGTGCGGTCCATCTTGTTGACGAAGCAGATCCGGGGGACCTCGTACTTGTTGGCCTGACGCCACACGGTCTCGGTCTGGGGCTCCACGCCGGCCACGGCGTCGAACACGGCGACGGCACCGTCGAGGACCCGGAGCGACCGCTCGACCTCGACGGTGAAGTCGACGTGGCCCGGGGTGTCGATGATGTTGATGAGGGTGTCGTGCCACATGCAGGTGGTGGCGGCCGACGTGATGGTGATGCCGCGCTCCTGCTCCTGGACCATCCAGTCCATGGTGGCGGCGCCCTCGTGGACCTCACCGATCTTGTAGTTCTTGCCGGTGTAGTAGAGGATCCGCTCGGTCGTGGTGGTCTTGCCCGCGTCGATGTGGGCCATGATCCCGATGTTGCGGGTCTTGGACAGCGGGTGGTTGCGGGCGGGATTGTCAGACATGCGTGGTCAACTCTCGGGTCGTGCTCGTGGTGTCGTCGGGGGCGGGGTGGGGCCGACTACCAGCGGTAGTGGGCGAACGCCTTGTTCGACTCGGCCATCTTGTGGAGGTCCTCACGGCGCTTGGCGGCGGCACCGATGCCGTTGGCCGCGTCGCGGATCTCGTTGGACAGGCGCTCGGCCATCGTCTTTTCGCGGCGCTGCTGCGAGTAGCCGACGAGCCAGCGGATCGACAGGGTGGTGGCCCGGCGGGGACGCACCTCGACCGGGACCTGGTAGGTGGCGCCACCGACGCGGCGGCTGCGCACCTCGAGCTCGGGGCGGGTGTTCTCGACGGCCTTCTTCAGGACGGCGACCGGGTCGTTACCGGTCTTCTCCCCCACGTCGGCCAGCGCGGCGTAGACGATGCGCTCGGCGAGCGTGCGCTTGCCGCGGCTCAGCACGCGGTTGACCACCTGGGTGACCAGCACCGAGTGGTAGACGGGGTCGGGCATGAGCTCGCGACGGACGGCAGGACCTTTACGGGGCACGTCAGGACTCCTTCTTGGCGCCGTAGCGGCTACGGGCCTGGTTCCGCTCCCGGACGCCGGAGGCGTCGAGGGTGCCGCGGATCACCTTGTAGCGGACACCCGGGAGGTCCTTCACACGACCACCACGGACGAGCACGATCGAGTGCTCCTGGAGGTTGTGGCCCTCGCCGGGAATGTAGGCCGTGACCTCGAGACCGCTGGTCAGGCGCACACGGGCGACCTTGCGCAGCGCCGAATTCGGCTTCTTCGGGGTGTGGGTGTACACGCGGGTGCACACGCCACGGCGCTGGGGAGCACCGCGGAGCGCCGGCGTCTTCGACTTTGTCGGCTTGGTGGCCCGGCCTTTGCGGACGAGCTGGGAAATCGTGGGCACGCGTGACCTCTAGGTTGTGGACTGCAGGGATACTTCAGGGCTGAGACGGACTGCGCCGGCGTACTGCGGGATGCGGTGCCCAGGCCTGCTGGGCCGGCCACCTGCACGCAGGCGGGCCGCATCGTGCGACACGCAGCCGCAAGGGTTCCATGCTACGGCACGGACCGGGGCGGAGCAAGTGCGCCCCCGGGCCCGATCCGGTCCCCACGGGACCGGCCGGCGACGGTGGGAGCGGTGGTCCGGGTGTGCGCGGAGCCCGGCTCCGGCGCACACCCGTCCCACTCAGGCTCCTGCGGCGGTGGGACCCTCGTCGACGGCGGGCGCGTCGGCCCCGCCGAAGTCCGGCGAACCGCCGGCCAGGTCCTCGGCCGACGGGACGGCACCGAGCCAGCTGGCGTCGATGTCCGAGCTGAACGTGCCCATCGACCCGTCCCCACCGGTGTCCCGCAGCCAGGCGGCGAGGTCCTCGGTGTCGGTGTCCATGCCCCCGAGGGCCCAGGCCGGCATGGCCTCCGCCCCCGGCATCTCCAGCTTGATGTCCCGGTACCGCTCCATGCCGGAGCCCGCCGGGATCAGCTTGCCGATGATGATGTTCTCCTTGAGGCCGAAGAGCTGGTCCGACTTGCCCTCGATGGCGGCCTCGGTGAGGACGCGGGTGGTCTCCTGGAACGAGGCGGCGGACAGCCACGACTCGGTGGCCAGCGACGCCTTGGTGATCCCCATCAGCTCGGGACGGCCCTCGGCGGGGCGCTTGCCGTCGGTGACCAGCGCCCGGTTGACCTCGGCGTAGATCCGGCTGTCGACGCGCTCGCCGGGCAGGAACGAGGCGTCCCCCGGCTCGGCGACGAGCACCCGGCGCAGCATCTGGCGCACGATCAGCTCGATGTGCTTGTCGTGGATCGACACACCCTGGTCCCGGTAGACCTTCTGGACCTCTTCGACCAGGTACTGCTGGGTCTCCCGGATGCCCTTGACCTCGAGCAGCTCCTTCGGGTCCTTCGGGCCCTCGACGAGGGCGTCACCGGCGGCGACCTCCTGGCCGTCGACGACCTCGAGGTGGGCGCGCTGGGCCACGAGCACCGTGTGCTCCTCGCCGTCGTCGGCCACCACGGTGATGTGGCGACCGGACTCGTCCTCCTCGACCCGGGCGACACCCGAGTGGCGGGCCAGCACGGCCGCGCCCTTCGGGGTGCGGGCCTCGAAGAGCTCGACGACGCGGGGCAGGCCGTGGGTGATGTCCTCACCGACGATGCCGCCGGTGTGGAAGGTACGCATGGTGAGCTGGGTGCCGGGCTCGCCGATCGACTGGGCGGCGATGACGCCGACGGCCTCGCCGAGCTCGATCATCTCGCCGGTGGCGAGCGACAGGCCGTAGCAGGCGGCGCAGATGCCCTGCTCGGCCTCGCACGTCAGCACCGAGCGGGTGCGGACCCGGTCGATGGCCTCGTCGTCGCGCAGTCGGACCACGAGCTCGTCCGTGAGGACGGTGCCGGCGTCGATCTTGGTCTTGTCCGACAGGGTGACCGGCTCGGACAGGATCCGGCCGGTGACCCGGGTCTCGAGGTACGAACGGGTTCCCGCACCGTCCGGCACGACCCCCTCGATCCAGATGCCGCGCACCGAGCCGCAGTCGTCCTCGCGGACGATCAGCTCCTGGGCCACGTCGACCAGGCGACGGGTCAGGTAGCCGGAGTCGGCGGTGCGGAGGGCGGTGTCGGCCAGGCCCTTGCGGGCGCCGTGGGTCGAGATGAAGTACTCCAGCACGGACAGGCCCTCGCGGAACGAGGACTTGATGGGCCGGGGGATCATCTCGCCGCGGGGGTTGGACACGAGGCCCTTCATGCCGGCGATCTGGCGGATCTGCTGGCTGTTCCCACGGGCGCCGGAGTCGACCATCATGTCGATCGGGTTGAAGGTGATCTCGGACATGGTCTTCTCCATGGCCTTCCCGACCTCGGAGTTGGCCGAGGTCCAGATCTCGATCTCCTTCTGGCGACGCTCGTCGTCGGTGATGATGCCCCGCTTGAACTGGGCCTCCGCCTTCTCCGCCTCCTTCTCGTAGCGGTCCAGGATGGCGCCCTTCTCCTTCGGGGTGACCACGTCGTTGATGGAGATGGTCAGGCCCGACTGGGCGCCGTAGCGGAACCCGAGCGACTTGATCCGGTCGAGGCTGGCGGCCACCTCCCGCTTCGGGAAGCCGGACGCCACCTCCTCCACGATCGTGCCGATGGCCGTGTTCCGCTTGCCGACGATGTCGTTGATGTAGCGGTACCGGTCCGGGAGGGCGGTGTTGAAGAAGAGGCGACCGGCGGTCGTCTCGATCTGCACCGGCCCGTCACCGGCGGGGCCGACCAGGTTGCCCTCGTCGTCCGCCTCGGCCCCGTTGGTCAGGGCGATGGAGTGGGCCAGGGCCGAGCCGGCCTCGGGCCGCAGCAGGATCTTGGCGTGCAGCTCGATGTCGCCCGCGTCGAACGCCGTCTCCACCTCGTAGGCGTGCCGGAAGACCCGGCCCTCGCCCTTCAGCCCGTCCTCGACGAGCGTGAGGTAGTAGATGCCGAACACCATGTCCTGGGTGGGCACGGTGATCGGGCGGCCGGTGGCCGGCGACAGGATGTTGTTGGACGACAGCATCAGCACCCGGGCCTCGGCCTGGGCCTCGGCCGACAGCGGCAGGTGGACGGCCATCTGGTCGCCGTCGAAGTCGGCGTTGAAGGCGGTGCAGACCAGCGGGTGGACCTGGATGGCCTTGCCCTCGACCAGCACGGGCTCGAAGGCCTGGATGCCCAGGCGGTGCAACGTCGGGGCCCGGTTCAGCAGGACCGGGTGCTCCTTGATGACACCCTCGAGCACGTCCCACACCTGCGGGCGCCGGCGCTCGACCATGCGCTTGGCCGACTTGATGTTCTGGGCGTACTCGGCGTCGACCAGCCGCTTCATGACGAAGGGCTTGAAGAGCTCGAGGGCCATCAGCTTGGGCAGGCCGCACTGGTGGAGCTGCAGGTTCGGGCCGATGACGATGACCGAGCGGCCGGAGTAGTCGACGCGCTTGCCGAGCAGGTTCTGGCGGAACCGGCCCTGCTTCCCCTTCAGCATGTCCGAGAGGCTCTTGAGCGGGCGGTTGCCCGGCCCGGTGACCGGGCGGCCGCGGCGGCCGTTGTCGAACAGGGCGTCGACGGCCTCCTGCAGCATGCGCTTCTCGTTGTTGATGATGATCTCGGGCGCGCCCAGGTCGAGCAGCCGCTTGAGGCGGTTGTTCCGGTTGATGACGCGGCGGTACAGGTCGTTGAGGTCCGAGGTGGCGAACCGGCCACCGTCGAGCTGCACCATCGGGCGCAGGTCGGGCGGGATGACCGGCACCGAGTCGAGGATCATGGCCCGCGGGTCGTTGATCCGGCGGCCCTGCTCGTCACGGCGGTTGAAGGCCGTGACGATCTTCAGGCGCTTGATGACCTTCTGGCGGCGCTGGGCCGACAGGGGCTTGCGCCCGTCGGCGGCGTCGATCATCTCGCGGAGCTTGATCTCCTCGGCGTCGAGGTCGATCCGGTCGATGAGGCGCGTGATGGTCTCGGCGCCCATGCCGCCCTCGAAGTAGTCCTCGTAGCGGATGCGCATCTCGCGCCACAGCAGCTCGTCCTCGAGGATCTTGCGGCTGTGCAGGCTCTTGAACTCGTCGAAGGCCCGCTGGGCCAGCGTGATCTCGTCGTCGTAGCGCTCGCGGACGCCGGCGATCTCCTTGTCGGCGAGGCGCTGGCGCGCCTTCGTCTCGGCGTCCTTGGCCCCGGCCTTCTCGAGGTCGGTGAGCTCCTTCTCGAGCTCCTTGTAGCGGCGGTCGATGTCGAGGTCGCGGTCCTTCTCGATCTTGGCGATCTCGTCACGGAGCTCCGCCTCGAGCTCGGGCAGGTCCTCGTGGCGCTTGGCCTCGTCGACCCAGGTCACCAGGTTGGCGGCGAAGTAGATGACCTTCTCGAGCTGCTTGGCCTTCAGCTCCTCACGGGCCTCGGTGCCCATGAGCAGGTAGGCCAGCCAGCTGCGGGTGCCGCGCAGGTACCAGATGTGGACCACGGGGGCGGCCAGCTCGATGTGGCCCATGCGCTCGCGCCGGACCTTGGAACGGGTGACCTCCACGCCGCAGCGCTCGCAGATGATGCCCCGGAAGCGCACGCGCTTGTACTTGCCGCAGTAGCACTCCCAGTCCTTGGTCGGACCGAAGATCTTCTCGCAGAAGAGCCCGTCCTTCTCGGGGCGCAGCGTGCGGTAGTTGATGGTCTCCGGCTTCTTGACCTCGCCGTTGGACCACCCGCGGATGGAGTCGGCCGTGGCCAGCCCGATCCGCAGCTGGTCGAACTCGTTGACGTCCAACATCAGAATCCCCTTTCGGCAGCGCGACGGGCATCTTCCTCGTCCGACCCGCGTTCGGGCCGGCTGATGTCGATACCGAGCTCCTCGGCCGTGCGGAACACGTCCTCGTCCAGCTCTCGCATTTCGATCTCCTCGCCGCCGGGCGCCAGGACCTCCACGTCCAGGCACAGCGACTGCATCTCCTTGATGAGCACCTTGAAGCTCTCCGGGATCCCCGGCTCGGGGATGTTCTCCCCCTTGACGATGGCCTCGTAGACCTTCACGCGGCCGAGCACGTCGTCGGACTTGATGGTCAGGAGCTCCTGGAGGGCGTAGGCGGCGCCGAAGGCCTCGAGCGCCCACACCTCCATCTCTCCGAAGCGCTGGCCGCCGAACTGGGCCTTGCCGCCGAGGGGCTGCTGGGTGATCATCGAGTACGGGCCGGTGGACCGGGCGTGGATCTTGTCGTCCACCAGGTGGTGGAGCTTCAGGATGTAGACGTATCCGACCGAGACCGGGTTGTCGTAGGCCTCGCCCGTGCGCCCGTTGTAGAGCTGCGACTTGCCCTCGTCGTTGACCTGGATCGAGCCGTCCTCGCCGTCGGGGTTCAGCTTGCGGAAGATCTGCTGGATCGTCGGGTGGCGTCCGGCCTGGTCCTCCTCGTCCCAGTGGGCGCCGTCGAAGACCGGCGTGGAGACCCACACCGACGGCTCGGTGCGCGGCCGGGTCTTGGTCTCGGTGCCGCGCAGCGGCACGGTGGCCACGTCACCCGCACCGTCCCAGCCCCAACGGGCGGCATAGCCGAGGTGCGACTCGAGCACCTGGCCGACGTTCATCCGGCTCGGCACGCCGAGCGGGTTGAGCACGATGTCGACCGGGGTGCCGTCGGCCTGGAACGGCATGTCCTCGATGGGCAGGATCTTCGAGATGACACCCTTGTTGCCGTGGCGTCCGGCGAGCTTGTCGCCCTCGGAGATCTTGCGCTTCTGGGCCACGTAGACCCGGACAAGCTGCTCCACGCCGGGCGGCAGCTCGTGGGCGTCCTCGCGTGAGAAGACACGGACGTCGATGACCGTGCCCTGCTCGCCGTGGGGCACCTTGAGGGAGGTGTCGCGGACCTCGCGGGCCTTCTCACCGAAGATGGCCCGCAGGAGGCGCTCCTCGGGGGTCTGCTCGGTCTCGCCCTTGGGGGTGACCTTGCCGACCAGCACGTCGCCCGGGCCGACCTCGGCACCGATGCGGATGATGCCGCGCTCGTCGAGGTCGGCCAGGATCTCCTCGGAGAGGTTCGGGATGTCCCGGGTGATCTCCTCGGCGCCGAGCTTGGTGTCGCGGGCGTCGACCTCGTGCTCCTCGATGTGGATCGACGTCAGGACGTCGTCCTTCACCAGGCGCTCGGAGAGGATGATGGCGTCCTCGTAGTTGTAGCCCTCCCACGGCATGAAGGCCACGAGCAGGTTCTTGCCCAGGGCCAGCTCGCCGTTGTGCGTGGCCGGGCCGTCGGCCAGGACGTCACCGGCCGAGACCTTCTGACCCTCGTCGACGATGACCTTCTGGTTGATGGCCGTGTTCTGGTTGGAGCGACGGAACTTGGCCAGTCGGTGGACCTTCTTGCCCAGTGCGTGGCCGTTCACGTCCTTGGCGCCGGCCTTGTACTCGACCGTGATCTGGTCGCCCGAGACGTCGACGACGGTGCCGTCGCCCTCGGCCATGATCACGTCGCCCGCGTCACGGGCCGCCCGGGCCTCGACGCCGGTGCCGATGTAGGGGGCCTCCGGGACGACCAGCGGCACCGCCTGCTTCTGCATGTTGGCGCCCATGAGCGCCCGGTTGGCGTCGTCGTGCTCGACGAAGGGGATCAGCGCGGTCGAGACCGAGACGATCTGCTTCGGCGACACGTCCATGAGGTCGACCTCGGCCGGGGGCACGAAGTCGATCTCGGAGGTGGTGCCGTACGAGGTCGAGGCGACCCCGACCCGCACGCCGGTGCCCTGGGGGCCGCGGCGGACGAGCACCCGCTCCTCGGTGAACCGTCCCTTGGCGTCGAGGGCGGCCGAGGCCTGGGCGATGACGTGCTCCTCCTCCTCGTCCGCGGCGAGGTAGAGGATCTCGGAGGTCACCTGGCCGTTGACGACCTTGCGGTACGGGGTCTCGATGAAGCCGTACTCGTTCACCCGGGCGTAGGTGGCCAGCGATCCGATCAGGCCGATGTTCGGGCCTTCCGGGGTCTCGATGGGGCACATGCGGCCGTAGTGGGAGGTGTGGACGTCACGGACCTCGAAGCCGGCGCGCTCGCGCGACAGGCCGCCCGGCCCGAGGGCCGACAGGCGCCGCTTGTGGGCCAGGCCCGACAGCGGGTTGTTCTGGTCCATGAACTGGGAGAGCTGGCTGGTGCCGAAGAACTCCTTGACGGCGGCGACGACGGGGCGGATGTTGATCAGGGTCTGGGGCGTGATGGCCTCGACGTCCTGGGTCGTCATGCGCTCGCGGACGACCCGCTCCATCCGGGACAGGCCCACGCGGACCTGGTTCTGGATGAGCTCGCCGACCGACCGGATGCGGCGGTTGGCGAAGTGGTCCTGGTCGTCGATCCGGTAGTTCGACTCCCCGTCGGCCATGTGCTTGGCCAGGTGGAGCATGTACGTCGACGAGGCGAGGATCTCGGCGGGGCTGAGGACGCCCTGGGTCGGCGACGGACGCTCGAGGTCGATGCTCAGGATGTCGGAGATCCGCTCGATCTCCGGCCCGAGCTTCCGGTTCAGCTTGTACCGGCCGACCCGCGTGAGGTCGTAGCGCTTCGGGTTGAAGAAGGCGTTCTCGAAGTACTGGCGGGCGGCCTCGACCGACAGGGGCTCACCCGGGCGGGCACGCTTGTAGATCTCGAGCAGCGCCTCCTCGCGGGTGGGGGCGAGGTTCTGCTCCTTCTCCCACTGGCCCTCGAGGAAGTCGAAGTGCCGCACGAAGCGCTCGAGGAAGGCCTGGTCCTCGTAGCCGAGGGCGCGCAGCAGGACGAAGAGGGACAGGCGACGCTTGCGGGCCACGCGGCAGCCCGCGGTGACGTCCTTGCCCGGCTTGGCCTCGACGTCGAACTCGATCCACTCGCCCCGGTAGGGGTGGATGGTCCCGGTGAAGACGGTCTTGGCGTCACGGCCGGGCTGGAAGATGACACCCGGCGAGCGGACGAGCTGGCTGACGACGACGCGCTCGGTCCCGTTGACGATGAAGGTGCCCTTGTCGGTCATGACGGGGAAGTCCCCCATGAAGACCGTCTGCTCCTTGATCTCGCCCGTGCCGGCGTTCATGAACCGGGCGCGCACGAATACCGGCGCGGCGTAGGTCATGTCCTTCTCCTTGCACTCCTCCACCGAGAACTTCGGCGGGGGGCGCAGGTCGGGGTCGGTCGGGTCGAACTCGAGTTCGAGGCTCAGCTGGCCGGTGAAGTCCTCGATCGGGCTGATGTCGTTGAACGTCTCCGCCAGTCCACGATCGAGGAACCACTTGAAGGAGTCCCGCTGGATGGCGACGAGGTCGGGCAGCGGCAGCGCCTCGTCGATGTTGGCAAACGAAAAACGTTCCGGGCTGTTGGACCGTGTAGGCAACGGCCTACTCCTCCCAGTTGCAAGGCGAATGGGGCAAGGACGGGGTACTGCGGTGGATCAGGTGCCGGAAGGGCACGGCAGGGCGTGGACAGCGGGGGCGACGACTACCGCCGGAGCAGCCGTCAGAGGCGTCAGGGCGCGCGTCACTCAGCGGAAACGGCTGAGGAAGGCGACAGGGGCAGGCACGGCAACCAGTAAGCATAACCGGAAGCGCACGGGATCACAACCCCCACGGGGGAACCCTGTAGCCAGGCCCCCACAAGGTACGAGAAGCGGGGACATCAGTCAAGGATTCCGACCGCCCGACGGTGGGTCCGGGCATGCCCGGACCCCCGCGGTCGACCACCTGCAGCCCGGGCCCGACCGACGATGGCCGACGGTCGGGACCCGGGTGTCGCTACTTGAGCTCGACGGTGGCGCCGGCTCCCTCGAGCTGCGCCTTCGCCTTCTCGGCGTCCTCCTTGTTGGCCTTCTCGAGCACGGGCTTGGGGGCACCGTCCACGAGGTCCTTGGCCTCCTTCAGGCCCAGGCTGGTCAGCGCACGGACCTCCTTGATGACCTGGATCTTCTTGTCGCCGGCGGCGGTGAGGATCACGTCGAACTCGCTCTTCTCCTCGGCGGCTGCCGCCTCGCCACCGCCGGCACCGGCGGCCGGGGCGGCCGCGGCCACGGCCACGGGGGCTGCGGCGGTGACGCCGAAGCGCTCCTCGAACTCCTTGAGGAGCTCGCTGAGCTCCAGCACGGACAGCTCAGAGATGCCGTCCAGAATCTGGTCCTTGGTGAGGGTTCCTGCCATCGTCTTACTCCTTGTTCCTGGTTGTGTCGTTGCTGGGTAGGTGGATCGGGTGCTGGGTGGTGGGGTCGCTACTCGGCCGCCGGGGCCTCGGCCGCCGGAGCCTCATCGGCGGGGGCCTCGTCGACCGGTGCCTCGGCGACTGGCGCCTCGTCGGCGGGCGATTCGTCCGCAGGCGCGGCGTCCTCAGCGGGGGCTTCGGCGACGGGCGCCGCGTCCTCAGCGGGGGCCTCGGCCTGGCGCTGCTCGAGCAGGGCCGAGATACCGTAGGCGAGGTTGCGGGGCAGGGCCTGGACCAGGCCGGCCAGCTGCTGGAGCGGGGCCGACAGGGCGCCGGCGAACTGGGCCAGCAGTGTCTCCCGCGAGGGCAGGTCGGCCAGGACCTCGATGTCGGCGGCCGACATGACCGACGAGCCGACGACGCCGCCCTTGACGACGAGGTGCGGATTGGCCCGGGCGAAGTCCCGGAGGGCCTTGGCCACCGCACTGACGTCGCCCTGGACGAAGGCGATGGCCGTCGGGCCGGTCAGCAGGTCGCTCATGCCCGCGCGGGGCGTGTCGGCCACGGCCAGGCGGACCAGGGTGTTCTTGTAGACCTTGTAGTCGCCACCGGCGGCGGTGAGCTCACGACGGAGCTCGGCCAGCTCGGCCACGGTCAGGCCGCGGTACTCGGTCAGGAGTGCGCCGTCGGCGGCCTCCATGCGTTCCCGCACCTCGTTGACGACGGCGACCTTCTCGGCCCTCGGATTGTCCATCGTGCCTCCACCGAGCGACTCGCTCAGATTCGGGCCGCAGACACCCTCGAGTGGCACGCACGAGCAGCAGTCGCTCGGAGCGGAACGCCTCATCAGGCGGACCCGGGGGTCCCTTCGGTACCGGGTGACCGGTACACCGGAGGTCTACGGCAGTTCTGTAGATCTGGAAAGGACGACTCTAGCGCACCCCGGCCGGCTCGGGCCAGCG
>Ga0302157_10005841_pt1 | contig 12901 bp, 3 predicted proteins | sample I_Bog_N3_3_FD_193502 | JGI IMG/M metagenome (GOLD analysis project Ga0302157, IMG submission 193502) | Peat permafrost microbial communities from Stordalen Mire near Abisko, Sweden - I_Bog_N3_3 | ecosystem: Environmental > Terrestrial > Soil > Wetlands > Peat | place: Sweden: Abisko, Stordalen...
GGTCATACATGCCGAACGGGATCGCGGTCACCAGGATGACGCCCAGATACTTGAAGCCGTCGAACGTATAGTTGAAAGCCGGCAGCGGCACCGAGAACCCGAAATTCGACACCGACGCACCCAGATTGGCCAGCGACAGATCGCCGTAGCCAAGCCCAAGCGCGGTCGAACCCCACGCAATCACGGTTCCCACGAAGATTGCCACCAGCCCGCCCGGCACGTCGCGGAAATACCGCACGCCGCCGAACCAGTTCGCCAGAATAACCGCGAAACAGACAACCCCGATCACCGGCGTGGTGAACACCTGCGCCGCCGGCCGCATCGAGATGAACGTGATCGAGATGCCGGCCAGCGATCCCAAAAGGGCAGCGCGCGGGGTGATCTTACGGATGTACGGCCCGATGAACCCGCCGGCCATCAGCAGGAAACTCTGGATGAACACCCAGGTCAGCCCGGCCTCCCAGGCCTGCACAGGGTCGTTCGTCGCCAGCTTGATCGGCAGCATCACCACGAACGTCACGACGAACATATGCGGCACGCTGATGCCCGACGGCAGCGCACACACATCGGTGCGCCCGGTCTTCCGAGCCAGATTCCAGGCCAGGAACGCGTAATACCCGGTGCTGAGGAACAGCATCAGCCCCAGCGCGGGCAGGATGCGCCCGAACACCAGCGAATCGGGCATCTGCAGCACGAAGCGCAGCAGCCCGGTCAGCACCAGGACATTCACCAGGATGTTGGTGCCGAACCCGAACAAGGCGTTCCAGTCACCGGGAACCCAAAGTTTGGGCCTGAAACCGACTGCCGTACTTCCGCTCATTCTGCCGCTCCTTTCATCATAGTGCTGCTTTCGAGCGCCTGAATGACCGTCGCTGAGGGCGCAACCCAGCCAAATATGCCGCCTTGTGCGGCAATCATGCGGATCCCCATCTCGTGGAACTCGGGGAAGTAGGAGCCGCAGCAGTCGCTGACCACAAGACAGTCATAGCCGCGGTCGTTGGCTTCCCGGACCGTGGTATTGACGCAGACCTCGGTCGTCACGCCGGTCACGAGAAGCTGCTGGATGCCCCTGTTCTGCAGGATCGCATGCAGGTCGGTGGCGAAGAACGCACCCTTCCCGGGCTTGTCGATCACCGGTTCACCGGCCGCCGGATAGAGTTCGGGAATGATGTCGTGGCCGGCCTCGCCACGCACCAGGATGCGGCCCATCGGGCCGGGATCGCCGATGGAAGTGGCACTTCGCCCGCGGATCTTCTTGGCCGGTGGCAGGTCAGCCAGGTCGGGACGATGGCCCTCGCGGGTATGGATCACCAGACCGCCGGCGTGGCGCCATGCCGCCAGCAGCGCCCTGTTCGGCTCGATCGTTCGGCGAAGCTGGGACACGTCGTTGCCAAGCATTTCGCCGAACCCGCCGGGTTCGAGGAAGTCGCGCTGCATGTCGATGATCAGCAGTGCGGCGGCTCCCAGGTCCAGGCTGTATTCGTAGGGTTTCGCCTCGATCAGCATTCCCACCCCCAACGGTTTAGAGTTGGAAGGATGAAGCAATATTAATGCCAAGCCAGCGCAATTTTCATTTGCGAGACCACGGCCACAGCTGGGAATTGACACACTTCAAATACCGCACGCCGAAGCGCTCAATCAGGGCACAACGGCAGTAAGCAGAAACGCCTGACCATCGACGCCAGCCCCGCCCTGGGGCACCATCCGCCTCATGCACTTCGACCTGAAACTGTGGCGCATGACCGCTGGCCTGCGAGGCCGCATCGCTCTTTCCGCCGCCATCGGCCTCCTCGCCCTTGCGGTCGGCATCGCCCGCTTCGCCTTCCTCGGCCGCTTCCTCGCCGGCGTGTTCCGCGGCCAGACCCTGATCCTGCCGCTGCTCGGTGCCGCCGCCGCGATCCTGCTCCGCGCCTGGCTCGACCATCACCGCACCATGATCGCCAACCGCACCGCCGCCAGCGTCCAGGAAGCCCTTCGAGCACGCCTGTTCGACAAGATCATCGCCCTCGGCCCCGCCTGGTTCGGCGCCGAACGCACCGGCGGAGTCATGCTGTCGATGGTGGACGGCGTCGAGCAGCTTCAGTCCTTCTTCGGCCAGTACCTCCCCCAGGTCACCATCGCCATCTGCGCCCCGTTCGCGATCTTTTTTTTCATCGCCTGGTGGGACATCCCCGTCGCCACCGTGATGCTCGCCGCCGCCCTGTTCACCCTGATCCTGCCCGCCACTGTCCACCGCAAGACCGGCATCGCCTCCCGCACCCGCCAGTCGGCATTCAAATCGTTCGGCGAGGAGTTCCTCGACGCCGTCCAGGGCTTGCCAACGCTGAAAGCCTTCGGCCAAAGCGCCGCCTACGGCCGCATGCTCGCCGCCAAAGCCCGAGCGTTGTCGGACAGCACATTCTGGGTCCTCTCGCTGAACGTGCTGACAAGAGGCTTCACCGACCTCGGCACGGCGCTGGGTTCCGCCGCCGCGCTGGCCCTCGGCGCCTGGCGCGTCCGGCATGGCGAAATGAGCATCGAAGCCCTGCTCATCGTCCTGATGGCCGGCACAGAAATCTTCCGCCCGCTGCGCGACCTGCGCGGCGTGCTGCACCAGGGCCTCAATGGCCAGGCCGCGGCAGCCGGCATCAACGCCCTGCTGGCGGCCGATGTGACCGCCCCGACCGGCGAGGCGGTGCCATCCCTGAAATCAGAGATCACGTTCGAAAACGTCGCCTTCGCCTACCCCGGCGGCCGGCGGCCCGCGCACACCGGCCTGACGTTCCGGATCGGCGCCGGCGAGCGCGTCGGGATCGTCGGTCCCAGCGGCGCCGGCAAGTCCACCATCGTCCGGCTGCTGTCGCGGCTGCATCAGCCGCAGACCGGCACCATCCGCATCGGCGGCCACGATCTGACGGACCTCGACCCGGCGCAGCTGCGCGGCATGATCGCCGTCGTCTCCCAGGACACCTACCTGTTCCACGGTTCGGTCGAGGAAAACCTGCGCCTCGGCTGCCCCGACGCATCGGAGGCCGAACTCATCGCCGCCGCCACCGCCGCCAACGCGCATGGTTTCATCAGCGCCCTGCCGCACGGGTACCAGACCGTCATCGGCGAACGCGGCACCAGCCTCTCCGGCGGCCAGCGCCAGCGTCTAGCCATCGCACGTGCGTTGCTGCGCGACTCACCCATCCTGGTGCTGGATGAGGCGCTGTCCTCGGTCGACACCGAAAACGAGACGATCATCCAGCAGGCGCTCGACCGCCTCATGGTGGGGCGGACCACGCTGATCCTGGCGCACCGCCTGTCCAGCGTGATCGGCGCCGACCGGATCCTCGTGCTGAACGACGGAGCGGTGGTCCAGTCCGGGCAGCATCGCGAGCTGATCCAGCAGGACGGCCCCTACCGGGACCTCATGGGGCCACAACGCGGCGAACGAGACGCCCTCGTTAGCCCGCTGCGCGCCCCCGAGGCTGGCCAGCCCGACGTACCCGCCACCGGGCTCGTCACCGGCAGCCTGTCCGAGGAGGCCGCACAGGTCACCTGGCCGGCGACCATCCGCACACTGCTGCGGGTCGTGCGCCCGTATCGCGCGCAGTTGGCGGTCACCGTACTAACCGGGATCGGCCGCGTCGTCGCGTTCATCGGCGTCAGCGTCCTCGGCGCGCTGGTGCTGGCCGCGGTCCGCAACGGCGCCCCGACCGGCGTTCTGGTCGCAGCCCTGTTGATCACCGCCCCCCTCGCCGGCCTGCTGCACTGGCTGGAGTCCTGGATCGCCCATGCCATGGCCTACGCGCTGCTGGCGGACATGCGGATCGATCTGTTCCGCAAGCTGGACGCCCTGGCCCCCGCCTACCTGCTGCGCCGCCGCTCCGGCGACCTCGTCGCGCTGGCCACACAGGACGTCGAGACCGTCGAGTATTTCTTCGCCCACACCATCGCGCCCGCGATCGTGGCCGTTCTTGTGCCGGTCAGCGTGATCATCGCGATGGCCTGGATCGCATGGCCGCTGGCCCTGGTGCTGGCGCCGTTCCTCCTGTACGCCGCCGCCTCCCCGGTGCTGGGGCGACAGCGGATCGACCGCCTGGGATCGGCCGCCCGCGGCGCCTTGGGCTCGATCGGTGCCTATACCACGGAAACCATCCAGGGCCTGGCCGAACTGGTGATGTTCGGCGCCACCGGACGCCGCCGAACCGGCCTGATGGAGGCGGTGCGAACTTATCAGGCGCTGCGGCTGTCCCTGCTGGCCGACCTGTCGTTCCAGGCCGCTGCCCTCGATGCCGCGACCGGCCTCGGCGGCCTGGCCGTGGCGGCGGTCGGGGCCATACTGGTAACGCAGGGCATGATCGCGCCAACCGTGCTGCCGCTGCTGGTGCTGATCTCGGTCGCCGCGTTCCTGCCGGTTTCGGAAATCGCGCAGGTGGGGCGGCAACTGGCAGACACGATTGCCTCCACCCGCCGACTGGCCGTCGTCGAAGCCGAACCGGTTGCGATCGTCGACGGACCGCGCGAACCAAACGACGGATCGGGGGTGGTCTTCGAAGACGTGTCGTTCGTCTATCCCGGCCGTTCCGTGCCGGCCTTGTCCGGCATGTCGTTCGAGGTCCCCGCCGGCGCCACCGTCGCCCTCGTCGGCCCGTCCGGCGCAGGCAAGACTACCGTGGCGAACCTGCTGCTGCGCTTCTGGGACCCCTCAGCCGGCTCGGTTCACCTGGGCGGCATCGACCTGCGGGACCTGACGCTGGACGGCCTGCGCGGCCGCATCGCCCTGGTGGCCCAGGACACCTACCTGTTCAATGACACGCTGGAGGCGAACGTGCGCCTGGCTCGCCCGGACGCCTCGGCGGAACAAGTCAGCTTGGCGCTGACCCGCGCAGCGCTGGCCGGATTTGTAGCCGGCCTGCCGGACGGGCTGTCAACCCGGGTCGGCGAGCGGGGCGTGCAGCTCTCAGGCGGTCAGCGCCAGCGGATCGCCATCGCCCGAGCCTTCCTGAAGGACGCCCCGCTGCTGATCCTGGATGAGGCGACCTCGCACCTGGACACGATCAGCGAACAGGCGGTGCGCGGAGCCCTGGATGATCTGATGGCGCACCGGACAACGATCGTGATCGCCCACCGGCTGTCGACAATCCGAGCGGCTGATCTGATCCTGGTGTTGCGGGATGGACAAGTAATCGAATCCGGCACCCACGACGCTCTGATCGCCCGCGGTGGTTTTTACGCGCGGCTGGTGGATCACCAGATGGCCGGCGTGGCGGCGTGAGTGCCTTGCCCTTGTCACGGCCGCGCCTGTAGCAGGGCGCCTGGCCTGTGGGCCCGGCCTCGCCTTTGGCAGGGCCTCGCCTTTGGCAGGGCCTCGCCTTTGGCAGGGCCTCGCCTGGAACCGGAACCGACACTCGATCGGCGCCTCCCTGTCATGCCGACGGCGGGGGGCACCGTGAGGCGTCTCCCTACTCGAATGTCTTTCTCTAAACAAATTAGAGGCAAGAATGGCAGCCCTCCGCCCGCCAGGACAGTCCGCGGCCGGCGCGACGGGCCGCTCCGCATGCCGGGTCACCCCGGCCGCGACCACCACCCTGCCTCCTGAGTCGCGCTTGCCCCGGCGGAACCCGAACGGCCCGATATCCAATTCCCCAGCACTCAAGTCCGGCTGAGCAGCAGTGCCAGCGCGTTCATATCCAGCTTCATCTTGTCCACATCGGCTATCGCCAGAACCGTTTCAGCCACCGCCGTGCGTATCTGCTCGGGCGTGTGCAAAGACGACAGGAAGACCCGCAGCCGCGCGGAGCCTTCGGCAACCGCCGGATGAAGAATCGGCTGCACATTGATCCCACGCCGGAACAGCAGGTCGGCCACCCGAGCCGCTCGGATCGAACTCCCCAGAATGATCGGCACGATCGCGGCGCCAATCGAATGGCCGGTGTTCAGTCCGGCTGCCTGGGCCTCCTGCAGGAAAAGCCGCGCGTTGGCATTGAGCCGTTGCACCCGCCAGGGTTCGTCGCGCATCACCTCCAGTGAGGCCAGCGAGGCGGCGGCGAGCGGCGGCGCCAGGCCCACCGAGTAGACAAAGCCGGGCGCCGAATAGCGCAAATATTCGACCAGTTCATGCGACGCAGCGATATACCCGCCACAACCGGACAGCGTCTTGCTCAACGTCCCCATCCAGATGTCCACGCCAGCCGGATCGACCCCGCAATGTTCGGCAAGGCCGCGCCCGGTGGCGCCCAGCACACCGACGGAATGGGCCTCGTCCACCATCAGATAGGCGTCGTGCTGTCGCACCGTCTCGATCATCGCCGCCAGATCGGGCACGTCGCCGTCCATGCTGTAATGGCCTTCGATCGCGACCAGAACCCGCTTGGCACGTCCCCGGACCGAACGGAGCGCCCGTTGCAGCAGCCCAACATCGTTGTGCGTGAACTGGAGACGCTGCGCCCCCGACAGCTTCGCCCCCTGGACGATGCTGTTATGGGAAAGCTGATCATGGATGATCGCGTCGCCGGGCCCCACCAGATGACCGATCACGGTGACGTTCGTCGCATGGCCGCTGACCATGACCACGCAGTCCTCGGTCCCGTGCAGCGTCGCTAGCGCAGCCTCCAGCGCTCTGTGGACCGGCCGGTTGCCGGAAACGATCCGGCTGGCCGAAACCGACGTGCCGTACTGATCGATCGCCTGCTTGGCGGCGGCGGCGACGCGCGGGTCCCCGTTCAGCCCCAGGTAGTTGTAGGAAACGAGATTGAGCAGCCGCCGGCCTTCGATGGACGTTTCGGCCTCGGCGATGCCGTCATGGACGCGGAAGAACGGGTTCTCGATCGCCAGGATCTCCCCGGCCTTGCGAACCCGTTGCAACTCCTCGCGCTCCTGCGGATCGCCCAGCGGCGGCCGAACCGGCCGGACAGGCTTCACATCGGCCGTCGGACTCTGTGTCCCACGCCGGTTCACCAGCCGTTCCAGAAGCTGAGACTTCGCCTCCTGCGACAGGCCGAAGGCGGTCCCGCGCAGACTCATGCCAACGGAACTGCCAACGGGGCAGCCAGCACGGCCGCTTCCTGGGGCTCGCTGGCCTCGTGGCGCATGATCGACGCAGCCACCCCGTCGTCGATTTCAGGCGTCGTGTCCCGGTCCATGGCTTTCAACAGCCTCGACGCGATAACACTCAGGGTGGTGGCACCGGTCATGACCATCAGCGGGATCTGCATCCCAAGGCGCACCTCAAGCGCCCGTTGCAGTTCGACCGCCATGAGCGAATCGACCCCGAACTCGGCCAGCGGCTGGTTAACGCGGATGGTGCCGACGGGCTGCTGGAGTATTCGCGCGATCTCCTCCACCAGCACATCCTGCACGGCCGTGACCGCTTCCGCCGGCGTCATGTGCGCGAGGCGCGCGCTCAGCGACTGGCCGGCAGAGCTGTCGCGATCGCGTGCCGGCATTTCGGCCCAGAACGAACCGGCGAGCCCGGGCAGCCGTCCGCGCAATTCGCCCCAGGCGACATCGGCCAGGCCGACGACAGGCCGGCCGGCGGCGAGCAGCGCCGGCAGCGCCTCCAGGGCGAGATCCGAACGCAGGTGCGGCGAACCCAGCATCGCGGCGAGCATCTCGCTGACCCGCGTTTCGCGGGCCAGATAGCCGGTGTCGCCGATCGGCCCCCATTGCACCGCCAGGGCCGGCAGACCTGCCGCATGGCGGCGTTCCGCCAGTGCCTCCAGCATCCGGTTGGCGGCGACATAGCTTGCCTGACCCGGCGTCCCGATAACGGTAGTCACCGAGGAGAACAGCACGAACAGCTCGATCGGATCGTCGCGCGTGAGCTTGTCGAGTGCCAGTGCTCCCGCGAGCTTGGGGCGGATCACCGTGGCAAAGCGGGTGGCATCGAGATCAGGCAGCAGACCGTCGTCCAGCACCATGGCGGCGTGCACCACGCCGCGGATCGGGCCCATTCCCAGCCGCACGGCGTCCAAAGTGCGCCGAAGGGCGGCGGGTTCGGCGACATCGCAGGCAAAGGCGCGGGCGTCTGCACCCAGGCGCGCGAGTTCGGCCAGCGCCTGATCGCTGTCCGGCGTGGCCGCGCCGCGCCGGCTGATCAACGCCAGCCGTCCGGCACCCTGCCGAGCCAGCCAGCGCGCCGTCTCCAGCCCGAATCCGGTCAGGCCGCCGGTGACCACATAGGTGCCGTCGGTGCGCAGCCGGAACGGGGCCGGCTTGACGGCGCAGCGTGTCGGTTCCGGCAGCAGCACGACCTTCCCGACATGGCCTGACGACTGCAACAGGCGAAAGGCCGCAACCGCATCCCCGAATCCATAGGCTCGGTAGGGCAGCGGGCGCAGATCCCCGGCCGCCAGAAGATCGGCGGTTTCCGTCAGCACACGCAATCCGACCTCGGGCCGGTGGGCCACCAGTTCATCAATGTCGATTGCGTAGTAGGAGGCGTTGTGACGCAGCGGCCGGATGCCGATCGCGGTGTCCCCATACAGGTCCCGCTTGCCGATTTCCAGGAACCGTCCGAACGGGCGAAGCAGGCGCAGGCTCTGCTTCATCAGTTCCTGGCTGACCGAGTTGAGCACCACGTCGACGCCCTTGCCGTTAGTGACCGCCAGGATGTCGTCGACAAAGCTGGTGCCCCGGCTGTCGAACACCGCCGCGACGCCAAGCATGCGCAGGGTCTGCCGGCGCATCTCAGACCCGGCGGTCGCGTAGACCACCGCGCCCTTGTGCAGCGCGTACTGAATGGCAGCCAGGCCGACGCCGCCGGCGCCGCCATGGATCAGCACGGTCTCGCCGGGCTCCAGCCGCGCCAGATGCCCCAGCGCGTAGGCGGCGGTCATGAAGGCGACCGGGATCGTCGCGGCGGCGGCGAACGCGATTTCGGACGGAATACGCATCACGCCGTTGCGGCGCGTGACCACGTGGGTTGCCAGCGCGGCGGGTGCCACCGCGGCGACCCGGTCGCCCGGGCGCAGGTCGGTCACGCCCTCGCCGACGCCGGTCACGATGCCGGCGCACTCCAGACCGAGCGACGGGCCGCTGAAGCCTTGCATCAGCGCCTCGTCCGGCAGCATGCCCTGGGCCCACATGACGTCGCGGAAGTTCAGTCCGGCCGCATGGACCTCGATCGCGACCTCGTCCGGACCTGGTTCGGCCGGGCTGCCCGCCACCCACGCCAGCGAGTTGATCAGGCCGGGACGGGTCACCTCCAGCCTGCGCGGGAAGCTGACCAGAGGGGCATGCGGGAGGCCGGCGCGAAGCCGCGGCACCAGCCGGTTCCCGAGGCGCCAGAAAACCTCGGCTTCCTCATCCGGTTCGGCGAGTTCCTGCAGAATGCGGCAAGCGGCCTCGGCGTCAGGAAGCGCGACGTCCAGCGAGATGACCCGGCAGTCCAGCAGCGGCATTTCGTTGGCGGCAACCCGGCGCAGGCCGGTCAGCGCCGCCGAGACCAGGCAGGCCGAGGGGGATCCCGGCGAAACCAGCCACAGGCGCGCGGTCTGCGGCGTCGCCATGCTCTGCAGCGCGGTGCTGATGTCGGCCAGCAGTTCCGCCAGCGTCTCGGCGAAGGCATCATCTTCGGCCTCATCCGAGGCCAGCAGCAGGACATGCTGCTGCTGGGCAGCAAACGGTGCGGTCAGAACCTCGCGCATCGCCTCGATCGGCAGCAGGTGCAGGATGCTCAGACGGGCCGCCAGGGCGGCGGCGAGGGCATCGTTGGCCGCGGCGAACACGACAAGATCGGCTTGCTCGCCATGCGTTGCGCCGCCGAGGGCTTGAGCGGACTGGCCGCGCGCGCTGGCGACCAGCAGACTGGCGGACCAGATCGTGCCATCCAGCAGCGTGTGCCGGGCGCTGGCAAAACCGGCATCGCACAGCGCAACGCACCAGGCCTCGGCATCGTAAAGCGCCGCCGTGGCGCCGGCTTCGATCCCCGGCCCGAACAGCAATTCGGCCGAACGGCTGCGCACAGGCTCCGCGGCCAGCAGCACACCGGTCGGCGCGAGCAGGCGAAGGATCTGATCCGGCGTCAGCCGATCCCGCGACGGCAGGCTGAGGCCGTAGAGATCGAGAACCACGTCGCGACTGTACCACGCATCCTCCGGCAGCGAGGACCAGAGCTGAGCGGCTGCGCCGGGCGTGTGGCTGAGGACGTCCTGGATGCAGGACAGCCCGTCCGGGTTGGCAGCAAGTGCCACGAGACGGAGCGGCATGCCGCGCGCCTCGATCCGCGCCAGCACACGGCCCAAAAGCGTGGCATGCAAGGCGCCCACAACCGCAATCCGCAGGCAGCGTCCCGCGGGCCAAGTGCTGGTAATCGCGTCAAGCCCGCTCAGCAGGGCTGCCATGGCCTCCCGCGCGGAGGGTGAGGAGAACAGCGCCTGGTCCCGGAGCACCGCCGAGAGGTTCAGCGCACTGGCGTCGCCGGTGGCAAGCGATGGGCCCAGTGCCGCAAGCATCGCACATTCAGCGGCGCATTCACCGGCGCCGAACATCAGCGACCGCCAGATTTCGCCCGCCGCCGGCAGGTCGCTTCCAGTCGTAAGCCGCCAGCCGCCGGCCTCCCGGGTCGCCAGGCTGTCTTCGGCCAGCCACGGCAGAACAGCGGCGGCCAGCTTCCGGTCCGTCACGGCTGCCGGCAGCCGGTCGTCGCGGCTCAGCCCCAGAAGGGCCTCGAAGGCGATCGCCGTGACACACGCATCCGCGAGCCAGACGCCTTCCGGTACCTCCTCGACCCCGCCGGCCGCGGCGATCACCCGGTTGCTGAGGTCGGGCAGCGATGCTGCGGGCTGGCGCAGGCTTGGGATGTAGGCGGTCCAGAAGCCCTGGTCGGAGGCCGCGCCGGCGGCCAAAGGCATCGCGACGAACCAGCAGTCCAGCAGCTCTGCCACGGTTTCGCCCGAGGAATCGGTCAACGCGATGTCGGCGCAGACCGAGCGGGAACCGATATGGCGAATGTGCAGGCTGGCCTGCGCCGGTTGCACCATCCCCGGGCGGAGCAGTCTGACGCGCCCGAAGCGCCACGGCACAACCGCACCCATGGCGGCCACGCGTGGATCGCCGATGACCAGTGCCAGCAAGGCTTGCAGGCTGCCGTCGACCACGGCGGGGTCCAGCAGGTAGCCTTGTGTGAGCCGATCCGGATCGCCTGGGGTGAGGTCTGCCACGCCTTGGGTGGCAGACAGGCGGTGCACCCGCACCACCGTCTGGAATGCCGGGCCGTACTCCAGATGCATCGTTCGGGCGCGGGCATAAACCGCAGTCGCCTCAATCACCCCGTCGCCGGAACCAGGCGTGACCAGGGTGAGGATCGGGCGCGAACCGAGGCCGGGCAGAATCCGGCATGTCGCGTGCGGCTGCGTCGGTTCCTGCGACAGCCGCGGGCGGCTTGCCAACTGCCAGTGCCCGTCCGGCGTGACCGTCGTCCGGCAATCGCGGACCGCGTTCGGTTCGAGCACAAGGCGGCGGGTGATCTCGAGGTCCTGGATCTCCAGCAGCGCAGCCTCCGGGTGGCGCACCCGGGCCGTCGCCAGCGCCATTTCGATGATCGCGGCGGCAGGCAGTATTGCCGCGCCATGGACGACATGATCGGCGAGCCAGGGTTCCGAGGCTGTCGACAGATGCGACATCCAGGCATCGCGTGACGCCGGATCGCGGAACCCCAGCAAGCGGTGGTCCGCGACCGGGGAGATGACCTCGACGGCCTCCACGGTGCGGCCGGCGGTATAGCGCTGGCGTTGGTAGGGGTACAGCGGCAGGCCGCGCACGTGAGCGACCCCGTCGAAGCAGGCCGCCGAGGTGATGTCGGCGCCGGCGACCTGGCACTCGGCCACGGCGGCGGCGAACGGATCGATGGCGACCGGACGGCGGGACAGCGTGGCGATGACGCGACCCGCTTCGCCGGCCCGGTTCAGAGCATCGCGCAGATAATGCTGCAACATCGGCTGCGGCCCGATTTCCAGAAAGGTCCGCACACCGTCGCCGATCAGCCGGTCGATCGCGTCGCCGAACCGGACCGGATAACGAACATTACGCCACCAGTAGTCAGCATTCAGTTCGGCCGCGCCGACCTTTTCCCCGGTCACCGTCGAAATCAGCGCGTCCCTTGGTTCAGCAGAGGAAAGTCCATCCAGCGCCGCCAGCAGAGGCAGGCGAATCGGCTCCATCAGCGGACTGTGGAAGGCATAATCAAGGTCCAGCCGGCAGCAATGTATCCGCAAGTCGCGGGCGGCGTCTTCGAGCAGCTCGATCGCCCCGACCGGGCCGCCGATTGTTACTGTGCTGGCGCCGTTGACCGCGGCCACGGCCAGCAGCGGGTCGATCCCCGCGATCAGGGACTCGGCCGCGGTCTGACCGATCGCCAGTGTGGCCATGCCGCCAAGGCCGTGGGTGGCATCCTGCAGCAGGCTCCGCTGCGTGATGACGTGGCAGGCCTGTTCCAGACTGAGTGCGCCGCTGCCCCAGGAAGCGGCGACCTCCCCGGCGCTGTGGCCGACATGGGCGCTGGGCCTCAGGCCGAATGAGCGCAGGGCAGAGACGGTGGCGACCTGGATGGCGAACAGCAGCGGCTGAGCGACAGCGGCGTGGCGGAGCGTGTCGGCGAGGTCATCGCTCGCCAGCCGGGCGGTGATCGACCAGCCAAGGCCGGGTGCGAGCTGCTCGTCCAGGTCCGCGAAGGCGGCACGAAACGGGGCATTGGTCCGCAAGGCGTCACGCCCCATGCCGGCCCACTGACTGCCGTTGCCGGTGTAAACGAACGCGAGGCCTCCGCCATTCGACTGACCCGTGACAACACCGGGCGCCGGCTGGTCGCCGAGCCAGGCTTCGAGCTGTTCACTTAAAGCGGCCGCGTTCGCGCCGGTGACGACCATGCGGTGCGCATACTGGTCCCGGTGCCTCGCGCTGCCGCGCAACAGGGCCGGGACATCGGCCCGATTCG
>Ga0302157_10005843_pt1 | contig 12896 bp, 7 predicted proteins | sample I_Bog_N3_3_FD_193502 | JGI IMG/M metagenome (GOLD analysis project Ga0302157, IMG submission 193502) | Peat permafrost microbial communities from Stordalen Mire near Abisko, Sweden - I_Bog_N3_3 | ecosystem: Environmental > Terrestrial > Soil > Wetlands > Peat | place: Sweden: Abisko, Stordalen...
GCTCCCGTGCAGCTCACCGGCGACCAGGACCACCAGCGCGTCCTCGACCAGCTCCACATCGCCGCCCTGCGTCCCGGCGCAGACCACGACCCCAAGTCGCCCAACGCCGTGAACTACGACGAGTCCAAGGCCAATCCCTACCCGAAGCTGCCCGACCCGCTCGCACTCAATGACGGCAAACCGGTCACCTCGGCGAAGGTCTGGTGGCATCAGCGCCGCCCGCAGATCGTCGAGTTCTTTGACCGCGACATCTACGGCCGCGTCCCGCCGCACGTCCCAGCAGTTACTTGGCACGTTGTAAGCACCACCAACGACGATCAGGGCGGCATTCCAGTCGTCACCAAGCAGCTCATCGGTCACGTGGACAACTCCATCGACCCGGCCATCACCGTCGACATCCAGCTCACGCTCACGACGCCCGCCAACGCCTACGGCCCGGTGCCTGTAATCCTTGAGTTCAGTTGGGTCGGCTATCCCGGCTCCAAGCCGCCTGCACCGGCGGATCTCGCATGGCGGCAGTTGGTGCTCGCCAAAGGCTGGGGCTACGCCATCTTTCCGCCCACCTCGGTTCAGGCGGACAACCCTGCCGGTCTCACGCAGGGCATCATTGGCCTGGTCAACCACGGCCAGCCGCGCGGCCGTCCCGACGAGTGGGGCACCATCCGCGCCTGGGGGTGGGGCGCCAGCCGCGTGCTCGATTACCTACAGACCGATAAGGCCGTCGACGCCCGCCAGGTCGGCCTGGAGGGCCACTCCCGCTTCGGCAAGGCCGCACTGGTCGCCATGGCCTACGATCCGCGCTTTGCGATCGTCTACAGCAGCTCCTCGGGTACTGGCGGAGCCAAGCTCTGGCGCCGCGACTTCGGCGAGCGCCTGGAGAACCTCGCCGCCTCCCGCGAGTACCACTGGATGGACGAGAACTTCCTCCAGTACGCCGGTCCGCTCACCGCCAACGACTTGCCTGTGGACCAGCATGAGCTGATCGCGCTCTGCGCGCCGCGCCCGGTCTTTCTCGGTGCAGGCGTTGCGCCGGGCGATTCGTGGGCCGATGCGAATGGATCGTTCCTCGCCGCCGTCGCCGCCGGTCCGGTCTATGAGCTGCTCGGCAAAAAAGGACTCGGCACAACCACGCTGCCGCCCGTCGCAACTGCGGTCATCTCCGGCGACATCGGCTTCCGCCAACACACCGAAGGCCACACCCCGAACCCCAACTGGCCCACCTTCGTAGACTTCGCCAGCCGCTACCTGCACGCCCCGAAGTAGCTTAGGCGGGAGATACATCCTGCGCGGCCAGACGCTGAACCTGTTCCCAGATGGGCTTGGTCAGGTCGATGCGTGGATCAAGATCCAGAGGAAAGTCCTTGCCCCAGCCGAAGCCGTGGAGAACATACTCCTTGCCGTTCTCATCCACCACAACACGCTTTGATGTGGTTGGCCTCTTTGAGGTCTTTTTCGCAGGCATCGCAGAACTCCTGCAAAATATTCTTACGCCGGGTGCGTCATCTTGTGGCCGGGTGGGGTAGCACGATGCACCAGGCGCAGGACTGCCTTCGTTCCCCGTGCGGAGGAGCGTCACCATGTGCAAAACTCAGACTTTGAAAAAAGAGAGGGGATTTGCGAACAGCAGATGTGGGCGAGCTCTTCGATAGAGCACTTGCTGGAGAGGTGATCTCATCCAGCAAGTGCCCTGACGTTCTGGCTTCTGACGTCTGACTATCGAATGCGTGTCGTCCACTCCGCAGCCAAGGTCTCTGGAGGGAGAAGAGGGCGGTGGGGTATGGTTCCCGGCCCGACCTGTCGCTGCGGTCTACCTTGAAGCTTGCTCTGGAACTGAGGCTACTTCGAGGCGGTAGTGGTGGTGTCAGCCTGAGATGCGGCGAGTGCTGCGCGCTGCTTCTCCAGGGCTGCATTCTGCTCGTTCAGCTTCTGCTTCTCGGCCAGGAGCTTCTTGTTGGCGACATCCAGCTTCATCGCCTCCTTCAGCAGGTCCTGGTTGCGCTTCACGATGGAACGCTCCGAGAGAACCTCACCGCTCAGAGACTTATTCTGATTGGCGAGACCTTCCTTGAGCGACTGGTAGTCCACAGAGGCCGTTGCAGGATCGGTGGCCGAGGTGGAGTTTGACTGCGCAAGCGCAGCGTAGGGGACGACGGATAAAGATGCTAAGAGAGCACAGGTTTTCAAGACGCGCATTGGATAGTCCTCCAAAAACGACAGATAAGATAGTTACTGACTACATTTGTTCAAAGCGCAGTATCCGCCGACCACTCCGGCGGTTGCCGGAATCAATCTGTGGGCACTGTTAGAACCCCGGTATTACCGGTTGGGGGCAGGTAGACAAGATAATAGTCGACATGTACCAGTCATGAGTTAACCCTTAAGTGTCCTGTCGGCTAACACTTTTGGGGTATGACAAGGTGCCTATTGACGGAGTTACCAACAATTTCCCTCCCGTATCCGTCAGGAGTGTCACTAATACGGACAGGCGCGCGGCTTGGATTTCAGAAGTTGATCCCGATGCACCGGCGCGTATCCGCAGGCTGGCCTTCGCCCAGTCAAGGCCGTCTCCTGATCTACCCCTGATTGACCTGGTGTTGCCGTTGCCAGTTCCGGCTCAAAGCTCGATAGCTCTCTGCTCAAAGCTACTTGTAAACCACAGGCGGACAATGACTTACAGGCGGAGAAAAATAATTTCTTCAAAAACAGCCCAAAAATCGCTTGTCAAGCCCCCTAATGGCCTAACCGCAACATATAGAAGGAGATATTGATGGCGTAGTATATCCCCCCAATTCGGTAAACTACAGATATAGGGTTAGTTCAGGAGAGATCGCAGGGGAGACGCAGCCATTCCGGCAATACGTTACGAGCTATCCAGGATCTTCGCCCATTAGCTGTTCGCTGCTGACTGTTCGCTGTTAACTGTTTTCCTTTCAATACTTTGCATATAAAGTCTCTGGAATCAATACTTTGACCCCGGGGTCACCCGCTAAATCGCTCATTGCAAAGACTTTAGAAAAATGGGGGGGTGGGGTCCCCGATGGCGCACCGATGAAATGGCTTCTTGCACTCTTGATTACAGTTCCTGCGCTTGCTCAACAGCCAACTGCTGCGGAGATAGCCAAACGCGTTGATGCGCACTACAACCGGCTGCAATCGCTGCAGGCGCGATACACCGAACGCTATCAAGGCATGGGAATGGACCGCTCGGAGACTGGAACGCTCACCCTGCAGAAGCCTGGTCGAATGCGCTGGGCTTACGATTCGCCCGCGGGAAAGCTCTTCCTGCTCGACGGCAAAGACGCCATCAGCTTCACGCCGGGTGACGCGCAGGCCGAACGCTTCCCGCAGAAGCAGCTCGACGATCTGCGCTCGCCGCTGCGATTCCTGCTCGGACACACCGAGTTGGCGAAGGAGCTCGACGGCGTGACCTTGACGCTGGTCAGCGACAGTCCCAGAACATACTCGCTTTCGGGAACGCCGAAGGGAATGTCGCAGCGCCTGCGCAAGGTCTCGCTGACCGTCGATGCAGACGGTCAGATTCACGGGTTGCGCATCGACGAGTCGGACGGCGCAGCGACGACGTTCACCTTCACGGCAATCCGCGAGAACGTACCAGCCGCTGCAGGCGAGTTCACCTTCTCGCCGCCGCCCGGAGTCACAGTCGTCAACGGCGCAGCGCCGATGTAGTGTTGTACCGTTAGTTCATGCGAACCTGCTTCACTGCCGTGCTCTTGGCGCTCGCGTCCACTGCCTTCGCGCAGTCGCCGCTGCATCTCATCCCAATGCCGCGAAGCGTGAAACCGGCTGCAACGTTGCCGCTTCCGGCTGGAATTCGGGTTGACTGCCAGCAGCCCTGCGATCCGGAAGACGCCTTCGCCGTCGCCGACTTCAAGGCAGCGATGTCCGAGCGCCAGATTCCGGACACAGACTCGCCTTCAGCGCCGCACATCTTTGTGGCACGATTCAGCACGCCGCTCGGAAGGCAGACCTACCAGGACTCGCTGCCCGCAGGCGCGGCGAAGGTCACCGCAATGCCCAGCGACATGAGTGCGGAAGGCTATGTCATCCTTCCCGACCAGGATGGACTCGCGCTCACCGCCAACACGTCAGCTGGGATCTTCTATGCGCTGCAGACCGTCAAACAGTTGGTCGAAGGCTACGGAGCGAATGCCGTTCTGCACACCGCGACGGTGCGCGACTGGCCTGCAATGCAGTATCGCGGCATCTCTGACGATCTGTCGCGCGGTCCGATAGACACGCTGGAGTTCCAGAAGAAGCTGGTTCGGACGCTTGCTGCGTATAAGGACAACCTGTATTCGCCGTACTTCGAGAACACACAGCAGTACGCATCGAACCCGCTGCCCGCTCCGCCCGGAGGCAGCATCTCCGCGGCCGATGCGCAGCAGTTGGTCGCTTACGCGGCGCAGTATCACGTAATGGTTGTGCCCGAGCAGGAGGCCTTTGGGCACCTGCATCACGACCTGATCTACGAGCAGTATCAGTCGCTCGCCGAGACGCCGCACGGAGCTGTGCTCGCTCCCGGACAACCGGGATCGCTCCGGATGATCTCGCAGATGTTTACGGAACTCGCGAAGCTCTATCCTTCACCGTTCCTGCACGTCGGCGCGGACGAGACTGACGATCTCGGCCTGGGACAGACCAAGGCCGCAGTCGACGCGCGCGGTCTTGGCTCGGTCTATCTGGACTTCATGCAACAGATCGACACCACGCTGCATCCGCTGCATCGCCGCCTGCTCTTCTGGGGTGACATCGCGCAGGACTCGCCCGACCTGCTGAAGGCGATGCCCTCAAGCTTCAAGCAGGACACCATCGCCATTGCGTGGGATTACGACCCGAGCACGAACGGATTCGCCAAGTACCTCAGGCCTTACACCGATTCAGGCTTTGAGACCTGGGTTTCGCCCGGCATCAACAACTGGTCGCGCGTCTATCCGAACTACAATCTCGGTCTGGCGAACATCCAGCAGTTCACCCGCGATGGCCAGCAGATGGGAGCGACCGGCCAGCTCAACACCATCTGGTACGACGACGGAGAAGCGCTCGCATCCAACAACTGGTACGGAATCCTCTTCGGCTGCGCTGCGGCCTGGCAGCAGGGCGAGTCGTCCATTCCGCAGTTTGAGCAGAGCTATGCGCAGGTCTTCCACGGCGATGCGACCGGCAAGCTCAACCAGGCTCAGATGGAGTTGATGGCTGCGCACACGTTACTCAAGGCAGAGGCGCAGGTAGGCGATGGCTCGGACGGTCTCTTCTGGGTCGATCCCTGGTCGAAAGATGGACAGGATTTCGCTGTCAAGCTACGACCGTATGTCAGCGCGCTTCGGCTGCACGCAGAGACCGCGATGACGTTGATTGCGCAGGCGCGAGCAGCTTATCCAGGTCCGATCACCGCAACCGTCTACTCGCCGACGAATGAACTACCGTCGAATCCGACCACGTTGCGCGAGACCGACGCCATTGACGCGCTGGAGCTCGCTGCGCGGAGGCTCGATCTGATTGGGCTGAAGTTTCAACTCTCCGATGAGATCGCAGAAGGTTATGCGCGCGCGCAGAACGATGCGCGAGCACCGGACAAGAAGACTCGCCTTATGGTCAGCCGCGAGCTCGAAGATATCAACAGTGTTGATGGCCGCATTCAGGACATCAAGGACAGCTACTCGCTGTTGCGCGATCTATATTCGCAGAGCTGGCTTCGTACCAATCGACCGTATGCGCTGCGTCCCGTGCTGGAGCATTACGACTACACCATAGGAATCTGGCTCGCGCGCATGGACAAAGTCAAGAGCGCGCAGCGGCAATGGTCGAACACCAGAACACTCCCCTCTGCAGCTGAAGCAGGTGTTCCGCTGCCCGCGAACTGACATGGTTGAGACAATCACAGCTCGCCGTCTTATTACTGACTCGGCTGTCGTCGAGTTCCCAGTGCTCACGATCGCCACTGACGGAACCATCGCGGAGATTGCCTCCGATCCAACGGCGCTCGCGCGGGAAGTGGACACGCTCACCGCAGCCTTCGTAGATGTCCATACTCACGGCGCAATGGGCCATGACGTGATGAGCGCCTCGCCGGAACAACTTGGTGAGATGCAACGATTCCTCGCTGGCCACGGCGTCGCGCACTATCTGCCGACGACTGCGACTACATCCATCGACTCCACGCTGCGAGCACTCGAACGGCTCGCCGCGGCCATCGAAGCTGAATCGCACGAAGGCGAAGCGCAGCCCATCGGAGTTCACCTCGAAGGGCCGTTCCTGTCTCACGCCAAGCGCGGCGTTCATCCCGCGCATGAGTTGCAGCCTCCGAGCATCACGCTATTCGACCGCTTCCATCAGGCTGCGCGCGGGCATATCCTGCTGATGACTATAGCGCCGGAGTTGCCCGGAGCGCTTGACCTGATACGCCACGCGCGCTCGCTCGGCGTGAAGGTCTCACTTGGCCACTCGAACGCGCTAGCCGCAGAGACGTTGGCCGCGATAGAAGCTGGTGCAAACAGCGCGACTCACACCTTCAATGCGATGCGCCCGATCGACCACCGCGAACCAGGAATCCTCGGCATTGTGCTGGACGATGATCGCCTCTTTGCCGAGCTCATCTGTGATGGGATTCATGTTGCGCCGCCGCTCGTGAGGCTGTGGCTGAAGGCCAAGGGTCTCGACCGCGCTATCCTGGTCACCGACGCGATGTCCGCAAGCGGAATGCCCGATGGAGAGTATCGGCTCGCGGGACTCTCGGTGCAGGTGTCGAATGGCCGCGCACAGGTCGCTGAGGACCTCGCACAAGGCAGGCAGACGCTCGCCGGTTCGTTGCTTACGCTAGATCGTGGCGTATCCAACCTCCAGAGCTTCGCACGTGCGAGTCTCGCTGTAGCAACACGTCTTGCCTCGCATAATCCTGCGGCGATGCTTGGTAAGCCAGAAATCACCCGTATTACAGAAGGCGGTGTGGCGAACCTCAATCGCTTTGACGCCGCAGATCGCCTGAGTGCGACCTACCTTTGCGGCCGAATTCTTAACTAGCCGCGCCTGGCGCGCCACAGCGCGCCGTCCAGAGGCTCGACCGGCGTCTGTGCTATCACCACCTCAGGCAACGCAGCTCGAAGATTAGCTTCCATGTATTGCCGCACGATGGAGATCTCTCCCAGAACACTGCCAGTGAAGGCAACTTGCACAAGATCGCTCGGCACGCAGCCTTCGGCCTTCATTTTGGAGATTACCAGCAGCACTTGCGCGGCAAGCTCCTCGCCAGCACGTTCTAGCAGGCTCACCGCTAAAGCATCGCCTCCTGAAGCGCAGTTCGCTACTATCTTGGTGAGTTCAGCAAAGTTCGGATGAGGCCTGTGATTGCCTTTGGCCACCAGCTCGCTCAGGTCGTGGAGCTTCCAGAACGCCATGATCTCGCGCAGCATGCAAGTGTCAACGTTGCGGTCGTGCGCACGCAGTCCGGCTCGCAGCGCCTCCAGGCCGATCCAGTAGCCCGAACCTTCGTCGCCCAGCAGAGGGCCCCAGCCGCCCGCAGTCACGGAAGTACCGCCTGAGCAACGACCGATGACGTTTGATCCGGTTCCGGCGATGACCAGGATTCCTGGATCGCCTTGGAACGCAGCATCCAATGCGATCTCTTCATCACCGACCACCAGAATCTCGCCGCTCACCAAGCCACGCAGCGTTCGGTGAGCCCATGTTCGAACTTGCTCACTGGAACTCCCTGCAAGTCCGATACAGGTTCGCTCTATTTGCTCCGGATAGACTCCAGATCCTTCGACGACTTTCCGCACGAGTGCCTGCAGCCGTTCTGTCGCAACGGCTTCACCGACGCTCATGATCTTCACAGTCTCGCCAGCCGACTCAGCCAACACGCACGTCTCATCCGCAACCCGGCACCGAGTCTTAGTTCCGCCACCGTCAATCGCCAAGAAAAACGCCATCATAAGGATGCTTCTTATTGCAAACCAAAACAACACTCGCCAAGCCCGTTATCATAACCTGCAAGCACGTAAGGCGTCGCTACTCGATCCCAACTTCAGGAGAATCCGTTTGTCCCTCTCGATACTCGCCTATTCGGTAGCGACGCCCACGCGACTTAGAGAGCCGGATCTTGCCCTGGTAGCGATCTATCTTATCGGCATAACGCTATTCGGTCTGCACTTCCGCAAACGGCGCAGTGATTCGGGCAAAGGCTCACAATCAGCAGATCGCTCGCTTAAGAGCTACTTTCTTGCCAGCAATACGATTCCGTGGTGGGCAATCGCACCCTCTATCGTCTCGGCCGAGACCTCCACACTGACTATCATCTCCATACCGGGAGTTGCGTTCGCCGGAGACTTCGGCTTTCTGCAGATTGTCCTCGGCTACATGCTAGGACGAGTGGTCGTCGCCGCGCTCTTTCTGCCGCGCTACTTCGCTGGCGAGATGCTCACAGCCTATCAGCTCATTGATCGCCGCTTTGGGCGCATACTGCACAAGGTCACTGCGGCGCTCTTCCTGCTCACGCGTGCCACGGCTGAAGGAGTTCGGGTCTTTGCCGTCTCCATCGTCGTCGGGCTCGCCATCGGCACGCGAGACGTCTTCAGCATCGCCATCATCTCCGCACTCACGTTGCTTTACACCTTTGAGGGTGGAATGGCTGCGGTCATCTGGACGGACGTCGTTCAGATGGCTATTTACCTCTTCGGAACTCTCGTCGCTGTCTGGTCTATCGGGCAACACGTTCCAGGCGGCTGGCCGTACATCCATAAAGTTGCCGCCGCCGCAGGCAAGTTCCACATGTTCAACTTCGTACTGAACCTCACCACGACCTACACCTTCTGGGCAGGACTTCTCGGTGGCACCTTTCTCACCATGGCATCGCACGGAACGGATCAACTGATGGTCCAAAGACTGCTCGCCGCGCGCAGCCTGCGCGAGTCGCGTATCGCGCTGCTCAGTTCAGGAGTCGTCATCTTCGTGCAGTTCGCGTTATTCCTGCTCATAGGTGTCGGTCTCTATGTCTTCTACGGACAGCATTCCACCGTCTTCGCCTCCGCGGACCGAATCTTCCCCACCTTCATCGTCCGTGAGATGCCGCTCGGCATTGCCGGCCTGCTTGTCGCAGCCATCCTTGCGGCAGCCATGTCGAACCTCTCGGCTTCGCTCAATTCGCTGTCATCCACAACGGTCGTCGACTTCTACATCCAGCTTCGCCCTACGGCCGACGACCGTGAACGCGCCATCATCTCCAAGTCATCGACCGTTGTCTGGGCGCTGGTGCTGTTCGCCATTGCGGTTTACTCGCTCGGAGCGGGCGGTAAAGGCCACGTCGTAGAGATTGGCCTCAGCATCGCCAGCGTTGCCTACGGATGCTTGCTCGGCGTATTCCTGCTCGGTACACTCACGCGCTTCGCCACCCAGACTGGAGCGACCATCGGTATGGTCTGCGGATTCGCGTTGAACCTCTGGCTCTGGCAAGGAGCCTTTCCGGCGCATCTCGGTCCGTTCACTGTCCCACATGTCGCCTGGACTTGGTACGTCATCATCGGAGCGCTCGTAACTTTTGTCATCGGCTCACTCGCGAGTCTTGTCTTCCGTGGGCAATCCGCGCGACGGGCCGCGATTCCAGCTGCGCTCGTGCTGGTGCTGGTCGGCTTCTGGGCTGTTTCAGCACAGGCTCAAACGCCGGAGGTAGACTTCACTCCTGTATCGCGCCTCATCGACGATGCCATCGCCGCGCACAAGCTACCGGGAGCAGTCGTGGTGATCGGTCACAATGGCAACGTCGTGTTCGAGCAGGCTTATGGCGATCGCAAGCTCGCCGGCGAACCCGGACTCGACGGCAAGCCTTCGCCCGCCGAGCCGATGACCGAAGACACCATCTTCGACATGGCTTCGCTCACCAAGTCTCTGGCTACAGCGACTGCTGTGATGCAGCTTTACGAGCAGGGCAAGCTCCAGTTCGACGATCCCATCGAGAAGTACCTTCCCGCCTTCAACGCCGCTCATGACCCGGAGCGCGCAAAGGTCACGATCCGGATGCTGCTCACGCATACCTCTGGCGAAGCTCCAGATGTGGACCTGAAGGCCGCGTGGGGCCTTGCTGCGCCGGACAAGGCCGAGGGCTTCCGTCGCGCGCTTACCACGCAGCTCGCCGGTGTTCCCGGCGCGAAGTTCGTCTACTCCGACATCAACTACATCCTTCTCGGCGATCTCATCGAGACTCTCAGCGGAGATAGCGAGGACGTCTACGCCAGCGAGCACATCTTCCAGCCTCTCGGCATGACCGAGACGCGCTATCTGCCTGTCGCGAAGGCCTGCGGACCGCACAGCGTCGTCGGCGCGGCTATTGTGTGGGAGCCAAAGCCTTCCGGCAACACGCTCTTCACTTGTCCTCATGGCGATTGGAGCACCTCGCTGCTCCCGCGCATTGCTCCCACCACGCACGACGACGAGGCCAAATCCGACCCAGCGACGAACCCACACTTTGACATGCTTACGCGCGGGACTGTTCACGATCCCACCACGCGGCGCATGGGCGGAGTCGCGGGTCAAGCAGGTGTGTTCTCCACCGCGCACGACATCTCGCTGTTCGCGCAGGCGCTTCTAGACAAGCTTCTGCACAACACAGGTTCGTTCCCGCTGAAGCAGTCGACGCTGGAGCTGATGACCTCGCCTGAACAGCCCGACCACAACTCCAGCCAGGTTGCTGCCGCGAACGCCGCCGAGCAGAGGGAGATCGCCGCTGGAGACAAGCCTTCTGCTCCGCTGCTTGCGCCGGATTATCCGGCGGTCAAAGGGCAAGACCAGCGCGGGTTTGGCTGGGACATCGATACGGCGTTCTCCAAGCCCCGCGGAGAGATCTTTCCCATCGGCAGCTTCGGTCACACGGGCTTTACCGGCACTTCTCTGTGGATCGATCCGGGTTCCGATACGTATGTAATCCTCCTTTCCAACGCAATCCATCCGCGCGGTAATCCGCCGATCTCCAACCTTCGCGGCGAGGTCGCTACTGCTGCGGCGAAGGCGCTGCATCTCTATGGGCCGAGTACTACTGCGGAGTCACCAACGCTCACAGGCATCGATGCCCTCGAGCTTCAGGGCTTTACTACTCTCGGCGAGACAGCCAAACGTCATACCAATAGACTCTCGCTTGGCCTGCTCACCAATCAGACAGGGCTCGACTCGCACGGTCGTCGCACCATCGACATCCTCAGCACCGATCTGCCAAAGGCTGTCCCCAGCGCGCATCTCACGGCGCTGTTCTCCCCTGAACATGGCATCTTCGGTGCGCAGGACTCGACGCACATCAGCGCCGAGACAGATTCGGCTACAGGCTTGCGCGTGAGCAGTCTTTACGGTCCGACTGACGCCGACAAGCGGCCTTCGCACGAGCAGCTTGCAGGCCTCGATGCAGTGGTCATCGACCTGCAGGATGCGGGCGTTCGGTTCTATACCTACGAGACCGTCGTCGGCTACTTCTTGGAGGCTGCGGCGCGCGAGCGAACCGAGTTCCATCATGACCTGCAGATCATCGTGCTGGATCGGCCTGACCTCATCGGCGGCGAGCAGATTCAGGGTCCAGTCTCGAACGCAGGACTCGAGTCCTACATCGACTACATGCCTTTGCCGGTTCGCCACGGAATGACGCTCGGCGAGCTGGCGCAGTACATCAACGGCAGCAAGCATCTCGGCGTGCATCTGACGGTTGTTCCCATGCAGCACTGGTCGCGCGCCGAGACCTTCGACCAGACTGGCTTGCCGTGGGTGAATCCTAGCCCGAACCTGAGGTCGGTGACCGCGGCGACGCTTTATCCTGGTCTCGGCCTGCTCGACCTTACCAATGTCTCGGTCGGTCGTGGCACTTCCAGCCCGTTTGAGTTCTTCGGCGCAGCTTGGATGAAGGCGACTGATGTCGCTGAGGCTCTGACTGCGCGGCAGATTGCGGGCGTTGCGTTCAGCGCGGCAACAATCGCGGTCGCGGAAGACAGCAATCACTATCCGTTCCACGGTCAGACCATTGATGCAGTCCGCATTACGCTGACCGATCGCAACGTGCTGGACTCGCCGGAACTGGGTGTTGAGATCCTCAGCGTGCTGCACAGGCTGTATCCAGCACAGTTCCAGCTTGACAAGTCTCTGCGGCTGATTGGCAATCGCGCTACGCTGGATGAGATCACCCGCGGAGACGATCCGCGCAGCATCGCAGCAACCTGGAGCGATGCGCTGGCCGCGTTTCGGGCAGCGCGAGCTCCCTATCTTCTCTACAGGTGAAATGTATGCAGAGCTTTGATGCCATCATCGTCGGCGCAGGACAGGCTGGACCCGCGCTGGCCGGCCGGCTGACCAAGGCTGGCTGGTCGGTTGCGTTCGTGGAGCGCAAGCTGTTCGGTGGAACCTGCGTCAACACAGGCTGCACGCCGACCAAGGCGATGGTCGCCAGCGCGCACGCTGCGCACCTGGCTCGTCGCGCAGCGGAGTTCGGGGTTCGCGTAGCCGATGTCAGCATCGACATCGCGGCGGTGATTGCGCGGCGAGAGGCGATTGTTGCAGCCTCGCGCAACGGCGTGGAGAAGTATCTACGCGACAACCCGAAGGTCACCGTCTTCACCGGGACTGCGAGCTTTGTATCGCCCAAAGTACTGCGCGTTGGCGAGGAGCAACTGACAGCGAAGCACATCTTCCTCAACGTCGGTGGACGCGCAAGCGTGCCTGAGATGCCTGGCGTTCATGACGTTCCGTATCTCACCAACACCTCACTGCTGGCGCTCGATGTGCTGCCGAAACACCTTGTCATCGTCGGCGGAAGCTACATCGGCATCGAGTTCGGGCAGATGTATCGTCGCTTCGGCAGCGAAGTCACCATCATCGAGAAGTCGTCGCGCCTCGTCCCGCGTGAGGACGAAGAC
>Ga0302157_10005844_pt1 | contig 12890 bp, 10 predicted proteins | sample I_Bog_N3_3_FD_193502 | JGI IMG/M metagenome (GOLD analysis project Ga0302157, IMG submission 193502) | Peat permafrost microbial communities from Stordalen Mire near Abisko, Sweden - I_Bog_N3_3 | ecosystem: Environmental > Terrestrial > Soil > Wetlands > Peat | place: Sweden: Abisko, Stordalen...
CATGTCCGCGGCGGGCCGCTGGAGATGCAGCCGTTTCCGCTACGCTGTTCCCCTCGATGCTCGAAGACCAAGAACTCAAAGCGTGGGACCTGTCCAGCCGATCGCGCCTGAACGGTCGCGCCCTCGCGAGGTTCTCGACGGACTCCCTCTTCGATCGCGTGGCACGTGTCGTGTGCGAATCGGACTGCTTGCCGAGGAAGGAGCTCTACGAGTCGTGGGAGGTCGCGCGTCGAGTGCGCAGACGCTTTCGGGGAGGCAGGGTCGTCGATCTCGCCGGCGGGCACGGGCTGCTGGCGATCCTATGCCTGGTCCTCGACGACACGTCACCTTCGGCCCTGGTCGTGGACCGGCGTCTCCCGCCGAGCGCGGCGAAGCTCCTGACGGCGTTCACCTTTGCCTGGCCGCGCATTGCGACACGCGTCGTCTTCCACGAGAGCGAGCTGGACCAGACCGCTCTTCACCCGACGGACCTCGTCGTATCCGTGCACGCATGCGGACTGCTCACCGACACGGTCCTCGATCTCTCGGTGGCCGCACGTAGCCGCGTGGCCGTGATGCCGTGCTGCCACGATGCGCGCCGGAACGACCAGGGCGGGCTCGGTGGCTGGATGGACGCGGACCTTGCCATCGACGCCACCCGCGTCGCGAAGCTCTGCGCGGCCGGGTATCGCGTCGTGACGCAGACGATTGCAGGCGGTATCACAGCGAAGGCGAGACTTCTGATGGCGGAGCCCATGTCGGCGAAGCCGGACAGTGGTGACGCCTGAGGCCGGTCGGACAGGACCGACGTTCAGTGCTCCCGGCCTTGCCCGTCGGGCGCGGTGTCTCTATCGACGTCGCGACTTGCAACGCCGACACCTTCTACTATGGTCCGGCGCGCGAAGCGTAGCTGGGCGGCCGACACATCGGCTCAGAGTCAGCCGACGCGCTGCAAATCCTCATAATCTGTCGATGAATACGGCGATCGAGCGCGAGAGCGAACCAGCGTGGTAACGACCAACCCTGCCTCCGCGTCCAGCGAGCTCGACCTCGTGGTCACAGCCGGTGCAAGGCCGCGTTCGCGCGCGGAAGCCACATTCGCGTCCGCTTCCTTCCGCGACATCCTCGCGCTGACGAAGCCGCGGATCACGGTGATCGTCCTCGCGACCTGCGCGAGCGGGATGGCGATGGCGCCGGGGCACCTCGCGCTGGGCTCGAAGCTCTGCGCGCTGCTCGGGACCACGCTGATCGTCGCGTCGGCGAACACGCTGAACATGTGGTGGGAGCGGGACCTCGATCGGCTCATGGCGCGCACGAGCAAGCGTCCGCTGCCCTCGGGGCGGCTGGCCCCCTCGGTGGCGCTCGCATTCGGCCTCCTCCTTGCCGTGGTGTCGCTCCCCCTCCTTCTCTCGGTCAACGCCGTGACGGCCGCGCTCGGGTTGCTCGCGCTCGTCGTCTACGTCGCGGTCTACACACCGATGAAGCGCCACAGCACGCTCGCCCTCCTCGTCGGCGCGGTCCCCGGTGCGATGCCTCCTCTCATGGGATGGACGAGCGTGACGGGCTCGGTCACGGGCGCGGGCCCGATGGCAGGCGCGGTTCCCAGCGCCGTCCAGCTCGGAGGGGTCGCGCTCTTCTCGCTCCTCTTCATCTGGCAAGTGCCTCACTTCATCGCGATCTCGTTCTTCCGCGCGAAGGACTACGCAGCGGCAGGCATGAAGGTCGTCCCGGTCGAGCGCGGAGAGAAGGCGGCGAAGCTCCAGATCTTCGGGTACACGCTCGTCCTCGTCGGCACGAGCCTGGGCGCGTGCGGCCTCGCCGGTACGGCGTACCTCGTGGCGGCGTGCGTGCTGGGCGCCCTCTTCCTCGCGCTGAGTATGGTCGGACTCCGTCCCCAGTCAGGGAATAGGTGGGCGCGCTCGCTGTTCGCGTACTCGATCGTCTATCTCGTCGCGATCCTCGCGATCATGATCGTCGACCGCACACGCGTCTCGCTCTGAGCTCGGTGTAGAGTCTGCCCCCATGCGCCTGACTTCTCGCGTGCTCGTCAGCGCGCTCTCCTGCTGCTTGTTCACTCTGTCCGCGTGCGACGACGGAGAGCCGCCGCCGCTCGATTCAGGGACGGACGCCGCATCGGACGCCGTCTCCGACGTGCACGTTCAGGCGAGGGAGACGGGCTCGAAGGACACCGGATCGGTGTCGAAGGACACCGGGACCGTGACGTCGAAGGACGCAGCGCAAGACCGGACCGTGACGGACAGCGGCCACGATGCCGGGGTCGACGCGCACAAGGATGTCGAGGTGGCGGACACCGCGAAGCCCTTCGATGCCGGAGTTTGCGGTGACAGCGGCATGCCGTGTCCGTCAGGTACGACGTGCGCGTCCGGCGTTTGCACGGCGTGGGGGCAGGCGGCGGGAGAGCTCTGCGGAGCAGCCAGCGCGTGCCCCAGCGGGACGACGTGCGGCGCGAAGGGTTACTGCTCGCCATGCGGCGGGCCGGGACAAGCGTGCTGCGTCGCGAACGAATGCAACTCCGGCGGGTGTTGCGTCGCCGACGTGTGCACGCCGTCCGGGTCCGTCTGCCCGTATACGGGCGGCGGTTTGTGCGAGAGCTCGAACTGCGGCAATGCGTGCGCTGACGGTGGTTGCTCCGTGTGCGGGGGGCCTGGTCAAGAGTGCTGCCCTTCGGTCGGCTGCACGGCAACGGCCGTTCAATGCGAGTCGACCGGGACGGGCTCGGGGTCAGGTGCGACCAAGGTGTGCCAGGCGTGCGGCGGCGCCGGCGAGGCGTGCTGCGGTACGGCGTGCCTTGGCGCTTCCCTGGTGTGCGACCCGGCCGCGACCGCCTGCGTCTTGTGCGGCGGTGCCGGCGAGCCGTGCTGCGCAGCGAACGATGCCGGACTCCGGTGCAACGGCTCGCTCCTCTGCTCGGCCGCCTCGCTCTGTCAGTAGAGACGCCGTTGCAACGCGCGGGATGAACACTCGCGAGCACAGCTCACCACTTGAAGCGGGCCTCGACCCTTGCCGCGCTTCGCAGCAGCGTGAACTCGAGCTTCGGCGGTGTGCGCGCCAGGTCGTAGAGGCCGAGGAACAGCCCCTCCCAGATCACGGGATACGCCTCGAAGCGGAGCACCTCGGGCGCGATGTCGGCGAACACGACGAGCGCGTCGCGCTCGGCGCGCTCCACGGTGAGCGTGAAGGCGTCGCGGTAGCTCTGCCGGAAGCCGGCAGGGAGGACGCGGAGGAAGCCGCCGACGTTCACGCCGAACACCGCAAGGACCCCCTCGAACAGGCTGCGAATCGCGGGGCTTCGCACGAGCGACTGGCTCACGAAGTGCCGGCTCGCGGTCTTCAGCGCGTCGGTGCCCATGTATGCGAGCACTGCGTCGACGTACGGGCCGTCGATATCGATCGGGATCCAGTCGGTCCGCACCCCTTCCTCGATGCGCTCGAGCAGGGCAGGGGAGAGCGTCGCGCGGAGGTGCGCGTGGACGCTGGGGTACCCGCGACGAAGGAAATCGAAGAAGTCCCTCGCGTTGCTGGCCCGCGTGGCCGGCTCCCGCCCCGTCCCCATTCGGACAAGCTAGCCACGACCTCGGCATGCGCCACTTCCGCGAGCCAGCCTGCGGTCCCGCTCCGGCGGGCTAGCGAGGAAAAGCCGCCGCGTTCCCACCATCGACCGTGATGACGCATCCCGTCGTCGCGCGAGCGCTCGAGAGGTAGGCGAACGCGTCGGCGACGTCCTCCGCGCTCACCTCGCGCGAGAGCAGGTTGGCCTTGAAGTACTCCTCGACGGTGAGCCCGCGAGCTGCCGCGCGGGCCTCGGCGACACCGCCGGCGAACAGCCCGGTGCGGATGCGATCGGCATTCACGGCGTTGGAGCGGACGCCGAACGGAGCTGCGTCGACCGCGTACTGGCGCATGAGCGCGAGGAGGCCCGCCTTCGCCACGGCGTACGGTCCGAAGTGAGGGCCCGGCGCGAACGCCGCCTTGCTCACGTTGAAGAGGAGGCAGCCGCCATGTCCCTGCGCGCGAAACGTCGCGACGGCGGCGCGGGCGACGTGGTTGTGTGACACGAGGTTCTGCTCGAGCGACTTGCGGAGCAGCGCGTCTCCGTCCTCGCCGTGGAGATCTCCCATCGGAGCCGTGCCGGCGTTCGAGACGACGACGTCGACCCCTCCGAACTGCTTGGACGCATGGGCGAACGCGGCGTCGACCGCCGTGGCGGAGGTGACGTCCGCGATGGTCCAGGTGACGCGCGACAGGAGCGCTCCCTTGAAGCTCGCCGCCACGGCCTCGAGACGATCTCCCGCGACGTCGACGAGGACGACATGCGCCCCGAGATCGAGGAGCTTCGCCGCCGTCGCCCTGCCGATGCCGGACGCCGCGCCCGTCACGAGCACGATCGCCTGGGCCAGCGGGCCCGCGGGCGCCTTCTTCAGCTTGGCCTGCTCGAGGCTCCAGTACTCGACGTCGAAGAGATCCGAGAGGCCGACCGGGCTGTAATGGCCGACGTCCGCGGCTCCGTCGATGATGTCGACCGTGTGCTCGTAGATGTCGGCCGCGATCTTCGCGTCCGTCGCGGTCTCCGCGATCGAGAGGATTCCGATGCCCGGGACGAGCACGACGCGAGGCCAGGAGGAGAGCTTCGTGCGCGTGACCTGCTTCGCCGCGCACATCTCGGCGAAGTAGGCGTCGTAGCGCGCGGCGTACGCGAGGACCTGCCGGTCGACCGAGTCGTGGAGTGACGTCTCGTCGTTCGCCGCGGGGAGCTCGAGGAACAGCGGCACCGGCTTGGTGCGCAGCACGTGGTCAGGCGTCGCGCAGCCGATGGCGGAGAGCTCCGCGGCGTCGGGGCGCGCGAGGAAGCTCAGGATGCTGTCGGTCGCGCGGTGGTGCACGATGGGCCCTCGCTCGGACGCCGCGCGCGCCAGCCTCGCGACGCTTCCGCGGAGCGCGTGCGACACCTCTGCGGTCGTGTAGGTCGACGGAGCCACGGTGCCGCTCAGGATGACCGTGTGGCGCGACTCGGCGACGTACCCCTCGGCGCGCGACACCGCCGAGATCATCCGCGCATAGCTCTCCTTCGCCGAGTCGGCGAACGTGAAGATGCCGTGGCGTTCGAGCACGATGACCTCGGGCTTCTTCCCGCTCGCGACGAGCGCGTCGTAGGCGTCGGCGCAGCGCTTCGCGAGCGCGAAGCCGGGCATCACATACGGAACCCAGACCAGACGCTCGCCGAAGATGCGCCGGCAGACCTCCTCGCCGCGCGGCTGATCGCACACCGCGAGGATGGCGTCGGCGTGCGTGTGGTCGATGAAGCGCGGCGGCAGAAACGCGTGCAGGAGCGTCTCGACGCTCGGCGTGGGGGCGGTGCCGTCGAGGAGGTTTGCTCGCAGCTCGTTCACCATCGCCTCGTCGCTCATCGTGTCGAGTCGACGCAGCGCGAGCAGCGGCTCGAGGCGTACCGCGGGATGGCCCGACGGGTCGATCGTCGCGAGGTCTCGCCCCGAGCCCTTCACGTAAAGGACGTCCACTTCGCCATGGACCTTTGACGACACCCTCCCTTTCGCCGACGTATTCCCGCCGCCGTGGAGCACGAGGCCCCCTTCGGCTCCGAGCAGGCGAGCGGTGTAGGTGCGGAGCCCGACGAGCTCGGGGATGTCCGGCCCGAGCTGTCGCAGGAACGGGCTGACCTCGGCGTCCTCATAGCGAGACTGCATGGCGCCGAGGCTAACATCCTCCCCCTCGGACGCGGCGGCTCGCCTCGTCAGGCCGAGCAAGGCGGCGACCTGACGGGTGGTCGGGCGCGGGAGTCGAGGCTACACCGACCGACGCGTTCGCCTGCGCAGCACGATCATCATCAGCCCGACGAACACCATCGGAGCCGCCGGCGATTCGCCATGGCCCACGGAGCATCCACCGATCGAGGCGGGGATGCTCGCGGAAGCGCCGGAGTCCACCTCGGCTTGCTCGTCGCCGCCGTCGGCCGCGGGCTGACCAAGATGGCCTGCGTCGTGGCGCTTGGCGCCGGCGTCGGTGGTCGTCGTGCTGATTCCCGCGTCGCTGGCGCTGAACACGCCGCTATCTCCGGCATCTCCGCCGTCCACGCTGGCGCTCGTCGCGGCGTCCGCGTCCGTGTCGCTCTCCCCCGCGTCCGACGCGTCGTCGCCCCCTGCGACCACGCTGACGTGCACCCGCAGGAAGCCGTCCGCAGGCCCGCCTCCTGTGGGCGCATCCGCGAACCACGCCAGGCCCTCTTCGACGAGGCCGAGCTCGACTTCGAAGTCTCCGAGCTTCGTCGCGGTCAGCGAGAGGGCGAACGTGCCACTGGCGCCTGGCTGCACGTCGGACGCGACGCTGGAGACACGAGTCGGCGAGAGCCACGTCGAGGTCGCGAAGGGTGAGGCTGTGTCACGCGGGATAGGGGCGAGCTTGGTCGTTCCCGCAACCCACGCCTTCGTGCCGCTGTTCTTGAGCGTCATCGAGCCCTGCGACGTCTCGCCGACGTGCATCGTGAAGGCCGCGGGCGCTGCCGGGTACGTCTGCGAGACGAAGATGCCGCGATACTCCGGGGCGCTCACGACGACCTGTACCTCGAGATCGTTGTCGACCGGCCCCCCCTGTCCCGGGTCGCTGAACCAGGCGACGCCGTCCTCCACGACGCCGAAGTACTCGAGGAACGTCCCCGTCGAGCTTGGCGCGTGCAGATCGAACTTGAACTTGTACGTGCTCCCCGGCGGCACGGTGCCGGTGACGCCAGCCGGGCGATCCGGGCTGAGCCACGTCGAGTCGGCGAAGACGCTCGCGCGATCGCGGGGCTGCGTCGTTCCGAGGTGCGTGTTCGTGTCCCAGGTCTTCGTGCCGACGTTCTTCAGCTCGATGTACGAAGGGATGGTCTGGCCCTCGGTCATGTCGAGCGCGGTTGCCGCGAGCGGAAAGGACTGGCTCACGAACTGCGCCGCGTACTCCGCCGTCCCGGTCGGCGCGCCAGGCCCCCACTGTCCGTAGTCGTCGACCATGCCCGTGTCGGCGTCGAGCTGATCTCCGTCGACGCCGTTCTGCGTCTGGCGGAGCTGCGCGCGCGAGTCCCACGAGCCGCCTGACCACGCGTAGGTCTGCCACGCGAACTTGACGAGCCCCGCGTTGAACAGCTCGTCGACGATGTAGTAGCCGCCGTACACGCCGGTGCGGGACAGGCCGATGACCGAGGCGACGCCCTGAAAGTAGGCGTTGATCGAAGACGCGTCGCTCGCCTCTGCGTCGAAGTCGATCGCGAAGTAAATGGGGCGAGTGGCAGGCTGACCGACGCTCACGGCCTCGCTCTTCGCCGCGGTCGCGTCGCTGACCCCCTGGTTGAATCCGTCGGTGGCGTCGGTCCCCGTCGACTCCCAGACGAGGACGATGTCGAGCCCTCCGCCGGTGAGCGACGTCGCCTCGGAGGCGCTGAGGTCTTTCCCGCTGCCCGGATCGCCGCTCAGGTAGCGCGCGGCGAACTTGTAGCCCATCGACGAGAGGCTCGCGGGCGACGGTCGCGCGAACGAGTAGTCGCAGCCGGGAATGGGAGTGATCGCGCTGCTCGAGATCCCGAGGTCCTCGTTCGCGCCGTTCGCGTCGCTGCACGAAGGGACGGCGAGCGCGAGGAGCGAGAGTGCGGCGACGCGAAGGACGGGTGCGGAGGTCATCGAGCCTGCCTAAGCAAGCCGTGTACCTGCAGTTTCTCCGCGGAATTCGTACGCCTCGTGTCGGCGCGAGCCTCGCGATCGCGAGGGGTCGCGGGCTGTCGCGTGGCGTCGCGAGCCGTGCATGGTCGACTTCGCCTACTTGCAGATGAAGCCCTCCATCGGCATCCGGACGGAGGGCAGGTGGTAGTCGGAGTCGAGAAAGAGGTGGGTGACGGTGTCGTACTGCACGAGCCGAGCGACCACGCTCTTGCCGGTGGTGAGCGACTCGGCGGCCGGCTTCACGTCCCCCGCGCCGTACCCCTGAAACATGAGGTTGTACGTGGCGCTGTACGGCAGCGACTTGATCTTGAAGCGCCGGGTGCCTACCGCCCCGTCGACCGTGACCGTTCCGCTCATCGAGTCGTCGAACGTCGCGAGGATCGTCGCCGACGGCAAGGTCACCGAGCACGACATGAACGCGTGAGGGGCGGGTGGCTCCGCGTGCGCGCTGGCGCTCGTCAGAGACAGGAGGACGACCGGCAACACAGCCTTCGCTTGCATGGGGAGAGCTCCGAGCCCGGTGATGGGAGAGCTCGAAGCTACTTCTTTCGCGAAATTCCGGGCGCGCCAAATAAGTCGACGCGCCGAGAGATCGTTGTCTGCCGTGGCTCGTAGGCAAGGGACCACCCCGCCCCTCCGAGGAGTCTCATGCGCCCGTTCGCCGCTCGTCGTCTTTCCCCCGTCGCGATCCTCGTAGTCCCACTGTTCGCCGCCATGATCGGCGGGTGCACGCGCGCAGCGACCGCGACCAGCACCGCGAGCAGCGCGTTCGCTGACGAGGGGAACGGCACGCCGGGCGCGGCTCCCATCCCCGCAGCGACGACGGCCGCGGCGAAGGACCTCGGCGGCGACCTCCCCGTCGCGTCGGCCGCGCCCTTCGCGGCAGCGCCCCCTTCGCGAGGCGTGCCGGCCAAGGCATCGGCGGCACCGGTCACGACGCCGTCGGTCGCGTCCGCGCCGCCGGCGAGCACGGACGGCCTCGGTGACTCCTTCGGCGCCGGTGGGCTCGGCTCGATCGGCCACGGCATGTCGCTCGGCAAGAGCCGCCCGAGCGCCGCGGGCGCGATGGCGGTGGCGCCGCGCGCGGAGTCGTTCGCGGGCGCGTTCAACGGCCCGGCGATCGCTGCGGGCGAGTGGGACGACAACGCGAACTACCACGAGTTCATGCGCTACCTCGCCAACGAGGAGCGGCTCCCGATTCATCGGGTGAACGTGAGCGACCGGCGCTTCCTGGTCGTTCGCGACGCCCTCGGGAAGCCCGTCCCGCGCTGCCGGGTGACCGTCACCGACGGCAACCAGCAGCAGACGACGCTGACCACGATGGCGTCAGGTCGCGCGATCCTGTTCCCGCACGCCGAGGGGCTCACGACGACGAACCTCGTCGCGACCGCGAGCTGCCCCGGAGGCAATGGGGACGCGAACATCGCGAGCCACGCGTTCTCGATCGACGATCAGGACGGCGCCGTCGACCTCCGCCTGAAGTCCTCGCGCAACCTGCCGCAGACCCGCCCCGTCGACGTCGCGTTCATCCTCGATACGACCGGCTCGATGGGGGAGGAGATCGACGCGGTGCGCACGACGATCGGCAAGGTCGCCCACGAGCTCGGACGCCAGAACTTCACCGTCCGGCTCGGCCTCGTCGAATACAAGGATCGCGGCGACGCGTTCGTCACGAAGGTCCACCAGTTCTCGTCGTCCTCCGAGGCGTTCCTCGCGGACGTCGCGCGCGTCACCGCGGGTGGCGGCGGCGACCTGCCGGAGTCGGTGAACGAGGGGCTGCACGTCGGCCTCACGCAGCTCCAGTGGGGGCAGGACTCGGTCGCGCGCTTCGCGTTCCTCATCGGCGACGCTCCGCCGCACCTCGATTATGCGAATGACGCCGACTACGCGGTCGAGATGAAGCGCGCGGCGCACGACGGCGTGCAGCTCTTCACCGTCGCCGCCTCGGGCATGGACGCGCTCGGTCAGGCCGTCTTCCGTCAGGTTGCAGAGTACACCGGCGGCACGAACCTCTTCGTCCTTCGCGGCGGCGCGGGCCCGCAGTCCACGGGCGCGGGCGACCCGAAGTCGAGCTGCGGCGGCACGCACACGAACTACTCGAGCGGCAACCTCGACGGCCTCATCCTCGCCAAGATCACCCGCGAGCTGCACGCGATGGACGGCGACGCGATGCGCATCGCGGGCCTCTACCGCGACGAGGACGCGAAGCCGTGCAACGAGCGCGTCGCGATGGCCGACTGAGGAGACGATTGGGGGTGAGCGCGTCGCGCGACACTGCGCGCTCACCGCGGGTTTACACCCGCGGCTGTGAGGGTTCGGGCGGTGCTCGTGAGCGGTCGCGCGGGTCGTTGGTCCGCAGCTTCGTCGGCGCCTTTCAACCCTCCCCCCACTCCATCTGCTTCGCGATCCTCTGCGCCACCTCGTCCCCCTCGAGCCGCCGCACCAGGTGCAGCCCGAGATGAAGCCCGCTCGTCACGCCTCCGGCCGTCACCACCTGCCCCTCGTCGACCACTCGCTCGCTCACCGCGTTCGCTCCGTAGGCTGCCAGCTCGCCCATTGCGCTCGCGTGCGTCGTCGCGCGCTTCCCTCGCAGACGCCCTGCGGCGCCGAGCAGCAGCGACCCGGTGCACACCGACGAGAGCAGGCGGTTCGCAGGGAAGCTCGCGAGCCATGCGATGAGGGACGCGTCCTTCACGAGCGCGCGCGTCGCAGGACCGCCGGGGACCACGACCATGTCGAACTCGCTCAGCGGCGGCCGCGCGCGCGTCACGGTGAGGACCGCTCCGTCGCCCGCCCACGCGCGGAGAGTGCCGTCGCTCGCCCCGACGATCTCGCACGACGACGTGACGTCGAAGCCCATCGACGCGATGCGCGACAGCGGGTCGTAGACGCCGACGAGATCGAGCAGCGTCATCCCCTCGAACGCGATGAACGCGATGCGTGTCCCGGACACCCGATCGTTCGTCCGGGACAGGTCGCCGAGCGAGAGCTTCGCGCGGATGGCGTCGAGTGGGATGGGGCCGTGAATGTGCGGCATCGGCCCGCGCGGCGTGGGCGCGAAAACGACCGGAACGTCGAGGCGGCGCGGGTCGATCTGGAGCACCTCGAGCCCGGCGTTTGCCGGGAAATACAGCCTCGCGCTCGCAGCGACGTCCGCGAGGAAAGACGCGTGGATGAAGCCTTCGGTCGCGAGCGACGCGGGCGCGTACCGGGCCTCTTCCGGGAGCCCCTTTTCAGCGTCAAATAATACTTGGCAAGATTCTTGCTTACTGGCATCGTCGACGGGCTTGATGTGGAAGAGCCAGCGCATGCTTCAACGTACTTCCAATGAGTCGACGTGAGCGACGAAGACGGAGAGGAGAGCGACGATGAAGGGGCCCCGCCGCACCATGATCCAGTCGGTCCGTAGCGCGACGTTCACGACCGGGACGTGAACGTTCTCGCTCCGTAGCAGAGCGTCGTCGATCAGGACGTCGATGCCATCGATCAGGACGTCGATGTCATCGATCAGAACGTCGATGTCATCGATCAGAACGTCGATGTCATCGATCAGGGCGTCGATGTCATCGATCAGAACGTCGATGTCGTCGTTCAGGACGTGAACGCTCTCGATCGGGACGACCACATGGCCGTCCTGACCCAGCCCCACCCATCACGAAACGAGGTCCGCCTTGAAAATAACGAAAAATCCGCAGTCCCACCCCAAACCGATGAACGAGGTCCGAATGCCAGGAACGAAGAAGACCGCAGCCCTCACGAAGAAGCCCATCGCCATCCAGATCTCCCGACCGATCGCGACGTCCAGCACGACGCCCGTGACGACCGGGGACACAGGCGACACCCTCGTCCCGACGCCGACGCTCTCGAGCGCCTTCGTCTCGCCGATGGCGCCGCCGAATATCCTCATCCCTGCACCGCCCATCGGGTTCGTCCCGGTAGACCTCGGGAACTTCCGAGCCTGCCACCCGAAGGCGGGGCAGATCGCTGCGGCTCCAGGCGCCGTCGCGGAGCTCGCGAACAGCGCGGGTTACGCGACGGCCTTCGGAGCCGCGGTGCCCCCGGCGCCACAGGTCGCCGAGGATCTCACGCACGCATCGAGCTGGACGACGATGCGCGTCGCCACCGAAGCGCTGCTTGCCTACGTGAAGTCGTTCGAGGTCCTCACGTGGAAGGTGGCGCTGGCGGACATCGAGGCGCTCGGCGCGAGCGCGCGGCTCATCCAGGCGCAGAACCCGGCAGCGCTCGCCGCGTTCCCCACGCTGGCAAAGCTCCTCGACGTCCAGAAGGTGATCGCGAAGAAGGGGGCCGCCACGCGCGCACGGACGACCAAGGCGAAGGCCTCGGCGCCCGCAGCGACGCCGGCGACGATCGCCCCGGTCACGAGCGCGCCCGTCGCGACCGTGATCACCCCGAGCACGGGAGGTGCGACGCACTGAGCGGCTGAAGAGACTGAAAGGACGGGGCCCGCACGCGCGCCAGCGGAGCGAGGAGGGCGCGCGTGCGGCGGCGGTGTACATTCATCGCCATGGCCGAGGTCAAATCCATCCGGCTCTTCTTCCAGGAAGGGTCCTCCGACAAGCTCTACTGCGCGACCCTCCTCGAGGACGCGGGCGCTTACACCGTGAAGGTCGAGTGGGGCCGCCGCGGCAGCGCGCTCAACTCGGGAAACAAGGCCGTGAAGGTCTCGCTCGCCATTGCCGAGAAGACGTTCGACAAGCTGGTGCGCGAGAAGACCGGCAAGGGCTACCAGCCCATCACCGAGGTCGTGCAGCCCGCGGCCGTCGCGCCTCCCGAGGGGGAGGGGTCTGGCAGCAAGGTGGGCGGCAAGCGCGCGAAGGTGGGGCACGCGGCGCAGCTCCTGAACGCGATCGAGGACAGCGAGCTCGAGACGTTCCTGAAGGACGATCGCTATGTCGCGCAGCAGAAGCTCGACGGGCACCGCGCGGTCGCCCAGGTCACGAAGGACGAGGTCGTCGCGACCAACCGCGCCGGACAGCGAACGCAGGTGCCGCAGGGGCTCCTCGACGGGCTCACGGATCTGCCCGAAGGGACGATCGTCGACGGAGAGGTCGTCGCGCACGAGAGCGGGCACGTGTACTGGCTCTTCGACGTGCTGCGGGTCGGCGAGCGCGACGTGACGTCGCTCGGGTACATGGCGCGCTGGCAGATCCTGGACGAGGAGCTCGA
>Ga0302157_10005853_pt1 | contig 12870 bp, 15 predicted proteins | sample I_Bog_N3_3_FD_193502 | JGI IMG/M metagenome (GOLD analysis project Ga0302157, IMG submission 193502) | Peat permafrost microbial communities from Stordalen Mire near Abisko, Sweden - I_Bog_N3_3 | ecosystem: Environmental > Terrestrial > Soil > Wetlands > Peat | place: Sweden: Abisko, Stordalen...
GATGAAGCCCAGGAGCATGACCATGATGAAGCCGCGGGAGTTCCGCAAGCTTGGGGTTGAGGTTGGTTTAGGCATCTTACGGCAGTTCCCCTCACCCAAGTTTACAGTGTCCCGGGCGGAGCGCTGATGTTCCCGGCGGCAAAGGGGCCATCCCGGGATTCCAACAACTTGATGAATTCCTCTACCATCTGCGGATCGAAATGGGATCCCGACAATTCCCGGATCTCCTCCAGGGCCGTGGACAGGGGTTTCGCGGCGCGGTAGGCGGTGCCCGTGGTCATCACCTGGAACGATTCGACCAGGTGGATGATCCGGCTTTCGATCGGGATGGCGTCTCCGGAGATTCCGTCCGGGTAGCCCTTGCCGTCCCACTGCTCGTGGTGGTGGCGGATGATGCGCAGGACATCGAAGGGGAAGTGGAAGTCCTTGAGGAAGGTGGACGCCAGGATGGGGTGGGCCTGCATCTTCTCCTGGTCCTCGGCGCTGAGGATCGGCTTGTCCAGGATCCTGCGGTCCAGGAGCAGGGTGCCGACGTCGTGGAGGATGGCGGAAATGGTCACCGCCTCCACCTCTGAGGATGAGCGCCCCAACCGGCGGGCCAGGGTCCTGGACAATTCCGCAGTGTTCACGCTCTGGGCGCGGATGGCCGGCACCTTCTCTCCCGCGGTGGCCAGGATCCGATGGCTGACGGAAAGGAAGGACTGGTGGTAGCGCTCGTGCAGTCGCCCTTCCTCCAGGTAGAGTCCCAGCATCCTGGCCACGCCGCCGATGAACTCCAGCTCCTGGGCCTGGAAGGGGCGGTCCTCCACCCGGAAGATGATCAGGAGGTCCGGATCCCCGAACTGTTCTTCCAGCAGGATCGGCATGAGGGTATGGAACGGTCCCTGGATGGGCTCCTGGTCAAAGTATTCGGCCTTGGCCAGGATCCGCAGTTCCGGACCCGGGCGGAACGGAAGGTGGGCGATGGCGTGGGCGATGACCTCTTGCTCCAGCTGGGGGGCGAGGGGAAGCAGGCTGTAGGTGAGGATCGGCCGGTTTTCCACCGGGTGATAGGTCCACAGGGCCACGGCTGCGGTGGGCACCATCCGGCAGAGCATGGTCGCGGCTTCCCAGAAGAACCGCTGCTGTTCGGGGAAGGTGGGCGGGGCGGGAACCCTGATCACTTCCTGCTGGCGGGCCTGGGCGGCCGCCTGCAGGTTGGCCGGGGGCGACAGGGCCGGTTCAGGCCGGCTGGCGGCATATTTGATCGCCTGGACGATTTCCTGGCAGATGGCGTGGGTGGGGGCCTCCTGGCGTTCCAGGCTGAAGACCTCGCCCCGGTTGGGATCCCGCTGCAAGAGCAGGCCGGTCCACTCGCCATGGTCGAAGATGGGGGAAATGAAATAGTGCGGGTCCTGCTTGCCCTGGCCGAAGGGCTGCAACTCCGGGTAGGCGGCGCCGTCGTTCAGGACGAAACTGCGCCGTTGCCGCTGGACCAGCAGCAGGAGCGGGTCGGTGGGGTCCAGATGCTGGGGTGGCGGGGCCACCCGGGGCCAGCCATAGTGGCTCGCCAGTTCAAACCCGCTGGTTCCGGGGATCGCGAGGTAGAGCGCAGCCTTGGTACTGCCCAGATCCTCCAGGCATCGATACAGCAGCTGGGAAAGCCGATGAACAAGCGGGTCGTTCAAGATCAAGGCCGCGGTCTGCATTAAAGGAGGCCTTCCCCGAAAAGGAGCATTGGCGAAATGTTAGGCCTTTTGGACATTGGTCGCCATGGGGCCCTTGGGGCCCTGGGCGATATCGAATTTCACCCGGGTGCTTTCTTCCAGGATCCGCAAACCGCTCGTGTGGAGGCTGGACTGATGAACGAAAAGCTCGGGGCCGCCCTCGTCGGGAATGATGAATCCAAACCCCTTCTCGGCATTGAACCATTTGACGACGCCTGCGGACATGGAGGCCTTCCCTTTCCCGAACACAACCTCCCCGCGATGGGGGAAGCTGCCGCCAAGGCTATCGGGGCCTTGGTTTGGATTCAATGAATAATATACCTCCGACCCATAAAAAAGAGCGGCCGGAAGGCCGCTCCTGATGGCTCATGCCAATGGCAGCCTAGAGTTTGACCACATTGGTGGCCTGGGGGCCCTTCTGCCCCTGGGCGACGTCGAAACTGACGCGCTGGTTTTCAAGCAGGGTGCGAAAACCCCGGTCCTGGATGGCGGAGTGGTGGACGAACAGGTCAGCGCCGCCACCATCGGGGGTGATGAAGCCGAAACCCTTTTCTGCGTTGAACCATTTCACGGTGCCTTCAGCCATGGTGCTTCTTCCTTACGGGGACTTGCCCCCTTGACCTGGCGTTGTCGATTCAAGGTCCTTGCCAGGCCAAGGAGCCAGGGGGAGCTGAACTCCCTTTGCTAAAAAAGGCCCACCGAATGGCCGGCCGCTGGGATGGAATATATCGAGACGATAGGTGAGGATAAACGAGGAAATGGGTAATCCTCGAAGTCCCAAAATAAGTTCGTATGCCCGGACGAGGAGGTTTCAGAGCTTGACGACGTTGGTGGCCTGGGGGCCTTTCTGGCCCTGGGTGACATCGAAACTGACACGCTGATTCTCCTGAAGGGTTCGGAACCCCCGGTCCTGGATGGCGGTGTGGTGGACGAAGAGATCGGCGCCACCCTCCTCAGGGGTAATGAAGCCGAAACCCTTTTCTGCGTTGAACCACTTCACGGTGCCTTGAGCCATAGCAACTTCCTAGATGAATGAGCCTGGGGAGGACTGGGCCCGACTCGTCCCAGGCGAGGAGTCAGGACTGCCAATACCCGCCAAATGGCGGATACCTCAGTTTGGGAAAGAGAAATGGTGGTTTGCAAAAAGGATAGTATAGGAACATTAAAAGAGCTCCAAGAAAAAATGCTATTATTTTTATGTTTAAAAATTCAACCTATGCAATATATCTAGCCGTTTTCCTTCCGGCTACAATTGTCCTGAAACCAGGAACGGCGGGAGCCGCGGGCCCATCCGCGGAACGCCAAGGTTCCTGTCCCAGCCAGGAGAGTCCATGCGGCCTGAACATCCCATCGTCCTCATCACCGGTGCGTCATCGGGGTTCGGGGACGCCCGGCTCCTGGCGGCCCAGGGGTGCCACCTGGCCCTCGGAGCCCGCCGGGTGGAGCGGGTGCAGGCCCTGGCCGCGTCCTTGGCCGAGGCCCATGGCGTGCGGACCTTCGCCGCGCCGCTGGACACCCGGAGCACAGCGTCGGTCACGGCCTTCGTGGCGGGGGCGGCGGCGGCCCTGGGCGGCCTGCACGTGGTTGTGGCCAACGCCGGCCTGGCCCGGGGCATCGCCAAGCTGGATTCGGTCCTGGAGGAAGACTGGCAGGCCATGCTCCAGACCAATGTCGAGGGTGTGATCCGCACCATCAAGGCCACCCTCCCCTTGGTGCGACAGAGCGGCTGGGGCCACTACTTCACCATTGGCTCCACCGCCGGCCACGCGGTCTACGAGGGGGGCGCCGCCTACTGCGCCAGCAAGCACGCCCTGAAGGCCCTGGCGCGCACGTTGCGGCTGGAATTGTGCGGCGAGCCGATCCGGATCACCAGCATCGACCCGGGCATGGCCGAGACGGAGTTCTCCAAGGTACGGCTCGAGGACGTCGGCGACGCCGAGGCTGTCTACCGCGGTGTCGAACCGCTCCAGGCGGTGGACATCGCCGAATGCATCCGATGGGCCCTTGCCCTGCCCGACCACGTGAACATTGATGAAATGATCGTGAAATGCCGGGACCAGGCCAGCCATACCGGAGCCAAAGTCCACCGCACGGTATAAATCTGGGACCTGCCTGGATCACAGGTTTTTCCCTTGGCGTTCCAGCTGCAGCCTGGGGCTTTCAGTCTCCATACTGGTCATGGGGCCTTTTCCTGTGTCATCATCCGGTATGGTGGTGCCTTCTTCCATTCTCCTGCTGCACGGCCTTGGAGGAAGTGGTCTGGGTTCGGTGCGGATCCTGGAAGAACGGCTTCAGGCGAGGGGATGGTCCGGACCCACGTTCCTGCGCCCGACCCTCCAGGCGGTGCATCGCCCGGCGGAGGGCAAGGCCATGGATCGGGTGTTCGTCCAGGCGTGGGATGAGATGAACGCCTTCCTGGGCACCCGGGTTCCCCATCTCACGGTGGGTTTCAGCTTCGGCGGGCTGCTGGCGGCATTCGCACCCTCACCGCTGCGGCTGTCCGTATGCGCTCCCTGGGCCGAGTTGTCCGCCGACGCCATCCAGAAGGCTTCGGCAAGGGAGGGGTGGCGCGTGCTGCAAGGGAACCAGGACAGCGTCGTGGCTGCCCAGCCGAACCTGGAAGTGCTTCCGGAGACCATTCCCCGGACCCTGGATCCCCAAGGCACCCACGACTTCGATGCCTGGATGGAGCGCATCGCCGACTGGGTCCAGGCCAGCTGGGACAGCTTCCGGGTCAGGTAGGCACCGGGTAATCGCCACTGTTCCGCGGGCGATTCCGTAGCCACCGTCCAAGCTCCACCGGAGCGTCCATGTCCCGGTCAGGCTGTGCCCGCCGGAGACAGTTTGGGTCGGCGTAAGAACGCCAGGGAAACGCCGCGCCCAGGTCGCCGCCGGCAGGCACAGCCGGGCCGGAACCCGGACGCCCCCCCGTTGAGTTAGGCCGCGTGGTCGTCTTCGCCGGGCTTGGCAGCACAGGCGCAGGGCTTGGCTTCCTTGGGCGCTTCGGACAGGGCGCCCATGTCCACCCAATGGGCGGCGCAGGCCCCGGTTGAAGCGCGGGCCACATGCACTTGCGCCCTGTCCCGGTCCAGGTCCAGGGCCATCACCGTCACGAGGGCGCTGACACCGCCCCCCGCGGGCTTCCAGAGCATGCAAGCGCCAGGTCGGATTCCGTCCATTTCAAACCTCGATACGATTTATTTTCGCGCCGTTTCTATACCAATGCAAACGATTTAGTACCGTGGGGCCCTGGTTTGATTGAGCGCCCGTGCCGGGCACAAGCAGCCATAACCGGGCAAGCCCGGTACCGGCTGCTAGGAACCTTCAGGCGTTTTCGGGCGGCTCGGCGGACGAGGCCCGGAGCATCCCATAGGACAAGGGTACGGCGGCCAAGGCCAGGAGCGCGGCCGCCGCCCAGCCGAGCCTGAATCCATTGGCGCCGTAACGGTCGCACCCCCAACCGATCAAACCGCCGATGAAGAACGAACCCAGCCCGATGCCCGAGTCGAAGGCGAACAGGGTGGCGCCGAAAGCCGCGCCGCGCCGGCTCGGGGGCGTGGACTCCAGCACATGGGTGCCCACCAGGGTATGCACCATGCTGTAGCCGGCGCCGTAGAGCAGGGCCGAACCGACGTGGCGCGGCAGCCCCCCGGGCAGGAAGGCCAGGAGGGCCAGCCCGGCCACCGTCGCCCAGAGCATGCCCGGCAGCAGCCGGGTGGGTTGGGAGCCGAAGCCGACCTTGATCATGATCAGCCGCATGATCACCATGCCCACGGACATGCAGGAGAGAAAGGCGGCGGCGGTGGGAACGGTGCCGAACAACATCGGGAAGCCCTGGGCGAGGGCCTCCTGGGCGGTGTAGGTGCCGAGCGCGCCATAACCCAGCGCGGTGGCCATCAACACCGAGGCGGGGCCGATCATGGCCTTTCCGGGCAGTTGCAGGGCGGAGCGGCGCTCCTGGCGCACCGGGTCCGGAGGCAGAGTCAGCCCGAGCAGCCCCAGGATCACGAATGCCACGGAAAGGCTCGATACCATGGGCGCGAAGCCCCAGCGCTCATAGACCGCCAGGCCCACCAGGGGGCCGAAGATCACCCCCGCTGGGCTGGCTAGACCGTACAGGGAAAGCCCGTCCGCCCGCCGGTCGGCGGGCAGCACATGGCCCAGGGTCGCCATGGTGGCCGTGAGCAGGCCCGACCACACCACGCCGTGGGGGAAGGCCAGGATATAGAACAGCCAGCGCGCCCGCAACAGTCCATAGGCCCCCAGGAGCAGGCCGAAGCCGATGGCGCAGACCACCACCACGCGTCGTTGCCCCACCCGGTCGCCCAGGGGCCCGGTAACCAGGGCACCCAGAGAGGATCCGGCGGTGAAGACCGCCATGAACCGGCCCGATTCCCCGAGGCTCGCACCCAGACGCCGGAGTTGCAGCGGAACGGTGGGAAACAGTTGGAAGGCCGCGAAAAACGTGATGAAGGTGATTCCGGACACCAGCAGGAAATGCCGGGTCAGCAGCCGGGTTTTCCCTGAAGGAATGGTCATGCCTGGTGGGACGGATCCTTGGCCAGGGCTTCCTGCTCGTCCTTGGGCAACCGCCAGACCCACCGCCCGGTGGCACGGTCGAAGATGTCGATGAGGCAAAGCCAGTTCAGCAATCCGGCCACCATGATGTAGGTGGCCCCGTATTCCTGGGTAAGGGTGCGCACCGGTTCCGTGCCGGTGCCGGCGAAGCACCAGGCGAACAGGGAGTAGATGGGTCCCACGCCGGCGGTTGCTGCCGCGCCGAGGGTCGGCATCCACTGGAGGGGGGACAACTGGGGCACGAACACGCCGCCCTTGACCCCGTCCACGGCCCCGTAGGTCAGCTCCAGGAAGGCCAGCAGGCTGAATACGACCGTGACCCCGAACAGAGCCTTGGCCCGCTTCTTCTCTTTGAGCATCCAGTAGCCCGCGCCCGGTACCAACCAGTTCAGGAGCAGGGGCTTCCAGCAGGCCTTGAAGGCCTTCTGGCGCCGGAGCGGGGAAGGCAATTGGGGTGTGGGCGTGGCTTCACTCATGGTTCCATTCTAGCCGAAAAAAACCATCGGGCGCCTTTGCGGGCGCCCGATGGATCATGTTGGACGATTCAAGGTTGGCACCGGAGGGTGCCGCCTCGCCGCAACGGATGCTAGTCCGCAGCGAACGGCAGCAGGGCGATGTTGCGGGCCAGCTTGATGGATTCCACCAGCATGCGCTGGTGCAGGGCGCAGACACCGCTGGTGCGGCGGGGCAGAACCTTGCCGCGCTCGGGGGTGAAGCCGGTGAGGGTCTTCACGTCCTTGTAATCGATGAAGGTGGACTTCTCGACGCAGAACTTGCAGAACTTCGAGCGTCGTCCGCCGAATACTTTCTTCTTCTTGGGCTTACCCTTGGCGTCAGCTTTCCGCTTCATCCCATCACCTCCTCAAGGGAACGTTCCTTGATCCCGGCCTGGGCCTTGCGGCGGCCTTCGCGCTCGTACCGGACCTTCTGCCGCTCGGCGGCCTTGGTCTGCTCGTCCATGCGCACGGACATGTACTTGATCACGGAATCGTGGTTGCGGAAGCGCCGCTCAAGCTCGGCGATCAGGGTGGGGCCCGCGTTCATGTCGAACAGGGTGTAGTAGCCCTCGCTGAATTTCTGCACTTCGTAGGCCAGCTTCTTGCGGCCCCACTTTTCGGTCTTAAGCAGCTCGCCAGCCTGCTCGGCAATGATTCCCTCGAAATGGCGGATCAGCTCTTCAGCTTGTTCGTCCGTCAAAGTCGGGGAGGCGATGAAGATGGTCTCATAGCGACGCATCGTTCCTCCTCGTGGATGTGAAGCCCCGGCGGAAGCCGGAGCAAGGAGGTCCCCAGGTGGGGACGCGAACCTTCAGTATCTCAGGGATGCCCTTGGAAGACAAGGTTAATCCCGCTCTTCCGGCGACCGAGGCGCCCAGAAAGAGGCCGGGTTCACCTTCCCCGCCAGAGTGCCCAGATCGTCCGTGCCCTGGAGCAGGTCCATGAACCGGGCGAAGGGCGCGTCCATGGCGTCGATCCGCGCCCACTCCGAGTCGGTCCACTCGCCCAGGACGAAATCCACCAGCGGGCGCTGGAACGGGCCGATGCCCAGCCTCAGCCGAGCCAGGTCCTGGCGCTTCAGACTCCCGAACACGGACTTCAGACCGTTGTGGCCGCCATCGCTGCCGGTCAGCCTCAGCCGGCCCAGGCCCAGGGGCAGGTCCTTGTCATCGCAGAGGACGATCATCCGCTCCGAGGTGAAGCCGGCCGCCACCGCCTCGGCGCAGGCCTGGCCGCTGAGGTTCATATAGGTCCCGGGCACCAGGGCCTGGAACGGTTCCTTCAGCCCGTACAGGGTGCCGCTTGCCAGCCGCTTGAGTGGGCGCGGGGCGGGGCAATGGTCTGCCATCCAGCGCATGAGCAGCAGCCGCCCGAGGTTGTGACGGGTGGCGGCATAGGCATCGCCGGGGTTGCCGAGGGGGACGAGGAGCCACATGGGTTGGAAATCTCAATGAAAAAGGGCGGGCTCGGGAGCCCGCCCTTCAGGTTCTTCAGGGTGACTGCCTTTACTTCTTGCCCTTGGGGGCGGCGGCAGGGGCGGCGGCAACCGGGGCGGCGGCAGCGGCGGCTTCGGGAAGCACTTCCTCGGCCTGCTTGCCCAGCACCGAGCAGATCACGTTGTGCACGTCACCGTGCAAGGTGAGGTGGGCATCCAGGGTGATCTGGTCCAGGCGGAGGGAATCGCCGATCTGCAGGCCTTCGACGTTCACTTCCACATGGGACGGGATCAGGTTGGGCAGGCACTCCACTTCGATTTCGCGATGGGTGAAGTCCAGCAGGCCGCCTTCCTTGACGCCGGCGGCGATGCCCTTCAGGCGGATGGGAACCTTGACCCGGACCCGGTGGGTGGGATCAACCCGCATGAAGTCAACGTGGCTGAGCCGACCGGTGACGGGGTGGCGCTGGATCGCCTTGAGGATGACGTGGCGCTTGATCTCCGTACCCTCGCGCTGGAGGTGGACCAGGGAGTTCATGCCGGTCTCGCTGGCGATGATGCGGGCGACAACCTTGGGGCTGATGGCGACGGCCACGGGGGGCTCGTTGAGACCATAGATGACCGCGGGGATCATGCCGGAATTGCGCAGGGCGTTGTTGGAAGCCTTGCCGGTGGTTTCGCGCTTGGCGACTGACAGAATTTCTTCGTTCATGAATTCCTCCTACCTGGCCGGGGTCCGGCCCTCTCGTTGGCAAATGGGGCCTGATGGCTGGCCCCGGAAAAAGGCGAACTGCCAGAATAGCGCGGATTCCTCCAATCGGCCAGCGCGAATCGCCTTGGAGCCCGGCTACGTCATTGCCCGGGCTGCGGTTTGAACCTTTCGGCCCGTCCCGGCATTCTCTGCCGGTGGCTCTGCGCTCGATCGTTCTTGTCCCCTTGATTGGCGCCGCCCCAGTTCGGGTTCCGGGTTATGGCGCCGACCCACCTTTACCATTCGCAGCAGGCGTGCTGCGAACGGTTGCGGTGTCCCTTCCCATCAGCAGCTGGACGTTGGGCGTGGGGCGCCCTGGTTCCGGCATTGAGCCCCGCGGGTTGGACCCGGTAAATGGGGTCGATCGGAGCCAGCGTCCGAACCGGGGTGGTCTGATGGATCTGCTTTCCAGCGAACAGGGACACGCCCGCCGGGATCCGGTTTCAGTTGCCGCCACGGTCGGTTGCGCCAGCAACCGGCCGTGGCGACCCTGGCGAAGGTCTGGAACACGATCCTTCCCCGGCCACCGGGTACGACGAAGTTACACGGGCCGCCCGGGTCGCGGGCTGGGGCTTGGGGCATACTATCGGGTATGAGCAGACACTTCCCCAAGCCGGAAAATTACCTCAACCGGGAGTTGAGCTGGCTGGATTTCAACGAGAGGGTCCTGGAGGAGGCCGAAGATCCCACGGTCCCACTGTTGGAGCGGGTCAAGTTCCTGGCCATCGTCTCCAATAACTGGGACGAGTTCTTCATGGTCCGGGTGGCGGGAATCTGGCGCCAGATCGACGCCGGGATCACTCAGCCGGGGCCCGACGGCCGGACCCCCCGGCAGATGCTGGGCGTACTGTCCCGGCGGATCCATGACTTGGCCACGCGCCAGCACCGGGTGTTCCACCAGGTCCTGGAACCGCTCATGAATGCCGAAGGCATCTTCATTCTCAAGGGCGACCAACTGGACGAGGTCCAGCGGGATTTCACCCGGGAGTACTTCGAACGCAACCTGTTGCCCCTGATCACGCCCCTGGCGGTGGACACCGGCCATCCGTTCCCGCGCCTGGGCAACCGGGTGCTGGTGCTCATGGCGGAACTGGAGGCGGCGGAATACCTGGAAGAGGAGAACCTGCCGGTCTCGGCGCTGGCGATCATCCATGTGCCCACCACCGGATCGCCCAGGTTCCTGCGGGTGCCTTCGGTGTCCGGCGGCCATGCCTTCGTGATGCTCGAGGACGTGGTGCGCCTGAACATCGAGCAGGTGTTCCAGGGCTACGCCATCCGCAATTGCCAGGCCCTGCGGGTGACCCGGGATTCGGACCTGCCGGTGGAGGAAGATCCCAACGAAGACCTCATGAAAATGGTCGAAGAACATCTGCGCAGCCGGCGCCGGGGGGCGGTGGTGCGGCTCCAGTACGAGCAGGGGCTCAGCCCGGCCCTCCTGGAGATGCTGATCGAGGAACTGGAGCTGTCCCCGGAGGATCTCTACCCCACCGAAGGCTTCGCCGCTTTTTCCGACCTGATGCAGATCTATTCCCAGCTGGACCTGCCCCATCTCAAGGATCCGGCAATGCCGCCCCTGCCCGTGCCCCAGCTGGATGCCCACATGAGCATCTTCGAGGCCATCGCCAAGAACGACATCCTGCTCATGCACCCCTACCAGAGCTTCGATGACAGCGTGGTTCGGTTCGTGCGGGAGGCGGCGGATGATCCCAAGGTCCTGGCGATCAAGGTCACCCTGTACCGGATCAGTCCCACCAGCCCCATCGCGGCGGCCCTGGAGCGGGCCGCGGAGCGGGGCAAGCAGGTGGCCGCCATCGTGGAACTGCGCGCCCGGTTCGACGAGGAGGCCAACATCGCCTGGGCCCGGCGCATGGAGAAGGCCGGCGTCCATGTGGTCTATGGAATGCCCAACTACAAGACCCACGGCAAGGTCTGCCTGGTCATCCGCCAGGAGCCGGGCGGGATCCGCCGCTACTGCCATCTTTCCACCGGCAACTACAATGAGCGGACCTCGCGGCTCTACTGCGACATCGGGCTGTTCACGGCCAAACCGGAGTTCGGCGAGGATCTCTCCAATCTGTTCAATCTGCTCACCGGCTATACCCGGCCGCCCGGGCTGCATCGGCTGATCATCGCCCCCCAGCATTTCCGCCAGGCCCTCTACGACCGGATCGACCGGGAGCGGACCCACGCCCTGGCCGGCCGGCCGGCGCGGATGATCCTGAAGATGAATTCCGTGGTGGATCCGGCCATGATCCAGAGGCTGTACGACGCCAGCCAGGACGGGGTCACCATTGATCTCCTGGTGCGGGGGTCCTGCAGTCTGCGGGCCGGGGTTCCCGGGCTGTCCGAGCACATCCGGGCGGTCTCCATCATCGACCGGTTCCTGGAGCACGCAAGGGTGTACCACTTCAACAACGACGGCAGTCCGGAGACCCTGCTGGCCTCGGGCGATCTCATGCAGCGCAACCTGGACCACCGGGTGGAGGTGATGTTCCCCCTGGTGGATCCCATCGTCGCCGCTCAGGTGCTGGAGATGCTGGAACTGCAACTGCACGACAGCACCAAGGGCCGGGTGCTCGGCCCGGACGGCAGCGTGCTCCGCCGGGGGCTGGACGAAGCGTTCCCGCCGCTCCGCAGCCAGTCGCGCATCTATGAACACGGGCTCATGGCCAGCGGCGTCAAGGCGGTGACCCTGAAATTCCCCGATACGTGGGATCCTGAGCTGTAGCTGACGCGGGGTTCGTGTCAGGCTAATGTTTGGAGATTCATATGGGATCGAGAATCAGTCGCGCCGCAATTTATGATGCACTCAACACCTATCAGGTGCCTGGAACCTCAGCCACCCTGGTCGCCCTCAAGGCGGTGCGGGCCATTGACGTGACCGAAGCCAAAGTCGGCGTGCAGCTGCACCTGCTGGACGCCTACCGGGACCGGGAGGCGGACATCCGCACGGCGGTTTCGGCGGCGGTGGCCCAGGTTCCGGGGGTGGAACAGGTGGACATCCTCGTGGAGTGGGAGCGGACTCCCGAGCCCGAGTTCAAGAATCTGCTGCCCACCGTCAAGCACGTGCTGGTGGTGGGCTCCGGCAAGGGCGGGGTGGGCAAGAGCACCGTGGCCGCCAACTTGGCGGTGGCCATGGCCAGCCTGGGGCTGAAGGTGGGGCTGCTGGACGCGGATATCTATGGCCCCAGCATGGGCATGATGTTCGGGATCAAGGAAGGCCCCGAAGGCACTCCCGAAGGCAAGATCGTCCCGATCGAAAAATTCGGGATCAAGCTCATGTCCATCGCCTTCCTCATCGACGAGGACCGGCCGGTGATCTGGCGCGGACCCATGCTGAACAAGGCCCTCACCCAGTTCCTGGGCGACGTGCTGTGGGGGGATCTGGACTATCTGTTCATCGATCTCCCGCCCGGCACCGGGGATACCCAGATTTCCCTGATCCAGAACGCCAAGGTGGAAGGCGCCGTGGTGGTGAGCACGCCCCAGGACGTGGCTTTCCTGGATGCGCGCAAGGCCATCGGCCTGTTCCAGACGGTCAAGGTTCCGGTGGTGGGCATCATCGAAAACATGTCCAGCTTCCATTGCCCCAGTTGTCACGCCGAGACCGCCATCTTCGGCCACGGCGGCGTGCGGCTGGCCGCTGAACGGATGAAGCTCCCCTTCCTGGGCGAGATCCCCATCGATCTGGCGATCCGGGTCGGCAGCGACGAGGGCGTGCCCTTGGTCGCCGGCCACCCCGGGAGCCCCCAGGCGGCAGCCTTCCTGAAGATGGCTCGGACCCTGCGCACCTTTGTCCCGGCCCCGGTCGAAGGGGCCTGAACGGGCGCATGCCGTCCCGGGCCCCCCTCCGCCAGAGGGGGGCCCGGTAAGCTATTCCGTGGCATGCCTGATGGCTTCTTG
>Ga0302157_10005859_pt1 | contig 12857 bp, 10 predicted proteins | sample I_Bog_N3_3_FD_193502 | JGI IMG/M metagenome (GOLD analysis project Ga0302157, IMG submission 193502) | Peat permafrost microbial communities from Stordalen Mire near Abisko, Sweden - I_Bog_N3_3 | ecosystem: Environmental > Terrestrial > Soil > Wetlands > Peat | place: Sweden: Abisko, Stordalen...
GTCTTGCCCCTGCGCTAAAGCCAGACCACATGCGCTGCAATACATGACAGCCTCCTCGAAGAAACCGTTCTGAGTCTACTACGCAAGCAGGAAGCACCGGGTTCCGTAATTTGCCGCCCGGTGCTAGCGGCGGGAAGTTCGCTTCTCCCAGTGTTCGTCGTGCCGGTCGTCGTGGAAGACCGCTGAGGTTACGCGGCCCTCGGCGTCGCGCTCGAAGGTGAGCCGGGTCAGGCTGGAACCGTTGGGATAAAAGAAGACGGATTTCGATTCGGCGGCCAACTCGGCAATCTCGCCGTACGTGTTCTTTTGGTAGAGCAAGTCGCCTTGACGGAAGAGCGTGGCCACGACCCGGCCGCGCCCATCGGTGTACTCTCCAGCCAGCGAATCGAGCATGGCCGGGGTCAGCTTGAGAGCGGGCGGGTGCAGCGGAATCAGAAGCCGCTCGGCCAGCACCGGCAACTCTTCGCCCGCCTTGGCATCGCGGTGGTGGGCCAGCAGCCAGCGCGGCAGCTCCGGCTCGTCATAGGCGCGCGTCCAGGAGTCGTGTTTGAGGCCAAGGTAGACCCACAGCCTCACGTGTCCGCCCGAGGCTTTGAAGGCTCCGAACATCAACTCGCTCTGGCGCGAACTTACGGTACTGTCGTCGCTGCCGTGAAAGAGCCAGACGGGCGTTCGGCCCAGCGCACGTGCGTACTCGGCGGGCAGCGTGGACACCTGCTGCCAGCGCTCCGGCTCGTAGCTCCAGAAGACGCCGCTGGAGGCAATGGCTATGGCCGCCCAGCGCCGGGGATAGAGCCGCGCCAGCTCCCATGCGCCATAGCCGCCCATCGAAAGGCCGCTGAGGTAAGTGCGTTCCGGGTCAAGGTGGAACTCGGATGTCTCCTGGTTCAGCGCGGCCATGGCCATGGACAGCATCTGGGAGTCCGTCCAGTAAAGGGGCAGCGGACACTGCGGCATCACAATCACAAACGGCCAGCGCTCCGGGTGGTCGCGCACCGCCTGGGGCAGCCCGATCTGCGTTTGCCACATGCCTTCCGAGCCGCGCTCGCCGCGTCCGTGCAGAAACAAAATCACCGGCCAGGATTTACGGTCGTCGCGGCGGAACTGTTCGGGAAGGTAAACCTCAAAGCGGTAAGTAACGCTGCCGAGCTCAACGGTGCGATTGAGAAAGCCTGTCTCCTGCGGCGGCTTCGGCGCATGGTGAGCACCCACGCCGGGAAGCGCCTGCGCGGGCACAATCGCCCAGGCGAACAGCAGGCCGGCAGTCAGAACGCGCAGAAGTCGAAGCATACGGAGATATCATCCCACTATATAACCAGGGAGTGCCGGGCGGAGCAGGTTTGCCCGGATGGGTTGTCAAAGCTCCCGGGAGGAATGAATTTTTTCATTATGGACTAGCGCGGTCCAGAATAAGCGTGTTATTTTGTTTGTGAGAGGGTTATCTCTGGGACGGAGGCGTCCAGGGAGGAGTTTATCCTCTTCGCTCTGTACTGTCACAACCTGGTTATTTTTCAGTAGACTACGAAGCAGGGCGCGGCGGAGTTTCTTGCGGCTGATTCCGATCAGTCCTTCCCTGGGGCTACTCGTGACTGCTCTATTTACTGTTTGGGATTGTTCGCCTCTCGGGCGATTTTCGCCCCGGAGCGAATTTTTTGCACAATATGCGTGACCGCCAGCTCAGCGCGCGCATCGGATAACCGGACGCATAATCGGAAACAAAGCAAGGAACGCAAGCATGTCGCAGATATTCGACCGCAGCTCCAATGCTCTGGCTCGAGCGAGCTTGGTATTGACGGGGCTGATCGTGATTGCTCTAGGGGTCACTCTGGACCAATTGCAGCGCTCGCCCTGGGTGACGCGACAGGGGCAGCGCCCGGACCAGCCGGTGCCCTTCAGCCACAAGCATCACGTGCAAGGGCTTGGCCTCCAGTGTCAGTACTGCCATGTGACGGTCGAGAAGTCGAGCTACGCCGGAATTCCGCCGACCAAGACATGCATCAACTGTCATGCGCAGATTTGGACTAACGCGCAATTGCTGGAGCCGGTACGCCAGAGCTGGGCGACGGGCGAGTCGCTGCCGTGGATCAAGGTGCATGACCTGCCCGATTTCGTTTATTTCAGCCACGAGATTCATGTGAACAAGGGCATCGGATGCGCCAACTGTCACGGCCGCGTGGACCAGATGCCGCTGATGTACGCGCAAAACACCTTGCAGATGGAGTGGTGTCTGGATTGCCATCGCAACCCCGCCAAGAATCTGCGTCCCACCAGCGAGGTTTACAACATGGCGTGGGAGAATCCGTCAGAAAACCGCCCGGTATGGTGCGCGGCGGGCGAGGAAAAGGACGGCGTGCCAACCGCACAGGGAGTGAGCTGCGTTAGCAGGGACCCGAAACAGACCGGCGTCGAAGTGGCTTCGCTGCAGATGCCGTCGCTCGGCGGCCACGACGCTGCTGGGTCTACCAGCTCCGATGCCGTCGGCGCTCCGGCATACCAGAAATTCACTAGCCAGGACGAGATGGGCCACTTTCTTGTGGATCACTACAAGATTCGCACCCCCAAGGACCTGACCAGTTGCGAGGTCTGCCACCGATGAGCGAAAGGATGCCTGTGGAGCACGAGAAGAACGAAGCCGCTGCGCCGGTGACACTCGTCCAGATTCGCGAGCAGTTAAAGGGCCAGAAGGGCAAGAAATACTGGCGCTCGGTAGACGAGTTGGCGAATACGCCCGAGTTTCAGGCGGCGGTGGAGCGGGAATTTCCCGGCTCGCCTCATGAGTGGGGCGATGACGTATCGCGGCGAGGCTTCCTCAAATTCATGGGCGCGTCGGTGGCGCTGGCCGGGCTGGCCGGTTGCACCAAGCAGCCCGACGAGCCGATTTATCCATATGTTAAACAGCCGGAAGATCTGGTTCTGGGCAAGCCGAATTACTTTGCCACCGCGCATCCGTTTGTTACCGGTGCGGTGCCGTTGCTGGTCAAGAGCGATCAGTACAGGCCCATCAAGATTGACGGCAATCCCGAGCATCCTTATAACCAGGGCGCGTCAGACCCGTTCACGCAGGGAGCGTTGCTGGACTTATACGATCCGGACCGCTCGCAACACGTACTCTATCGCGGAGAGAATCGCGAGTGGGCGGAGTTTGCGCAGGAGCTGCGGCTGAAAGTGGCTGGGACGAAGGACGGAACGGGAATCTACTTCCTGAGTTCGACCATTACTTCGCCAACGCTGGCGCGGCAGTGGAAAGCTGCGCAGGAGAAGTATCCCAAGGCAACGCTGGTGCAGTATGACCCGGCGATTGCAGGGACTTCGTTTGAAGCGGGCAGTTCGCCGGTTTATTCACTTACCGATGCCGATGTCATTGTTTCGCTCGACGCGGATTTTCTATCGGGCGCGGCTTTTCCGGGGTTCCATAAATTAGTCCGCGAGTACGCGGAGCGGCGCAAGAGCCCTGAGAAGCTGAACCGTTTATATGCGATTGAAAGTACGCCGACAACCACTGGCCTGAAGGCGGAGCACAGGCTGGGTCTGCGCGCGAGCGAAATTCCCGCGTTCGCGGCAGAGTTAGCCAAAGCTGTTGGAGTTACCGGTGTTGTAGCTCCGAGTTATGCTTGGACCTATGAACAAAAGAAGTTTGTGACTGCACTGGCAAGAGATTTAAAGGCTCACGCGAGTAAGAGCGTGGTGATACCGGGGCTTTACCAGGATGCATCGGTAGCTGCGCTGGCGCAAGCGATCAACAACACTTTGGGCAATACAGGCAAGACGGTTTTTCTGACGCCAGGCGCGGCAATCCCGCTGCTCAGTGATCAAACAGTTGGCATGAAAGCGCTGGTGGCGGACCTGAATGCGGGCAAGGTGGATTGGCTGGTGATACTGAACACCAATCCTATTTACGACACACCCGCCGATTTGAACTTCGCTGATGCGTTCAACAAGGCCAAGATGGTGGCGCACCTCGGATCGCATTTGGATGAGACAGGACAGATTTCTCACTGGCATATTCCCGCGGCTCATTTTCTGGAGTCGTGGTCTGACGCGCAGGCTTATGACGGAACGGTCTCCATTGTGCAGCCGATGATTGATCCGCTTTATGGCGGTAAGACGGCGCACCACATTTTTCAGGCGCTGCTCGACGAACCCATGGTCAGCCCGTATGATGCCGTACGCGAGACATGGAAGACGACTATCAAGGGCGACTTCGAACAGGGTTGGCGTAAGGCTCTTCATCAGGGTTGGATTGATGGGACGGCATTTGGCCAGACGAGTTTCTCGACCATTCCGAATCTAACTCTTCTATCGAAAGTTCCCGCGCCAGCGCCAAAGGATGCGCTGGAAATCATCTTCCGCCCTGATCCGAATATCTATGACGGCCGCTGGTCGAATATTGGCTGGCTGCAAGAGTTGCCCAAGCCGGTGACCAATCTTAGCTGGGACAATGCGGCGATTGTTTCAGGAGCTACGCTGACCAAGCTCGGCCTGGAAGAAGACGATATTGTCGAGTTATCCGTGAATGGCCGCAAGGTGAATGCGCCGGTGATTGCAGCTCCCGGCCATCCCGATAACTCGGTCACTGTGCATCTTGGCTATGGCCGCGAGTTTGCGGGCCGCGTCGGTTCGGGCGCAGGCTTCAACGCTTATCTGATTCGGTCTGCGGATGCCCCGTTTTACGTCACGGGGACAGTGAAAAAACTTGAAGGCAAGTGGGGCGTGGCTATTACGAAGAGCCATTTCCAGGATCATAGGTCAAAGACCTTTGGAGGGCAGGGAAACGGCAATAACTCGCTGGAAGCAGATGAGGCGATCAACGAGCGCGGCATCATTCGCTACGCCACGCTGAATGAGTACAAGGCTGATCCCGGATTTGCCAACGAAGGCGAGACGCACCCCACGACCGACAAGAGTAACACGCTCTTTCCCAACTGGGCGTACAACGAGGCCAACGCCTGGGGCATGTCTATCGACATGAACAGTTGCGTGGGTTGCAACGCCTGCATCGTGAGCTGTTATGCGGAAAACAATATTCCTGTCGTAGGCAAGCAGCAAGTGAGGATCGGGCGCAATATGCAGTGGCTGCGTATCGACACTTACTTCGAGGGCGATCTGGCCGCGCCGCGCGCGCACTTCCAACCCATGGCCTGCCAGCACTGCGAGAATGCACCCTGCGAACAGGTTTGCCCGGTGGGCGCGACAGTGCATACGCCTGAAGGCTTGAACGCGATGGTTTACAACCGCTGCGTGGGCACGCGCTATTGCTCGAATAACTGCCCCTACAAGGTGCGCCGCTTTAACTTCCTGCTCTACTCGGACTTTGAGACGGAGAGCCTCAAGCTGATGCGCAACCCGGATGTTAGTGTGCGTTCGCGCGGCGTGATGGAGAAGTGCAGTTACTGCGTGCAGCGCATCTCGGCGGCGAAGATCGAGGCTGACAAGGAGAACCGCGCTATTCGCGACGGCGAGATTGTGACCGCTTGCCAGCAGGCCTGCCCAGCGTCGGCAATTACCTTTGGCAACATCAACGACAAGCAGAGCAAGGTTACGAAACTCCAGGCCGACGAGCGCAGTTATCAGGTGCTCGCCGATTTGAATACTCGTCCGCGGACGAAATATGTGGCCGCGGTACTGAATCCGAACTCCGAACTTCAAGATGCGCCGGTGGAGCACATGCCGGTGAAGGGTTGAGAGGCTCGAAGCCAGAATGGCAACCAGCGAAGTAAAAACCGGCGACCCTGGAATTGATCCGTCAACCGGAGAATTCCGAGTCATAGGGCAGGGCCAGACCTTCAAGTCGGTCACTGAGAAGATCACGCGTATCGTGCTCACGCCGCGCACGCCGCTAGGCTGGTTTGTGCTCTTCAGCGTGGGCGGCGGGCTGGCCACGGTGCTTCTGACTGCGGTGACATGGCTGTTCCTCATCGGAACCGGGATCTGGGGCATTACGCAGCCGGTGGCGTGGGGCTTTGCCATTATCAACTTCGTGTGGTGGATCGGCATCGGGCACGCGGGGACGCTGATCTCGGCCATCCTGCTCCTCTTCAAGCAAGGCTGGCGCAACGCCATCAGCCGCTTCGCCGAGGCGATGACGATTTTTGCCGTGGTATGCGCGGGCATGTTCCCGCTGATTCACGTGGGCCGCCCGTGGCTGGCTTACTGGATGTTTCCCTATCCCAGCACGATGACCGTATGGCCGCAGTTCCGCTCGCCGCTGATCTGGGATGTCTTCGCGGTTTCGACGTATGCGACTATCTCGGTTGTGTTCTGGTACATCGGCATGGTTCCCGACCTCGGCACCATGCGCGACCGCGCTCACTCGAAGTTCGCCAAGTATGCATATGGCCTGTTCTCGCTGGGCTGGCGCGGTTCGGTGCGCCACTGGATGCGCTACGAAACGGCCTCGCTGCTGCTCGCAGGGCTGGCCACGCCGCTGGTGCTGTCAGTACATACAGTTATTAGCTTTGATTTTGCGGTGGCCGTTTTGCCCGGTTGGCACACTACCATCTTTCCGCCTTACTTTGTCGCCGGCGCTATTTATTCCGGCTTTGCCATGGTGCTCACGCTGGCCATTCCGCTGCGCAAGTTCTATCACCTGGAGGCGCTGGTCACCGAGCGCCATATCGACAACATGGGCAAGGTGATGCTGGCTACCGGCTTTATCGTGGCCTACGGATACGGCATGGAGATTTTCATGGCCTGGTATTCGGCCTCGCACTGGGAAGCCTTCATGATGTGGAATCGCATGTTCGGGCCGATGGGTTGGTCTTACTGGGTGCTGGTCACCTGCAATCTGGCGATTCCGCTGACTACGTTATGGGTGCGCAAACTCCGCACCAACATTGCGTACATGTTCTTCCTTTCCATCGTGGTCAACACCGGCATGTGGTTTGAGCGCTTCGTTATTGTTGTGACCAGTCTATACCGCGACTTTCTTCCCTCGTCGTGGGGAACTTACCGCGCGACTAAGTGGGACTATATGACCTTTGTGGGCACGCTGGGACTGTTCACGTTTCTGTTCCTGTTGTTTGTGCGCGTGTTGCCCATGATTCCCATGAACGAAATCCGCATGTTATTGCCGGCGGCCAAAATCAAGGCCAAGGCAACAGCAAAGGCAGGTGACTAATGCCGCCACGCGAAGGAACTTACGGCCTGCTGGCCGAATTCGATACGCCAGGCGATCTGATCCGCGCCGCGCGACAAGCGCGTCAGGATGGCTGGCGGCGGTTGGACTGCTATACGCCTTATCCGGTAGAGGAGGCCGCCGAAGCTATCGGCTTCCATCGCAATAAGGTACCGCTTCTTACTCTGGTTGGCGGCTTGATGGGCGGGGCTGCAATGTTCAGCCTCGAAGTCTGGATTTCAGTGCTTGCCTATCCATTGAATATTGCCGGGCGTCCAACTTATTCATGGCCGGCGTTTATTGTGCCTGCGTACGAATGGACGATCTTGTTTGCGGGATTGTCGGCGGCTTTCGGGATGTTAGCGCTGAACGGATTGCCGGCGCTCTATCATCCGCTGTTCAATGCGCCTAACTTCCGCGACGGCGCAACGACCGATAAGTTCTTTCTTTGTTTGGAGGCTCTCGATCCCAAATTCGATCTGACGGAAGCGAAGAAGTATCTGGAAGGTTTTCAGCCGATCTCTGTGGTGGAGGTGGAGTACTGATGCGAGTTAGCCGCCTCAAAAACAGGGAACAGGGAACAGGGAGCAGGGATCAGGCCCCGTGCCCTACCCATTTGCCTTTGTTCTGGCGAATGGGCGGCAAACCACTGGCCTTCGCCTGCATATCGGCGCTGCTGTTTGTGGCGGGTTGTCGCCAGGATATGCAAGATCAGCCCAAGATCATTCCGCAGCGCGGCTCGGAGTTCTTTGCCGACCATCGCGGCGCGCGTGCGCAGGTGGTGAATACCGTGGCCCGCGGCCAGTTGCATGAAGACAGTTACTTCTACACCGGCGTGATTCAGGGCGCAAACGGCTATCGCGAAGAAAAGAACGAGATGCCCTTTGCAGTGACGCGTGACGTGCTCCGGCGCGGGCAGGAGCGGTTTAACATTTACTGCACGCCATGCCACTCGCGCGTGGGCAACGGGCTGGGTGAGATTGTGGAGCGCGGCTACAAGCCGGCCGCCAATCTCCACGATCAGGTGCGGCTCTCGCAGCCCATCTCGCACTACTTTTACGTGATGACTCACGGTTATGGAGCTATGCCGGATTACTCGGCGCAACTAACTCCGGAAGATCGCTGGGCGGTGGCGGCTTATATCCGCGCGTTGCAGTTGAGCCAGGCGGCCAAGGCAGAGGATGTTCCGTCGGGCGTTCAAGTTCGAAGCCTCAAAGAGACAGCGCAAGAGAAGCACTTGTCAGAGGGCTTTGCCGAGCCATGGGCGCTTCCTTCTTCTGCGATTCAGGCTTATCCAAACGATGTGAAGCAGGGCAACCCGGCGATGGCTCCGGCCAATCCGGCTGACCCGAAGATCAAGATTCCCCTCAGCAAACCGGCCAAAGAGGCCGTTAAGTAAGGACAGACGGAATGGCTCACGAGACGCACGCCAAGACACTTCCCGCCGATTTAGGCGCGCCGGCCTTTGTCGACGGCTGGCAGAAGCGCGCGCTGATAATCGGGTTGACCTTTTCTGTCATCGCGGCCGGCTTGGCGCTTGCGGATGGGGCAATCGATCATGTGTTGCGCGCATGGTTGCTGGGCATGGTGCTTACCTTTGGTTTTTCGGTGGGCGGGCTGGCTCTGCTGATGGTGCAGTATTGCTCGGGCGGCAAGTGGGGCCTTCTGCTGCGGAGGCCTTTGGAAGCGATGAGCCGAACGCTGCCATTGGTATTTGCTTATTGGATCGTTGTCGCATTCTCGCTCAAAAAGCTTTATCTCTGGGCTGCGGTCACCGACGTGAGCGCGGCGCTGAAATCCGGATGGATCAACGAAGTCCAGGCCCACGCCATCGAATTCAAGCGGCCCATGCTGAACCCTGTCACATTCATATGGGTCAGCGTGCTCTGCTTCGCTATCTGGGCCTTCTACACGTGGCGGCTCAATACTCTGGGACTCGAACGGGATGCAGCTTCTCCCGCGACCACGCCCCAATGGATCAAGAAGCTCGAAAACATCAGCGGACCCGGCATCGTGATTTACGCCATCACCATGACGGCTGCTGTCATCTATTGGGTCATGTCGCTTGATCCAACTTGGTATTCGTCTGTCTATGGCCTGCTGTTTCTGGTCAGCCAGGCATACGGCGTGCTGGCGCTTTCTATCATTGTGGTCGTTTCGCTTTCGAAAGCCGAACCGTTCAAAACTATTCTTCGCCAGACCGAACAGCACGACCTGGGCAAGCTGACCTTTGCATTTGTGATGCTCAATATCTATCTGGCTTTCTCGCAGTTTCTCATCATCTGGTCGGGAAATCTGCCGGAAGAGATTCCCTGGTATCTGGATCGCATTCGCGGCCACTGGGGCGTAATCATTACGCTGGACTTCATCTTTCACTGGCTGATTCCGTTCGCGCTGCTTCTTTCGCGTGATCTAAAACGCAACAAGAAACGAATAGTCCTCGTCTGCCAGTGGATGGTCTTTGCGCGCGCATTCGATTTGTTCTGGCTGATCGAGCCTAACTTCAAAGACGCGGCGCGGAACCTTCATTTCAGTTGGGGAATTCTGGAATACGCTGCCGTGCCGGTAGCGATGGTGGCCTTCTGGGTGGCTTACTTCTGCACGCAGTTGAAGACGCGGCCGCTGGTGCAGACCAACGACCCACACCTTGCGGAGATATTGGAGCCTGAACATGTCCACGCATAATCTTGACGAACCGGATCGCAACAAGCCGGAAGAAGTTGACACATCGAAGGGTTACGAGGCGACAGATGTTCGCGTCTCCGGCATCCTTGTCTTCCTTGTTGCGCTGAGCATCTTTGCGGCTGTGACTGCAGCGATGGCGTATGGGGTTGGCAAGATACTTGACGCGCGCATGGCCAGAGAAGACGGGCCTCGGAGCAAGTGGACGAAGACAGTGGATGTTCGCCAACTTGGTGATATGCCCAACAGCCCCGAGTTGCAGAACAAGGTAGCCACGCTGATGCAGCAGTATCCTACGCCGCGTTTGCAAACTGACGACGGCGCGCAGGATATAGCCGATCTGCACGCGCGCGAAGACCTGCTGCTGAACAATTACAGTTGGGTCGATCAGTCGCAGGGCAAGGTGCGGATTCCCATCGAGCGCGCCATGGAACTAATTGCGCAGCGGGGATTGCCTGTGGCCCCAGCAGTGGAGCAGGCGCCGCTGATGATCGGAGACATGAAGCCTCAAGTAATTATTCCGCTGACCAGCGGATTTGCTCGCACCAGCTATGAGTTAGATCAGGCCGAGGCGCAGACCGTGGAGGGAACACGGGCGGGAGAACAGAAGTAAAGAGCGCCGGTTGAGGTTTGTGGTCTCCCACCCTTTTCGCAAAAAGCGCGAAAAGGATGGGGCACCCGACACACGGCCAGCTGGCAGGGAAGAGAAAGAAGGAACGATGTACGACGCGGGCACAATTCGGAGAGATACAAGAAGTGTGGCAAGGTTCGCGGCGCTGTGCGCGGCGTTGGTTGCTCCGTCTCTGATGGCCCAGGTTTCCGGCTACGGCGACAAAGCGGTGGGACCGGTGAACGACAAGCCGCCGGCGATACTGAACGGCGTGGGCATTGAGCAGCGATTGAATCAGCAGTTACCGCTCGGTCTCACTTTTACTGACGATCAAGGCAAACAGGTGCAGTTATCCAGTTACTTTGGCAAGCGGCCTGCAATTCTGGCGCTGGTTTATTACCAATGTCCCATGCTTTGCTCGGAGGAGCTGAACGGGCTGACGAGCGCTTTGCAGATGGTAAACTTCGTCCCCGGCAAGGATTTCAGCGTGATCGTGGTGAGCATCGATCCCACCGAGGGCACGGAGTTAGCCGCGGCCAAGAAGCGCAGTTACCTGAAGCGCTATGGCCATCCGGAGACGGCGAACGGGTGGCATTTCATGACCGGCACGCAGCCTAACATTGACGCGCTTACCAAGGCTGTGGGCTTCGGTTACGTGAAGATTCCCGGACCCGACGGCAAGCTTACGCAATTTGCCCACGCCAGCTCGATTCAGATTGTAACTCCCGAAGGCAAGCTGGCCCAGTATTACATGGGTGTGGAGTACTCGCCCAAGGATTTGTTGCTGGGGCTCAACGAGGCTTCGTCCAATCGCATTGGCTCGCCGGTAGATAACATTCTGACTTACTGCTATCACTACGATCCGCAGACGAACAAGCACTCGCTAATTGTGGCGCGGGTGGTGCAGTTAGGCGGACTTATGACGCTGTTGCTGCTGGGTGGATTCATGGGGCTGATGTTTCGCAGAGATTACCGCCGCGCCCACTCATCGGCAAAGCTGGCGCAAGGGAAAGAACTGAAGGTGAACGGATAACGGAATGAGCCATATTAGTCCAACAATCTGGCAGTTTCTCGTCAAATGGTTGACGAACTTCGCGCTGTTTCCGCCCGAGGCGTCGAAGATTGCGCCTCAGATGGATGCGCTTTTTTTCTTCATGGTCCTGGTGAGCCTGATCGGGCTGACGGCGGTAGTTCTAATGGTCGTCAGCTTCTCCATTCTCTACAGCAAAAAGCGCCACCCTGTGGCCGTGCAGATCGAAGGCTCCACGCTTCTGGAAGCCACATGGACTATCATTCCGCTGGGGCTGTTCATGGTGATGTTCGTATGGGGCGCGCTGATTTATTTCCGCGTTTTTACGCCGCCTGCCAACGCCATGAATATCTACGTGGTTGGCAAGCAATGGATGTGGAAGGCGGAGCATCCAGGCGGGCAGCATGAGATCAACTCATTGCACGTGCCAGTGGGCCACGCCGTCCAGTTGACGCTGATTTCCGAGGATGTATTTCACAGCTTTTCGATTCCCGCTTTCCGCGTGAAGCGCGAGGCTATTCCCGGCCGCTACACGACGGTCTGGTTTGAAGCCACCACGCCGGGGACCTATCACCTTTTCTGCACTCAGTATTGCGGCACGGAACACTCGCACATGATTGGCGATGTGGTGGTGCTGTCGGAGGAGGATTACAGAAAGTGGCTGGCTGGTTCCACGAGCGGCAACTCGCTGGCGCAGAATGGTGAGCGCCTCTTCGCCAGCCTTAGTTGCGCCGCATGCCACAACGCACGCCCGGATGCGCGCGGACCCTCGCTGGCCAATGTATACGGCTCGAGGCTTGCGCTTTCCACGGGCGCTACGGTCATTGCCGATGACGCATACCTGCGCGAATCGATTCTGAATCCCTCACAGCATATAACTCAGGGTTATGCGCCTATTATGCCCACTTACCAGGGGCAGGTCAGCGAAGAGGGAGTTATCGCGCTGGTTGAATATATCAGGCATCTGGACTCAGATTACCGTGTTCAGCAAACGACCAACACAACCGACCTGCTGCCGGAAAGCGAAGGCAACGCGGCGCCGGCCGCGCAAGCGCCCGCTAAGAATGGGACCGTGAAGCCATGAACAATGATAACAACACCATCATCGATCTTCCCGATCAGGCTACGGCCAGGATTCCCCAGCCTAACTTCATCAGCAAAGAAAATGGCCTGATGAGTTGGTTGCTGACTGGCGACCACAAGCGGATCGCGATTCTCTACCTGATCTCGATTACGTTCTTTTTCTTCATCGGCGGAGCATTGGCGGGCCTCATCCGCCTGGAGCTGCTGACGCCGCAGGCTGATCTGATGGCCACTGACACCTATAACAAGGTGTTCACCATGCACGGTATCATCATGATCTTCCTGTTCCTGGTGCCATCGGTGCCGGCCACGCTGGGCAACTTTTTTATCCCGATGAT
>Ga0302157_10005866_pt1 | contig 12852 bp, 9 predicted proteins | sample I_Bog_N3_3_FD_193502 | JGI IMG/M metagenome (GOLD analysis project Ga0302157, IMG submission 193502) | Peat permafrost microbial communities from Stordalen Mire near Abisko, Sweden - I_Bog_N3_3 | ecosystem: Environmental > Terrestrial > Soil > Wetlands > Peat | place: Sweden: Abisko, Stordalen...
GACTCCTCGTCCCCGGCCAATACCTGGTTCCTCACCACGACCGGCACCAACTCGGCGTACCTCAACAAGATGAGCAGTGCGGGTGTCTTGCTGTCGGGCGCGGGCTACGATACCCAGTCGACGATTGAACCCAACGCGCTGGCCGTGGACTCCAACAACAATATCTGGGTGGCGAACTCCAACACCGCGGCGTCGGACTCCTACCACGCCTACGTCACTGAGCTGAGCAACTCGAATGGCTCCGTCCTCGCGACGGTGGACGCCAATCCAACCCAGTCGACCACAAGCGGCCCCACCGTGCTGCAGGGTCCGACCGGCATCGCCATGGACGGCAATGGCCTGATGTGGGTGACGGGCGCGGCCTCGGAAAATATCGTATCCATCACCACGGGCACGGGTGCCGTCAACTGGTACACCAACTCCAACACGGCCCAGCCTTCCAATGACCCGGAGTTCCTGGCGCTGGACCAGAACAACACGGTATGGGTGCCGAGCCTGGATGCGAACTACATCCAGTCCGTAATACCCAGCGCCGACACGGCCTCGGGCACGGCGAACGCCTACACCGTCAACTACGTGGAATATACCGGCGGTGGCGTGGCGTTTGCCTCGGCCATCGCTGTCGACGGGGCCAATAACATCTGGGTGATGGGCGCCAACCAGAAGGATGTCGCCGAGTTCAACAACAGCGGCACGGCGCTGACCGGCACCGGCGGATACTCCAACGGCTTCAGCACCTACGGCGGCAACAGGCTCGCCATCGACGGCTCGGGCAATGTGTGGCTTCCCATCCCGAACGGTGCCAATGTGGTCGTTCTGATCGGCGCAGCGACGCCGGTGATCACGCCGATGGTGGCCGCCGCCAAAACAGGAACGCCGGCAGCCAAACCGTAGATGGCGCTTCACCCATGGTGTAGAGCTTTGGCACCCCGAACAATATTCGTTTGGTGGGCACCCAGGCCAACCCATCGCGGCGCGCGCGGATCAAGATTCCCCTCGCGTGAGACGATGGATGCGATATGAGTGCTTCGCCCCACAGCGAACAGCTGCCCATCTCCCCGCGCGTGCTGACGGTGCTGCGGCTGCTGCTGGCCGCGCTCTCCGCGCTGATGGTCGTGCTCTTCGTCTATACCGCACTGCGGCGCATGCACTTCGCCTTTGAGTACGACTGGATTGAGGACGGCATGTTGGCCTCGGTGCGGCACATCCGCAGCGGCCTGCCGCTGTACTCCGCGCCCAGCACCACCTTCACGCCGTACCTCTACACGCCCGTCTACCTATACATCGCTGCCGCGATCTCGCGCGGGATGGGCATCAGCTACGCTACGCTGCGGCTGCTCTCCATGCTCAGCACGCTGGGCTGCTTCGCGGTGATCTATCTGCTGGTGTGGCACGAAGCACGCAAACACCTGGCTGCCATCGCCGCCGTGGGGCTGTTCGCCGCGTGCTACCCCGTAGTCCAGGGGGCCTTCGACCTGGGCCGTGTGGACATGCTCTATCTCTTCTTCGTGCTGCTGGCGTTCTATGTCACACGCTTCGGCAACCCCGCGCTGGCCGCACTGCTATGGGTGCTCGCCTTCCAGACCAAGCAGGGTGTGCTGCCCATCGCTCTGCTCGCCCTCTGCTATGACTGGCAGCGTCCGCGCCGCGTGCTGCTGGGCCTGGGCAGCTTTGTGGCGTTGTTGGGAGCATCCATCTTCTTGCTCAACGTCCTCTCGCACGGCTGGTACAACTACTACGTCTTCCACCTGGCCGGCGGCTTTGGACTGGTCAAGGCGCAGGCCACGGACTTTCTGCGCGCGGACCTGGTTCGCCCCTGCGGCATTGCTCTGCTGGTGGTCTTTGCCGCATGGCTGGCCGCTCCACCATCCCTCCGCAGCCGCGCGCTCAGCTTTTACACGCTGGGCAGCCTTGGCATGGTCGCCTTTACCGGCTATCTTCGCGCGCACCGCGGAGCCAACTTCAACTCGCTGCTGCCCATGTACGCGTGGCTGGCGGTGCTCTTTGGCCTGGCCCTCGCGCGCCTGTTCTCCGCGCTCGAACATTTTCCCTGTGGGTGTAATCCAGGGAGAATGGTCCCATGGGCGTTTTCCTCAATGAAAACGCCACTGCACGGCTCTCCCGGGATCCCCATCAACAGGGAAAATGTTCTCGAACGCCGCAACTCGCGCGCCGCAGACGCCGCACTCACCCTGCTGCTGACCGTCGCTTCGCTGCAACTGGCGCAGCACCTCTACTCGCCAGCATCGCTGCTGCCCTCCGCGCAACAGCTCGCCGAACGCGAGGCCTTCGAGCACCAGCTCCGCCTCATCCCCGGCGAGGTGATGGTGCTGAGCCATCCCGAAGACGCCGTGCTCGCCGCCAAGCCACTCTTCGCCGGCAGCGAGTCCATCGGCGCCGTCATCGACGCCCCTGACCACACCCGAGGGGACGCTCTCGCTCAGCTGTACCAGCAACTCCTGCACAGCGGAGAGCTCAGCGCCGTGGTGCTCGATATGAGCGCCGAGCAGAACCTCGCACAGCAGTCCGATGGCCATCGCATCTGGATGCCCGCCGACTTCCTCGCGCTCTACCCGCTTCGCGTGGCCGCCGCCGGTGCCGACCAGCAGGCCTTAGGCAGCGAGCCCCGCTGGATCTATCTGCCCTGCAACTCGCTCGGCGTTGCAAAGGCGCTGGACGCCGACGTGGATGCCGGTGCGTGCAGCAGTATCCAATCCGGCCGCATCTCCAGCTCGGCAGGCAGCAGGTAGCGCTGCACCGGGAAGTCGCCGCGCCACTCGGATCCGCCCACAATGCGATCCAGGATCAGCGCGGAGCCCACCTGATCCAGCAGGATCGCGCTGAATCGGTGATTCACCAGCGCTGTCCGCATCTGGGTCTTCAGCTCATCGTGCGCAGGGGATACCGGCCGCATCGCGTCCTGGATGGAGACCATGTCCGCCTGTACCGGCTTGCCCGCAAGCCACGAATAGTAAGGATGCTGCGCCACATACACCTCGCCCGGCGCGTCGCGCACCGCTGCGACCACCGCATCCATCGCCTGCCGGTCTTCAGCGGTCGGGCGGTCGTCGTGTGGGTTGTAGATCCGCGCGGCCAGCGGCAGCAGCGCGGCCAGCAGAATCAACAGGGTCGCAATCTGCGCCCGCTCCATTTGTCCGGGTTGCGCGGCCTGAGCACACCACCCCAGCAGCCGCGCCAGCGCCAACCCAAACAGAATTGCCAGCAGCAGGTCCACGGGCATCAGCGCGTTGGAGCTGGAGCCGTTATGCAGCCGCACCCACCAATAGAGCGGCACCAACGAGCCAGCGGTGATATAAAAGCGCGTGGCCCTGCTGCCCAGCGATGGCCGCCTGAGAACGACTGCCGCCGCCATCACCAACAGCGGCAACGCAAACGGACGCAGCATATCGATCGGCCAGAACATCACCAGCCGCCGCAGCAGCAGGTCCGCATTCGCGCCCGGCACGGTAAAGACGTAGAAGCTGTACCAGCCCTGCGTCGCGTGATTCAACCACAGAACGGAACCCCCCGCGCCGACTGTCAGTGTCGCGAGCCCAGTCAGCGTCCGCTGCCACTGCCGCCGCTCGAAGCCCAACTCGAAGCACAGCATCACGACTGCCGCGGGCAGGATGCTCTGCTTGGTCTGGAAGGCGAGCGTCCAAAGCAGCGCAGCCCACACCGGATGCCACCAGCGCGTGGCGTACATCGCCAGCAGCACGGTCAGGATAAAGAACGAGTCGAGCCGCCCGAGATCGAACCAGCCGTCGCAGAGCGTATAGCAGCCCGCGTAGAATCCCGCCGCGGCGATCGCAGGAAGATACTGCCGGGTCTCCCGCCACACGACGACATAGATCATCCCAAAGCAACCCAGCGTGCTGAGCGTGGAGACCGCGCGCAGCGTCGTCAGACTCATCCCCATCACACGGCCCAGCCCGGCGCTCACATAAAAGTAGACCGGCGGATACATATACGGAACGAACGCCAGCGAGGGCCGCGGATACAGCGGCTGGCCGTGAAACACCCGCAGCGCGCAGAGAAAGTTGTAGCCCTCCAACTGCTCCAGCTCATAGGGATAGCGCATCCGCTCCAGCGCCGTCACAACGAACAGCAGTATCACGAAGACCGCGACGGCCACCACCAGCACGCGCAGCCACCTCTCCGCGCGCGCAACCCGGTCTGAATATTCCGTGAGTGCCAACAGCCTCCCTCGCGCCTTGCTTGCTGCTGAAAGTGTAGCCGCTGCGACGCTAGAGAATATACCGGCTCAGATCCTGGTTCTTCACAATGCTTGCCACCTGCTTCTCCACATACGCGCGGTCGACGACCAGCACCCGCTCCACGCCCGAATCCGTAGTGCGCTCCACCAGCGCGGGCACGCCCTCATAAGGCGCGGCGTCAGCCTTGACGATCTCCGGTGCCGCGAAGCTGATCTCGTCCAGCACGCGCTCCATGATCGTGTGCAGCCGCCGCGCGCCGATGTTCTCTGTGCTCTCGTTCACCTGGAACGCGAAGCTCGCCATCTCCTCCAGCGCCTCGGGTGCGAACTCCAGCTTCAGACCTTCCGTCTCCAGCAACGCGATCGCCTGCCTGGTAAGCGACGCGCGCGGCTCGGTCAGGATGCGCAGAAAATCTCCCACCGTCAGCGGCTGCAGCTCCACGCGGATCGGAAACCGCCCCTGCAACTCCGGAATCAGGTCGCTCGGCTTCGACACATGGAACGCGCCCGCCGCAATGAATAGGATGTGGTCGGTCGCCACCAGTCCGTACTTCGTGTTGACGGTCGTGCCCTCCACGATCGGCAGGATGTCGCGCTGCACGCCCTCGCGGCTGATGTCCGGCCCGTGGCCGCCCTCGCGCCCCGCGATCTTGTCGATCTCATCGAGGAAGACAATGCCGGAGTCCTCCACGCGCTCCACCGCAATGCGCGTGACCTGGTCCATATCCAGCAACCGGCCCTCTTCCTCTTGCACCAGATAGTCAAAGGCATCGGCCACTTTCATCGGGCGCTTGCGCGTGCGCTGCCCGAACATCCCCGCCAGCATCTCCTTGATGCCCGTGCCCTCCATCTCCTCCGGCGGCGCATTGCTCATGATCTCAATCACAGGCATACCGCGGTCGCGAGTGTCCATCTCCACCAGCCGGTCGTCCAGCCGGCCCTCGCGAAACTGTAGCAGCAGCCGCTCCTTCTCCCGCGCCCGCTCACCATCCGGTCGCGCCGCAATCGAAATGCCGGGCGCCTCAACAGCTTTGGGTGGCCCATCCATAACGGCAACGGTGCCGGGTGGCCCATTCATGACAACCACGCTGCCGGGTGGCCCATCCGGGGTCCCCGGCGCGCGTTTCATGCTCGCTGGGGTGGCATCCATGACGACACCCTTACCGTCGGCATGGGTGGGGTGCACCACTGCCTCCGCTCCCGCTCCCTGTTGCAGCAACAGCTCCATCAGTCTGTCCTCGGCGGCAAGCTCCGCGCGGTCCTCCACCTCGTCGAGCTTCTCCTCGCGGATCATGTCGATCGCGATATCCACCAGGTCGCGCACAATCGACTCCACATCCCGGCCCACATACCCCACCTCCGTAAACTTGCTCGCCTCCACCTTCAAAAACGGCGAGTTCGTCAGCTTCGCCAGCCTCCGAGCAATTTCAGTCTTACCAACGCCTGTAGACCCGATCATCAGGATGTTCTTCGGCATGATCTCGTCAGCCATATCGGGTGGCAGCTTCTGCCGCCGCGTGCGGTTCCTCAGCGCAATCGCCACCGCGCGCTTCGCCGCCGCCTGCCCCACCACATACTTATCCAGTTCGGCCACGATCTCGCGCGGCGTCATCTCGTCCAGCGAGAGCGCCTGGTCTTCGGCCGTTCCGGGGAGGTAAATCGCCATCTACTCGCTCGCCTTCAACTCTTCAATCGTCACGCTGCTATTCGAGTAGATGCAGATCTCTGCAGCAATCTTCATGCTGCGCTCCACAATCTCGCGCGCGCTGAACTTCGTATTCTCCATCAGCGCCGTCGCCGCAGCCAGCGCAAAGCTGCCGCCCGAGCCAATCGTCGCAATCTCGCCGTCGCCCACCGGGTCCGGCTCAATCACGTCGCCGTCGCCGCTCAGCAGAAACATCTGCTTGCCGTCGGCGACGATCAGCAGCGCCTGTAGCTGCCGCAGCAGCTTGTCCGTCCGCCAGTCCTTGGCCAGTTCCACCGCGCTGCGGCCAAGGTTGCCGGCGTACTGCTCCAGCTTGCTCTCAAAGCGCCCAAACAGCGAGAACGCATCCGCCGTAGACCCCGCAAACCCCGCCAGAATCTTGTCGTTGTACAGCCGCCGGATCTTCTTCGCCGAGTGCTTCATCACCGTCGCGCCCAGCGTCACCTGTCCATCCGCCGCCATCACCACCGTACCGCCGCGCCGCACGCACAGCACTGTCGTCGAGCGCACCCGGCGTCCATCGCCCAGATCCAGAGGATGCCCGACATTGGCCCTTATCGCGATGTTCTTACGCATTGTTCGCACAGTGCAGTATATCGCCGCCATCTGCGCTCCCACAGCGCCGTGCTCCGCCCAATCCGCCCCTTCTCCCGCTTCGGGAAGCGCCAGGCCTGCTTTCGCACAGTTGCTCAACTGCGCCCTGCGATATCCTTTTCTTACAGGCCGTGAATCCCACTCTCCAACATCTGCTGCAACTGCTTCACGACCGCGACCCCCGAGCCATTGGGGGCATCGTGGTGGCCGTAGTGCTGGTAATCTGCATCGTGGTCTTCCTGGCGCGGGCCTTCCGCCCCTCCCCGGAGGAAGTCGAGCGCCGCCGCCGCGAACGCCTCGCCACTACTGGCCGCATCACGGACGGCGTCATCGTGGACGCCCGCACGCTCTCCGGCGAAGACAGCGTCTCGCCCACACCGGAGGTTCTGGTCTACAGCTACCGCCTAGCCGGCGTCACCTACAACTGCGCGCAGGATGTCTCCCGACTGCCCGAGCAGGTGCGCGGCTTCCGCATCGACCAGCCTGTGCAGGTGCGCTACGACCAGCGCAATCCCGGCAACAGTGTCCTCGTCTCGGAGAGCTGGACCGGCCTCTGGCAGAAGTAGGTTTCGGAAAATTTGAAGGTGCGTGGAACGGAAACAGGATGCCGTGCGCGCAGGGTCACATCTGGGCCCGTCTGCGGCACACGGCTGATCCTTCTGGTTAAGATGCCCCCCCCCAACTCCGGGGTGTCCCATCCTCACAACTGGCCGGCGGCCCACTGCCGCCGCGCGCGGAGTATCGTCAATCCATCGGCTTACTTCACTAGCCGGGAAAGGAACCCTCTTGCGCGCTCTGCTCGCCGCCTCTCTTCTTTCGCTCCTCGCGCTACCAGTCTTCGCGCTGCCTGTGCTTGCACAAGAACCGCCCTCCGTCGCGACCACCCGCCAGGACCCGCGCTTCCACGCCCTGGCGGAGCACCAGTTCCTGGCCTATGAGGCCTCCCTCACCACCCACTGCACGGACATCCACCCTGACTGGACCAAAGCTACCCACCATGTCTACGGCGCCATCGCCACCGACCAGCAAGGCTACCCCTCCAACGCCAAATGGGCCGAGCAGGTGCCGGGCACGGCCTGCGGCGAGCCGCGCCGCTTCCGCGCGATGGTGCTCGTCCGCCAGGGAAGCATCAGCACGCTGCGCATGCTCCCCGGCGGCAGCGAAACCACCGAGCAATTGGAGCACGATATGCGTGACCCCCTGCTCACCGCTGCCGAAGGCTTCGCACGCGACATCCAGCCCACCTGCGCCGTCGATGTGCTGGACACCCACACCGTCGGCGCTCCTCCGCAGGGCCGCGCGGTCTGGTACGAGTCCTGGCTGGTACGCATCTGCGCCCATCGCCTGAACGTCCCCATCACCTTCGTCCCCGACGCCACCGGACCCGGCACCAGCTTCGGCATCAGCTCGTCCGACATCACCGCCGCGCGCTGAGCGCCGCGCCGATTTTGCCGCGATCGCTGCTTGGCCTCCGATAGATCATTTTCCCTGTGGGTGTAGTCCAGGGAGAAGAGTCCAATGGGCGTTTTCCTCAATGAAAACGCCCACTGCACGGCTCTCTCGGGACACCCAGCAACAGGGACAATGCTCTAGACTGGTCTTCTTGGCTACTTATCTCATCACCGGCGTCGCAGGCTTCCTCGGCTCGCACCTCGCCGACGCCCTGTTGAATAACGGCCACGCCGTCCGCGGCCTCGACAACCTCGCCACCGGCAAGCTCTCGAACATTCCCCCGCACGTCGACTTCATCCAAGCGGATTTGGCCGACCCCGCTGCGGTGAGCCTAGCCTGCCGGGGCGTCGACGCCATCCTCCACCAGGGAGCGCTGCCCAGCGTGCCGCGCAGCATCCAGGACCCGCGCCCGTCGCATCTGGCCAACATCGACGGCACCTTCAACGTGCTCGAAGGCGCGCGCGCCGCTGGCGTCAAGCGCGTGCTCTACGCCGCATCCAGCTCCGCCTACGGCAACCAGCCCGGCTTTCCGCGCGTGGAGACCATGACCCCGCAGCCCATCGCTCCCTACCCCGTGCAAAAGCTCGCCGGCGAGCTCTACATGCAGAGCTACGCCCGCGTCTACGGCATGGAGACCGTCTGCCTGCGCTACTTCAACATCTTTGGCCCCCGCCAAACGCCCGACTCCCCATACTCCGGCGTCATAGCCAAGTGGACATTACAAATGTTGCGCGGCGAAGCGACGACGCTCCAGGGCGACGGCGAACAGTCCCGCGACTTCACTTATATCGACAACGCCGTCAGCGCCAACTTGCTCGCTCTCGCAGCCGCACCGGAAGCCATCGCCGGCCGCGTCTTCAACATCGCCTGCGGCGAGCGCCACTCGCTCAACGAGCTGCACCGCACACTCGCCGCGCTCACCGGCTACAAAATCCCGCCGCAACACACCGCAGCGCGCGCCGGAGACATCCGCGACTCGCTCGCCGACATCTCCGCTGCCCGCGCCGCCTTGGGCTACGATCCTCAGGTCAACTTCGCAGAAGGCCTGCGCCGCACCGTCGCCTGGCACCGCGAGCAACTCTCTCAAACTTCGCCCCAACAGCCGGGTGCCCCATCCATGGCGCAGCTTCCCCGCGACATGGGTGGGGTGCAGGATGCCAAGGCATGAACCCACTCCCCGCGCTCGCTGACTGGAACGCCCGCGTCGAAACCCGCAAGACCCGCGTCGCCATCATCGGCCTGGGCTACGTCGGCCTGCCGCTGGCGCTGCTCTTCGCCGAGGCTGGCTTCCCCGTCACCGGCTTTGACATCGATCAAGAGAAGGTCGACCAACTACAGGAAGGCGTCAGCTACATCCATCGCATACCGTCGGCCGACATCAACGCCGCACGCGCCGGAGGGTTTGGCGCAACGACTGATTTCTCCCTGCTCGGCGAGTGCGACGCCGTCCTCATCTGCGTCCCTACCCCCCTCGCGCCCGACCACACCCCGGACATGAGCTTCGTCACCGCCACGGTGGAAGCCATCGCGCCCCACACCCACCCTGGTCAGCTCATCGTGCTGGAGAGCACCACCTGGCCCGGCACCACCACCGAACTCGTCGTCCCCACACTCGAGCGCCTCGGCCCCACACCTGTCCTTCGCGGCCCGGACCCTGCTCTCTACTCTCGACTCTCGACTCACTGCCTTGTCGCCTTCTCGCCGGAGCGCGAAGATCCCGGCAACCAGACCGTCCCCCGCCGTTCCATCCCCAAGGTGCTGGGCGGTGTCGATCCGTGCGCAACCGCCGCCGCCGCCGCGCTCTACGGCGCCGTTTTTGACCAAACGGTAAGAATGTCCTCCCCCGAAGCCGCAGAGATGACCAAGCTGCTCGAAAACATCTACCGCAGCGTCAATATCGCACTCGTCAATGAGCTCAAGCAACTCTGTCTGGCCATGAAGATCGACATCTGGGAGGTGATCGAAGCCGCCTCCACGAAGCCCTTCGGCTTTGCTCCCTTCTATCCGGGCCCCGGCATCGGCGGCCACTGCATCCCCGTGGACCCCTTCTACCTGAGCTGGCGTGCCCTGCATTTTCAACAACCTGCGCGCTTCATTGAGCTGGCCGGCGAGATCAATGAGGCCATGCCAGGCTTTGTCGTCCAAACGGTACAAAAATCCATCGGCGGCCTCGCCGGGAAGCGCATCTTGATCCTCGGCATCGCCTACAAGCGCGATGTCGACGACCTCCGCGAATCCCCCGCACTCACGCTCTTCAGCCTGCTCCAAAACGCCGGAGCCGACGTGCGCTACAACGATCCCTACTTCCCCCAGGTCGGCGCAGGCCGCCACTACGCCGTAAACCAGCCGTCCACGCCGCTCAGCCACGCCGCAGAGTTCGACTGCGTTGTCCTGGTCACGGACCACTCCGCCTACGACATCCCCGCGCTGGTCGCCGCCAGCAAGCTCTTCGTCGACACCCGCAACGCCACCCGCGGCCTCACCGCCGCGAACATCGTGCGCTGCTAGCGCCAAGCCTCGCCTCGTTCACCTTGACCAGAGGCGTGGCCCAATTTACCCTCCAAAAACATCCTGCACGCACGTGGCCGCAGTCGACAAAAAAATACTCCAGCAGGAAGGCCCTCATGGTCCCCGCCCCGCGCCTCAGTTTCACACACCCCGTGTTTACGATGGTCTTTGGGCTGTCCGCTGTTCTGCTCCCGCTGGCTGGCTGCGGCATTGGCGCCCTTGCGCCGCCTTCGGCCGGAGATGCAGTCACGCTGCGCGGCGTCGTCCACGGCGGCCAGGCCCCCGTGGATGGCGCGGTCATGCAGCTCTACGCCGTGGGCACGGGCGGCAACGGAACCGCTGCCACACCCCTGATTACCAGTAAGGTCGTGAAGTCCGTCAACGGTGCCTTCGCCATCAGCAACGACTACACCTGCCCCGCGCTGGTCAACGGCATCAGCCCGCCGGTCTACCTCACCGCGACCGGCGGCAACCCCGGCCTCACGCCGGCGGTGAACAACCCCGCGTTAGCCCTGGTGGCGCCTCTGGGACCGTGCAACACACTCTACGCGAACGCTGCGACCACTATGATCATCATCAATGAGGTCACAACCGCTGCCGCCGCATGGGCGCTCTCGCCCTTCGCTACCTCCATCAGCAACATCGCCTCCAGCAGCACCAACCTCCAGGGCGTCACCAACGCGATGCTCTTCGCGCAGCAGTTGGCTGACCCCACCACCGGCTACTCGCCGGGATCCTCCGCTCCCACCGGCAGCGTCGTCGAGAGCGCCAAGCTCTACACGCTTGCCGACATCCTCGCCAGTTGCGCGAACTCCACCGGTGCGGACACCAACTGCTCCGGCCTGTTCAAGGACGTGACGCCCACCGGCGGCACCAAGCCCACCGACACCTTCGGTGCGGCGCTGATGATGGTGCAGAACCCCGGCTACAACGTCGCCAACATCTTCATGAACCACATCCCCACCAGCCCGCCGTTCTCCGCGCTTAGCTCCGCGCCGAACGACTTTACGATGACCATCCGCTACGCCACCCTGGGCGAGCTCGGCACCGGCACCGGCCCGCTGGGCAGCTTCACGATGGGAGCTATTGACTCCAGCGGAAACCTCGTGGGCACCGGCATCTCAGGCAACAACGTGACCCTCGCCTCCTTCAACCGCCAGTTCACGCAGTTGCTGAACGTGCCGGTCTGTCCCGACAGCAACGGCTACTGCTACGGCGCTTTAACGATTGACAACGGCATGGCCGTCGACTCCGCGGGTGACATCTGGGTGGACACCGGTTACGTGGAGAACAACCCCGATCCGACCGCTGGGACCAACGTAGGTCCGTTCAGCGTGAGTGAGTTCAGCTCTGCGGGTGCGGTGCTGTCGCCCATCGGCGGCGAGCCCGTGGGTGGAACCGCGTCCGGCGGCGCCGCCCAGGCCCAGGCCATCGCCCCGGACTCCAACGGGACCGTGTGGGTCGGCAACTTTGGAGACTCCGGCGGCAACGTTGCGTTACTGAACACGGGCGGCACGCTGCTGTCGCCCAGTGGAGGCTACGGCTCAACGAGCGGCATCAGCCCCATCAATATCGCGCTCGACAGCAATCACACTGCCTGGGTCGCCAGCTGGGGCTATGCGAACGAGGCGGGCAAGAGCGTCTCCTACCCGTACATCACGTCCATCGCCGGCGCGGGCACTACGAGCAGCAGCGCGGCCGCGCCCACCATCACGAAGTACGGGATTGGGGCGCCGGTGAGTTACGGCATCGCGGTGGACCCCTCGAACAACGTCTGGTTCACCAGCGGACAGAGTGCGTACACCGGCTTCAACAATCTGGGCTGTATCCAGGCCAACGGCACGGTGGCAGCGACAGCCATTCACACCGGCGGCATGATCAACGGCGTCTCCATGGCTACGGACGCGGGAAGCCATGTGTGGGTCGCCAACTACAATCCCACCAGCTACATCCTCACGCTCTCAGAGTTCTCCGCGGCCAGCGGGTCGCTCGGAACAGCGCTGTCGCCCTCGACCGGCTACGGTCTGGATAACGGCATGGCCACAGCCTACGCGATCGAAAATATTCCGGGCCTGATCATCGATTCGACTGGAAGTCTGTGGCTGCCGAACACCTATCAGGACCAGCCCGGCCAGGAGTACTTCAACGACGAGTACCCGTACATCACCGTCTTCGTCGGCCTGGCCACACCAACCAAGACGCCGCTGCTGGGCGTGCCGCAGGCGCCGTAAGCGCCGCCGATTTTTTCTGGAGCAACCGCAATTCCTTTGCTACACTCCTCAGCATCCGCCGCGAAGGGTGCGCGTGTCCTACTTTGACACAGGGTGTGCGCTGTTCTCCCCAAACGGCTCATTCCGCGACGCTTCCGGTCCGATGA
>Ga0302157_10005870_pt1 | contig 12848 bp, 10 predicted proteins | sample I_Bog_N3_3_FD_193502 | JGI IMG/M metagenome (GOLD analysis project Ga0302157, IMG submission 193502) | Peat permafrost microbial communities from Stordalen Mire near Abisko, Sweden - I_Bog_N3_3 | ecosystem: Environmental > Terrestrial > Soil > Wetlands > Peat | place: Sweden: Abisko, Stordalen...
CGGGCGCGCACGCGCCGATCGCCGCCAGCGCGGCCGTCGTCGCGGCCGCCGCGGCCGGCGACGCGCCCGTCTACGGCGTCAACACCGGCTTCGGCAAGCTGGCCAACAAGCGCATCAGCCAGGGCGAGCTGGAGGCGCTGCAACGCAACCTGATCCGCTCGCACTCGGTGGGCGTCGGCGCGCCGTTGCAGCCGGCCGTCGTGCGGCTGATGCTGGCGCTGAAGGCGGCCAGCCTCGCGCGCGGCTACTCGGGCGTGCGCCAGGGGGTGATCGACACGATCATCGCCGTCCACAACGCGGGCCTGGTGCCTTACGTGCCGTCGCAAGGCTCGGTGGGCGCGTCCGGCGACCTCGCGCCGCTGTCGCACATGACGCTCGCGTTGATGGGCGAGGGCGAGATGCTGGTCGACGGCGTCCGCTTGCCGGCGCTGGCCGAACTCGAGAAGGCCGGCATTGCGCCGCTGACGCTGCAGGCCAAGGAAGGCCTGGCGCTGATCAACGGCACGCAGACGTCGACGGCCCTCGCGCTGCACGCGCTGATCAGCTTCGAGCCGGTGCTCGAGGCGGCGCTGGTCATCGGCGCGCTGACGGTGGACGCGGCGCGCGGCAGCGACGGCCCGTTCGATCCGCGCATCCACGATCTGCGCGGCCAGCCCGGCCAGATCGATGTCGCCCGCTACTACCGCGCCTTGCTGGGCGGCAGCGAGATCCGCAAGTCGCACATGGAAGGCGACGACCGCGTGCAGGACCCGTACTGCCTGCGCTGCCAGCCGCAGGTGGTGGGCGCCTGTCTCGACCAACTGCGCCACGCCGCGCTGATCCTGGTTCGCGAAGCGAATGCCGTCACCGACAACCCGCTTGTCTTCGCCGAGGAGGGGGTGCTGATTTCCGGCGGCAACTTCCATGCCGAGCCGGTGGCACTGGCCGCCGACGCGATGGCCGTGGCGATCGCCGAAGTGGGGGCGATCGCCGAGCGCCGCATCGCCATGCTGATCGATGCCGGGGTGTCGCAGCTGCCGCCGTTCCTGTCCGCCGACGCGGGCCTGAACTCGGGCTTCATGATCGCGCACGTGACCGCGGCATCGCTCGCCAGCGAGAACAAGTCGCTGGCGCATCCGGCCAGCGTCGATTCGCTGCCGACCTCGGCCAACCAGGAAGATCACGTCTCCATGGCCACGTTCGCGGCGCGTCGCCTGCAGCCGATGATCTCCAACGTGTCCGTCATCCTCGGCATCGAATGGCTGGCCTGCGCGCAAGGCATCGAGTTCCTGCGTCCGCTGCGCAGCTCGGTGGCGCTGGAGCAGGCGCATGCGTTGCTGCGCGAGCAGTGCGCGCCGATGCCGACCGACCGCTACCTCGCTCCGGACATCGAGCGCGCGACCGCGCTCGTGGCCGGTGGCGCGCTGTCGGCGGTGTTCCGCAACATCGACGGGCTGCCGACCTTGTGGAAGCCCGCCTGACGCCGGGCTGAACTTCTCCTGCATCGCTCGGGAAAGCGGTCCTTTTCACGGGCTTCATCTCGAAGCGACGCGCCGGCGGGCTGTCAAGCTGGAGGCTGGTTGGCGAGCAACGTGCTCATGATGTTCCAGCCGATGAAGGCCAGAACATGAGCATGTTGCGTTCCTCCCTGATGGTGCTTTGTGCGAGCGGCATGCTCGCCTGCGGATCCGCCGTGGCCCAGGCCGCGACTTCCGGTGCCGGCGCGATGCGCTGCACGGTCGTGATCGGCAGGCTGTCGAGCCAGAAGCCGGACGAGCGAATGGTGGTGCTGTCCTGGGTGCAGGGCTACCTGGCCGGAGCCGCCTCGACCCGGACGGCGCTCTCGGTGAACAGCGGCACGGCCGAGGTGCCCGAGTACGACGCCCTCGGGCCCCGTGTCCTGATGCTCTGCAAGGCGCAACCGACGACCGACCTGCATCACGTCGCCACGCAATTCTTCGCCAGCCTGCCGAGCGGCCGATAGCGCCAGTGGCCTCAGGCGGCCAATCTCGTTGCCGGCCCAGCCGAGTCCTTCACCGTCGTCGCGCCCAGCAATTCATCGAACAGCGCGCGGAAGTGCACGACCGCCTTGCGCAGATCCTCGGTGCTGGCCTCGCCGCGCTGGTCGCGCGACAGGATCAGTTGTGCCGCTCGATAGTTGCTCACCACGGCAGGGTGATCGACCGAGATGTCGGCGGCGCGACGCTCGAAGTCCGCCATCGGGTAGCCGCGCTTGACCAGCAGCTCGCGAACCAGCTGATCCGCCTGGATGAGCACGCCCTTCGGGTCGTCGATGAACGAGCCCTGCAGCCTTGTCCATGACTGCGTGAAGCGGCCCACTTCGGCTGGGGTCAGCGGCACGATGTCGAGACGCCCGACGCGCTTTTCGCGCTTCTTGAGTTCAGCTTCTGCCTTGGCCCGGCTGCCGAGCTTGTGCACCGCCGCCGCGTATTCCGGACCGAAGCGCTGCTCGAGCCGCCTCGATTGCTGCTTCTGGTAGAGCACATAGGCGGCGACCGCGATCGCGATCACTGCGACAACGACGACGATGATCAGGGTTTGAGTGTCCAACGAGTCCATGTCAATCTCCGAAACGTGACTTCGGCGGCCAACGGCCTGCCCGTAGCAATGGATGACCAGAGGTCAAGGGTGCATGCCCGAAATCGGCAAGCGGCGTTCCGGGTACTCTTGACGTCGTCGGTTGTGGGTCATCATCACCGTCCCGGATTCCGAAGGACAGGGGTGACGCGTCGCGGCCCTGTCAGGGCGGTGACGGCGAACGCAACGCGTCGCTCGCGGACAACCTGCCGACGACGCGGCCGTTCCAGTTGCTCAGCGTCACGTCGCGCAGCGGTTCGACAAATGCCCGGTCCGCATCGTTGAGCTGCAACGACGATTCGATCAGCGCGACCAGCGCCACCTCGGCCGCTCGCGCGGTGTTGCCATCGTCCATCTTCAACGCAATGCCCAGCCCGAGCTCGGGCAGCGCCGCGCAGTAGACGCCTTCGGCGCCCACCTTGCAGAACACACGCTCGCGGAAGTGCGCCATCAGCCGGGTGTCGAGCCGGCCGGTGCCGGCCACCATCAGCGGCGCGGCGGCCACCGCCTCGCGCAGGCGGGCGGCCGCGCGCGCGTGGCCGGGCGCGAGACCCGTGCCCGTGCCGAAGCGCGCGAACGCATGCGCGAGCGCACGCACGGGGATCCCGAAGGTCGGGATCGAGCAGCCGTCGGTGGCGCGCGGCGCGTCGGCCAGGCGCACGCCGGTGGCGGCCTCCAGCGCGGCGCTGACCTCGCGCATCACCGGGTGCCCGGGCTCCACGTAGCCGCGCAGCAGGCCACGCGCGGCGTCGGCGTCGCCGGCCATCAGTGCGCCCAGGCACGCGAAGCCCGAGTGCTTGCCGGAGCAGTTGTTGTGCAGCGCGCAGGGCGCTTCGCCGTTCGCCGCAAGCGCGCGCGAGGCCAGCTCGTTGGACGGCCAGTGCACGCCGCATTCGAGCACGTCGGCATCGAGGCCGGCCTTGGCCAGCATGGCCGTGGCGGTGGCCACGTGCCACGCCTGTCCGCCGTGCGACGCGCAGGCCAGCGCCAGTTCCTCGTTCGAGAGGCCGAAGCGCTCGGCGGCGCCGGAGGCCACCAGCGGCAGCGCCTGCAGGCCCTTCACTGCGGAACGCGCATAGACGGGTCGATCGATGTCGCCACCCTGGCGCAGCACCGCGCCCGCGGCGTCGACGACCGCCCAGGCACCGCGATGGAACGACTCGACGATGTCGCCGCGCCAGAGTTCGACGAGAACGGGCTGGGTCATGGCGCGTTCCGGTTCAAGGCGCGCCGTTGCGGCCGTGCTGGCGGAAGCCGGCGCGGGTCGCAAGGCGATCGTAGTAGGCCTGGACGTGCGGCAGCTCGGGGCGTGCGATCGGCGTCATGAACCAGCGGTTCACCGACAGCCCGAGCCCGACGTCGGCCAGCGTGAACGTGGCGCCGGTGGCGAAGTCGCCGGCTTTCTCCAGCTGTCGCTCCAGGATCGTCATGTGGTGGTTCCAGGCGGCAGCGCTGGTCTCGATGGCCGCGGCGTCCTGGTGCGCGGGGCTGTGGCGAACCAGGCCCAGGAACGCATAGCGCCACGCGTTGTTCAGGTCGCCGCCCTGCCAGTCCATCCACTGCTCCACGTGCGCCCGCGCGAGCGGGCCGTTCGGCAGCAGGTCGTCGCGGCCGTGCTTGCCCGCGAGGTAGCGGCAGATGGTGTTCGACTCCCACAGCACCGCATCCTGGTCGACGATCACCGGCACCATCGCGTTCGGGTTCAGCGCGCGGAACTCCGGCGTGTCGGTGTCGCGATAGCCGGCGCCCCAGGCCTCGAGCTCGTACGGCAGCGCGAGCTCCTCGCACAGCCACAGCACCTTGCGCACGTTGATCGATATCGGCTTGCCCAGGATCTTCAGCATTCGTGTCTCCCAATGAAAACGCACTGGCATCGATTCTAGAATCGACCATGCCTCTTTCCGCCCTCGCGATGGTGATCGTCGCCGCGTTGCTGCACGCATTCTGGAACATCGTCGCGAAGAAGACCGGGGGCAACAAGCATTTCGTGTTGATGGGCAGCCTGCTGCTGGCGCTGTTCTGGGCGCCCGCCGGCCTGTGGCTCCGCAGGCAGGAGGTGCCGCACTGGGGCTGGGTCGAATGGTCGTTCATCAGTCTCAGCGGCTTCACGCACCTGGCCTATTTCAAGGTGCTGCTCAAGGGTGCCGCGTCTCCGACCTGACCGTGGTCTGTCCGGTGGCCCGCGGCACCGGCCCGTTGGTCAGCTCGCTGCTGGCCTACTGTATGCCGTGAAGCAGGCGCCGCTGTCGCACGTGGCGCTCTCGCTCTCTAGGCAGCGGACCGCGGCGCCAGTCGCGGCAACGTCATCGTCACCGTGGTGCCCGCGTCCGGCGGCGACACCAGTTCGATGCGGCCACCCAGGATCCCATTGACCATGTTGCGCGAGATGGTGAGCCCCAGGCCGCTGCCGCCCTGTGCGAGCCGCGTCGTGAAGAAGGGCGCGAACACCTGCGGCAGGTCGCCGGGGGCGATGCCGACGCCGTTGTCGTGCACCGTGATGCGCACGGCGTCATGGCCCGACGGCCACACCCGCACGGAGATCGTGCCTTCGCCGGTGCGGGAGAAACCGTGCACGATGGCGTTCTCGACCAGTTGGTTGAGCACCTGGCCGATCGAGCCGGGATAGCTGTCGAGCATCAGCTCGGTCTCGCCGGTGACGATGATCTCGATCGGGTCGTGGCGGTGCGCGAGGCGCGTGAGATCCACCATCTCGCGCACGGTGGCGAGCAGGTCGAACGTGCGCCGATGGTCGCTGGTCTGGTCGATGGCGATCTGCTGGAAGACGGCGATCACGCGCTGGGCCTGTTCCAGCGACTGGCCGAGCTGCCTGTGGCTCTCGTCGAGCGCGTTGACGTAGCTGGCCACCTGGCCGCGCCGGCGTTCGTCCCCGGGCGCGCGCGCCAGGTCGTCGCTGGGGCCAGCCTGGAGGCGGCCGAGGGACGCCACCTGGCCCGGCAGCGTCATCGCCACCATGTTGGCGTTGTCCAGGGCCGCGGTGATCTCCACCGCCACGCCCTTGACGAGCGAGCCCAGCCCCGCGAGCTTCTCGGCGCGCACGAGTTCGTGCTGCGCCATCGAGAGCTGTTGCAGCGCGGTGGACAAGGCGGTGTTGCGCTGCTCCGCCTCGCGCGTGCGCTCGGAGACGCGTTGCTCCAGGTGCTGGTTCAGTTCGCTCAACTCGTTCTCGCGATCGCGCAGCAGGTGCTGGGCCTCGATCAACTGGTCGCGGTCGCGCAGCTGCAGCGTCTGGCGCACGGCCGCCAGCACGATCACGATCACCGCGGCGGCGTCGCAGGTCAGGCGCGCCGACGGCGACAGGTGGGTGACCGAATCCTGCATCGTGACGGCGAAGGTCACGCCTACCACGACGATCAAAGGCAGCACGCGCAGCGCGCCTTCGTAGAAGCGGTCGATGCGCGGGTTCACCACCGTCTCGGCGCGCCAGCAACTGACGGCGAGGCCGCCCATCAGCGTGCACAGCGAGAACGCCGAGTTGACGATGCCGCCGTCCGACAGCGCGTGCTTGAGCGTCAGCGCGTTCCACTCCATCCACAGGCCGCCGTGCGCCGCCAGCATGGCCGTCAGCACCCAGATGCTCCAGCCGCGGCCCACGCGCAGCAACGCGATGAGCATCAAGCCGACGCAGGCGCCGGCGAGCAGCAGCGTGGGATAGGTGACCATCACGCCCAGCGCCAGCGCGCTCATGTCGCCTCGCTCGGGCAGGTAGACGACGAGCGCCAGCGCCACCACGGCAATGGCCAGCGACAGTGTGTCCAGCACCGCGGCCAGCCGCTGCGATTCGCTGACGCGCCCGCGCAGGTAGCCCATCATGCCGATCGCGCAGCAGGGCGCCATCATCATGTAGAACGGGTCGGACGGCGCCGGGAACGGCTGCCACGCGAGGAAGATCTGCAGATCCCACAACGCCTGTCCGATGGCGTACGACGAGAAGCCGAGCGCGAACCAGCGGCGCGCCAGGGCTTCGGCGCGCAACCCCTTCTGGCGCGCGTCGCGCACGCCGATCCAGGCGAGCCACGCGGCGCCGAAGTCGGCTATGGTCCAGTGGGTGTTGTCGAACAGGCGCACCCAGCTTGGCGAGACGCCGAAATGGCTGCCGCCCAGCGCCAGAACGATGGCCACGAGAGTGATGAGCCCCGCGACCTCGAACACGGATCCGGCGCCGGCCGGCAGGCCCAGGCGCGAGGGCCGGGCCGGTTCTGCCAACAGTGCCTCGAGCAGGGGGGCGCCCCGTGCGTTGTCGTCGTCGTCGAAATCGCGCGCGGTGGCGAGATGGCGTGGATTCCCGACACCCGCGACGGGTGGGGCAACGGCGTCGATCAGGTTCGGGGAAGGCGACGCGGGCGCGACCATGACGTGAGACAGAAACTCCGGGGAGGGGCCGGGACGAAGCGCCGACATCCGGCGGCTGCGCCGAGGGTTCGAGACTACCTCAACGCGCCAGTGTCGTCGCGAAGGTGACAGCGGCTTGTGAGCAAAAATGCCTGACATGAACCTTGCCGTACCGCCCGCTGCCGCCGCCCCGTCCGAGGGGCGCGCGCTCGCCGGGATCGATTTCTCGAGCGCCCCTCGCGGCGGCAAACCCATCGTCTGGGCCTGGGGCCATTGGCAGCGGGCCGGCCTGCTGCGCCTGGAACGCTTCGAGGAGAACACGTCGCTGGCGGCGTTCGAGCAGGCGCTGCACCGTCCCGGTCCGTGGCTGGGCGCATTCGACCTGCCGTTCGGCCTGTCGCGCGAGCTGGTCACGACGCTGGGCTGGCCCGCCGACTGGGCCGGTTGCATGACGCATTACGCGAGCCTGTCGCGCGCCGCGATCGTGGAGACCTTCGCGGCCTTCTGCGATGCACGCCCGGCGGGCGCCAAGTTCGCGCATCGCGCCTGCGACGGTCCGGCGGGGAGCAGCCCGTCGATGAAGTGGGTCAATCCGCCGGTGGCCTTCATGCTGCATGCCGGCGTGCCGGCGCTGCGCGCCGCCGGCGTCGACATGCCGGGCCTGCAGGCCGGCGATTCCACCCGTGTGGCGCTGGAGGGCTATCCCGGCCTGGTCGCACGCGCGCTGATAGGCCGCCGCTCGTACAAGAGCGATACCAGGGCGAAGCAGACGACGGAACGGCTGATTGCCCGCAAGGACCTGGTCGACGCATTGGAGCAGGGCCGCTGGCGCAGCCTGCGCCTGAAGCTCACGCACGCGCAGCGCGATGAACTGGTGGCCGACGCGCAGGGTGACCGCCTCGACGCGGCGCTTTGCCTGCTGCTGGCGGGCTGGGCCGATACGCAGGCCGGCTATGGCATGCCGGCCGACGTCGATACGCTGGAAGGCTGGATAGTGGCTGCCGATGGGATACCTGCTACTGTATCTACGGCGCCACCAGGCAACGCGAAGAAGACACGAGCTGTGCGACTGCGTTGACCGAGCGCGCGCAGCGTCAGCGTGGGGCGGTGCGCCGCACGGAGTCGATCGCCGCATCCACGGCGTCGGTGAGATCGACCAGGTCGTACGGCTTGACCAGGTAGCGGAAGTAGCCTTGCTCCAGTCCCGAGGACACCATCGCCGGCATCGCCGCGGCGCTGACGGCAATGACCGGGATGCCCGCCGTCGCCGGGTCGGCACGCAGGATTCGCATCGCGTCGCGGCCGCTCATCACCGGCATGTTGTTGTCCATCAGGATCACGTCCGGACTGTGGTTGCGCGCCATCTCGACGCCGGCCTGGCCGTCGGTGGCGGTCAGCACCAGGCAATCGGCGCGCAACGACAGCGCTTCAGTGAGCAGTGCCAGGTTGGCGCGGTTGTCGTCCACGCACAGGATCGTCGCCACCTGCGGATCGCCGCCCACCAGCTCGGTGGGCGTGGGCAGGCGCGGCTCCACGCTGGCCAGGTCGACCCGCACGCGCTCGGCGCTGCGCAGGTCGATCCAGAACGTGCTGCCGGTGCCCGGCGTGCTGTGCACGCCGATCGTGCCGCCCATCAGCTCCACCAGCCGCTTCGTCAGCACCAGGCCGATGCCGCTGCCCTCGATGCCCGTGCCGTCGCGGCCGAGACGGTTGAAGGGCTGGAACAGCGATCGCAGCTGGTCCGCCGTGAGGCCGGCGCCGGTGTCCTGGATCGAGATGCGGACCCGGCCTTCGTCGCCTGCGGTGCACTCGACGATCACGGCGCCATGTTCGCGGTTGTACTTCACTGCGTTCGACAGCAGGTTCAGAAGGACCTGCTTCAGGCGCGTGCGGTCGGCATTGACGCTCAGGGGCGTCTCCATCGGGAACAGCAGCCGGATGCCGCGCTGCGCCGACGCCGTGCGTGTGAGCGCGTGGCATTCCTCCAGCACCTCGCGCAGCTGCACCGGCTCGAGGCTGATCGACAGCTTGCCCGACTCGATCTGCGCCAGGTTCAGGATCTCGTTGATCAGCGTGAGCAAGTGGTTGCCGGCATCGACGATGTGCTTGACGAAGCCGCGGCTGCGCTCGGCCGACACGCTAGCCGCGTCGTCGCGGCCCAGCAACTGGCCGAAGCCGATGATGGCGTTGAGCGGCGTGCGCAGCTCGTGGCTCATGTTGGACAGGAATTCCGACTTGGCGCGATTGGCGTTCTCGGCCTCGCGCGTGGCGGCGATCAGGTCGTTGTTCGATTCCTGCAGTTGCGCGGTGCGCATCTGCACGCGGCGCTCGAGCTCCTCGTTGAGGCGCATTCGCTCGACCACCTCGCGGTCCTTGTCGGCCGCCGCGGCTTCCTGCTCGGACTTGCGGCGCTCGATCTCCGCCAGCAGGCCGTTGAACGCATCCACCAGTTCGCCGACTTCGTCGTCGCCCAGCTTGGTGGCGCGGCGCGAAAGCACGCCGTGCTGCATCGCGTCGCGCGCGATGTCGGTCATGGCTGCGAGCGGACGCGTCACGATCGCCTGCAGCCAGGACGACACGGCCCACGTGACGGCCAGTGCGAGCAGGATCAACACCAGCGCGAGCATGCTGTAGCTGACGATGCGTTCGTCGAGCTCGTCGCGTGCACGCACGTAGACCGTGCCGATCGTGCGGCCCTGTTCCACGATGGGCGTACGCACCGCCAGGTCGTGCTGCGCCAGCACGTCGGAGTCCACCGGGTCGGCTTGTTGCAGCGTGGGCGGCGGCAGCATGGCACCGGAAGCGCGCCAGCTGGCGAACAATCGGCCGTGGGCGTCGTAGATCGCGGCGTTGCGTACCTTGGGCTGCAGTCGCAGCATGGCCAGCGTCTTCTGTGCGCCGTCCGCTTCGCCGGCGACGAGGTCGTCGGCACTCGCATGGCCCAGCAGTTCGGCCTGGGCCTGCACGTCGGCGATCCAGTCGCGGTGCCAGGTCTGCAGGTCGTAGACGATCGTCGCCCCCAGTGCGAGCACCAGCGCCAGCAGCGTCGAGCCCAGGATGGCGATACGCAGCTTGGTGCTGAGCGAGCGACGGTGCGCGATGCCTGACATGGGCCTTTTCAGTGTTGCGGGAGATGTCCCACGGTCCAGCTGAAAGGGCAGGCGACGTACCCGAATGGGTGCTTCGTACGTCATGTCACACCTGAGTGCGAATTTCGTCACGACAAGAGGGCGCTAACCGCCTGTCGAGGCGCGGACGGGCTACTTGACGACCACCCAGCGCACTGCGATGGTGTCGTCGGGCGACATCACGACATGTACTTTTTTCTGCATCACCCAGGTGAGCGAGCGTCGATAGAGCGGGATGTAGGCGATGTCGTCGCCGGCCAGCTTGAGCGCGGTGGACACCAGCGTGCGGCGTTTCTCGGGGTCGCGCTCGGTGCGCACCGCGTCGATCAGCGCGTCGAGCCGGGGGTTGGAGTAGCGGCCGGCGTTGAACGTGCCACCGCCGTCGTTGTCCCAGCTATGCAGCAGCGCGTTGAGGCTTTGCCACGGGTCTTCGGACGTGCCCGTGAAGCCGAACTCCGCCAGGCTCACCTTGCCTTGCGTGATCATCGGGAAGAACTGCGTGCTGGGCGAGGTGTGCAGCGCGGTGCGTATGCCCACCTGCGTCAGCATGGCCGCGATGGCCTGGCAGACGTGCTCGCGGAACGCGACGTTCACGCAATCCATCGTCAGGTCGAAGCCGCGCGGGTAGCCCGCGTCGCGCAGCAACTCGCGTGCATGCACCTGGTCGAAGCGCAGGCGCGGGCCGTTGAGGCCGGGTGGTGCGCCGAACTCCGGCGCCAGCAGGTCGCCGGTGGGCGTGGCCAGGCCCTTGAGCACCTTCTGGATCACCAGATCGATGTTGATCGCCTGGTAGACGGCGCGCCGCACGCGCGCGTCTTTGAACGGGTTGCGCGGCTTGCCGTCGGGGCCCGGAGCGACGCCCGGCAGCGCCGCACTGGCCTGGTCGAAGGCGAGGTAGTCGGTGGCGATGTCGCCCACCTCGGCCACGGCGAGATCGGGATCGTGGCGCAGTTGCTCGACGTCCTGGTACGGCGGGTCCAGCACCAGGTCGATCTCGCCGGAATACAGCGCCGCCAGACGCGTCGCGTCGGAACGGATCGTGATGAAGCTCACGCTGTCGACGTTGCCGTTGTCGGCGTTCTTTCGGTTCCACCACTGCGGGAAGGCCTTCAGCGTGGTGCGGATGTCGGGCTCGTAGCGCTCGAGCTGGTAGGCGCCGGTGCCGTTGGCGTTGCGCACGGAGAAGGTCTCCTGGCGCGCGTTGAAGTCCTGCGCGCGTTCGACGTGATGCAGCTGTGCCCAGTGCTTGCTCATCATCGCCACGAGCACCAGCTTCTGCGGCAGCACGGCGTCGGGGGCGGACAGATCGATATCGATCGTCAGCGGATCGACCATGCGCACGCGCTTGACGCCCTTGAGCACGAACTGGCGCTGCGACGGCGGCGCCAGGGCCCGCTCGAGCGAGAACACGGCGTCCTCGGCGGTGAACAGGCTGCCGTCGTGGAAATGCACGTCGGGCCGCAGCTTGAAGCGCCATGTCATCGGATCGGTCTGCGACCAGCTCGTGGCGAGCACCGGCACGAGGCGGTAGTTCTGGTCGCGGCCCACCAGCGACTCGTAGATCGTGAAGACGACCCGCGTGTGGTACTGCAACGCGAGGCTGTGCGGATCCATGGTCTGCGGATCGAACGCACTCGCGATGCGCAGCGTGGCGGCCAGGACGCCAGGCGCGGCGCTCCACAGCGCGAGGCCCAGCACCAACGCGAGCGACCACGATGCCTTCGCGGCAAGTGTCGTCAGCCCACGCGTCAGCGTCATGTCGGCAAGCCCCCAGCAAAGTCCTGACACGAGTATGCGCCAGGAAATCAGCCGGCCATGCGCACGTGCGCGCGAGGTTTGCGGCCTTATTTGCGCATCAGGGTGCTTTTGCCGAACAGGCTCTCGATCAGGTCGACGGCCAGCATCGCGGTCTGGTTGCGCACGTCCAGCGCCGGGTTCAACTCCATCACATCCAGCGAGGCCAGGCGGCCGGTGTCGGCGATCATCTCCATGCACAGCTGCGCTTCGCGGTAGGTGGGGCCGCCGGGAATGACGGTGCCGACGCCGGGCGCGATCTGCGGGTCGAGGAAATCGACATCGAAGCTGACGTGCAGGTGTGTGTTGTCGTCGAGCGTGGCGAGCGCCAGCTCCATCGTGTGGCGCATGCCCATCTCGTCGATGTAGCGCATGTCGAACACCTCGAGGCCCATCTCGTGGACGAACTTCTTCTCGCCGGCATCGACGCTGCGGATGCCGATCTGGCGCATCCACTTCGGGTTGATCGCCGGCACCTGGCCGCCGATCTCGATCAGCTCCTGCGGACCGTGGCCGCACAGGCAGGCCACCGGCATGCCGTGGATGTTGCCGCTGGGCGTGAGCACGTGGGTGTTGAAGTCGGCGTGTGCGTCGAGCCACAGGATGCGCAGCTTCTTGCCGGTGTCGCGGCAGTGGCGCGCCACGGCGCTGATCGAGCCGATGCCCAGGCAGTGGTCGCCGCCCAGCAGGACGGGCAGGTGACCCAGCCCCAGCTCCGCGTAGACCGCGTCGTGGACCGAGCGGTTCCAGGCGGCCACTTCGTGAAGATGACGAAAACCCGCTACCGGCGGCAGCCAGGGATTGGCCGGGCCCAGGAGGTTGCCGCGGTCGAACACCTCGATGCCGTGGGCCTCGAGCGTCGGCCCGATCTGCGCGACGCGCATCGCTTCAGGGCCCATGCTGGCGCCGCGAGCGCCTGCGCCGATGTCGGTCGGCGCGCCGATCAGGGAAACTTTGGTCATGGCGTATTGTCCGCGGTGGCGGGGTGCGAATGATTCG